>Ga0306920_100010034_pt1 | contig 12665 bp, 10 predicted proteins | sample flu12Cox44000170_FD_204666 | JGI IMG/M metagenome (GOLD analysis project Ga0306920, IMG submission 204666) | Lab enrichment of tropical soil microbial communities from Luquillo Experimental Forest, Puerto Rico - flux4day.12C.oxic.44.000.170 (v2)... | ecosystem: Environmental > Terrestrial >...
ATGCGTTTTGCCACGGCGGATTTGGCCGCGGCTGCGTTGCGAAAAGCAAGGAATGGAAGCGTGAAGGCGAAAGGAGCTCCACAAACGTATGTGTTTCGGCACGCGAGCGAGGTAACAATCGTCGATATAGATCATGTTTGAAAACCGGACGCAGAGCGCGATGGGCGTAATAACTTCCCAAAAAATGTAAGCCCGCGCTGTGCGCAAGACTCATCCAGCGCGCCAGAGGCCAATTATGGATGAGCGGACCGAAGAGGTCACCACCTAGATACTCGGCACCTCGGTCGGCGATCCTGATCGCGTGATGGCTGTCCAGTGCTTCGCAAAGCTTCAATGCCTCCCGCAGCTCTTTGCCATCTTCGAACTTCGCCAGTTGAAAGCCGAGCTCGGCCAAAGCCGGACGCCAGGTTGTGCTGAAGTGACGCGCCCCGTTTACACCGAGATAAAGCGCGCCATCCGACGTTAAGCAACCAGCGAAGTTGTCCAACGCGCGTCTGGTTTGTGGGATGTATGAAAGAACGCCGTGACATGAAATAAGATCGAAGTGGTTCCCAACCGTATTAACAAAATGCCTGCTAGTGATATCACCCACGACGAAACGGACGTGGCGCAATCCTGCCTTGCGTTTTTGGAGGTCGCGGGCGATCGCGATTGAACGCGGCGAGAAATCCACCCCGATAACCTCCGAATGCTTGAAACGTCGCGCGATCGCGAAAGCTTCCATTCCAGTCCCACAGCCCGCGACCAGAATCCGCTCAGGAGCCCGCACCCGTTGCCACATCGCCTCGATCCATTTCGGCGGCGGGAGGCACCACGGAGGTCGGTTCCAAATCTTTTTGCCAACGGCAGGGTAGGGCCGCAATTCGTAATTTTGCCGGACCTCTTTCGAAATATTCATATTAAGTCTTAGTAGCCCCATAATCTTACGAGAAGGAAAGGAAGCCGCGAAAAACTTAAATACTGTGCAGCGTGCCCTCCGGAATCCCTTTGTACGAGAGAAAGGCCACAGGCCGCCGAAGTTGGCAGCGCATCGGAAATCAAATCAAAGCCGAGATGATCCTTGTGGGGTCGGACTTCGTAAATATGCACGTTGATAAATCGCTTCAATGTCCCTCTAGAGGCATAGCAGTAAGATCCCACATGGGAATCTGTGAGAGAACTGTCAAACCCAAAAAGAACGGCGATTATGAAATTCGTTAGTCTTAGAACGAAGCAGGTCCGTCGACCAACCAAGTTGGCCAAACCGACCACGGCAACGTCTCCTCCTCACCAAATCCGCACCTACGCCGAGCTTCAGCAACAGATTCACGACGACCTGCGGCTCCAACATCCAGAATGGATCCAGCCAGATGGGGAGTCTCCAATCTGTGATTCTTACGAAGCGCGCCTCATGGAATTGCTCGGCGGGGAGAGACTGCGAAAGGGACTCGCACCTTGAGAGGCATGGAAACCTTTCAGGATTAGGATCGATTTTGGTTGCCAGAATTTATTCGGGGCGGCATTCTCAGGGCCGAATATGGAGAGACAATCGAAGCGGTATCTCCTCCGCACAAGTGAGGGGTTCGAGGTGAATGTTACGATTGATGGGACGGGGAAATATTATAGTAACCTGAGAACGAAGGCCCCGGCCGATTCCACAAGATCGCAATACGACCGAGCGATGCTCGAAGTCGATATTTGGTTGGAGGACACTTTTGGCGGATTCCCAAACAAATTGACCTGTCTCAAAGAAGCCCCGCCCGCCGCCTACCAGCGGCTTAAAGTAGCAACGCGGCCAGTTCGCCTAAGCAAACGATAGCCCTCTCAAGGCTGGTGCAATACAAAGGCGGTCGATCTTAAGCTGTGCTGTGGTAGCGACTTGTTGTTAGAGGACTCGCTTGTTCGCTCCCTAGTGGTAAAGGTAATACGCTTGAGGTCTTGCTCCACTCTTCTGTGGTGAATAGCAGGCACATCTCCGTGTCGGGGTGCCTTATTTACCGCCCGCCGTCGGATCTCGTCCCGGATCGCTTTGTGGATAGCCGAACCGCCGGCTGCGCGGGAAAGTAACCTGCCTAGGAACTGCGTTGGAACCCTTGCGTAATACCGGGTGGTCCACGGCGAAGTAGTCATTTGGTGATCCTCGAGCCAAAGGTCCGCTTGATCTCGTGAAGTTTCTTTAGCTCGGCTTGGGTTAGGAGGCTGCACCGCTTCGGGGCCGTCTGCGGGCGGAACTGTGTCGACCCCGGCTGAAACAGCCTGACTATCCGGGTGGGTGGAGCCCCGATTTTTTTCCCAATAGAGTTGGAACACCGTGTCCGAAACGTCCGTCCGGACACTTCGGACGGCTTTTTACCATTTGGTTCCACGAATTTTGTCATTGCAAGCGGATCCCCTTCCAGCCGCGCTGCTCCTTGCCCTTAGAGTCGGGAATATCATGCCGGGTCGTGATCCCGAATTGATGCACAACCGTATCAGCAATGACCACACCGAACTTATTTCGGGTCAACGCCCGCCAGCCGTGTTCGTTGCAAAACGCGACATACGCAGCATAACAGTCAGCAACCGTTAGTTGTTCCTCAGAGTCACGCTCTAGGCTCTCGCGGACAAAGACGACATGGCTCTCGCTTTCCAGAAGCAAATCATCCACAACTTTTTGCTGCGCTGGTGTCAAATGGAGTTGAAAATCATCGGCTCGGATCTTTTCAAACCCTTCGAGCATCCAATTGAGAACACCGGAAGCCTCACGCGCTAAGATTTGCTCGCTCAAATCGACAATCGGCTTTTCAGGTTGTGGATTCCGGTATTCGACGATTGCAAGCCGCCGCCGCCATGCGCCGGTGTCGCCTTCCAGGTGAACCGTCAGCCGCGAGTTGCAGGTGACAATAACGTTGAACTTGCAGAGGATACTAGGCGCTTCGTTGCTGTTCTTGAACTCAAGCGTCACCGGATCCCCGCCGGTTAAGGCTTTGAGGATGCTCGCAGCCCGATGGTTGAGAAAATCGTCCGGCACGTCCGCGCCATAAAGCAGGGTCTTGCCGAGAAACCTTCCCAGCTCGAATCGTTCACACAATAGTTGTGTGCGCAGCGCGCCGACGTTGTCCGCGCCAATGATACCCCGAAGGACTCGAATAAATGTACCCTTACCGCCGCCAGCTGTGCCGATAAGCAGCAAGATTCTCTGCGCGAGGTTTTCACCGATAAGGAACAAACCGCAGGCGCGTTGGAGCAAATCGAGTTCATCTGGGTCAAGCGCAGGCCGCATGAGTGTATCGAGAAACAACGGGCACTTAGCCCTAGGATCGTAAGGCACCGCCAGTTTGTTGCGTCGACGATACGCTGGAGAGAATGACAACAGCGTCTTGTCACTTAATCGCAACATCCCATTGGCGCAGGGAATAAACTCTGTCAGGTCACTCGAAAAAAATTCAGGCGACACTTCCAAAAGACCGCGTCCCTTTTTAAGGACACCACTGAGACTTTCGGAGTCACGAAGACGGAATTCGAGCACTCGAGTCTCACAATGATCGCGGCACTGCCATACGCACTCTAGCAACCAGCGGCTGAGTTGCGTCAGCAAAACGGGATCGCGCTGGGGAATGAAAATTCCTTCGCTGGAGAGTAAGTGTAAAATCTTTGCTCCGTCGCCAGGAACACCGTCGGCGCATCAGGGCTGCCTTTGTCCCCCAATGCCGCAGCAAAAAAATCTTCCCCAATGTCTCGCGCCCATAACACACCATATTTGTCAGTTACTTCCAAAATGGCATTGCCAAATTCCTTGCTGAGCCCCGGAAACTTTTCGTCAAAGAATTGCGCCGGTGTGATTGCCACGTCCGCCTTCGCAGACTTCGTCTCAACTTCTGGCACTTCCCGGAGCTCCGGTGTGTCGACTAATGGTGGGTTCATCGGGTCGCTTCCAGTGGTTTGAAATTAAGAAAAAAGACGGTTTGCCGTTCGCCGCTGCTTCGCGTCCCGTCCGGCAGTCGTACGAATTGAGAGCGCGTCCATGTCCTGGGATCCGCCCCCACGCTCACAGCATAACGAAAGAATTTGAGCACCTTTTCTTCCGGCTGACGGTGAACAAAAAACCAGCCGTGCAGCGATTTTCGTCCGCTGAACACTGCGCAGACTAACGGAGCGTATCCGGCCAGATGAAGCAGAACCGCCGCGTGTTCATCTATTGTCCCAGAATCAAATTCGCAAACAAGAAAACGGCGTTCGCCGGTATTGCTCAAAGTATGTTTTGATTGGCGCCCGTCTTGAGTCTTACCGACGAGCGCAGTCATGGCCGACGGGACGATGAATTGAAGCGGCGTCAGTTCACCGCGCCATTGTTCTCGGCAACGTGTGTCAAAATCGGATTGCGAACGTCCGCAACACAAAAGCGAATTGCTCGGAAAGAGTTGATCAATGATGTCCTCCGCGTGTTGCGCGCTGTCTTCGATGCGGGGTCGAGATAGTTCCCATAGATCGACAAGCCCGCCGCTGTCGCGCACGATTGCCTCGAGCTGCTCCTGATTTATGATTGGCCACTTCGAAACGGCAGTTTTAGACGCTTGATCGTTCGAAGGCTGCCAAGCGACTAACGAGTTTTTAACCGCATCTATAATCTCCGAGTGCGGAACATGGCGGCCGCAATTTGAGACGGCATTTTCTAGTAAGGTGACGATTTCACCTGCGGGCAGATGAGCGTGAAGATGCCTGGCAACCCGGAAAAGCCACCTGTGAACTCCGTTACCACTGTGCGGCACGGTAGCCAATAAATCGCGCACGAATTGCGGAAGCCTAGGGGCGTGGCTTGTCACCGCCCACTCCTTAGTGCGCGGAGTTTCGTGAACGCCGCGTTCTTTACTAGTTGCCCGTGTTCCTCGTGCTGAGCTCCCGGCTTTGCATCAGGCTTCGGCTTCGGTTTTGGATTGTATTGGGTACGTCTGGCGAGAAACGAATCGACCTCAGAACGCGGAATTAAAATTCTTCCGCAATCGCAGATCGGCTTCACTCGGCCGGCGTAAATCTGTCGATAACCCCAAGTGGCTGACCGACCAAACAAGCCCGCAAACTCAGCGGCACTATAGCCGAGGCGGTCGACTAAGAAGATTGGTTCACGCGCAGCACGCGATTGCGTCTGCGCCCGTTGGCTGTGAGAAATAGTCTCTTGCACAGCCTTTCATATATTCACACATTCGTGCCCTTTCGAACAGCAAGTCGAATTAGCTCCCTAAGCGAGCCTAAGTGTCTTAGCGCGAACGGCCAAACCTAGCCGCAAACGCCCGCTTTACACTTAGCGCTATTTCTCGCAGCTCTTCTCGTTCTTTATCTTCTATTGAAAATTCCTGCAGGCGATTCAGTAACTCGTTGAGCACGCCGATAACCAAGCGCGGTCCATAACGCAGCGGCACAGCGCCGCGCCCACTGAATTTGTGCCGCAACGCTTCTTCCACGATCTCGCCCTTGTTCGGTTGCAAATCCCAAATGATCTTTTCCAATTGACGTTCAGGAATCGCCGTCGCCAATTTAAGCTCTCTCAGGGTAGGCCACGTCTTGCGAGTGATTAGCCAGTGTTTCCATGCTGACCATCCAAGCCCCTCGAATTCCTCTTTCGACGGTTTCTTAGAGTGGGACTCCCAAGCTAAAGCACACAACAGTAGGGCATCTGGAACATCAGGGGTGTGAAACTTGGTTGAACGTGCCAGCCGCCACCGTTCATCTTCAGCCTGCTCCTTCGCGATCCGCTCGTTTTCCTGCTTGTACTTTTGAGCCTCAATTTCACCCTGCCTTGCGTCCTCTCGCCAGTCAAATCCCGGCGCGTGCGCTTCGATAAAGGATTCCAAAAATTTGCAATCAGACAGTTTATTGCGTGGATCGCAAGCGCGCCCCCACTCGGTTTCTCTGAGTTTCTTAATCAGTGGTTCACAACAAGCTTTTTCGAATGCGGTTCCTTTTTCAAGAATCAGTCGCAACCACGCAGCCCCACAGGCCATGCGCCAGGGAGATGATTCTGAGCTTCTCAACTTTTCCCCAATGATCGCCTCAAGGCGTTTGTCGCTTGCAGACATCTCCGCGCGCATCTTTTCTTCGAGGTTTACTCGTGGACGCCCGGGTCGTCGGAGCATTGAGGAATCCTTTTTGCTCAGAAACTTTCTCGCTTGCCGCATGGATAACTGTTGATCGTTGCGCGTACTATCGGCGATCCCCCCGCCCCACTGGGGCAGACACTTGTGTTGTCTGCTTCCATCTATGCTTTTGCGGGAAACGGAATCAACTCAGCCTGCTTCGCCGCGGCCGGCGTGAAGCTCACGCGCTGTGCTTGTGCAATGCTGTGCTCGCGCCTCAAATGACCGTAGGTTTTCATTGCCAACGCGCCGCCGTCTTTGTGTCCAAGCCACCGTGATACGGTGGGAATGTCCACGCCGCTTTCGATACAGCGCGTCGCAAATAAGTGCCGCAAATCGTGGTGCGTGATGCGATCCACGCCGACCTTCTTGCATGCGCGATCTAGCGCCTTCTGACATTCACGGACACAGAACACTTTTGCGTCTAACGATTCACCGGAGCGGTCGCCGCGCATTCGTTCAAACAGCGCACGCGCATCGGGAATCAGTGGAACACGGCGCAATTCCCCGTTCTTTGTGCCAGTGTTGGCGTCGCCGCGCACGACGATTTCGCCAGCGTCAAAGTCCACATCTTGCCATGCGATTTGACCAGCTTCTCCTTTCCGGCAGCCGGTAAATGCCAAGCCTGCCGCGAAATCGGCACAGTTTACGGAGTCGCGGCCGTGGCCCGCACGCATCTCCGCAAGCAGCGCGTTGAATTTCTCCATCGACGGCAGGGCGACCTCTTTCCCCCGAATGGCGGCACGTTTCAAAACTGCCGCAAGATTGCTGTAAAGCACACCAGCTTCGATCGCGATGGCGAGAACATGTCGAAGCAGTGCGATTGTGTTGTTGTAGTTAGTCGGCGACGCCTTCTTTGCGTATGCGCTCGCCCACTTTTTGCACTCACCTTTCGTGATCTTACGCACCTCGGTTTCGCTCAGACCCGGCCAGCTTTTGACCAGTGCATCAAGGCGTTGTCGCCAATAATCACGCGTGCGCGGTTTGATGCTCAAGTTATCCTCGAGATTCTGGAGATGAACCGCAGCAGCCTCAGCAAATGTCATTTTGGCCGACACTTCGCCGTTGCCTCGACGCTCTCGATGCTCTTTTAGAAATTCGGCAAGTCGTGCTTCGGCCACGCTGAAATGTGATGTTTTGAGCGACTTCCAAACTTCTTTGCTGCTAGCAAAAGCTCTGGCATAGTAGCGCCCAGACTTATGGCGGACGAGGTTTTGGAGCCGCGTTCTTTCCCATGTTTTCGTCGGTTTGCGCTCTTTCACAAGGCAGACCGTAGAATAACACCGTGAAAAGCGCAACCAAAATCGTTCGCCATAAGCGATTTTACCTCGCAATGCGCCCGTAGCTCAACTGGATAGAGCATCTGACTACGGATCAGAAGGTTAGTGGTTCGAATCCTCTCGGGCGCGCCATTGATGCTGAGCTACTTACCACGAGATAGCATTCGAAGCGGAATTACCGCTTAGCCATTTCTTAGGCACTTACCGATTCCAAGTTCTTCCCCACCCCGGGGGACAGGGTCGCGCTCTGGAAGACCGACGAAAATTAAAAATCGGTTTTGGCCGACTGAATTTTTGTGCCAAATAGCGCGTTATTTTGCGGAACAAAAATCCCTGGCGTGTTTTTTACCGTACCGTTTCGGCGAGTCTCGCCGGCGAAGGCCCGATTCCTGCGGCCGTGCCATGAATGGGTCGGTCATTTAAAATTATGAGAGATCGTGCTGCGGCGAGGTTACCGACGCGATACCACTTGCCGTGTGAAATCAAACTGTGTCTGAACAAACGGTTCGTGCGGCTGTTCCAGAAGACGTAATCGCCAGGCTCGAAGGAGAGCAACACCACGGCGTGCACGGAAGGGCTGGCGGCAAGGGGGACGCCAATTCGGAAGCATCGGATTCTTGTTCATGAGTCGAACAATAGCCAATGGGTAGGACAAGCGCTGTCCGACAGAATAAGAAAAGTTCTTGCCGACATATGCGATGCCGAGTAGTCACCTTCAATCCTATGCCATGAAACGCAGTCGTATCCAACTCTCCCCCACCCGTCGGATTAGCCTTCATTCTCGTCCTCCGCTGGAACGCATGATGCGCATGCATCAGCGCCTCAAAGCTGGTCGTTATCCGAACTGCCGAAAACTCGCGGAGGAACTTGAAGTGAGCACGAAGACCGTGCAACGCGACATCGATTTCATGCGCTACAGCCTGGGTCTGCCGATCGAGTACGATCAGCTTCACTTTGGCTTTTACTACACAGAACCGGTTTCGAGTTTCCCAAACGTCGAGATTTCTGAAGGAGAACTGGTGGCGCTTTACATCGGACAGAAGGCTTTGGCGCAATACAAAGGAACGTCGTTCGAAGCCCCGCTCTCCACGGCATTCCGCAAGATCACTGATGGGCTGCGGGACACGATTTCCGTTACCTGGACTGACTTGGATTCAGCCATTTTCTTCCGAAGCACAGGGCGGACCGTTGCCGACGTTCATCTGTTTGAACAACTGAGCCACGCAGTGTTTAAGCAGGTCGAGGTGCGGTTCGATTACAAAAAACCTGGAGCTACCCGTTACGAGCAGCGTGCGAGCTTTCGAATTGTCTTCAACATGGACTAGCGCCGGATTGGCAGCGTGAAGTTCATCATCCGGTTCATCGCCAACCTTGATGCCGATCAGCTTGCGGCCATTTCGCCGTGCGGCTTCGCCGCAAGCGGCAAGCAGGTTCACCACCGCTTTGTGACTATTGGATGTGATACCGATTTTTTTACACGCGGCCAGGAGCGCATCGATCATGCACGATGCGGTATACGTTTTCCCTGTGCCCGGCGGCCCTTGGATCACAAGACATCCGCCGAACATGTCTTTGATGACCCGCAACGCGGCCTCGAGAGGCGATTCGCCTTGTTTTTGCAAAGGATGCGCAGGAGCAGAGCGCTCCAACAACGATTTCGCGGGTCGATGCAGCGTGCCCGCTAACTGTTGAGACGCAATGTCGAAGAGTGCGTCGGGAATCGTCCCAGGCGCCACGAATTCGTTTCGCAAAATCGAGCCGCGCTCGGGAAATTTACCTCCACATTTATCATCGAGCTTTTTCTTGCCGATCTTGATCGTAAGCTCACCGTTATCGAGATCGATAGCGGCAACCCGAAAACTCCAGGCAAGGTCATGGGTAAACATGACGGTATCATCGACATCAATTTTACACTCCTGCGACGGATCAAAACGATACCGCTGGAGCAGAGATTTCTTTTCGGTCGTGCACGGCCCATCAGCCACCATTCCTTCGATGCACGCTGGATCGTCGCGCAACACATCGTCGGTGGCGTCCGCACGATCGAACATGCGCCACCATGTCGGCTTCGCTTCGCGGCGATGGTAATCAACGAGATCACCAAGCACGATCGAAACGGCGTCACCTTGGGCACGAAGCTTTTCGGCGAGCTCCTGGCGTTTGGCGATCTCCGGATCGGCCGGCTTCGGTTCCTCACTGTCGCCGTCATGCTTGTGAGCAGCGAAGGCGATCCCCTGTTCCTTTGCCACAGTCCTTAACCACTCGGTCAGCTCTGCATTCGACCGGCAATCGTCTTCGTTGTAATCCCGAATCCCTTTGAGGATTGGGCTGCTGCTCCAGTCCGGCGGTTCTCCGCTCGCCATCCAGTTCGCGTACTGAACAATCGACCCCGAAGCGGTTACAATGTCGTTAGCGCGTTTGAACCGGTACACTGTTTCTATGCTTTTGATCGAGTAACTGTCTTCGCCGATGCGCAGCGAACGCCGGACAATTTGATACAGGTCAACGAGTACTTCGTTTCGCAACAAATCATCCACTTCGTTCTGGCGCGTATCGTGGAACGTGCTCAGCCGACGAACTGCACTGCATTCGTAAGCAGCGTAATGGTAGATGTGCATTCCCGGATTTTTCTTCCAACGGTCGAACACCCAGTCAATGAATCGCTCGAACGCGACTTTTTCCTGGTCCCGGTCGTGAGCCCACCAGTCGAGAAATTCCATCGCACCGGTCGTGTCGTTGCGCGCCCAGATGCCGAACAGGTACTCTAGTCCGCCGGGTAACGGATATCCCTCCATGTCGAAGAAAACATCCGCCGCGTCTGCTGGCGGTAGAGTAGCAAGCCCGATTGCCTCGCCGTTTGGACCTATATGCGGCAAAAGTTCGTAACGCGGTTTGGCGTCGGGATTTACCTTTCGATCGTCACGCGTTCCAGATTGCAGGCGAGCCTGCGAAACAAGCTTTTCCAATGTCCCATTGTCGAGTTTGGGAATAGACTTGTCCCCCGCTGCGCCGAGCGCTGTCATGGTTGCGATCCCGGCCAGGCGCAGCTTTTTCATCTGGCCGACTGTTATGCCGGCAACCTGAACCAGATGATCTTTATCCAGGAAAAACTTCTCTGCGTAAGAAGTCCAGCGGCCGTGCCCAGCTCGCGGAAGCGGCTCTGGGCAATCTTCCAAGCTTCCACTAAATGCTGCCTGCATTGCGAGGAAGCTGTCTTTGAGATGCCGGTAGTAGTGAATGAAATCCTCGACCCTGAACTCAACGCGTTCGCCATTTCCGAGGATGACTCCAATGCGTTCTACCATTCCCTCGCTGGTGACGGCAGCAAGCATTTCCGAGTAACAGCAAAGTTGAATTGGATAGTACGGTTTAGGCGAGAGCGCCAGTTTCGTATCCCACACCTGATATCTGCCGGACCCATCGAGCTCGAGAAAATCAGCGTAACCGGCGAAGGCTCCGTCCCGTAAAGCAGCCTGATAGATAATTGCGGTTTTCTGCTTGAGCGCTGCGATCGTTGAGCCATGTGCCTTCGCGAAATTCTCTTTCTGAACTTCAGCAACTGCGGCCCCAGCCGCCTTGTATTGGTTCAGCACGATCTGCTCGTGCTCATTGCCAACCCGCTGAAGCAACTTGTCCTCCTCGGTTTCTTCGTCAGCCGTAATCGCACCGGGATTTTCCAATTCGTACCTGTCCAGCCACGATGCGAATGGCGACGCCATGTACCGAATCAAATCACTTGGCGAGTAAATAACATTGCCAGACTGCTTCTTCATGATATTTCCACCAGATTAACAGCGCCCGTCGGACATCCACAGTCCGACCACTGAAATCTTTTTCCAGAGACAACCCTTGGACGGCGCAGTCTTTTATTCTTGCAAACCGGTTCCTGATACCAGAGCGCCGATTCTGTAATCGAGGTTGTTCACTGAAAATACGGCCGGATTTGCGCGCATTTCTTTACGCCAATGCCGCTCACTTTATCTTTAGTGTGCATTGCCACATATGTCTGGCGCCCGTCGGGGTGGCGCAATATCACATGCGATCCGGACTGCCGTTTCACGACGAAACCGGCTCGTTGCAATCGGACAAGCACTTCACGCGCTTTGTAAGGCACTTTCGTCGATTTCCACCGTCGAAAAGAAATACTCCGAAGGCAGCTCGATCGATTCCCCGGAAGCTCTCTTTTCCGCCAGCCATAGCTTTACCAAGTCTTCCGCTGCCGCGCGTGCGCCTTCAAGACCCTTTCCGTGCGTTGTAAGTCCTAACGCCGGCACATGCGCGTAATAAAAACCTGCAGGCAGATCACGCGTGTCGGCCTTTTCAAACAAGATACCGTAGGTCATTCGATTGAAGAATAGGTTTACGGCTTGAAGATTCAAGCCCGCAACCGACGCAAATCACGGCTCCTGTAGCTGTGTGATCACCGCGCGTCGAGCCGCGCCAACTGTGTTGCATATGCAGCGATCAGCGCTCCTAACACGCTGCCCGCGATGACGTCACTCACAAAGTGATAATTCATCGCCACAAGGCTCAGGAGCATAGGAACACAGAGAACCATCGCCATAACTCGCGTGCCGGGCATCGCAATCATCCAAACGCCGGCAAATCCGAAGATTCTGCATGCATGACCGGATGGAAAGCTGCCGATGTCGTCGCCTCGCTGAAACGCATGAAAACCGTATGTGCCGGTGCCGATCAGCGAGGGATTGTCATGCGTCCAGGTCTCCGGCCAATAGCGGCCGAAAACGTCGCCTAACGAGATGCGGAAATCGTCGGCAACGATCAGGCTGATACAGGCGACGAGCAGTACCTTCTGCCATCGCGAAAATGGTCCCCACGCTCGTCTGACAATCAAGATCGTCAATACCAGAGCCGCCCAGTTCTGCACTTCCGCCGGCGGGTACGTGAGCCAGCGAAAGACCGCGACGCTGTTGATATGATGGTCATAAACAAAAAACGCCACGCTGCGATCAACCCAGAAGTAACAGATGATCACTGCGACAATGCACAAACCAATTACGATTAACGTCTGGCGCAGCAATCTGCGATAATCGTTTTCGTGCATCCGCATCAAAGTAGCGTTCGTGAATTGTGCGTTACACGTTCAATCGATAAAGGTGCATGGTCGCCTCTCCCTTCGAAGGGAGAGGGGGAAGTGAGGGATTGTTCGACCGGCACTGCTCTTTAGCAAGGCCGAACCCCTCACCTTAATCCTCTCCCCTCTGTGGGGAGAGGCAAACGGAGCAACGCGGTGGGCAACATTCATTCCTTTTTTCGGTTTCGTTGATCCTTCATT
>Ga0306920_100010035_pt1 | contig 12664 bp, 9 predicted proteins | sample flu12Cox44000170_FD_204666 | JGI IMG/M metagenome (GOLD analysis project Ga0306920, IMG submission 204666) | Lab enrichment of tropical soil microbial communities from Luquillo Experimental Forest, Puerto Rico - flux4day.12C.oxic.44.000.170 (v2)... | ecosystem: Environmental > Terrestrial >...
CATGCAGGAAGGCGGCCTGCAGGCTCGCGTTAGGCAGGATTGCATAGGTGAAGCCGAGGCCGAGGATGATGTTGCTGCGGGCCGGCAACCGCGGCGTGCGAGTGCTATCGGTCGCGGCGCTTTCGTCAAAACCAAGTCCCCCCTGCAGCATGAGGCCTGGTATCGAGCCCGGCCGATAGTTTGCACCGACCGAACCGAGCCACGTGTTGCGCAGCTGCAGCGGCAGCGTCGTCGTTTGCCCGTTGACACCGATGATGGATACCTGCTGGAGCAGCGACCAATCGGTCCACTCTAGGGTCGCCAGCGCCGACCATTCAGGGCTTACGTCCCAAACCCCGCTTACTGTCAGCACGTCGGGTAATGTTACGCTCGTATGGACCTCAGTGCTCGCGGCAGAGAGTTGGGCGGCGAGCGGGGGGCTGAGCGTAGGGAGCAGTCCCGGGACGGAGACGGTCTGCACGCCTTCAAGGTGTTCGCGAATTCTCGAGCGGTAATCGATCCCGGCCCGGAGCCCGGAGTCGAATTCGTAGAGTGTTCCTAAATGATACCCGCCGCTCCAGTCCTGGGCATTATGGATATCGGCAATTGGATCGCCAGTCAGGGCTGCCGCCGGCCCGATGTTGATTGCGCTGGTTAGTCGTGTCTGGAAATAGTCGACGATCGGCCCGCCGCCAATCGAGATATGTTCATCGATCCGATAGGCAGCGACCATACCCAACTCGACATCGGTGACCGACGAGACGAGCGATTGGTAGCGACCGACGAAGTCGATCGGATAGCTCAAGCGTTGGCCGAACGGAGTCTCCAATGAGAAGCCGAACTTCAGGTCCTGGCTAGCGCTCCAGACCCCGGCAAGGCTCGCGGTCGCGGCGGCAGTAGCGTCGTTACCGCCGGTTTGACCGGGTGTAGAGAAGGGGCCGACCAGGTTCTCGCCGCTAAACCGCGCGGTCGGCACGATGGCGTTCAATCCACTGGCCAGCTCGCTGTCCGGCAGTAGGGTCATCGCCGCCGGGTTGCTCCAGGCGGTGCTGGCATCATAGCCTTTAGCGGCCATTCCTGCGAAAGCATTGGCGATCCAGTCCGGGCTGCCGGTACGAACCTGGAAACCTGCCGCGACGGCGACCTCCGGCAACAGGCCCATATAGCCGGTCGCGAGCCAGATGCCTGTACGCCGACCAAAGTTCCGAAGGTCTCGCATCGTGCTCTTCCAACTATAAGAGGACCATCGGGGGGGAGCGCTGCTATTCAGTGCCGGCCCGGTGACCACCCAGACGCAGGAAACCGGTAGTTTAGCAGTACTGCGTCAGGCCGGGGGAAGCAGCTTTTCGAGCGCCTCGATTGTGTCGGCCTCGCCGACCGGCTTGTCCCAGCGGATGCGGTGGATGCGCGGAAAACGCATTGCCACCCCGGATTTGTGGCGGGTCGAACGATGCACGCTGTCGAAGGCGATTTCGAGGACGACTTCCGGGGTCACCTCGCGCACCGGTCCGTAACGCTGCACGGTGTTGTTGCGCACCCAGCGGTCGAGGCGGTGCAGTTCCTCGTCGGTGAAGCCCGAATAGGCCTTGCCGACCGGCACCAGCTCGCTGCCGCTCCAAGCGCCGAAGGTGTAGTCGGAATAGAATGAGGAGCGTTTGCCGTGGCCGCGCTGGGCGTACATCAGCACGGTGTCGAGGGTCAGCGCGCCGCGCTTCCATTTGAACCACGGACCCTTCGGCCGGCCGGCGACATAGGCCGAATCCGCGCGCTTCAGCATCAGCCCCTCGATGCCCCGCTCGCGCGCGCCGTCGCGCAATTCGCGCAGCTCCGCCCAGCTGGTGAACGGCACCAGCGGCGACAGATCAAGCGCCTGGCGCGGCAGCAGGGCGTACCATGATTCGAGCCGGCGCCGGCGCTCGGCGAAGGCGTGGCCGCGCAGATCTTCGTCCCCCTCGCGCAGCAGGTCGTAGAGCCTCACTGCGGCCGGAAAATCGCGCAACAGCTTGGGGTTCGGGGTTTTGCGGTTAAGCCGCTGCTGCAAATCGTTGAACGAGGCTACCTCGCCGTCGCGCAAGACGAGGAGCTCGCCATCGAGCGTGACCTCGGCCGGCATTGCCGCAAGAACCTCCGGAAAGGCGGCGCCGATCTCGTCCCCGGAGCGCGAATAGAGCCGCCTTTCGCTGCCGCGAGCGGCCAATTGCACGCGGATGCCGTCCCATTTCCACTCGGCCAGGTAATCGCCCGGGTCGAGGCCCTCGATGTCGACATCGTCAAGCGGCTGGGCCAGCATCAACGGGCAGAAGGTCGGCAGACCGCCGGTCTGCGGTGCCGGACGACGGCCTTCGAGCCAATCGAACAGCGCGTCGAAAGGTGGTGTCAGCGCGTGCCAAATCTCTTCGATGCGGTCGATCTCGACCCCACCCCACTCGGCGAGCGCGGTCTTGGCCAGCCGGGCCGAGACGCCGATCCGCAGACTGCCGGTGACGAGCTTGAGGAGCGCCCAGCGCCCGGTCGAGTCGAGTGCATCGAGCCACGGTTCGAGCAGGCACCCGACCTCGCTGCGTCTCGCTCCTTTGAGCTGTTCGACAATCTCGGCGAGGCTCGGGACAAGGTCCGCGGCGCCGGCGGTCTCAGGCCAGATCAGCGACACGGTCTCGGCGAGATCGCCAACGAAATCGTAAGACCACTCCAGGAGCGCGGGATCGACGCGCGCCGCAGCAAGGGCCCGCACCTGGGCGGGTTTCGCTGCGTCGAAGACGAGCTCGCCGGTCAGTGCCGCCAACGCCCAACCCCGTTCGGGATCGGGGACGTCAGCGAAATACTCCCGCATCAGCCGCAGCTTGCCGTTGCGGGACGGGGTGAACAGCAACCCATCGAGGAGTGCAGCGAACCGGTTCACGATTGCCTCTCACCCCACCACTCAGTGACAATCGAAGGCGGGCGCCGACTGAACCCCGAACCAACTCAATCGAACACGTGGTTCACGTAGTCGTCGAACGAGCGCGGGCGCAAGGTGTCCTGCACCAACTGCAAGACGTTAACCGTCTCGCTGACAAACCGGCTCATCAGCCGGAATTCGGCATTGTCCTTGTCGGATAGTATGAATTGACCATGCTCTCTGACAAGGGCATCAAGCGCCTTGAACGCGCTCTGCCAATGAATGACGTATTGCGCCCGCTCGACGGCCGTTGAGATTTTTGCGCTCGGCTGCACATACACTCGCGTTCGTTCGATGAACGTGTCGCCGTCCTCCCGGCAGTTGCGCCACACATCGAACAGCTCGTGCATGCAGTAGGGGGATTTGAGATACTTGTCCGACAACACGACGCACACGCAGCCGTTGACGACGCCCCTGCCGATGCGATCCATGAACGTCGAGATGCGGTCGCCAATCTTCATCGCGGTCTTGTCGCGGATGATGCGTTTGCCCCGCGCCTCGGCTTCCGAGCACAACCGATCGAGCACGGCCTCGCGCTCCTTACCCTCCGTGGTGTCGTCCCCCCAGGCATAGGAGACGTAGTACTCGAGCACCTTAGATGGCTCATGCGCCGGACGAATCGGCACCACGTCGGCCTTGGCGTCGGGGTCCTCGCGTGCCTCCGCCCTCGCCGCGACTTCCCGCTCGGGCGTGCACCGAGTGAGATGCGGTCGTTCTCGACCAGCTTGATTTGCAACAGCACGCCGGCCTGTCCGCGCTTGGTCGCGATTCGCATCTCGCCGGCCCAGCCCTCCGTCCAGCGCTGTTCGATCAGCGCGCGAGATGCAGTCCTTTCATCGTAGAAACACACGCCGTCGCGCCAATACTCGGCGGCGAGGCCGGCATCGCTGCCGATCCGCGCAATCAGCGCGCGCATGAGTCCAGGCGGCAAAAGGGCGAATGCTAGCACCGCCTCGGCATCGGGATTTGCCTCGTCCCACATCAGCTTTAGCCGCGTTTGAGTCTCGTCATCGGAACGCGCGGGCAGCAGATCGGGCGCGATGTACTCGGCCTCGGCGCGCTTCTCGTGGTCCTCCTTTTGGATGGTGAAGCAGATGCCACACTGCTGCATAAAGCTCAGGAACAGCTCCTGCTCCGGCACGCCGTGCTTCTGCCAAACCCATTCCGCCAGCTCCGAGCGGCGGAAGCGGCCATGGTTGCGCTCGATCTTCTTGAAGCTCTGCGAGGCGCGGTCGAACACGGCATAGATAGCCTCGAGCGCCCATGCCTGGTCGAGAATGATCTGATCACCGAACAGGCCCTTGCGATAGAACACCGTGCCGGTGTTGTACAGGTAGTCGAGCAGTAGCGCGGGATCGCTGATCCGCCCTTTGCCCGTGCGCTCCGCTTCGGCGCACAGGTCGAGATAGCCCTGATGCGAGATGAGCCGCTGGCCTGCCGCCAGCTTCGCCTCAAGGGCGTCCTTTACGGCGGCACGGCCAGGACCGATCTTGGCGACGCCCTGGTTGCCGCGCATCCATCGCACGGCGTCGAGCAGGGTCTCCTCGAGCGCCGCGTGACCTCGCGCATGCGTCCCGTCGCCCTTGGCGCTGTAGTGCAGAAGCTTCCTATAGCCAAAGCCGTCGAGCGCGCCCTCCGGCAGCGGCGGGTCGCGCTCGTCCTCGGGGCGGTCACATTGGGATTGGGCAACGAGCACCGGCGACCGCGCACCACCAAAGGTGCGCACGTAGGCCAGCCAGTAGGCGAGCGGCTGGTTGCGAAATGTGAAGCCGCCATGCGTGTGGAATTGCTCCGCCTCAGACTTACGCGTCCACACGATCAGGAAAATCGCGCGGGAGTTCAGGAACAGCGCATGCGTACCATGGTAGATGTCCTGCCCACCGAAATCCCATATCTTCAGCGTCACCGGCGCATCGAATACTTGCGGCGCGAGCGGCAGTGAGCTGATCTGGATCCCGTGGGTCGATGGCACCGCCTCATCAAAGCTCTCGCCTCGTAACCGCCGACAGATTTGCGTCTTGCCGACACGCCCGTTACCCAGCATCATGAGCTTGACATCGCTCACGGGTACGTCGTCGCCGGTGAGATCCGCAAGATGCGCTCGCAGCCGGTCAAGGCAGTTGTCGAAGGATCCGTCCCTCGACAGGATTTCGACCGGCACTCCCGGCAGGCGCGCGCCGTGAAGGATCACCTCTTGCAGTGACGGAAGCATCCAGAATGCCGGCACGTCATGATCGAGGTGGCTGCCCGACAAATTGATCTTGCGCAGATTGCGCAATAAAACGAGTGGGGAGATGTCCCCGACCTCATTGCCGGCCAGGTCGAGGCTGGTGAGGTTGACGAGGCCTTTGAGCGCCTGCGCCCCCTCGGCCCCGATGTTGTTGTAGGACAGGTCGAGGCTGGTGAGGTTAACGAGGCCCTTGAGCGCCTGCACCCCCTTATCCCCGATCTCATTTCCGGCCAGGTTGAGACTGGTGAGGTTGACCAGGCCCTCGAGCGCCGGCGCCCCCTCGTCCCCGATCTCATTTCCGGCCAGGTCGAGGCGGGTGAGGTTGACGAGGCCCTCGAGCGCCGGCGCTCCCGCGGCCCCGATCTCATTGCCGGCCAGGTTGAGACTGGTGAGGTTGACGAGACCCTCGAGCGCCGGCGCCCCCTCGTCCCCGATCTCATTTCCGGCCAGGTTGAGGCGGGTGAGGTTGACGAGGCCCTTGAGCGCCGTCGCCCCCGCGGCCCCGATCTCATTGCCGGCCATGTCGAGGCGGGTGAGGTTGACGAGGCCCTTGAGCGCTTGCGCCCCCTCGTCCCCGATGCGGTTCCCGGTCAGGTCGAGGCTCGTGAGGGCGGTGAGGTTTGCCGTCGATGCCGGCAGGCCACGCAACCAATTGTGCGCCAAATCGAGCCGATCAAGTTGCTTCAACGCGTCGAATAAAGCGCCCGGCAGCGCAACGAGGGCGTTGCCTAGTTTTGAGCTTCTTTCTCTATTTGCGAGCGCGAGTTGCAGCTTTCCTCGGTCCTCGACGCTCGGTCCGAGAAACAGCTTTCGCAGCCAGCCAAGCCCGCACAGCGCTGCGAGCAGTTCGCCGTCGAGCACCGTGAGCTGCAGCCCGCCAAGGTCGAGTTCTTCCGCCTGGGCGGTGCGGCATGCCGCGATGCGCCGCAAAGCCTCCGCCCGCCCCTCCGCCGCGCTCCCGTCTTGAAACTCCTGTATCTTCGCGGGTAGTCGGGCGGGCCTGGAACTTGTGCCCGAACGTTCGAGCGCATAAATCAATTGGTCCACACCCTGGTGGAAGCCGCTGTCGTCGAGCGCTATAGCCTGGCGATGAACAAGCCCCTGGAGGTCCGGGGGTAGCTCTTCGCTCCGAGGCATCGTCGCGCCGGCCACAAGCACCGGAATGACGGGAATGTCCCGTTCCAGAGCGGTGGCCACTTCAATGCGAACGAAGTCGTCTGGGTCATCCAAACGCCGCTCGCCTCGCGAGCTTACGGATCGAGCCCAATTCGGTCCCATCACGACGAGCCATGCGGTTGCCCCGTCCATGCGGCGTCGTGTCGCTTGCACAAAATTCTCACCCGGCAGGATCGCATCGACGTCCAAAAAGACGCAATCGAACCCGAACCGTTGGCTAAGTCGATCATACAGACGGCCCGCATGTGCGGCCGCATCGTCGCGCCGATAGCTAATTCCGATGATACCTTCCACCTTCCCAGAACTGCTGCGCCGATTGGCTTCGGCCCTGTCTTGCCGCAACTGCAAGCTTCGTAGGAATGCGTGAACAGGCGGGGAAATCGAAACCGTCTGGTTGACATCATCGAAAGCGATCAGAGACATAGCGGCCACTCGCCGCGCCATGGCCTCCCCCTCTAAGAGGCCGATGCCGCTGTTCTCTGCAAAGGTCGCGAGATCAACGGGCCGGGATGGTGGCAGTACCGCAAGCATTGGGAGTCGCAGGCGGTCCTCCTGCGGCAGCCCTTCGAGCGCGAACATCAATGACGCGAAGAGCGAAGCGGAAGCATCACGCGAGATGCCCGTATCGATCGCGGTGAGCCCCTCATCACCGATGCGTTCAATGAGGTCTTCGGCGAGCACGCCGCGCCTCAGTGTCTGCTCGGCGAGTTCGAGGGCCAACGGCAGATTGCCGAGCTTCTGGGCAAGTTGGGCAGCGATGTCCGGGGACAGCCCTTGGCGTTCCATCCAGGTCCGCGCTTCGGCCGTGGAGAGGGGAGGCAAGGCGAACGTCGCTGCGGCTGTAGCGGCGGTGATATGGTGGGTTCGTGTTGTAACGATCGCGCGCGCTTGGGGCCTATGCTGGAGATCAGCTTCAGATGTGCGGCGTCAAACACATCATCGACTACGACGAGACATCGTTTATTGCTCACATGCGCCGCTATTCGGCGCTCGGCTTCCTCAATATGCATACTACCAGCAACATCCTCGCCAAAAGCGGCCAGTACTGCGGTAGCCGCGTTCAGCAGGTCAGGATCGCTACCAAGTGTCATCCAGGCAATTCCGTCATCGAACCTGTCAATGACGTCGTCGTCATGACAGACCGCCCGTGCGAGAGCCGTTTTTCCGATTCCTCCCAGGCCCACAATTACAACGGTACGGGTCTGCTCGGCGATTCCTATCGGCGCGGCTGCTCCCACCGGACTTACACCTAGCAACCCCTTAATTTCCTCGATCTCGCGCGTGCGCCCGAGGAACCCTGCTCGCACTGGGGGAGCCATGAACGGGATTGGTGCGAGGTGAACTGGACTCTGAACTGCGTGAAGAAGTTCATTAAAGTCTTTCGCGACGTGATAGACGGGTACCCGGCGGGACCAACGCGGAATCTCGTTTCCGGCGCTTTCACCTGCTTCGATCGCGAGCATAAGGGTGACGCCAAACTCACGGCTCCGCCGCCAGAGGTCGCGGATGCGGGTATCGGTGCCGCTGTAAGACGGAATCGCCAATACTACTGCGCCGTAGGGCGTTGCGCTCCGTCGGGCTGCGCCAGCCGTTTCGAGGGCGGCTTCGGGTTTCTCAGCCGTGTAGACGGCCATAGCCCCAGCCGCGTCCAGACGCGCGCGTATGCTAGACGCAAAGTCGGGGTTGGCCGGGTCCAAGCTCGCAACCAGAATGGTCGGAAGTCCAAACGTCTCTTGCAGCGCTTTGCGGCATTGCCGCTGGATGGCGCTGTCCGCGCTTGCAAGGGCCACCAAGTGAGCAGCGACGGTCGTGTACGCCTGCTGAAGGGTTTTAACGCCAGTCGATTCGCCAATCGCCAATCGCTCGGCATAGGCGTATTCCCGAATGTAAGCAGTGGGTTCTTGGGCACTGGCAATCCCCTCAACAGCTCTGGGATGAACGGTCCCAGTCTGTCGCGAAATTGCTCCTCAAAGATATCGACTAGCCGCCCTTCCGAAACATCAACGCGTGCCGGGATTGGCAGCAACTCGATAGGGCGGCCGCGCCGAGCCGCAAGGACATCGGGGCGCGTGAACGACTTGGCCATAGCGGCGGTGCCTTCCAGGTTCTGGTCGTTCGGAGCGCACAACATGACCACCACGTCCGCGAGCTGGCGAGTGCAGACACCGCTCATCTCGGCCACTCCCGTCCGGCTATCGATCAGCACGACGTCGGCTATGTTAGGCTTGAGCAGTTGACCACGCATCCATTCGATGTAAGCCTCGCCTTGGTACCTAGCGTAGAACTCCTCCCAATCGAACTGCTGAACCGTCTGCGCATAGCCGCTAAAACGGCTTTCGTTGCGGCAGCCCGCTGAAAGAAGCGAAAGCTTGCCAGTGCTTGTTGCGGCCGATTCGATGCGGATTGGAATAAGTGCGTGCGCTATAAGCGGTAACATCTCGTCAAGGATCTCTACAAACCGCGAAAGCGAATCGGACCCTGCTCCTGAGTTTCCCGATGATAGCACGGGCTTGGGCAAGCTAGGGAACAAGTCTTTGTACATACTGAGGAGATCGACGAGACCGAATTTGGCCCGTAGCAGATCGCGTTCGGCGGACGTAGTGGCGAAGAAACTCTCGAGCCCAGGCGCTTCCAGGTCCCAGTCGATCATCACGACTTGCAAGCCTTGCAGGCGGAACCATGCGGCCACATTGGCCAACGCCATCGAACGGCCCACGCCGCCCTTATACGAGTAGAACGTCACGATCACCGTTCAGCTTCCGTGCCGAAGAAATGTCGATCCAGACTCGCGGTTGGCTTCTGCACCAAGGTGAACGGTGGCGGCGAGGATCAACCTCTGGATGTCGTCCAGATCGGTAATGTTCCACCCGCAGTGGGCTGCAACGCGGCGGCGCGGCCGGACAGCTAGCTGGAAGTAGTCATCAAAATAAGGGGCGCCGCGGTTCATCAGTGCACTGCGTAGTTGTAAGATCTCTGGCCGCGCATTGAAGTGCGGCAACGTCAGCACCACCACTCGGCTACTGCTCAGCGACTCTTGAAAGAACATAAGTCGCTGGTGGACGTCGTGACGATGAAGGGCCACGGGATCTACAATCAAGACCGCGACTTCGCCCGTATCGAACACCCTGCTCACGTAATTTCGCGCCTCTGATATATCCAACCAGAAGCTCTCGTCTGGAGGATTCCAGTAGGGGCGGAACGCCTGAAATGTTGCCGCCATCTGGTTCTTGATTTTTTCGAGTACTGTGGCAATCGTCTCGCCCCCACCGAACGGCCGCCAGTCCGCGCGCGTGAGTCCATATCGTTCCGAGATCACATCTTTGGGCAGGTCGAAGTCCTCGCTGACTTGCTGCCACTGCTCGGGACTGAATTGCGCTAATTCCGCCTCCTTCATCGTCAACACAACGACCGGGACTGGCAACGGCCTGGACGGGTTGAGCCCTTCTTCGACGTCGCGCATCAGATCACGCCAAGTCTCATTCGTGACGCTCTGGATCGCGGGGTAGCTGGTGAGCAATTGTGGCCGATTGACCTGCTGAAATCCCCGCATAGCCTCGTTTATGCCTTGAAGGTTCACGAAGACGAGTCGACGGTTCATATTCGTCTTTGGCTTGGCCGTCGCATAGTACGTCCAAATCTCCCTTAATACCCAATCTGAGGATTTGGCGTGATCGCTCCAGAGGACGACCAAATGTCGGGAAGCCTCCAGCGCCTGCTGAATCTGGTGTTCCCAGTCGTCGCCGGCACGTAGTGAAGCCGCGTCGAAAAAGGGCGCGTATGCTCGTGACAGCAGCTTGAGCGATTCGTTAAGGCGCATCGCATACGGGCGGTCCTTGCTCCCGTATGAGATGAACACGTCATACTTGAAACTCAACGCCCGCGCTCCTCCGATCAGCCTATTATGGCGGCGGCGGAACTAGCTCCCTTGCGCCGCTCCCAATTCTGAAGAAGTCAGTAGCAACCAGACCAGCTGTTAGGCCTAACACGGCGGCTCGACACAGACGAGAAATTTCCGGGGGCGGGAGATGAGGGGTGCCTGAAAATCGCGCCGCTTCCGTCCCGATGCCCGAAATCGCCGGGCGCGCCCCGCTGATGGCCCAAGCCCGCGCCAGGGTGGCAGGGTGGCCCCGGCAGCCCTTCTTGCGCCCCCGGGCTAACGTAACGGCCTCGGGACCGCGCTGGGCAGCGCGCCGAGCGCGGTGCGTACCTTTAGGCCTTCAACTCCGTCCGCCAATTCCGGCTTTGCCGGGCCTCGGCACTCGGGCCGAGGAACAGACGGCGCAGCCAGCCGAGCTGGCACAGTGCCGCCAGCAGCTCCCCATCGAGCGCCGTGAGCCGCAGGCCGCCAAGATCGAGCTCTTCTGCCTGAGCAGCGTGGCATGCCGCGATCCGACGTAACGCCTCCGCGCGCCCCTCCGCCTCGCTTGCGATCATGCCCTGCGCCCCAAATCAATTCATCGCAAGGGGGTGGGGGCAAGGCGGGGCGAGGGCGGAAGCCATGGAGCTGCGGTGTGCGGGGCGGAAGCGGTTCACTCGTCCTCCTCGAAACCAGAAAGGGCAAGCGCACGGGCGCGGTAACCCTTTTTTGTCGCATAGTGGACGAGCGCCTCTTCGCGCCCATGCGTCACCCAGATTTCCTCGGCGGCGACCTCGTCAAGCGTCGCGGTCAACTCGTCCCAATCGGCGTGATCGGAGATCACCAGCGGCAGCTCGACCCCCCGCGCCTTGGCGCGCTGGCGCACCCGCATCCAGCCCGAAGCCATTGCAACGAGGGGGTCGGGCAACCGTCGCGACCAAAGGTCGGCGGTGGCGGCGGGCGGCGCCAGCACAAGGCGGCCCTTGAGCGCATCGCGGGCGACCCCGGCGAGCGGCAGCACCGGTCCGACGCAAATACCAAGGCTTTCATAAAGCTCGGTCAGCTTGATCAGCGCGCCGTGCAGATAGACCGGCTGCTCGTATCCTGCGCGCCGCAGCAGCGCCAGCACCCGCTGGCACTTACCGAGCGCATAGACCCCGACAAGGTGGCAGCGCTCGGGAAAGAGAGCCAGCGAATGCAGCAACTTGTCGATCTCCTGAGTGTCCGGCGGATGACGGAACACGGGCAACCCAAAGGTCGCCTCGGTGATGAAGGCATCGCAATTGCAAGGCTCGAACGGCGCGCAGGTCGGATCGGGCCGGCGCTTGTAGTCACCGGAGACAACCACCCGGCTGCCGCGGTATTCGAGCACGATCTGCGCGCTGCCGAGCACGTGGCCGGCCGGCACGAGGCGGATCGCGACGTCCCCTGCGGTAACGGTCTCGCCATAGGCGAGCGGCTGCAACGAACCCCCGGCCGCGTCGCCGTAGCGCTCCCGCATGATCGCGATCGTCTCCGGCGTGGCGAGCACCCGCCCATTACCGGATCGGGCGTGATCGCCATGTCCATGGGTGGTCACCGCGCGTGGCACCGGGCGGACAGGGTCGATGTGGAAATCGCCGGCTTCACAGTAGAGCCCGGCCGGGGTCGCCCTGATCCAGGTCTCCGGCCGCGGGGCAGCGAGCGCCATCAGGCACCGGGCAGTGGTCGCAGATCTTCCTAATCTAGGCGGTGGGCAGCGGTTTATCGGATCAGAAGCCGGGTATTGCGGCCAGACGTCTGATCTCGGCGAGATCGCGGATCAGGATCGAGCCTTTGCCGAGCGCGATCAGGCCTGCCCGATGCCAAGTCTGCAAGGTCTTATTGACGCTCTCCCGGCTGCAGCTCGCGATATTTCCGAGCTCTCGTTGCGAAAGGTGAAGGTCAACGGCCGGACCCTGCACGCTGTGCAGACTGGCGCTCTCGGCGAGATGCAGCAGCGCCTTCGCGATCCGCGACTCGATATGCAGAAAGAGCACGTCCTCGACCTGCTCGGTGGTTTGACGCAACCGTTGGCACAGCACGTTGAGAAGGATGAGGCAAATATCCGCCCGCTTCTCAAGGAGAGGCTTGAAGTCTCTACGATCCAATACCAAGAGTTCGCAGTCGCTCATCGCCACAGCATCGGTAGACCGTGCTCCGCCATCGAGCAACGCAATCTCGCCAAAGCAGTCACCGGGGTTCATCAGGTTAAAGACGACTTCCTTTCCCTCGGAGGAGACCGAGCTCATTTTGAGTGTCCCGCGCAACACCGCCATCATACTCGATCCCTCTGAGCCCTTTGAGAAAATCTCGCGGCCAGCGGGATAACGCTCCACTCGCGCGTAATGCAGCAACGTGTCGATCTCGTCGCCGCTCAATCTCCCGAGCAGGAAATGGCGCTCGAATATCTGCCTCTTTTCCGCATATGTCGGGCCGGTCATCACAGTCCTCGTCAAGGAGCATC
>Ga0306920_100010036_pt1 | contig 12664 bp, 9 predicted proteins | sample flu12Cox44000170_FD_204666 | JGI IMG/M metagenome (GOLD analysis project Ga0306920, IMG submission 204666) | Lab enrichment of tropical soil microbial communities from Luquillo Experimental Forest, Puerto Rico - flux4day.12C.oxic.44.000.170 (v2)... | ecosystem: Environmental > Terrestrial >...
CGAATAGCTCCACCTTGGCTCTCCTCTCCATCCCGCCCCTCCTGCCTTATAAGCAGGATGCTCGGGATCTCTGGGGTGGGCCAATTTAGAGCATCACTCGTGGGCCATTTCTGAGCATCGAAATCAGTGATGGCTCGCAAACGCGCCCGATCGGAATACCAACCTTCGCGGACAAGGTGCTTCAACGGGCGGTAACTATGGTGCTAGAGGCGGTGTATGAGCAGAGTTTTCTCGACTGCTCGTATGGCTTCCGGCCTGGACGCTCGGCGCACCAAGCGTTGCGGCAGGTGCGTGACCGGGCGATGGAGATGGCGGGCAGGTGGGTTCTTGAGGTCGATATCCGAAACTTCTTCGGGACTCTGGAACACTGCCAACTGCGAGACATCGTGCGCAAGCGGGTACGTGACGGAGTGCTGTTGCGGCTCATTAGCAAGTGGTTGAACGCCGGCGTGATGGAAAACGGAGCGATTGAATACCCAGAGGCCGGTACGCCACAGGGCGGGGTGATTACTCCCTGAACGCAAAAGATAACCTGCGGGGTTCGTGGAGTGGCCGCGGTGTGGTGTTGTGGTAGGCGGTGTCGATGAACCGTTGTCGTTCGGTCCGGGTTTGAGAAGCGGAATCGAGTGGCGAATGACGATGGTGTCCCCGCCGACGAGGATCTCCTGTACAAGCAACCGCGCGATCTTCTGCTTTTCGGTTACGTCGAGTGCATCCGCCCGGGCATGTAGCTTGGTGCAAAAGTCCGCCAATGTCTCCGTCAGACGTAGGTAGCGCGACTGATCGGCCGCCGTAAGCATCAGCGACTCCAACTCGGCGTCGACTGCCAGTTGCTGTTTGCGCAGAGCCGGCATGCGTTGACGGAGCTGGTCTAGACTGAGCAGTTCCTCCTGATAGGCAGTCAGCAGCCGCTCGATGCTATTGTGCAGCCGCACCTGCTGGTTGCGCAGACTCTGTTCACGGTGACGCAGAGGATCAGCAGCTTGTGCCTCCGCCAGGCGACGATCAATTTCGGCTTGCACTAGCGCTGGTTCTTCCAACAGACGGATGATCTCGCGCCACACAAAATCATCGAGGTAGTCCTGGCGAACAGGCCGATTGGCACACAGCGCCCCGCGCAGGTGCCGATAAGCGTCGGAGCCAAGACACCGGTAGTAATAGAGTTTTCGCGCAGATGTCCGTTTCGAAGTGCGATATAAAGCGTAACCGCAGTCGCGACATACCAGCATCCCTTGCAACAAGGTAGGTTCGATCGTGCGTCTGCGGGAGTAGTGGCGATTTTTCTCCAACTGCTCTTGTGCGAATGCGAAGGTTTCCTCGTTGACCAATGCGGGCACCGCAATCTCGATCCAGTCCTGGCGTGGCCGCTCGTGGTTGGCGCTGTCGCGGGAAGGCAGCCGATTGCGTTGGCGCAGGGGACGTGTGATCCGTTGTCGCGGTCGAATCGCGGTCTTGCCGTAGCAGGCCTTGCCCTGATAGGCGGGGTTGCGCAACAGCGCCCACACGGTCGAGCGCTCCCACCGCGTATCTCCTCGGCGCGTGGCAATCTGTTGTTGGTTGAGATGGCGAGCAATCGCATTGCTCAAACCCGCACGCGTGCAGAGGTCGAACGCGATGCGCACGACTTCCGCTTCGGCTTCGATGACTTCATAGTAGGCCTCGGCGCTGTCGCTTTTCTTGATATAGCGATAGCCATAAGGCGCACCTGAAAGCACATTCACTACTCCGGCTTGCGCCCTATGACGTTTACCTCGCCGTGAGCGTTCGAGGATTTGTGCCCGCTCATATTCGGCGATCATGCCCTGAAACTGTTCTAGCAAACGATCTTCTGCGGTCTCCGTCGCGGGTGCCTTCAAGAAAACCAATGTTACACCGCAACGCTGCAACTCCTCGGCAAGCAGCACCTGATAAGCGTATTTGCGGCTCAGTCGGTCCGGTGAGTACACCAGCACTGCCTGAATCTCCCCGCGAGCGGCCAAATCGCGCAGGGCCTCGAGTCCGGGACGCACCAGCGTCGCGCCGCTATAGCCCTCGTCCTCGAACACCCACTCGGCCGGCACCAGATAATCGTGAGTCCGAGCGTATTCTTTCAACGCTGCAGTCTGGCTCGTGATGGTGTGATTCTCCTTCTGGCGGTCGGAGGAGACGCGAGCATAAATCGCGGCCGGACAGTTCATTCATTCTCTCCTCGGCTGACTGTCTGGAGCGGCTGAAGCACCCACTGGCCAGCGCTTGTTCGGCACCAGCAGCTGATAAACCTGTTCGAGCTTGACGGCGAGCAGACGATCAAAGCGATATTCCAACTGAAGCGCATGGCGTCGAGTTGGCCTTCTCGCCACCGCGTCATCTCCGCGCGAGCAATCTGCGCAACGCTCGAGCGACCAACTCGCTCAAAGACAAGCGCCTGGTCCGTGCATATTTGCGAACTTGCTGCACCAGACCACGTGGCAGCTTGACCGTAAAGGCGACCTTTTCGTCGCCGATGGCAACCGGCGCTTCAGACTGCGAGCCTGTTCCAGGTAACGGTAGGCCTGACGCTCGGAGATAGCACAATCGCGAGCCATCCGCTCGACCAAGTCGCCCAGATCGTCTCCATGCTGCAACAACCGCCACGCGTGATTGAGCCGCTCGGCTTTGCGAGCATCGCTGATGCGCGCCATTTGTCATAAATGTACAACCATATATGACACGCATCAACGTACCTATCGGTACCTGAGCGCCCGCTCGAAGATGAAGTTATCTTTTGCGTTCAGGGAGTACTTTCGCCCTTACTCAGCAACGTGTTACCTCACTGAGGTCGACCGGATGCTGGAACGGGCTCAGGAGACCACCCGCCGCGGACCCTACATTTACCTGGAATACGCTCGTTTCGCCGATGATCTGGTGGTTTTGGTGGATGCCTATAGGCAACATGACTGGCTGCTCAAGGCGGTGAACCGGCGGCTGCGCGAGGAATTGGCCAAACTCCACATCGATATCAACGAAGAGAAAAGTCGATACGTTGACCTGGCAAAAGGAGACAGCTTCGGGTTTTTGGGCTTTGAGTTCCGTTGCATACGAAGTCTGCAAGGCAAGTGGCGACCGTGTTATACGCCCAAGCTCAAGCAGCGCACCGTATTGCTGCGCAAGCTCAAGAACATTTTCCGGCGCTTCGACTCCCAGCCAGTAGGTCGGGTCGTCCAGCTCATCAACCCGATTGTACGTGGCTGGGTGAACTACTTTGCCATCGGCGCCGCCAGTCGATGCTTTGGCTTTATCAAAGACTGGGTGGAGAACAAGGTGCGGCGGCATCTAATGCGGGCCCGTAACCGACAGGGTTTCGGCTGGAAGAGGTGGAGTCAGCGCTGGCTCTATGACGAACTCGGGTTGTTCAATGACTACCAGGTGCGCCATCCGAGCTCGATGCCGACAGCGCTCCCAGCCCGATAGGTCTCATAACCCTGGGGATGAAGCAGGCAGGAAAGCAGAGTGCAGGAAATCTGCATGCTCTGTTTGACGAGGCGGGAACCGGAAACGTGACAATGGTGGAATTGTGAACCCACCACTCCATCGAAAGAGCGTGGCTGGAAACCCTCCACCTACCGTGCGCGCGCCAGTTCTCGACCCTACCTGTGAGGGCAAAAGCCGAATGGCTGCGCTACTCGACCATCGCCGTTGGCGGGTCTGGCCCCGTTTAATCGCGACAGCGGCAGCCTGCGCGGAAGCCGCTGCATCTGGGGCAGCCGCCTCGAGATCAGGCGTGCTGTACATGGCCACGGTGGCCGGGATTCGCAGCGATCCGGCCATCAGAAACTTTTATCGGCAGTTGCGTGCCGGGGTAAGAACGCCAAACGAGCACTAACCGCCCGTATGCGCAAACTGCTCGTTATTCTCAACGCCATGCCTCGCGCCAAAACTCACTGGCAAGCTCCTCCGCTCGCTGCCCCGACCACAACTATTTCTCCTTTCGTGGGCGCGGTCTCCGAACACGGTTGCTGCTAGAGAACTACACGTGTCGTCAACCGCCATCGTGAAAGCGCGCGTGATGACGACGTTTGACAAGACCTAGTCAACATTGCTTAGGTAGCGCCGAGCCTTCATTCATCCTATAAACGACCATTAATGATTTCGAGGATTGAGTCGAAGTTCTCGCAGTAACTGCTTTGACAAATCCACCTGGGAAAGAGATGCGTATTGAGAAATGTTCGCTTAAACTCTCAAACGGGCCAAGAGAGAGAAGCTTTGAAGCGCATCTCGTCTGATATGCAGCCGTTGTTGACCGTGAGGGATCTCTGCTTGTATTTGAAAGTACATCCGAGCACCATTTACCGATTGGTGAAAACACAGCAGTTACCGGCATTTAACGCCGGCAGGGACTGGCGTTTCAACCTCGAAGACATCAACCGCTGGCTCGCCCGGAAAGAAGTCAGCACGAAGAAATGCCTCGAAGAATAATCGTTTAGAACCTACACGCCTACGGCAGAGTGTCCTTCAGTTTGTAGACTTCTGTCATGCATGCACGGCGATAGTGGAGCGCCATGCATGCAGTCAGGAAAAATTAGGAGTCTAGGATGAGAACTCCGCAATCAATGGATGGTCGCTGACTACGAGCTTTATAGTGCTGGTATTCCTGAGTCTCTCGGTGGGCTTTGAGCTAATCGTAATGTCATAGACATTTACCCTATGATAAGTCCGGTCAAGATTAACTGTGACCCTTGTCACCGTCTTACTGGCAAATGCTTCGCCCCAGACGGCCAACTCATAGGCGCCGTTGCTCTTCTCCATAAGCATGCTGTACGCGGTGGCGGGTAGATTCGAAATCGAGTAATGCACCCTCACGGGTGTGAATGGCGACGAGCTGTCTGAAAGTATCGTTGTCAAGTTATGGAGATAAATACCCATCGGAGTGCCATTGCGCGCGTCTGCGCTATTACCCTGGGGATTGAAGAAACCATAACCCGCATCATTCGGATAGTGGTTAAACATCTCATAAACAATGGTCTGTGACCATCCGAGTTGGTAAGCATCGAGATATAAGTCCGTTATCAACTTGCCTTGCATCAGGAGTCCGATATTGGCATTGGGCTTGTAGATGCCCCATCCGGTCTCTGTCGTTACTTTCTGTCGGTCATTTTGCCCAGTGCTTGCGCCCTCAAAGCTCTTATTCCAGGTGTTACCCCAGTATTCGCCGTATACGTCCCAGAGACCGGCATAGGGGCCTCGGCGGTCCACTAACTCTGCGTATCGTGCATGGTTGTCGATCAGCGTCGTTCCGGCTGCACCATTGCCCTGGGCATAATTATGTGCATTAGCAATATCCGCATAGGTAGTGCCATCATGCATCGACAATCCTGACCCATTAGGGATAGCCAGAAATTGAAGCCCGACATTATCAGGTTCGGCTCCCGGCTCGGTCAGCCCAATAACGGGGAATCTGCGCAACGTCGGATCGGTCTTGACCATCGCATACAGAGCTGCCTGGTATTTCGCGCACGGTAGAAAGGAGGTGTGCATCGAGCACAATTTGCCCTGAAAGGAGAAACTAAAGTTGTTCGGTTCGTTGGGTCCCTCGGCTTCGAACATAGCGCCACAACCGTCGAGCGTGTGCCACTCCGCCTTAGTATCGGCGATACTGTCTGAGTCGGAATCGACGACGGGCAACTCGTCTATTTTGACCCCAGTGGCTCTATGTATATTACACAATTCCTGAACACTGCGGACGCCTTCCATGTTATGGGTAGCATCGTCTCGAATGATCCGTACACCAAGAAACTCGACGCCGTTGATTATCTGTTCCTCGGTATCGGCGCCTTGTATGTCCTTCGTGCCGGCACCCAGCGAGTTCAAGAAATCAGCCGCCTTTACAACTGCAACCGGGATTGATGCCGTGTTTGGTGTGGCTGTCGGAGTTCTAAGCGAGATTGGTACTTTTGCCAGGATGCCAAAGCTGAGCCAATTCGCCGCTGCATAGGCGATCATTGTGCCTCCCATCAGCACAAGTGGCACGACATACTTCTCAAAATTTTTCATGGAAGTTCCTTATTCCCGTCGAATTTAATGATGTAAATCCGATGAGGCGTAAGGAATTAAGCCGGCTTGAAGACACGTTTCGTAGGAGGCTGTTAACTATTGTTAGGTGACGTCGGGACGACGTCAGATACTCATTTCGACCCTCCCTCGTTTGCCGAGGAAGTGCATTATCACTCGATAGCTGGTGGGTGACGAACCAGTTCTCGACGGCATCGCCCGTGAAACGCCAAGTGTAACCGACCCTGACGCCTCTAGAAGTTCACCCCGTCGTAACAGCCGATAAGTAGAGAACCCTATCGAGGGAACTCACAGAATCCACGTAACTGGATTTTCAGGGTCGGAATTGTAGGAACAGACATTGCCAGTCTTGATAGAGCGCTTGAGATAGCGCCCAAAATGTTGGTCATGAAGTGATATAAGTCTAATTACTCTTGCTATCGCTACGCTGACACGTTTGCGTGCACGTTCAGACTCCGAACCGAGTTTTCGGTCTCGACCGAACAGTCCTAGAGCCCGGGCCAGTTCGCGAGTCAGGAAGTCTTGTTCCGTCTCGAGTTTCGTGGCGCGCTCTATGTCATTCGCTTCTCTTAACCTTTCAAGTTCTTCGCGAATTTCCATTAGCCGCTCGCGATACGATCGCTTTGCTTCTGCATCGAGCACCGGCGCGTCTTCATAATCAGCGATTGGGCCTCCTTGGAGGCCGTTTCGTGGCTGGGCTTCAATGTGCTCGATAAGCTCGAGGGCGAAAAATCCGCGCCCTTCATATCGCACCAGCAATGATATGAGCTCAAGACCACCCCTGTGCCGGATGGAAAAGCTGTTTTTCTGGTAGCCGACTTGCCAATATTCTCCGTTCCGGCAAAAAATTGCGACGCGGTCGTTGCTCAGTGGAGTCGGTTTGTCCGAGTAGGGTGGAATCGAGCTCAATAACGCAGTGTCTTGTGGCGTTGAGGAGTTTACCATTCGCATTAATCCATATTCAGGGTTCGGACCCGCAATGACGGCAATGGGTGTAGAACTAATGTCACGAGTTTTCAGGTCGCCAGCTTTGCCGGCGCATAGTGATTCGCGGGCGACGCTGAGTTTTGACAATACCACCCTCATTTGCAATCCAGTGGCCTCGGCTTCCAGGCAAGCCAGCAAATCGTGCGCCATCGCTCTGTCGTCAGCTCTCGCGCGGCGGCCCCAACTTGAGACAAGTTCAAGCCCCGAATAGATGGCCCAGGGCCTCGCGCCGGTCCTGCGGTCGAAGCGGAACGCTCTCTCAAATCGCCAGATAGCCTCATCAAGGCGATCAAGAATCAAGGCCAAGATGCCTAGATATCTCTCGACACTTCCGAATGCCGCGAGGGCATTCAGCGTTACATTCAATCCTGCGTACGGGAGCAATCGGTCATACAAGATCGCAGCATAATCTGATCGATTAAGAGCGGCGCATACATTCGCCAGTGCCGCTACCCCCACGAGCCCCTCAGCGCCTGACAGGTTTGCAAAATTGTCCGCCGCAAGACGTTCCAGGATATAAATCGCATCAGCAAAGCACCCCAATTCCATCTTCAACCAGCTCAAGAGTGCCGAATATACCGAGACGCTCCGACGTCGGTGGACCGTTTGTTCGGCCATAGCCACAAGCTCAGGGAGCCGTCCCTGCTCCATGTAAGGTGCGAGCATCGTCGGCCAACAGACGTCCAAGAGGCATGGGAATTTTTCGGCATTCGCGAGAGCGCGGCAGCGATCAAAATCATGAGATGCATCTGTGAACCGCCCGTCCATCACCGCGCGATAAGCGCAGTAAACAACCGGAAGCCCTTGATGAGATCTCACCTGGCTGCTCGGCAGTATACTCATTGCAAGCTCGGCGGCGTGCTCAGCCGCCGTCGTATCACCGAGAGTTGTCAACGAACTGGCTTTCTCGAGAGCTGCTATACAACAAGCGCTGTAGTCTCCGGCTTCGATCGCGAGCCGCAAAATTTCCTCCGCATTTGCGACATGCTCAGACAGTTGCTCGGGCTTGCGCAGGACCACGTCGCGGTAAAGCCGGACATACAACTCAGATTGCGAATCCCTTGCGTCCAAGGCTTGTTCCATTGCCTTCATCGCTAGATCGGCGCTGCAGCTTTGCTTGCCTGGAGTATATGAGAGTTCTGCTGCGAGCCTTGCCATTAATATTGCTCGCCGAGAGCGATCTTCGCGCTCGATTACCAGACCTCTCCGTGCCAGAAGTTCCGCCAGCGGATTTGCCTCCCCCGGACCGGGCCAATGCATAGCCGGAATTGCGAGTACTATCCGTGTTAGGCGTTCTGGATCCTTTAACCGTTCAGCGAATGCACCAGCCTCGAGCAGACAATCCTCCGCAGCGTCGTGCTCGCCTTTTCTGGATCGCGCCTCACCCAACTTTATAAGAAGGTCGCACCGTTCACGAATCGAAACGGTGTTTTTGAACCGTGTCGGACTCAGAATTTTCACCACCCCTCACATCACGCCACCCTGTTTTCACCGATCGCAAAAAGCGGAACCTCCAAGTGGAGCAGGCGTCGTTTCCGGCTAGCGAACGCCGCAGCCTTCACGCTGAGAGCAGGCGGCGAACGACTCTCTTGTGTGATGAAGAATTGGCTCGTGTTTCGCCGAAGTCATCCGTCCGCCAAGACCGTAGTTACGATTTTAGCTCGCCGTTTCTATCTGATCCGAGGTGAAGATGCCTCTTTGCGAAAACTTATTGTCTAAAAATTTGTTACCTTTGTTACTATCAGTTTCTTCAAGGTGAAGTCAATTGCTCAAAGATTACAATTGATCGGGTCTGATGACAGAAACCCAAAACTGAGAGAAAATGAAAGTCAATGAACTGCTCAGAGGAACTATGTCTATCATTTACTTTAATTCGTGTCTTGATCCTTTAAGAGATTTTATGACGTGTATTAATAACAGGCAAGGACGATTCGTGAGGGGCACGCCCTCGGCGTTCCCGACCAAGTTGAGCACGGTTGCTGCTAGCATGCTCGACAATGCCCATTAATTCGTGAATAGAGTCGAGTTATCATTTTCGCCCCGGGGCGCCAGCGTCGCGCAAGCTTCGCCAGGGCTTAGGGATGCATGTTCGTCCAGACACTCATTGAGCTGGCCCGGCCAGTGTATCAAACCATCATCAAGTTCATTAGAAATCCGATTTATGCCGGCGCCTACGCTTTCGGACGAACCGAAACGCACACCCGAGTGCTTGATGGCCTGGCCCACAAGGTCCGAGGCTACCGTCGTGCCCGCGAGCAGGTAGACCGTTTGCTGCGCGATCATCATGAGGGTTATATCGGGCGAGAAGAATATGAGCGCAACCAGCGGCAGCTAGCCGATAGCGCGCAGATGACGGGCTTGATGGTGAGAGGTGCGGTGCGGAGAGGACCCAGTCGGTTGGCACCACTTCTTCGCTGCGGCCGCAAGCTCCATGTCGCATATTCAGGCAGCCGCGGCCAGGTGCCTCGCTACCACTGCCGTGGCGGCGCGGTCAACCACGGCGCTGCCTCCTGTATATCCCTCGGCGGTTTGCATGTCGACGAAGCAATTGGCCGGGAAGTCGTAGCTGTTCTCACTCGGCGATCGATGCGGCACTCAAGACCGTCACCGACGCGGCCAGCAAACACGACGAATTAGAGCGTGTGCTCGAACTCGAGCTTGAGCAGGCAGGGTATACGGTCTGCCAGCCGGCGGGGTACGCGGAACCGAATTGTCAACCCAAATCAACCCTGGCGAACGCGGTTTCTACTACCCCGGCGATAAGTCTCGCTCTACGGCTCTCGCTGCAGGCATGGCGAAAAGGCCCAACGAGATTTCGCCGCGCACCGGTGGACTTCAGCGATTCGCCTGATGCGTTGGTTTCTTCCGCCTGCCCCGTATTCCCAAAGTAGCAGACATCGGAACAGTGTTTAGAGCACGCGCGATTGAGCTAAGGCTGACCCGAAGCCGAGGAGTTCTCTTTGGGCCTGCCAGCTGAGAGGAAGATCTCCGCGGCGGGTCGAAAGAGTCTGAGCGGTTAGCACGGGTGGCTGGTGGCCGCGGGCAATCTCCTCGATGATCGAGGGGGCCAGAAAGTCCAACCGAATGATTCGACTGACGTAGCGTTTGCCCACGCCTGCGCGCCTGCCGATCTCAACCGACGAGCTCGAGCGCGCGGATAAGAGCTCCGTCAACCACTGATTTGCGCGGGCCACCGCCGCGGGTTTGAGGCCACCGAGCGCTTTCTCCTGCAGCCGCCGCGCGATCGCTTGAACCATCAGAGACGACCACAATCTCGGTGCAGGAGCGAGGCGAACAGGTTCGGCCATCGGTTGCGGAGCTCCTCGGGTCTCATCTGTTTGAGTTGTTCCAGCTGTTTTTCAAGGCTTTTCGCCACTGTCCGATAAGATTCTGGCGCTCCCCTGTTTGATGGTTAACGTGAAGCCGCCCAGGTCGATGGTAACAGCGGGTAACATTGATGCAGGTACTGAAGTGCTGGTCGCAGCCAGATTCGCGGTCACAACAAAAGAAACCCGGTGTGCTGATCGTGGTGCCGCATGCGGTGATGGGCTTGGGCTGAGCCATGGCCACAGAGCTGCCAATCATCAGATACCGAGCCGGTCCAGGCTGCCCGCCAGGACTGACGTGTCTTCATTTTCGGTCACCCTCGAAGGCTGCATGTTTGCTCCGAAAGCAAACGTTGCCGCCTGCCAAGCCAAAACGGGTCCGTTAAGAGCATCAGCGCTCTGCGCGCGCGGCGTGCGATAAGCACCACAGCGGGATTGCCATTTTGACCTGGAATGCCTATGGGTTGCAGGTCGCGGGGAAGGTCGAAGTGTTGGGGTTAAGGCACAGCGGCCCCAATCCAGTGGTCGCATTGGGAACACTGATCATTGCATTCGGACCAGCATTGTGCTGACCGTTGAACGGCGTCGGTTTGGTTGGATCGAAGCCGCATGCCTTGGCGTCGTTGGGGTTGTTGAACCAGAATCCAACATGGAAGGTGTTGGTCGGGGCAGCGACACCTCCGGGTCAAAGCCGAAGATTTGATTGACGAAGATCGAACGAATCACCGTGAGGGCGTTGCCGAAGCTGTCGGTCTCAATGTCCGACTGATACCAGGCCAGTCCGAAGTTCAGGAAATTCGGATCCACGGTCCCGTTCGGCAGCAGATTGGTATTCTGAATCGTAAAGAGGTCGAACGCCAAATTAGGCTTGACGTTACGAACGAGGATCGCCAGATCATCGTTAAGTGTGTTTTGGGTAACGGTCACCTGGGCAAAAGGCGTCGCGCTCCCCAGTTGCAGGCACTTCACAAATTTGGGATTGGGCTTCAGGTTGAACACCGAAGTGGTCGGCGGAATGGCCCAAGCACTTCGACCCAAAAGAACAAGCCCCAAACCCAGTGCCACAGACCACATTTTTGATTCCGGCATGGCTAATCCTCCGTTTATGCACCGTCTCTCTTAAGTGGAATGAGTGACGGTTTAGGCTCGCAACAGAACCAAGGACGAAGCGGTTCGTCCCAAACTCTGGCTATCCGGTCTCCGGAGCGAAAATGTAATGCTTACGACTTCGGAGAAACATCATCCTCAAAGATGATGAGCGGACATTCAGGCGCGGCCAGTCGCCGTCCGCCGCGAGCCCCTCTGGCTGACCGCTCAATCGCGTAAGGAACGGGAAGTCGATGCCTGGCGAAAGGAGCAGCCATCCGGTCCGGCTGTCGGCGGAGCAACGCGCCCGGGTGCGCGCCGAAGTCACGCGCTCTCCGGATGGCTTGACCCGTCCGTTCGCAGCCTGGAACGGACGACTGCTGTCTCAACATCTGCGCAGCAACCTCGGCATTGAGCTGAGCGCGCGCCAATGTCGCCGGTTGTTGCGGGTATTTGGCGTCGCCGCCGCACCGACGTACCGCAATCCACCCCCAAGCGCCGCTGCTGAAGCTGTTCATGTTTTGCAGAGTGAGCCATTCCCGAATGCTGCTGCGCTGGCCCGACGCCCGAGCGCTGGACCAGAACTCGTCCTGCGCAAGATTCGCCGTCTGGCGAGTTCGGGGCTGCCCCTTTATCCTTTCGTCCTCACCCTCTTTGACCTGATCGCTGAAGCGATTCCAGCCGGCGACCTAACCCGTGGCATCCTGACCGACCCCGCTTCGGAACTGTCCTGGGTCTTTGTCAATCTGGACCAGGCCAGATGGGTGCCCATCTTGGCGAACCTGATCGGGGACGACCCGACAGCTTGGCCTGGTTTGCGGCCCCGAAACCAACTTGACCTGACGCGGCCGGTGTTGACCCTCGAGGAGTTCACTGCGCCCAATTACCGGCGTTCAGCGGTCTATAATGAGTTCTTCCACCCGCTGAAGCTTGAGCAGGGCGTGCTCATTCAACTCGTCGAGCACGGCGAGCCGGTCGGTTACTATCCCATATATCGCACTTCGGCGATGAAGCCGTTTCATCGGGAAGATTTGCGATTCCTGGCTGCGGCTGCTCCGCACATCGCGCACGGCCTGCGGACAGCGAGACTGCTCGAGGCACAACCTGGGCGGCCCGATGAACGTCGCTCGCTGGTTGGCACGCCCGGGGTGGTCCTGATGGACCAGAGTGGTCACATCTTGGGTCTCGATGAGCAGGCTCGATCCCTGTTCTTCCAGATGGGCCTGTGCGATGGGCTG
>Ga0306920_100010037_pt1 | contig 12664 bp, 10 predicted proteins | sample flu12Cox44000170_FD_204666 | JGI IMG/M metagenome (GOLD analysis project Ga0306920, IMG submission 204666) | Lab enrichment of tropical soil microbial communities from Luquillo Experimental Forest, Puerto Rico - flux4day.12C.oxic.44.000.170 (v2)... | ecosystem: Environmental > Terrestrial >...
GCGCGGCGAATCGCACTATGGCATTTCACGGACGTTCCGCGTCTTCTTCGACCTGATCACCATCCGCTTCCTGCTTAGATACATGTCGCGGCCGTTGCACTTTTTTGGCGGATTTGGGGCGCTTGGCTCCGTGACCGGACTATTGATTGCGCTCTTCATGTTTTTTGAAAAGTTCGTGCGCCATGTCGATGTGATGGAGGAACACGGCCCCCTGCTGGTGTTTGCCGCGGTGCTGATCGTAGCCGGGGTGCAACTGGTTGCCCTGGGATTGCTGGGTGAGCTGCAGGTGCGCCATTTCCATGAGCCGACCAAGCGTGTGCCCTACACGGTCGATCGGGTGCTGCGTTCTCCACGGAGCGCGGAATCGGCACTTGCCGACTAGCTTGATTCCTGGGGGATATTGATGCCGTCACAAGTCTCCGGTTCCGTTTGTGTTCCAAAGCATTGTGGGAAGCAGCGAGGTGTCGTCTTTACGCAGCCTGACTGTCTGCCGTGTGACGCGGTCAGGGCGGTTCCTCGAATACCGGTGTGTGCCATACGAGGAGAAGGACGTGATCGCGAGCCCGAGTGTGGTTCGTGAAATGGTGGAGAGGTATTGCAGCCGCTCCACTCCAACCGTGGTAATTGGAAGCGAAGTTCTGATCGGGTTCGACCCTGAACGCATCGACGAGCTTCTCGCCAGGTAAGGCTCATCCGGTCCGCGGCTATCTCTACATCGCCGCAGCGACGTTCCTGTGGGGACTCTCGGCGACCATGGGCCGCGCGGTTTTCACAGGGAGAATACGCATCGGCGGCCAAGTCCTCACAGGAATCGATCCGCTCATCCTGGCCCAGACTCGCACTACGATTTCGCTGGTAGTGTTAGCTCCCATCTTGCTTCTAGCTTACCGGCAGTCGATGCGGGTAAGCAGCCGACACTTAGCACAGTTCTTCCTGCTGGGTGTACTTGGTCTGGCTGCGTCCAATTACTTCTACTATCTGGCGATCCAGAAGACCACGGTGGCGACAGCGATTGTGCTGCAGTATGTCGCGCCGGTGTGGGTGCTGCTTTACATGCTTATGCGGCGCTTGCAACGACCCACAATGCAGCGTTTAGCGGGGGTCGTGCTTGCCGTTGTGGGGTGCGGCGTCGCCGTCGGTGAAGTTGCCACGCACACAGAGTTTCCGTGGATCACGCTCTTCCATACTCACTACAGCACAGTCGGAGTGCTGGCCGCCGAGGGGGCTGCGGTCTCGTTCGCCTTTTACAACGTGTATGGTCAGCACCTGGTGCAGCGGTACGAACGCTGGACGGTGTTGATCTACTCCCTGCTCGGCGCAGCTGTGTTCTGGCAGCTATTGAATCCGCCATGGAGGATCGTGGCGCAACACTATAGTGGCGCGCAATGGTTATTCATGGTCGTGTTTTCCATTACCTCGATGCTGCTGCCGTTCTCCTTCTATTTCACTGGGCTCCAACACCTGGATCCCACACGCGCTATCGTGACTGCCTGCCTCGAGCCGGTGTGGGCGATCTTATTGACTGCTGTCATCTTAGGGGAATTGGTCTCGCCGACCCAGGTGGTGGGGATTGTGGTTGTTTTGTTAGCATCGATTCTGGTCCAGCGCCCCGACCCTGAAGCAAAGAGTGAGCCCGCCATCGCCGTCGAGCCGATCGAGTAGCCGCCCTCATTTGGTGCAGCGTGATTCCCGGAGAGCGTAGAGGGTAAGGCTGGGTACGGGCAAACGAGGTGTAGCTCGTGCCGCTCTAGCGTTCTACTCCAGCTCTTTACCGCGCGTCTCGGGTAGCGGAAATACCGACAGTGCTGCCAGGAAGAACGAGAGCGAACAAATATAGAACGCCGAGTCCAGTCCACGCCGCTGGCCAACGCTGCCGATAATGAACGGTGCCAGTGCGCTCAGGGTTCGAGCCCCATTGTAGGTGATGCCCAGTGCACGCGCGCGCAGGTGGGTCGGGAAGATCTCGCTGGCGATCAAGCCCGACCCGGAAAAGAAGCCTGTCCCAAAAAAGGCCACGAGAATTCCCATCACCATGATGGACCATGGGGAACGTGCAGCGGCATAGAGCGGGACCAGCAACCCGGCCGTCACGAAGTACAAGGTGAAGGCACCTTTACGGCCGAGCCAGTCAGCAACCAGCCCGAATGTCAGGTAGCCCGGAAGCATACCCACAAGGTTCAACGTCAGTAACAGTGTGGTGGTGTTCAGCAGGCCGAAGCCGCGGCCACCCTGCGCCACGGGAAGCGACAAATAGGCAGGGATCCAGGACATCAGTCCCCAATAGGCGAACAAGCCGAAGAGGTTGATGAGCAGGACAGCTATCGTTTTCTTCAACATTGGCGGCCGGAAAATCGGCCAAATGCTGGTGTCAAGCTGGTTGCGTGCGCCAGTCTGCTGTGACTGCTCCCACAGCGGAGACTCCGGCACGCGGCTGCGAATCCACAGGGTAACGAAAGCGGGCATAATGCCTACGAAAAACACATATCGCCAGTTGAAGAAGTGCAACACGATTCCCGCGACCAGCGCCGCCATGGCGTAGCCAATCGCCCACGAGCTTTGCACCAGGGCCAGGGCCTTGGCGCGGAGTCGTGTTGGCCAAGTCTCGGCAACGAGCGTGGCGCCGGTGTTCCATTCGCCGCCCATGCCCAGGCCGAGCATAGTGCGGAAGAATGCAAGCTGCGCGATTGTCTGTGTGAGTCCGGACGCGAATGAGCAGATCGAGTAGGTCAGAATGCTAAGCGTGAGCGCACGTTTGCGACCCACTCGATCAGCGATGAAGCCGAACAGGATGCCGCCAACACCCGAGGAAAGAAGCATCAGCGTGTTCAACAGGCCTGCGGTGCTCTTGGTCATGTGCAGGTCGCGCATGACGTGAGCCAGCACCAGCGCATACAGCATGACGTCAAAGGCGTCGAGCATCCAGCCGAGGGCAGCAGCCAGCAACGTCTGTCGTTGTGCGCGAGTCACGCCGGAGAAAGTGGCGGTGTCGAAAGTAAGGCTGTTTGCAGGCATTGGCGGCGATTGTAGCAGGCCCGCGGATACCAGGGATGTACCTGGAAAATGCCATTCAGCAATTTCTTGAGGACTGCTTTGGGACCTTGCCGGTGCAGCCTCCGACAAGCCAGACCACACGCGAAGTAATGTCGCTGCGATTGACCTAACGTGTGGTTTCGCTAGACGTGCATGACTCGAGGAAGCGCATGGTGGTAAGTTCGACCTGTCGCTGAACGAGCGATGAGTTATGTCTAACATTGCGCTCGCTGACTCCGCTCCACAACTTCAGGCACAACTCGAGGAATTTCGTGCGACCCATACACGGCAGGCAAAGCTGGCAGAGCAGCTGTGGCAATCGGCGGTGCAACTGGCCCGTCGCCGCGGTGTGTTCGCCGTGACACATCCACTGCGGTTGGGCTAGAGCAAACTCAAAAACCAGTGAATGGATCTTCCGCTCTGCGGCGGAGGAAGACGCAGGCACCGGCGAGAGTCGACGAATACATGATCGAGTTTGAGTCTCCGCGCGGCCCCAAGATGCGCATCCACTGGAACCCCTGGAGCCCGCTGGACTGGGAAGCGTTGCTGCGCGCCTGGCGAAAAGTTCAACGATGATCCGGATGACTTTCACATTGACAGCCGGGCATCGCCACCGTATTCTGCGGAGCACGTAATAAGCCGCGTTGCTCAGTGGCCCGATGCGCTCCCTTCAGGTCGTAGCACTCTGCGGATGTTGAATCTCAAAGTATAGGGAAATCTGATGAAGGAAGTATTCTGTAGTTCTCGTGGCGTCCGGATCGCGTTTGTTTTGACCTTAGCGTTGAGTGTCCTATTGCTCCTGGCGCAAGCCCAGGGGCAATTCACGTTGCAAAGAATCAGCGTCGATACCCTCACGAACTCCGACAGCGTGCACAAGACCGAGGTTGAGCCCGACATGTTTGCCTCGGGCTCGACCATTGTTACGACTTTCCACGTCGCCCGTCGTCCGGGGTCTGTAGGCTGGGGCAGTGGCGATGTTGGTTTTTCTACTTCCACCGACGGCGGTAAGACCTGGACCTACGGCCTTCTGCCAGACCTGACGGTGAATTATAAGAATGGCACATACGGTGCTGCCGCCGACCCGTCCGTCGCTCACGATGCCAAGCATGGCGTCTGGCTGATTTCAACTCTTCCCTTGGTGGGCCTGCAATGTTGCACGCTAATTGGCGACGTCGCAGTTAGCCGTTCGACCGACGGTTTACATTGGAGCAGCCCCATCAAGATTGACACGACTCATCTCGACGACAAGAACTGGACCGTCTGCGACAACCACCCCAATAGTCCCTTCTACGGACATTGCTACACGGAATGGGACCAGGCGTTCGGCAACGGTGAGGTTCTGATGAGCGTATCGAGCGATGGCGGAAAGACTTGGGGACCGGGTCTGGCTTCCGCAGACGGCGCAACCGGTCTCGGCGGCGAGCCTGTTGTGCAGCCCAATGGCACAGTGATCGTGCCGTTTCAAAACGGGGGTATTAATGCCTTCCGCTCCACTGACGGCGGAAAAAGCTGGAGCACGACCGTGTTCGTCGCGACTATCGACGCTGCTTTCGATGCCGGCGAAATTCGCAATCCCGATCTGCCTTCGGTGGGAGTTGACGGTGGGGGCAAGGTCTTCGTTGTGTGGTCGGACTGCCGTTTCCGCAACGGATGTCCCTCGAATGACATTGTAATGAGCACCTCTAGCGACGGCGTACACTGGTCTTCGGTCAGCCGTATCCCTATCGATAGCGTGAGCAGCACGGTCGATCACTTCCTTCCCGGCGTCGGAGTCGATCCGGTCACTTTGGGAAAGACCGGTCATCTGACCATCGTTTACTATTACTACCCTGTTGCCAACTGCAATCAGTGCCAGCTTGAAGTTGGCTTCACGACCTCGCAAGATGGAGGCAAGACCTGGACCGCGGGCAAAAAGCTCGCTGGGCCGATGCAGTTGAAGTGGCTGCCGCTCTCCGATAACGGGTACATGGTGGCTGACTATATTGGCGTTTCCTATACGAAAGGAAATCCCTTTGGCGTATTTGCGGTGGCATCGCTGCCCTCGAAGGATGGGACCTTGAACGAGGCAATGTACACGACTAAGGAGCCGTTGTTAGCTGCATCAAACGAGCCCCGATTCAGCTCGAAGGGTGAGGCGCCGGCACCCGACGCCGACTTGCACCGCAAAACGCAGTTCTACTATGACGATGAGGGAAAGCGTCCTATCCCGCCGGAAAAGCTGATTCGAGGTAAGGACTAACAGCACGATCACGTAGGGGTGGGCGGCCTCGCCCGCCCACTGGAATCTTGCTTTTACCTGTGCTTGTCACGGGCGATCCTGCGGTTGAAGCGGTTCTCTTGACAATTGAGCCCACGCTGCTCGGCCTTCGTCAGATGTGCGTTGTGCGCCGCCATATCTTTCTGCTCTCTGGTCTGAAGATTGGCTTCTCTGTTCTCCAGATTTGCGGCTTGGCCCCTGCGACAAGTTGAGCGTCTTTATCGAAGATGATCGTAGCCGGAATCTGTTACGCGAATGCGTCAGCGCTTGGCGGCGGCCGGCGCCGGTTTGTGGTCGTCGGTGTAAAGGGTTTCGATTTCTTTGGCGTATCGCTGTTCGATGTGGCGGCGGCGCAGCTTCATGCTGGGCGTCAGGGTACCGTCTTCAATGCTGAGCTCTTCGTGGATGAGCAATACCTTCTTCAGCTTCTCGTACTGTGCAAGGTTCTTGTTCAGGTCGTGCACGATGCCATCGTACAGGGCTTGCACTTCCTTGGAGCGCACTAACTGCCGCCGGGTCGTGAACTTTATGCCGTGCGCTTGGGTCCATTCCTCCAGCACCGGGAAGTTGGGCACGATGAGCACGGCAGGGAAGCGCCGTCGCTCGCCGATGATCGCCGCTTCGCCAACGAAGATGTTGGCTTTTAGAGAATTCTCGATTGGCTGCGGGGCGATGAACTTTCCGCCCGAGGTCTTGATCAGGTCTTTCTTGCGGTCCGTGATGGCAAGGAAACCATCTCCATCCAGGACTGCAATGTCGCCGGTCTTGAACCATCCATGGTCGAACGCTGCCTTGGTTTCTTTCTCCATGTTCCAGTAGCCCTTGAAGACCGACGGACCACGCACAAGCAGCTCTCCATCCTCGGCAATGAGAACTTCGATGTTGGGCATCGGCTTGCCGACCGTGCCCAACCGATGCTCGCGTTGGGTATTTAGGGCGATGATGGGAGATGTCTCGGTCAGGCCGTAGCCCTCATGAATCCGGATGCCGAAATCGGCGAACCAGGTCGCGAGTTCACGGCCAAGCGGTGCGCCACCGGAGAAAAACAGCCGCGCGTGGCCCCCCATCCCCTGGCGGACCTTCGAGAACAGCAATTGGTTCGCAATCTTCCACGGCAGAGCGGCCGGTGTTTCTCCGCGCAGGACGGTATGGCGATGCCGGCCGCCGACGGATAAAGCCCACTCGTAGATCATGTGTTTCAGGCCCGAGCCGGCCTTGTGGAGCACCGCGTTGTGAATCTTTTCGTAGACCCGGGGAACGGCCACGAACAGGCTCGGCTTTATTTCCTGCATCGCGCGCGGCAGATCGTCAAACATTGGACAGTATGCGACAGTCACCCCCCGGTAAAACAATGCGTAGTCAAGATGGCGCGCCGTGATGTGGGAGAGCGGCAAGAACGAAATGCAGCTGTCGTGATCTCCCACGTCGAACGGTGACAGCGAGACACTGAGGTTCGACGCGATGTTTCCGTGGGTAAGCATTACCCCTTTCGGCGTGCCCGTGGTGCCCGACGTGTAGATCAGCGTCGCTAGGTCGTCAGGCGTAATCGATTTGGCAATTTCCTCGATCTGGTAGTCGGGAATATCAACCGGGCTGTGAAGGAACGACTGCATGCGGATGGCTTCGGGCGCATCGGGAATGTCGTCCATCACGACGATGCGTTCCAGTTGCGTCTCCCCGCGAACGGACCGGACTTTTTCATATTGTTCGCGCGTGGAAACAAACGCGATCCGCGCCTCAGAATGTTGCAGTAGGAAAAGGCTCTGCTCGGCGGTCAGCGTTGCATAGATGGGTACGTCGACGGCACCCAGCATGAGGCAGGCGAAGTCTGCGATCGCCCACTCCGGGCGGTTTTCACTGAGGAGAACGACCCGGTCGCCCTTGCCCACACCCCATGCTTGCAAGTGCCGGGCGGTGGCCACGACGCCCTGGTAAACTTCCCGCGAGGAGATTGGCTTCCATCCCCTCTCGCCTGGCCTAAGCATGGCGCGCTCGTCGTTGCGTTCGACCAACGCGAAGAACACATCATTAAGAGTTCGAATATTCATTGCAGTGACCGTCGGAAAACTGCCTACGCGGTCTGCATTCCCTTCAACAGGATATCGACTACCACATCCGCGACACCAGCAAGTGGATACTCGTGTTCGCTAAGCACCCAGGACGTCACCATCTCATCGATGGCCCCGAAGAAACAGTTAGCGGCAAATTTCTCCGGCATATCACTACGAAACTCGCCTCGTTCTTGGCCCTCTCGAATCGCAGCCCGCACCAGTCCGAAATATTCGATCAGGTGATGATGCGAGAACTCGGCTACGAACCGTGTGCTCTGCCGCAATTCCATCTGAAAAACAACAGCCAGGTTACGGTTTGACCCCATAGCGTCGAGATGCAGAAAGGCTAGTCGGCGCAGCCGATCCGCTGGGGAAGCGAGCTTTTCCAGCTCCGTTCGAGCGTATCGCATGAAAACGTCGAAGGCGCTGTTTATTGCCGCCATGAGAATCTCTTCTTTGCTTTTGAAATAGAGATAGACGGTTCCATCCGCGACGTTCGCGCGCTCCGCTATGTCGGAGATGCGGGCCATGAAGAAACCTTTCTCTGCAAAGACCGCAACAGCGGCATCGAGGATGCGCTGGTACTTGTCCGCGCTACGATTCACACTCGAAGCCGTGTTCACAATAGACACAGAAACCTGTCGATCCGAGGATCCGTTTTCTCAGCAGTTCGCTTGGCGGAAAGGGAAGCCCTCTTGAACCGGAGTTCAGCCTGCAACCCCAAGTTGGCAAAGGAGCTGACATGAACTAAGGGTGCCGAATGAATACTCATTCAATTTATAGCACCGCTTCCGAAACTGCGGAGTGCTTTTGGAAAACAGAAGGCGTCCTATTTTCGGAATGCTGCGCCAAAATGGGAACCTCGCACCGTGCTCCGAGACGTGGTGCGACCACCCAGCACTTGTGACCAAGTGACGCAGCCCATGGGTACATGGCACAATGGCGGACGCGCTTGTGTGCCGACGCGGGATTTCATTTCGAAAGGGAGTAACAATGAAGGAAGCTATGCTGACGCTTCTCGTAGCCGCGACCCTTCTGCCTGCCGGCTATGCCGGCGATAAAGCAGCTGAGACACCGCCGCCTAAAATCAAGGTTGGCGACGTCGCGCCTGATTTCACGTTGCAAGACCAGAACGGAAACAAGGTCTCGCTGCACGACTTCAAAGGAAAGAAAAACGTTGCTCTAGCGTTCTACATCTTCGCGTTCACCGGAGGTTGAACCAAGCAAATGCAGGCTTTCCAGCAAAACTTGGCCAAGCTGGAAGCTGCTGATACCCAGGTTCTGGGTGTGAGCATGGATTCTCCTTTCTCGAACAAAGCGTGGGCCCAACAGATTGGCGTGACCTTTCCGCTGCTCAGTGACTGGGGTGGCGACATTACCAAGGAATACGGCCTCTATAACCCAAAGTACAAGGCCGCTCGCCGCGTCAACTACCTGATCGACAAAGAGGGAAAAGTCATGGAAATGCAATTGGACTCTGACGCCATCGATCCAAGCAAGGTTGTGGAAGCGTGCGAGGCAAAGAAGCTGAACCGCTAAGGTTCGACGGATTCTCACTGCGGGGAATCTGTGCTTCTGTGAGCAACAAGATCGCAGGTTCCTAGCCGCAGGCTTCTCTCGCCAAAATGATAGCGCTTTAGTGACGATATAAGAGATCGCTGGCTTGCTGACGTGAGCTGTATTCCTATTGATGCAACTCATTCTAGGAAAAGATTGCCCAGCAAGTGAAAGTTCTACAGGGTAAACAAGTCAGAGTTGAAGGTAACTCATTTATTTTCATACACGAAATTTTGGCCCGAAGGATGCTGTTACACAGACAGACGAAGTGGCGCATAAGGGTCACTCGAGAGAGAGTTTCGGCCAGAGCTCACTCGACGAGTGGCCCTCTTTTCTTGCATATTTTCTTCCCCAGTCATTATTCCGATGCACGCACATTGCTGCCGTTTCCATGGGAGGTCCCAACGCGCCGCCGTCTGTCGGCCAGATTTGAACGTTGCGCGCGAGTTCGGTAGGCGCTTTTGTGGGGGGTAGGCTGCCAAACCCTAGATGGAGACAGGCTGCCGTTTAGGCCGGCGCCAGCCTCTCGCGAATGTCGAAGCCCGCGCTGCGTAACAGTTTTTCTACAGAAGGTTCGTTTAGGCGGGTCGCGTCATATTCCACGCGAATCGTTCGCTCCGCTTCCTGGAACTGAATCCGGCGAATACCGTAAACATCGCTAAGCTGTCCCAGGGCTCCCATTTCGCTGTCTCCGGGACTCACGCCATAACGGAACAATACGTCGACTGGGGTCATAGATACCCTCGCTTTGACAAGTTTAAGAAAGACTGCCGGCCATCCCATGCCGACAACTGACTGTTCACCCACCGCTCAGCGCCGAGACTTGCTCACGACAGTAACTGTTTTCCAGCAGCCTCACAAACGTGCAATGATGATAGTGACACGGATTCTGAATTGCGTGGCCGACGATTTGGTCATTCCGCATTCACTATAAAGCATCGATGCGGAGGCGAATAGCGCCAGGAGAGACGAGCAAGTGGAGCAGGAGAACCAGCGAGCAACTGCAGCACCGGAGGGAATCACGGACAAACCAGTGCCAGGGGCGACGACGGATCCGGTTTGCGGCATGAAAATCGATGCAGCCAACGCCCGCGGCAAGGCGACCCGCAATGGCGAAACCTATTATTTTTGTTCGCCGAAATGCATGCACGAATTCGTCTCCGAGCCCAAAAAATACTTGGCGTTTGAGCCCGCGACTGGTGGCCCACTGGCTGTCGACGCCATGTCCGGCAAAAAGCGTGGCAATGATCCCGTCTGCGGCATGGCCGTAGACCCCTCGAACGCCGCCGCCTCCATCGAGTATGAGGGCAAACTGTACCACTTTTGCTCCAAGGGCTGTGCCGAGAAGTTCCAGGGCGGTCCGACCAGGTTCCTTTCACCCAGTTCCAAACGGGCCGGCATGGCTCAACCCGGTGGCCCTGCGGTGCAGATCGGCACTGTGAAGAAATACGAAACCGATCCGGTCTGTGGGATGAGTGTCGATCCGGCGCGCGCTGCTGCAACATTCGTTTACAAAGAGCAGTCCTATTCTTTCTGTAGCCGGGGATGTGCCGGGAAGTTTAAGGCGGATCCGGAGTCATACCTTGCAAAACCAAGTCTGTCGGCATCGCCGATAAGCGGCGAAGCGATTCCAGCGCCGCCCGCGGCAATGTTCGTGTGTCCCATGGATCCCGAGGTTCGCCGGCAAACCCCCGGACCTTGTCCGAAGTGCGGTATGGCATTGGAGCCCGAGATCTCGCTAGCCAAGGCCCGGATCCAGTGGACCTGCCCGATGCATCCCGAGATCGTGCGCGATGCCCCAGGGTCGTGTCCGATCTGCGGCATGGCGTTGGAGCCCATGACCGTTAGTGCGTCGCAGGAGCAGAATCCTGAACTGCGCGATATGACCCGCCGCTTCTGGTGGAGCGCGGTTCTGGCAGTTCCGCTTGTGGCGTTGGCAATGCTGCACATGGGGCCGCTAGCCCATCGGATCTCCGCCCCGGCCGCAGCATGGGTCGAGTTTTTACTGGCCACTCCCGTCGTATTGTGGTGTGGCAGCCCGTTCTTCGAGCGCGGCTGGGCTTCCATTAAGTTGCGCAGCCCGAACATGTTCACGCTGATTGCCATGGGTGTCGGCGTGGCCTATGCCTACTCGGCAATAGCGACGATAGTGCCGGGAATCTTTCCGCAGACCATGCGCGGCGCACACGGCCAGCCGGAGGTGTACTTTGAGGCAGCGGCCGCGATTATCGTGCTCGTGCTGCTTGGGCAAGTTCTGGAGTTGCGCGCCCGCAGTCGCACCAGCAGCGCCATTCGGGCGCTGCTCGACCTCACGCCCAAGCTTGCGCGCATTATGCGCGACGATGGTAGCGAATATGATGTGCCGGTTGACCAAGTCAAACCCGGCGACAAACTCCGTGTGCGTCCCGGCGAGAAGATTCCGGCCGACGGCGTAGTGGTCGACGGACTGAGCACAGTCGATGAGTCGATGATCACCGGTGAGTCGATTCCTGTCGACAAGCGTTCAGGAGACAAGGTAATCGGCGCGACCGTGAACGGCACCGGGTGGCTGCTGATGCGCGCCGAACGCGTCGGCAGTGAAACCATGCTGGCCCAGATCGTGCAAATGGTGAGCAACGCGCAACGCAGCCGCGCACCCATACAACGGCTCGCCGACAAAGTCGCCGCCGTCTTTGTTCCCATCGTGCTCGTCACAGCGGTCATCACCTTCGTTGTCTGGTTCGGATGGGGTCCCAAACCCGCCCTGGCCAATGCCGTCGTCAATGCCGTCGCTGTGCTGATCATCGCGTGTCCATGTGCTTTGGGATTGGCAACGCCGATGGCGGTCATGGTAGGCACTGGGCGTGGCGCGCGCGGGGGCATCCTCATCAAGAACGCCGAGGCACTGGAGACCCTGCAGAAGGTCGACACCCTTGCGCTCGACAAGACCGGTACGCTTACGCAGGGTAGGCCAGAGCTGATGTCGGTGGTGGCCTTCAACGGTGAAACTGAGGATCGCGTCGTGAAGCTTGTCGCCAGCCTCGAGCGCGTGAGCGAACACCCATTAGGTGCGGCGATTGTCGAAGCCGCTCTGGCCAATGGGATCCAGTTGATTCCGCCGGATGACTTCCGCTCGCTTACTGGGCGAGGCATTGTTGGCAGCGTGGGCGGCCACTCTGTCGCCGCGGGCAACGAGCGTCTGTTAGAGGAGCTCGACGCTCCCGCGGACGAGCTCAAGCCGAAGGCCGAGAAGATGCGTGCCGCGGGGGAGACGATCATCTTCGCGGTGGTCGATGGTCGCGCGGCTGGCCTGCTGGGCATTGCCGATCCGGTCAAGCCCGAGGCAAAGCACGCGGTTCGCGATCTGCAGCGCGAGGGACTGCGTGTCGTGATGCTCACCGGCGACAGCGAGACTACCGCCAAGAGCGTTGCGCGGCAGCTCGGCATCACCGACTTCGAATCCGAGGTGCTACCCAGCCACAAAGCCGAAGCAGTAAAGAAACTGCAGGAACAGGGAAGAGTTGTCGCGATGGCTGGCGACGGCATCAACGATGCGCCCGCGCTGGCGCAGGCGCAAGTTGGTATTGCCATGAGCACGGGCACCGATGTGGCTATCGAGAGCGCCGGCATTACACTGCTCAAGGGCGACTTGCAGGCGCTCGTGCGGGCGCGACGCCTAAGCAAGCTCGTCATGCGTAATATCCGCGAGAACCTGTTTTTTGCTTTCGTCTACAACCTTCTGGGTGTGCCGATCGCGGCGGGTATCCTCTATCCGAAATTCGGACTGCTC
>Ga0306920_100010038_pt1 | contig 12664 bp, 11 predicted proteins | sample flu12Cox44000170_FD_204666 | JGI IMG/M metagenome (GOLD analysis project Ga0306920, IMG submission 204666) | Lab enrichment of tropical soil microbial communities from Luquillo Experimental Forest, Puerto Rico - flux4day.12C.oxic.44.000.170 (v2)... | ecosystem: Environmental > Terrestrial >...
TAGACCTCCGTGCCATCGGCCCACTTGCGGCAGGTAAGAACGCCCGGCGATCGGACACGGTAAAAGAGATCTCCGACGCTCAGCGGCGACGAGAAGGCCTCAGTCGGCGCCGGGATCTGCCATTTCGGCGGTGTCTTGCTGATATCGCCCTGGCCCGTGGCGTCGACGGCGATTCCAATCGGTCCGAGTCCGCCGCCGCGACCGCTTTCGACGTAGACCAGGCCGTCGCGATGAACCGGCGTGATCGTATCACCGAGCCGCTTGTCCGAGCGGAACGACCAGATCACATCGCCGGTCGACGGATCGATGCCCTGCGGCCCGTTGGCGGTGGCGGCAATGAGCTGCATCTTGCCGCCGACTTTGGCTAAGAGCGGCGTGCTGTGCGCCCAGTCGACATCCGGTCGCGCTTTCTTCCAGCGGACGTCGCCGGTTTTGCCGTCCAGCGCCGTCAGGAAGGATGCCTTCTTCATCTCATCGCAGGTGATAATCACGGTATCGCCGTGGATGATGGGGCTTGCCCCCCACGCCACATCGAAGTCGAACGGAATCATCTCCTTTCGCCACGCCTCCTTGCCCTCGACCGTGATGGCGGCGACCACGGCCGATCCGAATGCGGCATAGACGCGGTGGCCATCACAGGCCGGCGTCGGCGCCGTGTATCCGCCGCGCAGATCGGTCAGCTTCCAGGGGCCGGGCTTCACTTTCACGTCCCAGAGCTGGCGGCCATCGTCGCGGTGGAAGCAGAGGACATGATGCTCGGGGTATTCCTTCTCGGAGACACCTTCTGACCAGTACGAGACGGTGACGAAGACGCGTTCGCCCCAGACAATCGGACTCGACTGGTTCTGATCACGCCGCACCTTCTCGGAGGGGAACAGAGGTACCTTCCAGCGCACATTTGATTGTTCCTTGCCACCCCAGGTCAGCGGCAATCCCTTTTCGTCGGAAAGCCCCATGCCGGTCGGTCCGCGCCACCCGGGCCAGTGCTCGGAAGCAGCGGCGGTTGCGGCCACGAACAGGGAGACACACATTGCGAGACATGTGCAGCTTCGGAGCATCATGACTTCCTCGCCAGGGCCGCTCGGCATTCGTCGAGAATCACCTTGGTCGCCGTGGCGCCGACGCGGGTGACGCCGATGGCACGGACCGCGAGCAGCCGTTCGAATGTCCGCACGCCGCCGGCGGCCTTCACTTGCACGTGCGGCGGCGAGCAGCGGCGCATCAGCCGCAGGTCGTCGTCCGTCGCCCCGGTGCTGCCGTAGCCGGTTGATGTCTTCACGAAGTCGGCGCCGACCTCGGCGCAGATGCGGCAAAGCTGTTCCTTGTGCTCGTCTTGCAGGAAACAGTTCTCGAAGATCACCTTCACCAGTGCCTTGCGCTGGTGGGCAAGCTCCACGACCGCTCGGATGTCCTCGGTAACGAACCGCCAGTCCTTGCTAAGCACCTTGCCGATGTTGACCACCATATCCAGCTCGGTAGCGCCATCAACGATCATGCTGACGGCTTCGCTCATCTTCGTGCTGGTGTGGTGGCTTCCGTGCGGGAAGCCGACCGTCGTGCCGACCGCGACCGTGCTGCCGGCGAGGATCTCGGCGGCCCGCTTGACCGCATAAGGCTTGATGCAGACCGAAGCAACGTCGTACTGGCGTGCCAGCCGGCAGCCCGCGTCCAGCTCCGCGTCGGTCAGCGTCTGCTGGAGGAGCGAGTGGTCGAGCATCTTGGCGATCTGGGCATATGTGAAATCAGCCATCGTGTCCTCCGCCTCCCGCGGAAATACCGAGAAACAACCCAGTTTTCCCCGTTTCGCAGCACACCTTCGCGCCTGAGCTTGCCCGTAGCAGCAGATACGCTATAGGAGCGCCCTCGATTCCGCCACCGCGTCTTCACTTTCCGTGGCAGCCCGGCCGATGAAGTAGATGTCCGTCCATCCGCGCCGGGAAACGAAGGAGATGGGTATGCGCACCAGCCGGCTCGTCGGTGTCCTTGTGGGGTTTCTGGGCTCGGCGGCGGCAGCGCTCGGCCAGTCGTACCCGATGGAAGTCAGCATCGCGGTGCCCAAGATCGAGGTGCGCAGCGGGCCGACAGACAAGTTCTACGCAACCGGCGACCTGAAGCAGGGCGATGCCGTTGTCGTACTCCGCGAAGCGAGCGAGCCGGGCTGGGTCGAGATTAAGCCGCCCAAGGGATCGTTTAGCTGGATCAATGCCAAGCACGTAAAGCAAGTGAGCCCTTACGAGGCCGTGGTGCTCTACGACGCGCCGGGCCTGGTCGGCAGCGCGGTCCTGGAGAGCAAGCCGAACGTCGAGATCAAGAGCGGGTTCCTTGCCGGGTCGGTGCTTTACATCGTGCACCAACCCAAGGCCGTTGATGGCGAGACCTGGCTGCCGGTGCAACCACATGCCCGCGAGGTGCGTTACCTGCCCAAGAGCGCCCTGAACCCACCGGTGGTTGCATCACCGGCCTCGCCGCAGAACTGGGCGATCGGCGCCAAGTCAAGCAGCCCGACGACGACGATTCCGGGCTATCCGAACAACGGGCCGACGGAGCTCAAGCCGGTCGGCAACAACACGACGTCGCTGTCGCCGTCGCCGCAATTGCCGCCCGCCACCAATTATCCGTCGCAGTGGAGCCCCTACGGCGTTCTGCGCACCACGACATTCACGCGCGACGGCCGGCCGGTCTACGCATTGGTCGATCGCGACCAGAAGAACCAGCTCTACATTACCACGCCCCCAGGCAAGACCTTGCGCGACTTCGTCGGCAAGACGCTGTGCGTATACGGGCCGCTGGTCTATCGGCCCGATGAGTACATCCGCACGCCGTACATGATCGCGGAGCACGTCGCCGTTCCCTAGGCCACGCCCAAACACGGCTCCGTGTTTTTTCTCACACGGAGCCGGATTCCACGGAAGTTGGATTCTAAGCGGCTTGGAATCTGGCTTTTCATCCATAGCTGATGGCCAGGTGTAAGAAAGAAAAGCCCAGGGCGCTAGTCCCTGGGCTTTCACTGGGCGACACCGAAACTGGTTCTAGTGGTTCAAGAGGAACTCATTGCTATTCAGCAGGGCCCAGAAAACGTCCTGGTAGTAGCCTTCCCAGCTGTCCTGCTTACTGCGCGGCAGGACTTTCATCTTGTCGCTGAGCAGGTGTTTCAGCTCGGCATCGCTCGGATACCGCGATAGTGCCGAACGGTAGAGGTACTTCAGCACAGTCGTGTGGTTGGCCCCCTTCTCACGAAGGGCCGCGGCAACGGTGCCGTCTTTGCTCATGATCTCGTCGTTGATCTCCTTGCCGTTGATCAGGATCAGCGCCTGGACGACGGTGCCGGAGAAGCTGCCTTCCTCGCCCTCGTCATTGCCGAAGTTGACGATGAGCTGTTTGAGCCAATCGGCTTTCTTGGCCCGCAACTCCTCCTTGTTCTTGGCGACTTTTGATTCGCAGGCGGTCATCAGCGATTCGAATAGCTGCTCCGGCGTCATCGGCTTGAGCAGCATGCGCGAGAAGAAGACCTCGTCCTCGACCTTGTCGTTGTACTTGTTGGTCTGGGCCTTCAAGCCGTAAGCCAGGCTGTTGCAGATCCAGCGGACAAGGACCTTCGGGTTGTGGTTGTACTTGTGCGCCCAGTCGTCCGCGAGCTTGGTAAGCAGCTCGGGGTGAGACACCGGGTTGTGGTCGCCGAAGTCGTCGACGGCGTCCTTGGTGAAGCTCTTGCCGAAGAAGTGGCCCCACATGCGGTTGACGAACGCCTTGCTGAAATCGGGGCTCCTGGTGATGAACTCGGCGAGCACTTCACGTCGCGGCCGGCTCTCGCCCTTCTTCATCTTCTTGCCGTCGAGGAAGGTCGGATCCGTGAAAAGCAGAACGGCGTTGCGGCGTTCGTAGGGCACGATGCCCTTGACGTTGAACAGCGAGCTGTCCCTGACGGTGTAATTCTGGATGCCGACGACCCCTTTGACCTTTTTGACCATCATTGCCGTGGGCCGCCCGCTCGGGTCGACCTGGCGGAAGAAGGCGTTGATGCCCCAGAAGTGATGTTGGCCTAGCGAATCGTGGAACGGATGATCGTGGCACTGCACGCACTGAGTGCGGATGCCCAGGAACAGTCGTGTCGTTCGCGAGGTGACGGGGACAAAGTCATACTTGCCGTTGTTGGCGGGGTTCTCCTTGATCTCTTCGCCGAGGTGGGCCAGGACGAAGTTGACGGCCTGGTTCTTGTTCGTCTCGCCGGTGCCGGCGATAAGATCGTGAGCGATCTTCGACCAGTCGGGCGGCTCATCCTTGCCCATGAATTTGCGCATCAGCCAGTCTTGCATCTGTCCGCGGTGCTCTTCGCGCGAGCCGGTGCGGGTCATGAGCAGGATCGTCCAGAGGTTCGCCATGTTCTGGGCGAAATCCTCCGATTCGATCAGCCGGTCGATCAGCAGCGTGCGCCGGCGCTCGGTCGGGTCGTTCAGGAACTTGTTGATCTCGGCGTGCGTCGGGATGCGGCCGATGATGTCGAGCGTCGCCCGGCGGATAAATGTCTCGTCCTTGCAGCGTTCGGACGGCTGGACCTTGTTTTCCTTCCAGCCCTTGGCAATCAGGTCGTCGATGTAGGTGATCTGCTCGATGCCGCCGCGGGTGCTGTCGACGATGTCGACGCGCTTCGGGATGGTCGGCTCGGGGCGCGGCGCTTCCTTGGTCTCCTTCTCTTCCTTGGCCGATTTCGCCTTGGTGTCCTTCTTGCCCTGGGCGGGCGTGTCGGGCGTCAGGCTCAGCGCCAAGCCGAGGAAGGCGAGTGCCGCGACGGCCCAGGGCAGGAGCCGCCGCCAACGGGCGCCGACGGACGATGTGCGGGACATCCCTTTTCTCCCATTGCTATCGGGTGATGCGTCGCGCGAGGTATGCGTGCAGGTTCGAGGCATTCACCATCTTAGACCCGCCTGCGCAGGGCTGTCAAACGGATTCCAAACAAGTCGTTGCGCAGTCCGGCTGTCTCCTGGGTTGGACGTGTCCAATACAATAAAGGTTCCCAATCTACCCCCGAAGTCGTGGGGGTGAGTCTTCGAACCCCGGGGTTCGACCATGCTCAAACTTGACCTCGAAAAGACCTGCACTGAGATCGGCCACGCCGATACGGAAGACCTCCTCGATCGGGTGACGGCCTACCGAGAAGGCATGGAAGCCGACACCATCGACCTGATTGAGCAGGAGTTGCAGCGTCGCAAGGTCGGCCCGGCGGAAATCAAGGCACGCATGGCCGCATGCCAGCGATACTGCGTGTTTGACGCGGCAGGCGTGGCGTTGTCCTGCAGCCTCTGCCGCCGACCGGCGGTGACGGAAGTTGTCGGGTGGCATCGACTGTGGGGAGTGGTGCCGCTGTTCCCGCGGCGGATGCGCTATTGCAAGACGCACTGGAGATCCAAGGAAGAGACGTAGCTCGCTTGCGATTTCACGTATGCCGCAAGCGAACGCTCAGCGGGCTTTCGTCAGCTTCCCGACATCCTCTGCGGTGATCAGCCGGCTCGGCTTGTCGAGCTTGGCGCTGAGCCAGCTCATCACCGGCGGCAGGAACGGCAACTTGCCTTTCTTGACGATCTCCAGTATCCGCGCGTCCCGGCGGGCACGTTCCTTGGTCTTGCGCAGGCCGTTCCGCTGCCGCGATTCGCGCATGTCCACCTGACGCTGTTCGCGGCGAATTCGACGTGCTCCCATGGCGGGGGCTCCCTTCTCCGGTCAACAGGAAACGCTCATTGTAGAAGTGCCGCCCGCTTCGGGAAGTGTCGCCTTTCGCTCCGCGAAAGGACTGCTTTCGCGGAGCGAAAGGCGACTATCGATTTGTGATCACCACGGTCTCGACGCGCTTGTAGAGATCCTCGTGCCGGCCCAGCTCGCGGCACGGCACGTTCAGCTTCGGCTGCAGCGCCTCCCACTCCGGCGCCGGCAGGAACGCATAGACCGGCAGGGGATACTCGAGGAACGTCGCGACCTGCCATTCGCTCGCGCAGACTTCGATGTGCCGGCCGACGTAAAAGCTGAGGCTCGGCAAATGATCCACATTCCAGGTGACGACGCGGATGTCTTCATGCCGATGGTTGGCCCCGCTCAGCTCGGCGAGCGGTTGCGGCGACTTGTGGACATTGAGCGCCGGAATCGCCCATGCCCAGAGCGGAGCGAACAGCAGCAGCGCGCTGACGGCGACGCTCGCCAGCATCTCGGTGCGTTGGCTGTTGCGCAGGAACCAGCCCGCTATGGCGCTGCCCATGATCGGAACGATGCCGAGCAACGCCCAGGGTGCCAAACTGGGAAACGATCGGCCGCGGGTCACATTAAAGGGTGTCAAGCCACTTGCGACCAACAACCCGATGGCCAGACCGACGCCGACGATCGCGAGGCAGGCCAGGCTGGCCGGCATTACCCAACTCGGCAGGCGCGCCTCGCCCTGTCGCCATCGCTCGAGAAAGACGGCCGTCAAGATCGCGATGGGCGCGACCGCCGGCAGAACATAATTCGGCAACTTCGTGGCGGCGACTGTGAAGCACCCAATCCAGAGTACGGCCCAGCAGACGAGGAGTCGGTATGCGGCGCCTCGCAGATCGGCCCCCGCCGCGTTCGCCTGGCGAGTGCAGGAACGCAGACCATGCCACAGCGCCGGCACTAGAAAAATCGACCACGGAAGCGCTCCGAAGACGAGCACGACCGGATAGTACCAGAAGGCGCCGGCGTGATTCTCCATCGGGCTCAGAACACGATCGCGGTTGTGCTTCAGAAAGAACTCGGCGGCGAACTCGCCTTTGGTCTCGGCGGTCACCAGGGCATACCAGGGCACGGCGACGACGATGAATGCGAACACCGCCGCGATCTGCCGCCAATCGATGAGCGCCTTCCACCGGCGTTCCCAGATGAGAAATGCCGCGATAATTCCGGTTGGGATTACCACAGCCACAGGGCCTTTTGCCAGCATCCCCAGCCCCTCAGCGGCGCCGAGCGCGGCGTACCAGCACAGCGTCGGCCGTTCGTATCCGAACCAGAAGAGCGCCAGTGTCAGCACCACGCAGACGTTAAGCAGCCCATCCGGATTCGCGAAATGGGCCGCTCCACTGAGCATTGGCGCGGTCGCAACGACGATCCCGGCGAGCAACCCCACCGGGCGCGAGAACATCGACCGCGCCACCTCATAGCAAAGCAGTACAGTGACAAGAGCGGCCAGCGCAGACGGCAAGCGACCCGCGAACTCGTTGACGCCGAACCATTCGTAGGCAATGATCTGTAGCCAGTAAAGCAGCACCGGCTTGTCGGGCCGCAGCTTGCCGTTGAACGTGGGGACGACCCAGTTGTTAGCCTCGCGCATCTCGAAGGCGCAAGTCAGATTGCGGCCTTCGTCGATGTCCCAGAGGGTCGGCCCGCCAAGATTGGCGAAGAACAGGATGCCGCTGACCGTTGTCAGAAGCAGGTAGTGCCAACCGCGGTGTTGGAGGCGGTGGAACATCCGTGTACCTCATCCGCTCTTCGTTTAGCGCTCGCAGGCGGTGCGAAGCGATCGGCGTTAATCAATCCGCAGCACATGCGAGCGCTAAACGATGAGCGGCCTGCGTAGTATAAAACAAACCGCAACGGCCGCGATATCAACCTCCCTAACCCCCGCTCGCGCTCTCGGCGGAGTGGCGAATCCAGGATAGCTGGAGAATGATCGAACCCTTTTTTGTCGGCCTCGATGTCGGCGGTACGACCATGAAGGCGGGCGTCGTCGATGACGCCGGCTGCCCGATTGCATCGGTCAGCCTGCCGACCGAGGCGCATCGCGGCCAGGAGTTCGGCCTCGAGCGCATGTGCGAGTCGATTCGCCAGGCGATCGCCGCCGCCAATGTGCGGCTCGCGCAGATCGCGGCGATCGGTGTCGCAACTCCGGGCACGATGGACATTCCGGCCGGCGTCATCCTCGACCCGCCGAACCTCAAACCGTGGCGGAACGTGCCGGTCCGCGATCATGTCCAGCGCGCATTCGGTCTGCCGACGGCGTTTCAGAACGATGCCAACGCGGCCGCGTTCGGCGAATACTGGGCCGGCGCCGGCAAGGAAGTCCACAGCATGGTCCTGTTCACGCTCGGCACCGGCATCGGCGGGGGCATCATCATCGGCGACATGATCGTGCAAGGCGAACACAGTCATGGCGCCGAGCTCGGCCATCAAAAGATCGAGATGACCAATCCGCGGCAGTGCGGCTGTGGCCGGTGGGGTTGCCTTGAAGCCTACGCAAGCGCCACGTCGGTCGTGAAGCGTGCGCGCGAGGTGCTTGCCCAAGGCGGTGTTCGTTCGGCCCTTTCCGCGAGATCTGAACAGTTGACGTCACGCGACATCTTTGACGCGGCCGCGGCGGGAGACGCTGTCGCAGACAAGCTCGTCGACGACACGGCATTCTACCTGGCGGTGGGGGCGACGAACATGATGCACACGATCGACCCCGACATGATCGTCTACGCGGGGGGGATGGTGGCGGCGGGGGATAACTTCTTGCAGCGGATCCGCAGCCACATCAACCGGCTTGCGTTTCCAGTGCCGGCTGAGAAAACGATAGTGTGCTACGCACGGCTCGGAAGCGACGCCGGGTTCATCGGCGCAGCTGCGTGCGGGCGTCAGCTGCACTATCAGCTGCATTATCAGCTGCACGGTCAGCTGCGCGGGTAGCAGAATTAATCCAGATCTTCGCCAGAATCTCTCGGACCGCGCCGACGGCTCGTCGTGCGAGTACCGCTAAACGCATCATGACACCGTTTGTCTCGTGCGGGCGCGGTGTCTCAAACGCGAGAACCGGTCAGCTGTAGCCTTCCTAGGGGTCACGGGCCCCCCTCATTGGGAATGCAAGGGCCGCATGAAGTCATAAAGCCATTGGCGCAAATTAGTTACGGATGGAATGATGCGCGGGTCGCGACGCGGATCGGGGCCGGCACTGGGAAGCCTGGGCAAATTGGGACAGGATACCACAGCTGATCAGAGTTGTGGAACCGCTCGGCCTCGAAAAGGGCGTGTTGATGCGCGCGTTCGGGATTTGCAAGTCATCCCAAGACGCGTGCCAAACGTGTGCGAAAACGGCGAAAACGACGACCCCGCTGCTTGACGTGTGGCTAACAGCCGGTTACGATTAGCTTTAGATGAGCCTCCGCTGCGCACGGAGTCCATGGCTTTCCCAGCCGCGATGCATGGGGCGCTCCGCCGAGACTCACCGCTGATTCCTGCAGGGGAAGGGGAAACTTCACCGGCGCGCTTAGCTAAGCACCCATGAGTTCGCGCAGGGCGAGTGCGTGGGAATCAGATCACAGGACCTGGGTCTTTCTCCAAGAAGGATAGGCGGCGATGTTAGTACTGTCCAGAAAAAAAAACGAGAGCATCGTCATCAACAATGACATCACGGTCACCGTGGTCGAAATCCGCGGCGATAAGGTCCGCCTTGGGATCGTTGCCCCCAAGGAAGTCCCCGTGCATCGCCAGGAAGTGTTCGAAGCGATCCACGGCAAGCCGGCCCCGATGAACGAGCCGGCCCCGTCGCCGAGCACCCACGTCAGCGCCAAGCCGACCGAGTGAGGCGCGTCCGATTCCGGTTCACGCATCTCTTCGCACAGACGACCGCCGGTCGCAGGTGCGAAGAGATTTTTTTTGCTTGTGGGGCTCGCTGGAAACGTGCCCCACAGCCTAAAAGCCCAGCACGCGATTGATGTAGCGCCGCGTCTCGTCCGTGTCGACTTCCGTCGCCACGTCGATGTTCGGTTTGCCGCTAACCCAGTGACGTTCGTCGAACACCGCCATGCCGCGGGTCAGTTCGCCGCGCGTCTCGACGTCCACGCGCATGTGTTTGCTCTTGAATGCGCCGGGCATCGCGACCGCAAGGACACCCAGCACGTCCTTGAGGTGGAAGCCCTCGATGCCGTACAGGTTGCTGGTGGCCGCGATGCCATACGGGACAATCTGGCGCAGGAACCGGCAGGTGGGCGAGCCGTCCGCTGGAAAGCCGAGCAAGTCGGTCGGTGCGAAGAGCACCTTGCGCAGCAGGTCGAGCGGGACGAGCGTCACCGGCGCGCCGCAGTTGACGATCTTGCGCGCGGCGATTGGATCGCACGAAAAGTGGAACTCGGTTACCGGGCCGGCGTTGCCTGGCTCGTGATAGCTGCCGCCCACGCAGACGATCCGCCGAAGCATCTGCGGCGCCTCGGGATAGAGATCGAAGGCGCGAGAAACGACCGTGAGAGGCCCGAGGCATACGAGCGTCAGCTCATGCGGGTTCTGCCGGACCAGGTCCGCGAGGAGCTTTTCACTCGACGGCAGATGGTGTAATGGCGCGCACGGAAAGTCGGTCGCGCCCAGGCCGTTCAGCCCGTGCAGCTTCGTGCCGTCGGTGCCGTATTCGACGGCGGGGGCGGCACCAAGCCTCGGCAGGCGCGGGGGATCGACATTGTCGACGACGATCTGGATATTCTTGGTGGCTTGATCCGCGGAGATGTTGCCGGCTGTCGCTAGCAAGCCGAGGACTTCGAGGGTGGGGTCGTGCAATGCGAGCGCGATGGCGAAAGCCCCGTCGATTCCGGGATCGCCCAGCAGCGCGACCTTGTGACTCATCGCGGCTCCTCTGCGCTGGGCGTCGCGGGGCACGATTTGCAGCGTACCCGACCGCGTCGGGCAGGCTGGACAGCGTGCACACCATCTCAGCGGGCGGTTGCACTTAGCTTACGTAGCCTTTCCAGCACTTGCAATGCGCTGCCGGAGCGCACGGCCTCCTCGGCCATCGCGACTCCCGCGCGCAGCGACGCAGTGCGGCGGGCCGCGAGCAGGCCGGCCGCAGAGTTGGCGAGTACCACCGCGAGCGCCGGTCCAGGGACGCCGCGGAGCACCTTTTCAATGATGCGGGCACTCTCCGCGGGATTGCTGGCCTGCAGCTCGCCGATCGAGCTGGCAGGCAGGCCAAAATCCTGGGCGGTCCACTCCGCGTGCGTGATCTGATTGCCGATGACCTGCCGCACCGAAGTTGGCGCCGCCAGAGTTACCTCATCCAAGCCGTCACGGCCACAGACGACGAGCGAGTGCGTGGTGCCGAGGCGCGCCAGGGCACCGGCCATCACGTCGAGCAGTGCACTTCGGCCGACGCCCAACAGCTGGTGCTCAGCGCTGGCGGGATTGGCCAGCGGGCCGAGGCAATTGAAGATGGTCGGCACGCCGAGGCGACGGCGCAAGCCGGCGACATGACCCATCGCCGGATGAAAGCGCGGCGCGAAGCAAAAAGCAAGCCCGGCCTCATGCAAACATTGTCTTGCCCGCTCGGCATCGCATTCGATCGCAACCCCGAGCGCCTCCAACACATCGGCACTGCCGCTACGGCTCGAAACGCCTCGGTTCCCGTGCTTGACGACCGGTACGCCCGCGCCGGCCACAACAAACGCGGCGGCGGTGCTGATGTTGAAGGTGCCGGCACCGTCGCCACCCGTTCCGCATGTGTCGAGCACCCCCGGAACGGCCGGATCCCATCGGATCATGTGAGATCGCAAGACGCGAGCGGCCGCCGCTACCTCCACAGGGGTTTCGCCTTTGCGGCGCAGGCAGAGCAATACATTCTCGGCACCCGCCTGGTCGAAGTTGCCACTGAGGATCGCCCGGATCACTCCTTCGGTTTGGATCTCGGTGAGATCGCATCCGGCGGCCAATGCGGTAGAAGCTTCTTCGAAAGCAGCCAAGTGGGTTTCCCTCGTAGGTCGGGTGATTTTATGAGAAATCGCTCTTCCCTTCTGTACGCACGTCTAATATACTCGGGTACAGCATGAATGTGCGTCAACCACGAAAGGATCACTAAAAGGGTGTCGCGGGATCTGTTCCAGGATTCACAGATCGAGGGGTGATTCATGCCCGACTTCAGCCAGCTCACCGACCGCCAGCGGGAAATCTACGAATTCATCGAACAAAAGATGGACGCCCGCGGCTATGGTCCCACCGTCCGAGAGATTGGCACGGCGTTCAAGATCAAGTCGCCCAACGGCGTGATGTGCCACTTGAAAGCGCTCGAGAAGAAGGGCTTGATCCGCAAGGAACGCGGCGCGGCCCGGGCCATTCAGCTGGTCGATCGCCGTCCGCCGTCGTTCGGGCTTCCGCTATTCGGCAAGGTTGCGGCGGGTAAGCCGCTACCCGCCATCGAGCAGGCCGACGATCGCCTCGAAGTCGACGCGCTGCTAGGTGGCAAGGATCGCTTCGCTCTCAGGGTCCAGGGCGATTCGATGATCGACGACCACATTCAGGAAGGCGATTACGTCGTTATCCGCAAGCAAGCGACCGCCGAGAACGGCGAACCCGTCGTGGCGATGATTGACAACGAGGTCACGCTGAAGCGCTTTTACAAGGAAGACGACCACATTCGCTTGCAGCCATCGAATGAAAAGCTCAGCCCGATCATCGTCGACGACACGAAGGACGTCCGCATCCTCGGAGTCCTTGTCGGCGTCGTGCGGAAGTGCTAGCGCCGTTTACTAGGGGCACGGAGTCTTGGAGCGGAGCGCGAGGAAAATCCTCGCGCTCCGCTTTTGGTCCCGGATCACGCGACCCGCCGGCGTTCGATTTGTATGGATTCGACGGATTCGGCCGAGCTCGCCTTGCTGCGAATGGTGGCCCAGAGGAACAGAATCAGGCCGATTGCGGCGATTCCGACGGGGAA
>Ga0306920_100010039_pt1 | contig 12664 bp, 6 predicted proteins | sample flu12Cox44000170_FD_204666 | JGI IMG/M metagenome (GOLD analysis project Ga0306920, IMG submission 204666) | Lab enrichment of tropical soil microbial communities from Luquillo Experimental Forest, Puerto Rico - flux4day.12C.oxic.44.000.170 (v2)... | ecosystem: Environmental > Terrestrial >...
TGAACTGCGACAGAGTGGTGAGAACAGCATTTTGAGCAATCTGGCGATGAGCGCGAGCGCGGCGGACGGACTTGAGATTACGGATTAGATGCTACTACTCACGGAGAAACTTCAAACGGCACGCGTAAGCGGATGTCATCCGAGGCACCGCCGATGAGCAACTCATACTTGCCCGGTTCGACGGTGTATTCGTGTTGGGCCGTGTCCCAATAACGAAGTCGCTCGGCCGGAATATCCAAAGAAACACGGGCGATGCCGTCTTGCGGCAGGTGGATCCGTGCAAAACCACAAAGCGTGAGTTTCGCCTGGGGGACGGCGGACTTAACATGCCGGAAATAAACCTGTGCCACTTCGTCACCGTCACGGCGACCGGTGTTCTTCAAATTGAATGCCAGCTTCAGTGTGTCACCCGCCGTGACCGTGGTGGAGTCAAGGCGCGCACCACTGTACTGGAATCGCGTGTAACTCAGTCCATGACCGAAGGCGTAAAGCGGTTGGCCATTGAAATAACGATACGTGCGATTGGCCATGGAATAATCTTCAAACGCCGGCAGATCATCCGTGGAACGATAAAAAGTGACCGGCAGTCGTCCGGCGGGATTCACGTCGCCGAAGAGCACTTCGCCCACCGCCTGTCCGCCGGCTTGGCCGGGATACCACGCCTGTAAAATGGCCGGCAGTTTCTTCGCTTCCCACGGCATGGCCATCGCGCTGCCGCTGCAATCCACCAACACGACCGGTTTGCCCGTTTTGTAAAGCGCCTTGAGCAAATCCGTTTGCACGGACGGCAGCTCGATTTGCGACCGGTCGCCGCCGGTGAAACCCACGTAACCGTTGGCCCGCGTCATTTCCTCGCCCTCCAGTTGTGCGCTGATGCCGCCGACAAAAACGACCACGTCCGCCGACTTGGCCGCGTTGACCGCGGCGGTCATCGTGGCCGCGTCGGGCAGATTTGCGTCGTCCCTGAGCAAGGCCAGCGGGCAACCGGGTTCATAAACCACGTCTATGTCCGGGCCGGCCACGCTCCGGATACCGTCCAGAATGGTCACCCGACTGGCCGGTGTACCGTTGTAATTGCCAAGCAACATCGGGATGGAATTCGCATTCGGGCCGATGACGGCGATGCGTTTGATCCCGGCGCGCTTGAGCGGCAACAGGCCGTCGTTCTTCAACAGCACTATGGACTCACGCGCGACCCGCAGCGCGAGCGCCTGGTGTTCCGGACTATTGTTCTCCGCATAAGAAATTTGCGAATAGGGGACATCGGCGGGAGGGTCGAACAGGCCAAGGCGGAACCGGATTTCCAGGAGGTACCTGAGCGCGTCGTCAATTTCCTTTTCGGAAATCAACCCCTTTTGGACCGCGAGCACCAAGGCATTATAATCCGTTCCGCAACAAAGATTGTCCCCGGCTTTCACCGCGAGCGCAGCGGCTTCGGCCGGCGTTGCCACGAATTTATGATTGGCCCAGATGTCGTAGATGGCGCCGCAATCCGACGTCACATAGCCGTCAAACCCCCATTGCTTGCGCAACAGGTCCGTCAACAAATATGGATTGGCGCAGGCCGGCTCGCCATTCACGCTGTTATAGGCGCCCATCACGCCGCCCACATGGCCTTCGCGCACGGCGGCTTCGAATTGCGGCAGGTAGGTCTCATGCAAATCGCGGTCCGGCGGATCAACATTAAAACGATGGCGCTCCGGTTCCGGGCCGCTGTGCACCGCGTAGTGTTTCGCGCAGGCCACCGCCTCCAGATATTTCGGGTCGTCGCCCTGCAATCCGCGGATGAACGCGACGCCCAAACGCGCCGTCAGAAAAGGATCTTCTCCGTAGGTTTCCTGGCCCCGGCCCCAGCGCGGGTCGCGGAAAATATTGATATTCGGCGTCCAGAACGTGAGTCCGTAATACTGCGCACAATTGCCGCCGTGGGTCAGGACATATTGGTTGTGCTTCGCCCGCGCTTCCACGGCGATGACATTCGCTTCCTGCTGGATCAAAGGGGTGTCCCAGGTGGCGGCCATGCCGATGGCTTGCGGGAAGACCGTGGCCACCCCGGCGCGCGCCACCCCGTGCAGACATTCATTCCAGTAATTGTAAGCCGGAACACCCAGACGCGGAATGGCTGGCGCGCCATGGCGCAGTTGCTGCACTTTTTCCGCCAGCGACATCCGCCGGATGAGATCATTGACCCGGGTGGTCAGCGGCAATGAGGCATCCTTCCAATACAACGGTCCTTCAACGTGAGGCGGCAACAACGCGGCGAGGCCATTGACCTCCAGCAAGTCTGCCGAGCGCATGGAAACCAAAGAAGTACCGTTGGTGTCTTCCAGTTCAAAGGTATTCAACTCCGCACCGTTGGTGCCGGTGTTGTGTCCGATGAAATCAAACAGGAGCGAACCGAACATGTCATTGGTCTGGTCCACCCGGCCGGTGACGAAATAAGCTTTTGCGCTGCCGCCGGCAGCGACGAAGAGGTCCAGGTTGCTGGCCAGCGTCTGTGGGCCGCAAGTAATGTCGAACACGCGCTGGCCGACATTGGTGCAAACGGTTTCCACCATGCCCAGCCGGACGACATAACTGCCCGGCGCCAGATTGGAGACTGTCACCGTAAAATGCGGGCCGGAGATGGACTCGCGGAACGCCTCCGCCATGCCGGGTGGCGCGCCGTCGATGGTCACGATGCCGTGGACCCAGCTATGGATGAACTCGCCGCCGACCCAAACGCTCCGGTTGCAGGCGACGCAGGCTTCGTCGCCGTGCAAGGCGGCGGAAGTTGAGAACCAGCCGATGAAAATTACCAGGGCACAAAACAGAGTCCGATGCATGGCGGGATGATTACACATACCTCCGTTGACGCTGCAAATTTATTTTGCCGGCGATTGCCGCTGGCCGACCTGGATGACCGCGCCAAATGCCGGTTTGGGCCGGCCGGCCCGGTCGAACAACAACGGGTAATTGACGCGTCCCCGGAAGTTCAGCCACGAATCCTTGTCCGTCACGCCCCATAAAGTCACGAGGGCGATGTCCTTGCGATGTTTGACAAACACGCCGAAAAGCTCAGCGTAGCGTTGAGTCAATGCGTCCTGGACGGCCGGCGGCAGGCCGTTGGTATAGGTATTGGAACCGCCCTGGTTGGCCATTTCAGTGACCTCCGCCGTGCGCCGGCCGCCCAGGACGTTCACATCCATTTCCGTGATCATTACTTTTACCCCCAGCGCGGCAAACCGGGAAATGGTCTCATCCTCGCGTTCCACGCTCGGCCATTTCATTTGCACGTGGTCCTGCAAACCGATGGCCGTAACCGGCACGCCTTCGGCGAGGAGTTTTTTCATCAAGGCAATCGCGGCACTTTGTTTGGGCTCATCCTCCAGCGAAAAGTCGTTGTATCGCAAAATCGCATCGGGGTCGGCCTCATGCGCGTATTGGAACGCCTTTTCAATATAATCGTCACCGATAATCCGGTCCCACGACGACTTGCGCAGCGTGCCGTTCTGGTTCAGCGCCTCGTTCACCACGTCCCAGACCTTGATGCGGCCCTTGTAACGGCCGACCACGGTATGGATGTGGTCGCGCATCCGCTGCAATAACAGTTCGCGATCAGCCACATTGGTTCCGCTCAACGGCCAGCCATTCGCGTCCTGAAAAACCCATCTCGGCGTCTGATTGTGCCACACCAGAGTGTGACCCACGATGAACATGTGATTACTCTCGCCAAAGGCGACATATTGGTCGGCGGGTCCGAAGTCGTAGCCGTTTGTTCCCGGGTCGGGATGGATGGACGACCATTTTAATGCGTTCTCCGGCGAAACGGAACCAAACTGCTCCCGGATAATGGCGGCGCCGTTGGTATCTTCTCCGGAGAACTGCGCTTGATTGACGGCGACGCCGATCAGGAAGTCATTTTGGAAGGCTTCCTTGAGCGTCGTTGATGGGGAAGCCTTTCCGTTGATACCACCGGTCAACAAACCTGCGGCAGCGAGCAAGGCGACACTCGCCGGGATGAATCGTTTTGTCATAAAGCTTAAGTGGTAGCTGTCTTCTCCCTGGCGAATTGCCCACGGCGTTCGGCCAGTTCGTCGGCCATTTGGATGGTGACGCGTTTGCCGAGCGGATAAACCATCAACAAAATCGTACAGACCGCGAACAAGGTGCCGACAACGAGACCAACGCAGACGCGGTAACCATTAACCGCATCCGGCGCGCCGGGGAACTGCGTGTCATAATGGAAAAAGTCGGCGAGAATCCAAAGCAATCCGGCCGAGCCCAGAGCCAGCCCGGCTTTAAGGGCAAAACCAATGGTAGCGAAGACCATGCCGGTGAAACGGCGCCCGATTTTCCATTCGGAATAGTCAGCACAGTCCGCATAAATGGCCCAGATCAACGGAATCGTGGGGGCATAGACGATCGATCCGATGATGTTCAATGTGATCATGCCGTAAACGGCAGTCGGCGGAAGCAAATAGGTGGCGTAGGCATTGAGTGCCGAAAGGCCGAAGCCGACAATGGCAACCGTCTTTTTCCCAAATCGCCGGGCGAAGGAGACCGAGAGGTAGATAATAACAATCGTGGTGGCGGTAGTGAGGCCGTTAACGAAGCTGTTAAAAACATCGGCCACGTTGGAATTCGCCAGATTCTCACGGGTACCGTGGACAATATAGCCAACCAGTTCAAGAATACCGCCCGGGGCGGGCGCACCCGGGACGAGCGCCGGCGCGGTCAACCCGAGTTTTTGCAGGACATCGAACATGGCCCCTTTGTCGACGTACTGGTGGAAATAATTGTAATTCGCTCCACCTCGGAGGGAAAGGATGCCGAAATGAATCATCGTCATGAGCCACATCACGCGCCAGGGACTGTTTTTGAGCAGGTCTTTGAAGTCCTGCAACGGCGAGCTTTTCTCCTGTGACATCGGCTTGATTCGTTCTTTAGTGGAGATGAAGGCGATCAGGAACAGAACCAGACATAATACGGCCCAGATGCTCATCGTCGTCTGCCAGCCGTGTTGACGGTCATGACCGACGGCAAATTTGGCGACCAACGTGAGCGTAAAGGTGCCGACGATGAATTGCGCAATATTCGCGGCGATAAAGCGGAAGGAGTTAAGCCTGGTGCGTTCGTTCAAGTCGCCGGTCATGACGCCGCCCAGTGCCGAATAAGGCATGTTATTCATCGAATACAACGTCATCAGCAGGGTGTTGGTGATTGCGGCATAAGCAATGAGCGCGCCCATATTCCAACCTTTAGGGGTGGTGTAGGCCAGAATCATAACCACACACCACGGCACGGCAGTAAACAACACCCAGGGACGGAATTTTCCCCAACGCGAATTGGTCCGGTCTGCCAGGACGCCCATGATTGGGTCGAAAAAGGCGTCCCACAACCGCGGCCACAACAGAATCGCGGCCGCGGCACCCGCGGTCAGACCAAAACTGTCGGTGTAGAAATTCGTCTGGAAAAGGATCATCGACATGAAGACGAAATTCGCGGCGGAATCGCCGCAGCTGTAACCGGCTTTTTCGAAGAACGACAATTTTTGTTGGAAATGCTGTTCAGCCATAGTTTTTCACGGTTGTAGTTTCGTCATCGCCAAGATCAATTTCCGGCCGTTGGCCTCGTGCGAAGATTTGCCGGCCGTGTTGGTAAATTCGCCGGCTTTGACGACATTGCGCATTTGAAGGCGCTAAATTGCTAGGGATTCCAAGGTGGTGTCAAGCGGAACCACCTTCACTTTCCTACGATAACGAAATCTGGTGGCGCACGAATCCCAGTGTAATCGGCAACGGGATGAATGTGTCGGAATTGGCTGATTTATTTTGTTACCGTCAAAATGACCCTCTGCAAATCGGCGTCATGGGAGGAATTGCCGACCATGATTTCAAAATCGCCGGGTTCGACCACGTATTTCATATGGATATTGTAAAACGCCAGCGATTCGGACGTGATTGGCAGTTCCACGGTCCGGCTTTCGTTCGGACGCAGCGTGATCTTTTTGAACCCTTTCAATTCCTTGACCGGCCGGGTCACCGAGCTGACGCAGTCGCGGATATACATTTGCACGACTTCCGTCCCGGCGCGTTTGCCGGTGTTCCTGACGTCCACCCGGACGCTCGTGGATTGGCCGACGCGAATGCTTTTTCTGGTCAGCCGGACATTCTTGAAAGCAAACGTTGTGTAGCTCAGGCCGAAGCCAAACGGATAAAGCGGTGTCGCGCTGTCAAAGAGATAGCCGCGCCGCGCGGAGGGTTTGTAATTGTAAAAGGCGGGAAGATGGCCCGCCGAACGGGGAATCGTAATGGGCAGTTTGCCGCCGGGATTGTAGTCGCCAAACAGCACGTCGGCGACCGCATGTCCGGTTTCCTGGCCCAGATACCAGCATTCAAAAATCACCGGCACGTTGTCCTGGAGATACTGGACGGACAGCGGACTGCCATTGAACAGAACTACAATGACCGGTTTGCCCGTGGCAAGCATGGCCGTGACCAGCTCCTGCTGTTGTCCAATCAACCTCAGCCCGGTGCGGTCGCCCATGTGTTTAAGCGACCACGCCTCGCGCGAGGTCTGCTCGTTGCCGCCGATGGCCAGCACGATGACATCCGCGTTCCGGGCGACCTTGACGGCTTCGTGAATCTGCCGGCGGTCTTCCTCCGCAGGACTGGGCGTGACCAAATCCTGGTTCCACGAACCGCCCACGGTGATTTTACAACCCTCCGCGTAGGGCACCTGGACCCGGTCGCCCACCTTGGCGCGAATGCCTTCCAGCAGCGAGGTGTAAAATTTGGGATGGGAGCTGTTGCCACCGAGTATTTCACGGTCGGCATTGGGGCCGATGACCGCGAGCGTCTTGATTTTGCTGGGGTTGAGCGGGACCAGGTTATCTGCGTTTTTGAGCAACGTGATGGTTTCGCGCGCCGCTTGCAACGCCGGCTTGCGGTTCTTTTCGCAGCCGACAATCCGCTCCGCTTCACGGGGGTCTACGTAGGGGTCATCGAACAATCCCAGCTTGAACTTCCAGTACAACATCGGTGCGACCAACTCATCCAGCCGGGATTCCTTGAGCGTGCCCTGGCGCACCAGCTCGATGAGGTGCAGGTAACAATCCGGCTCAGGAAATTCGACGTTCACTCCCGCACGCACCGCCAGCGCGCAGGCCTCTTTTTTGTCCCGGGCAACAAAGTGACCGTGGGTGTCCGGGCGATAACTCAATTCCCAAATGGCGTAATAATCCGAAACTACAAAGCCGTTGAAACCCCACTCCTTGCGAAGCACCTCGCCCAACAGCCATTCGCTCGCATGGCAGGGGACACCGTCAATTTCGTTGTAGGCCGGCATGACGCTGATGGCGCCGGCCTTTTGGATGGCCTCTTTAAAGGGATACAAAAAGATTTCACGCAACAAACGCATCGACACGTTGGCCGGGGCGCAATTCTGGCCGGATTCGGGCTCACCGTACGCTGCGTAATGTTTCAGCGTGGCAATCACGCGCTTTTTGTCCCGGAACGAACCGTCACCTTGAAACCCGCGGACCGCCGCCATGCCCAGTTGCGTCACCAGGTACGGGTCCTCGCCGAACGTTTCCTCGACGCGGCCCCAACGCGGGTCCCGCGCGACGTCCACGACCGGTGTCAATGCCTGGTGCGGGCCGCACGCGCGGGTTTCCCCGGCCGTCAGCGCATAAAGCAATTCAACCAGTTCGGGATTGAACATTGCCGCCAGGCCAATCGGCTGGGGAAAGCTCGTGCTCCCGTTTCCCACGTAACCATGCAGGCATTCCTCATGAAAGATCACGGGGATGCCGAGCCGGCTGTTCTCGATGAAGAATTTCTGGATGGCGTTGGTCAATTCCGCCATCTCGCGGGGGTCCTTGCCCTTGCCCGCGTCGCTGGGGCGGCCGACCTGGCCCAGACCATTCCCGTGTTTGAAGGCGGCCTTGGCCTTCCGCAGGTCAAAATTTCCCTCGGCATCCAGCAGTGTCTCGGATTTTTGCTGCCAGACACCCACCATTTGCGCGGCCTTTTCCGCGAGGGTCATGCGCGACAGGAGGTCCTTCACGCGTTTGGCGGCAGACAGGGCCGGATTTTTGTAGGGCAGGGTGGGGGAACTGGTTCGCTTGCTGGCAGGGATTGGGCTCTTCATGCGTTCCAGTTGTTCCAAAAGATTTGGGCCTGCTCGGCGCCGCTCATGAACGGACGTTTAATGCCCGCGGTCAACCGGCCTGTCAATCCGGAAATGGCACGAACCATCAAACCTTCTGAAGCGAATTGCGCGAATGGACCCTCAACGATCAACCATCAACTATTCAGATACGTGGCCCAACTATCGGTGTAGAGAAATTTGATTGGCCTTATTTGCTTCGAGGTCGTCATTGGAATTGTGATTTGTCCAGACGCTAAAGGAAATCAAGTTATGATTATCTACCTGCCTTTCAATCTTCCAACAGAATTGGTTCCAATGAGACTTTCCAAAAACGTCATTATACCAAATTGTGCCATACAGATAAAGCGGCACCCCGTCTGTTACCGCCTTCATCGTCCCGGCCATAATGATTGGGCTCCGCACCACACCCGTTCCGCCGGGCGCAAGAGTCTCGGCATTAACCGGTGGATTTGGAGCATTTTCCACCTGGGGTACCCTGGCTGGCAGCAATGCCGCGCCGGTGACGCAGGCAACTTTCGTGGCAGGAGTTCTCCCGGTGTTCTTGTACGAAATCTCAAATGTCACGGATTCTTTGTCTTCGGAGATTATCTGATTGGGAGTTCCGTCCACGGCAACCCTGGCTCTTTGGTCAGCCATCCGGGTTCTTTTAATTTGCTCCAACTGGTTTTGCGTTACTGTGAGCTGCCCGGATACCACACTGGCGGCCTGTAGCACTTCATGGCTTTGAACTACGATAAAGGCCGCCACAATAATTCCCGCTACGATGACCATGATTCCGAGTATTTCCGTAAATCGTTTTACTTTTTGTTCGGGGAAATGACCCAGTACTTGAAAGAGTCGGCTTGGAGAAGGATCAGAAGGGCCTGCCATGCCAGCGGGCGAAACGCCGGCTGGCGGTTTTGGGACAACTTCCCGGGTGCTGGCCGGCTGCTTTTCCGTAGCGTTTTTTTCGGGATGATTCATTTCGCTGGCTGATTCATCGCTCATAAATTTGGCTATTTTGTAAAGGCGGTGACCGCGTTTTGCGGCCTGTTTCTTTTGCTTGTCCGCAAAATAGATGCCAGTTTTGGGCCTTATTTATCTGGAATTTCCGCGTTTTGGGGTCACAACCTATACCACGTAATACATGGTGAACCACGTTTTACGTGGCACAACTGTCCAGATATTTACGTCAGGAATACAGTCGAACCCTCCGACACGAATTGCACAGATTTTCACGAATGAGAGATTAATTTGTGTTAATTCGTGGAATTCGTGTCAAAAAGTTTTGTGTTCGGCTCGCGAGGATCGACGCAGAACGGGACAGGCTCTTGCCCCACCGGAATGTATCACTATTGCCTTGTCGTCGTCGGCCGCTTTCCGTAGAAAGGGCACGCGCAAAAAACCGGCGCGAACGATGATGAATACAACCGAGCAGACCAAATCGGGACCCGGAGGAGCCGTTGCCGGCCAACCGGCCCTGAAGGACGCATTCAAGAATGACTTTTATATCGGTGCCGCGCTCAGCCTTGACCAGATTAACGGCAAGGAGCCGGAAGCCATGGCGCTGGTGGCCAAACAATTCAACAGCATCACGCCGGAAAACATCCTGAAGTGGGAGGAAGTCCATCCGGAACCGGACCGGTACAATTTCGAGGCGCCGGACCGTTATGTGGCTTTCGGTGAAAAGCACGGGATGCACGTCATCGGCCACACGCTGGTCTGGTGGCATCAGACGCCGGATTGGGTTTTTCAGGACAAGAACGGCGGGCCGGTCTCTCGCGAGGTCTTGTTGGAACGGATGAAGGAGCACATTTTCACCGTGATGGGCCGTTACCGGGGGCGCATCCGCGGTTGGGACGTCGTCAACGAAGCGATTAATGCCGATGGTTCCTGGCGCCAATCCCGTTGGTACAAAATCCTTGGGGAGGAACACGTCGCGAAGGCTTTCGAATTTGCCCGCGAAGCGGACCCGCAGGCCGAGCTTTATTACAATGAGTTTGATCTGGAAAATCGGCCCAAGTGCGAAGGCGTCGTTTGCCTGGTCAAGGGGCTTCTGGCCAAGGGCGTGAAAGTGGACGGCATCGGCATTCAAGGCCACTGGTTTCTGGACTATCCACCGATGGAAGAAATTGAACACCACTTCAATGTTCTTGGCGAACTGGGGCCCAAGCTCATGATTACCGAGTTGGACATCGGCGTGCTTCCTTATTATCCGTTGGAATCAAAAATCGTGGACATTTCGTCCTTTGACGCCGAAAGCCAGAAGAAACACAACCCGTATCCGAACGGCTTGCCGGATGCCATCGATCAAAAGCTGGCGAAGCGGTATGCGGACTTGTTTTCACTGCTGCGAAAACAGCGCGGCCGATTCGGCCGGGTGACGTTCTGGGCTGTGGATGACAAACAATCCTGGCGGAACTACTGGCCGATTACCGGCCGGGCGGATTATCCCATGCTGTTTGATCGTCATGGCCGGCCAAAGCCCGCCTTTGATGCGGTCGTCAAAGTGGGTTTGAGAAAAAGCTAGGGCATTTCAATTTAAATTCCGACCGCAAAGAGGCACCAAAGGCGCAGAACCTTTCAGCACTCGCTTTTGCGCTCGTTCCTCGCTTAAATCGGCTGAAAGGAAACCTACTTCTCCAGCCACAGGGCCGAGGTGATAATCCGTGGATAATACCGGCTGCCGTGCGCTTTGCCGCTGACGATTTGGTCGGAGCAAGCCCAATAGCTGCTGCCATCGGTCTGCCACTTGACATGGGCCGCGTCGGCGGTGATGAAGAGCTGCCGCACTTTTTCGTCCTGATCCATTCCGAAGAGACGGCGCGCTACGTGCACGACCAGGCAAATCTTGCTCATCCATGAATTGTTCGAGGTGGAAGAGAGTTTGATGCCGCCGTCGGGGAACAGGTTCCGTCGCTGAGAATCCAGCAACAGTGCCCGCGTGTGTTTCTTGAGGAGCTCCTGCAGCCCTGCCGACACGTCTGCGTCCCACATGAGCGGATAAACCAGGCCTTCGCACGCCGGCAAAATCCGCGATTGGTAACCGGGATTGTCCGGTTCAAACACAGCGGGAAAAACGCCCTCCTGGTTTGGGCGCTGCTGGAGGTCGCGTTCAATTCGCTCCATCTCTTCCCGGGCCGTTCGGGCATTGGGCACGTTGAGTTTTTCCAGCACCAGCGCCAGACCGAGATAGCTGGCCCAGCACTTGACGGCCATGTAAACGTTGTTGCGGGTTTGCGCCAGTGAATTGTCCAGCGAGTCGTAGGTGGTAATCTCGGCGCCTTTTTCGCAGTGGGCCGAGTCGTAGTGGACGTAGCCGGTTTCGCCGCCGCGGTTTACCAGGCTGTTCACGCATGCCGCCAGCACGTGCTGGTTCAGCCGCGCCCAGTGGAGGTCGCCCGTCTTGAGCACGTAAGTGGCAGCAAGGAGGCTCCAGTTGCACAGTTGTTCGGCCGTCATGTAGCTGAAACAGCCGGTCAGATTTTTCAACTCATAGCTGCTGGTGCCGGGCGGCGCGAAGTTGTTATGCACCCCCATGTCATGGGCGAAGCTGATGCCCCCGGGCGAATGGCGCGAGTCATCCTTGCGGTCGCGTTTGACTTCGTCGATGTAACTGTAATGGCGGAGGAAACTATCGAGCAGGTTCCTGACCACCCAAGGGTTCTGTTTCAGTTCCCAGAACACGTGGTCGATGCTCAAATCCAGCGTGTTCATCATGCAGTATTCGCCTTCGTTTACGATGAAGAACGGTTCGCCGCCTACTTCGAGCAATTGGGTGCTGCCATAGTAGCTGCGGGTGGAATGGGCGATGAGAAACTGCTGGTCCGCGGAGAGACCGGAGGCCAGCAACTCTTCATCGCGCGCTTCGGCAGTGGCGCGCAGTTCGTCCGCGCGCTCGAGCGCTTTCGCCAGGACCTCGCCCAGACTGCCAAAATGATGCGCGTAAAGATATTTGCCCTCCAACCCCGTCGTGACGATGTGGTCCAGATAGGTGCCAATGGCAATGACCAGTTCGTACGATTTTCCCGCGGGGACTTCAAATCCGATGCCGACGGCGCTGCCCAACATATGAACCGGATTAACGTCGCGCAATCCGGCGTCCACGGTCCATCGCTGGAACAGAAAGGGTCGCTCGGCGGGAGCGGTGTTGGTGCCGGACTCGCGCAATTCCGCCGCGACGCCGAAGTCGCGCCGGTAGGCGAACCCGAGGCGAATCCGCGAATTCGCTCCCATGTCCAGCGGGCGCGCGCCGGGTTCGTGAAAATGCAGGGCAAAGAAACCGGTCTTGGTGCCCTTGCCATTGCGGTTGTCCAACTTCAATCGCGCGGTGATCGCCGGCAACAGCGCGTCACGCAGATGCTGCGGCGTGGAGGTTTTGGGATCGGGAATGTTTCCGAACGGAGTGTGAATGGCGAACTCCAATTCGTCCGTCTGCCAACAATCGGTGCCCCAGCCATAGAAACGCTTGATCTGTTCGGCCGGGAAGGGTTGCACCTTTTCCACGGCGGTTTGTTCCGCCGGACCGGCT
>Ga0306920_100010041_pt1 | contig 12662 bp, 10 predicted proteins | sample flu12Cox44000170_FD_204666 | JGI IMG/M metagenome (GOLD analysis project Ga0306920, IMG submission 204666) | Lab enrichment of tropical soil microbial communities from Luquillo Experimental Forest, Puerto Rico - flux4day.12C.oxic.44.000.170 (v2)... | ecosystem: Environmental > Terrestrial >...
CCTCGAAGTCGGACGCGAAGAGCTTCATGACGAACGTCGGCCAGTCCAGCGGCTCGAGCTGCACCACGCCGCCGATCCGCTTGAGGTACTCCCGGATGATCACCGCGGTGTCCTTCTCGGTCTGGTTGGCCTGGTCGTGGCGCACCGAGAAGCTGAACCGCTTGCCATCCTTGACCAGCACGCCGTCGGGCCCGGGCTTGAAGCCGGCCTCGGCCAGGAGGGCCTTGGCGCGCGCCGGATCGTAGGCGTAGGGCTTCACGCTCGGGTCGAACGCCCAGCTGGCCGGCGGGAACTGGCCGGTCGAGATCGCCGCGTAGCCCTGGAGCACCTCGCGGACGATGCTCGGCACATCGATCGCGTGATAGAGCGCCCGTCGCACCTTCACGTCGGTGAAGGGCGCCAGGTCCTGGCGCCAGCCGAAGTAGGTGTAGGAGGTGTTGTCGGCCACGAGCACCTTGAGGTTCGGGGTCTGCTTGAGCCGCGCCACCTCGGTGAGCGGGGGATTCTCGATGAAGTCCACGCCGCCACCGCGCAGCTCCTGCAGCAGGACGACGCTGTCCGGGATGATTCTCAAGATCAGCCGGTCGAGGGCCGGCCGGCCGCCGTGATACTCCGGGTTGGCTTCCATCACCAGGCGCTCGCCCCGCCGCCATTCGACGAGCTTGAAAGGACCGGTGCCGATCGGACGGCGGTTGAACTCCGCGGTGTTGAGATCGGCGCCCTTGAGGAGGTGCTCCGGAACGATTCCGGCGCGTGGATTGACCAGCACCGCCAGGAACGAGCCCGACGGGTAGCGGAGCCGGAAGCGTACGGTGTGGTCGTCGACGACCTCGATCGGGCGGACGGCCAGCTCCTCGGGCTTCTTCGGATTCTCCTTGGCGGTGAGCTCGGGAAATCCGGCGAGCGCGTCGAAGTACGCGCGATGCGGCGTGGTCACCTTCGGATCGAGGACCGAATAGAACGTAAACGCGACGTCGCGGGCCGTGAAGGGCTTGCCGTCGTGCCACTTCACGCCGCGCTTGAGCTTGAACGTGTACGTGAGGCCGTCGCGCGATACTTCCCACGACTCGGCCAGGAGGGGCTTCACGTTGAGGCCCTGATCGAGCTCGACCAGGCTGTCGAACAGCGGCCACTCGGCGATGTACGACCGGCCGTCGGTGGCGATCACCGGGTTGAGCGACGTGGCGTCGCCGCTCATGCCGATGACGAAATCCTTGCCGGCGGCGCGACTCGGGCTGGGTGTCAGGCCGGCGAGTGCGACGAGCAGCGCGAGCACGATAGCGTGGATCACGGCAGTCCTCCGTTCATGAGTGCGCCGCTCGAGCGTGCGCACACTCTTCTATCACGGCGAGCGGCCGCGCAAGGTCGGATCCGACGCGTCGCGCAGCCCGTCGCCGAACAGGTTGAAGCCCAGCACCGTGACGAAGATGGCGAGCCCGGGGAAGGTCGCGATCCACCAGGCCGAGGCCAGGAACTGCCGCCCCTCGACGACCATGTTGCCCCAGCTCGGCAAGGGCGGCTGGGCGCCGAGCCCAAGATAGCTCAGGCCCGACTCGATCAGGATCGTCTGGCCCAGCAGGAGACTGGCCTGGACGATCACGATCGGTAGCGCGTTGACCAGCAGGTGGCGGCCGAGGATCCGCGCGTGCCCGGCGCCGAGCGCGGCGGCGGCGTGCACGAAGTCGCGATTGCGCAGGCTCAGGCACTCGCTGCGCACGATGCGCCCGACCGGCGCCCAGGTGACGAGCGCGATCACCAGCGCGGTGTTCGTCAGACTCGTGCCGAAGAGCGCCACGACGACGAGGATCAGGAACAGCGCCGGGACGGACAGGAAGATGTCCGCGGCGCGCATGATGGTGGTGTCGGTCGCCCCGCCGAAGTAGCCGGCGACGCTGCCCACCGCGGTGCCGACGACGAGCGCCAGCGCGGTGGCGACGAGGCCGATCTGCAGCGAGACGCGGCTGCCCCAGATCACCCGGCTCAGCACGTCGCGGCCGAAGCCGTCAGTGCCGAACCAGTGAGCGCTACTCGGCGGCTTCAGCCGGTTCACGAGCGACTGGGTGGAGTAGCTGTGCGGCGCCAGCACCGGCGCGAGCGCACCGGCGGTGACCATGACGGCGACGACGACGGCGCCGACGAGGCTGCGGCGGTTGCGCGCGAACTGACGCAGCACCGAGAGCCGGTCCGCCCGCGCCGCGGCGGTCACCGGTACGAGATCCGCGGATCGATCACGCAGTAGGCCAGGTCGACTACCAGATTCGCGGTGATCACGACCGCGGCGACCATGAGGTTCACGCCCATGATGACTGGATAGTCGCGTTCGAAGACCGCGCCGACCGCCAGCCGTCCGATGCCCGGCCAGGCGAAGACGGTTTCGGTGAGCACGGCGCCACCGACCAGGGTCGGCAGCGAGAGGCCGACCACCGTGACGACCGGGATCAGCGCGTTGCGAAGCGCGTGACGCCAGACGACGCGCCCGCCGCCGAGGCCCTTGGCGCGCGCCGTGCGCACGTAGTCCTGGCGCAGCACCTCGAGCAGGCTCGAGCGCGTGAAGCGCATGAACGACGCCATCTGGATCAGGCCGAGGGTCAACGTGGGCAGGATCGCGTGCCGCACCCGCGCGACCAGGTCTCCCTCGCGCCCGTACTCGCTGAGCCCGGACGGGGGCAGCAGGTGGAAGACCTCCGAGAAGAGCAGGATGAGCATGATCCCGAGCCAGAAGCTCGGGAACGACACGCCGAAGAGCGCGACGGCCGAGCCTAGCGTGTCCCAGAGCGTGCCGCGCCGGACCGCCGCCAGCACGCCGAGCGGCACGGCGACGACGAGCGCCAGGGCGAGCGCGCCGAAGGTGAGCTGAACGGTCGGGCCGAGCCGGTCGAGGATCAAGCTGGACACGGGGTCGCCGGTCTTGAACGAGCGTCCGAGATCGCCGCGGAGGGCCGCGCCGGCCCACCCGAGGTACTGCAGCGCCAGCGGCCGGTCGAGGCCCAGGCGCTGGCGGATCTGCGCGGCGGCGTCCTGGGAGAACTCGCCGCCGATCAGCACCGCCTCGGGCCCGCCCGGCGCCAGCCGCATGATCGTGAACAAGATGATCGAGACACCGACCAGCATGAGGACGGCGAAGGCGACGCGCTTGAGGATGTAGGTTCTGAGCCCCGGCTCCACCGGTCAATTCGCGCCGGTCGCCGTGAGGCCCCGGATGAAGTGGTCCAGGAACAGGTTGTAGAGAATCGCCACCGGCAGGCCGACGATCAGCCCCGCCGCCATCAGCGCGCCCCAGTAGTAGACGTCGCCTCGGATCAGCGCGGTCGCGACGCCGACGGTGACCGTCGTCTGATCCCGCGGCGCGACGTAGACGACCGCGTAGAGCGAATCCTGCATCGCCAGCGTGAAGGAGAAGATGGCCGTGATCGCGAGGCCTGGACGCGCCAGCGGCAGCACCACGCGCAGCACGCCGCCGACGAGCCCACAGCCGTCGACCCACGCCGCTTCCTCGATCTCTTTCGGCAGGGTCTTGAAGAAGCCGGTCAGCAGCCAGGTGCAGAACGGGATCGTGAAGGTCGGATAGACGAGCACGAGCGCCCACCAGGAGTCGAAGAGCCCGAGCGAGCCGACCACGCGTGCCAGCGGCAGGAACAGGATGATCGGCGGCACGAGATAGGTCATGAACATCGCGATCCCGAGGTTGTGGCCGCCTGGCAGGCGCAGGCGCGACAGCGCGTAGGCCGCGGGCACCGCGGTCAGCAGGGTGATCGTGACGAGACAGATCGAGAGCAGCATGGTGTTGACGAACCAGACGGGGAAGTAACTATGCGTGAACAGGATGCGGAAGTTCTTGAGCGTCGGCGCCGAGTGGAACCAGAACGGGACGAGATCCATCCGGTAGAAATCGGCTTCTTCCTTGAACGCGGTGATCGCCATCCAGAAGATCGGAAACACCGCGGCGACGACGAAGGGTGCGAGGCCCGCGTAGATCAGCAGGAGTCGCCCCCTCCGCCTGCGGGCACGGAGCGCCACGGGGGGGAGTGCGGTCAGGGGAGCGCCGGCGCGACGTCCACGAAGGAGGAGTTGAACGGCGCCGCGCCGGCTGGCGAGGTCCGGTCGGCGGTGAGCACGTTGGCGCAGCCGCGCGTGTCGGCGCCCGAGGCGTCCGGCGTGAACCAGGCGCCTTCCTTGATGGAGACGACGCCCGCCGCGATCCGGGCCGTCACGCGCGCGGGAAGCCGCGTCGCCCCCCGCGCATTGAAGACGCGTACGAGCTGACCGTCGACGATCCCGCGCGCGGCGGCGTCGGTGGTGTTGATCCAGACGTCGTCGGAATCGGCGCGCGACAGGATCGGCTGGTTGCCGTGGATCGAGTGCGTGCGGGCACGCGACTTGGGCGTGACCATGCGCAGCGGATAGCGCGCGTCGACCCCGTCCTCGATCCACGTCGGGATCGGCGGAATGGCTCCGAGCCCGTACGGATCGGGCTTTGCGGCCAGGCTCATCGAGTAGATCTCGATCTTGCCGGACGGCGTCGTGAACGGATGGCGCTCAGGGTCGCGGATCTCACGCGCGAAGGCGACCGCGTCGTCGGGGGCCGGCAGGCGCGCCAGCCCCCGCTCGCGGAACGTGTCGAAGTCGTCGATCACGCCGGCGGTCAGCTCGCGCAGCCACTCGTCCTCGGTCTTGTCGTTGTACCCGGCGATCCCGAGACGGCGCGCCAGCTCGGTGCAGATGTCGAGGTCGTTGCGACACTCGCCCATCGGCTCGACGGCCTGCTTCATGAAGATCGCATAGTGGCCGGCGCCGGCCCAGGGCGTGTGGACGTCGTTGCGCTCCCAGAACGTGGTCGCCGGAAGGACGATGTCCGCGTAGCGCGCCGTGGGCGTCATGAAGTGCTCATGAACCACCATGAACTCCAGGCGCTGGGCGGCCTGCACTGTCCGAAGAACGTTCGGCACCTGGTTGAAGAGGTCGCCGGCCACCGAATAGATCATCTTGATGTCGGCCGGATAGCCGCCGGCGCGTCCGCGATCGAGAAGATCGGCGAGCATCGACGAGGCGACGCGCGCGCCGGAGGGATTGGTCCCGGCCGGCAGCAATCTGATTCCGCAGCGGCCGGTGGCGCCGTTGCTGGTGCCCGAGTTGCCGCCGGGGATCCCGACGTTGCCCGTCATCGCGGCGAGCGCGTAGGCGGCGCGATGGAACTGCTCGCCGTGGATCGTACGCCCCGGAGCGTAGCCGCAGTGGATCGCGGCCGGTTTGCTCGTCGCGAACTCGACGGCGAGCCGCTCGAGCGTCGCCGCCGGCATGCCCGTGATCTTCTCGGCCCACCCGGGAGTCTTGCGCACGCCGTCCGCCTCGCCCATCAGATAGGCGCGGTATGACGCGCCGGCCGGCGCGCCCGGCGGCAGGTGCGCCTCGTCGAAGCCGAGGACGTAGCGGTCGAGATAGGCCTGGTCTTGCAGCCCTCGGCTCGCGATCACGTAGGCCATGGCGATGAGCGCGGCGGCGTCGGTCGAGGGGCGGATGAAGACGTGCTCGTCGGCCAGCCGAGAGCTCGAGCGCGTCCGTCGCGGGTCGACGCAGACGATGCGCACGCCGTGATCCTTGGCGCGCTTGAGATACTGCATGGTCCCCGTGCCGAACGTGCCGTCGCCCGGGCTCCAGCCCCACATCACGATCAGCCGCGAGTTGACGTAGTCGATCGGCTCGCGCCCGGCGCTCTTGTATTCGGCCTTGGCGCCATAGGTCTGCTTGACCGCGAAGATCTCGGCCTCGGCCGAGAGGTTGCTCCAGAGCTCGGTGCAGCCGCCGAACATGTGGATGAACCGCTGGCTGACGCCGCGGCCGTGCAGGCTCGACAGGCTCCCCGTGCGCGAGCAGTCGAGGATCGCGGCCGGCCCGTACGTGTCGCGGACGCGAAGCATCTCGCGCGCGACTTCGTCGAGCGCCGCGTCCCAGCTGATCCGCTCGAACTGCCCCGCGCCGCGCGGCCCGGTCCGGCGCAGCGGGTACATCAACCGGTCCGGATGGTTGACCCGCTCGGCCTGGCCGAAGCCGCGCACGCACGCGTGAAGCGGCGGCATCTCGGGCGTCCAGCGGCGCGGATCGGTGCTGATCTTGACGATCCGCCCGTCGCGCACGTGCGCGTTGACGGCGCAGCGGCCGCCGCAGTTGTGGCCGCACGTGCTGGTCACCACGCTCTCGCCCGGCCGGGCGGCGACCCTCGGCGCTTCGTAGACGGTCCTGGTGGACATCGCGGTCACCAGAATAGCACTACGAATCAGCAGGCCTGGCGGGCGATCACTTTGATCGCGATCGAAGCGTCGTCAGAGACGCCGCTCAGCCGATCTGGAAGCGCTTCATCGCCGCCTGGTCGAAGGCCAGGCCGAGACCCGGCTTCTTCGGCACCACGAGCTGGCCGCCCTCGATTGGCGGCGTCTGCTCGTAGAGATTCAGGGTCCACGGCATGTACTCGACGGTGAGACCATTGGGGATGGCTGCAACCAGGTGCACGTGGATCTCCGGCACCAGATGGCTCACCACCGGCAGGTTGAACGCCTCGGCCATGCCGGCGACCTTCATCCACTGGGTGATGCCGCCCACGCGCAAGAGATCGATCATCACGACGTCGATCGAGCGGTGCTCCAGGAGATGGCGGAAGGGCACGATGCCGTAGTGATACTCGCCGGCGGCGATCGGTGTCGTCAGCGCGTCGGCGATGCGCGCCATGCCGGGGTAGTCGTCGTGGGTGGTTGGGTCTTCCAGCCAGAACAGGTGATAGGGCTCGATGCGGCGGCCGACCTCGATCGCCTGGTTCACGCTCCAGAGCTGGTTGATGTCACACATCAGGTCGATGTCCGGTCCGATCGACTCGCGCATGACGCGCACGCGCTCGACCGAGGCGGCCACGGTCGGCTCGCTCCCGCACTGCATCTTCATCTGGCGGAAGCCCATGTCGCGCAGGCGGGGCCCAGCCTTGGCGAGATAGTCGATCGGATGCGGGCGCATCAGGGCCCCGCTCGCGTAGGTCGCGACGCGGTCGCGCAGGCCACCCAGCAGCGCGCACACCGACTGGCCCATCGCCTTGCCCTTGAGGTCCCAGCACGCGATGTCGACGGCCGAGAGCGCCAGGGTGAAGATGCCGCCCGGACCCGAGCTGCCGGCCGCGCGGCGAAGCTTCGCGGCGATCGCCTCGACCTGAGTCGGGTCCTCGCCGACGGTCAGCCGGGCCAGCTCATCCACCGCGGTCTTGAGCGCCGGGGTGAGGGCGCCGCCGAAGAACGTCAGACCGAGGCCCACCGCGCCCTGATCGGTGCCGAGCTCGAGGGCCACGAACTCGCGCGTGTCGGTCGGCGCCGGCAAGCCCACCACGAGCGGGTTGTCGGCCGGCGTGCGCAGCGCGCGGGTGGTCACGTGGGTGATCTTCATGGGGCGCTCTCCTTCGAGGTCGTGGTTGCGTACGATACACGCTCGCGAACGTTCGGACCAACGAGGATCTCGTCGCGGAGGGTTAGCGTAGACGCCAGCGTTGCGACACCACAAAAGTGCCGGCGCGTGGAATCCGACCAGTGCCGTAGTAATCGGACGCGATGATGGTCAGGCGGCCGGCGTCTTCGACAACGTCAACTTCCGCATTGCCGACCAGAAGGGCCACTCGCAGCTTGTAGGTTCCGGGAGTCAAGGGGAGGCTCGCGATCTCGCAGACGGCCTCGAGGTCGCCGGACCGATCGTGGCCGCGAAAGCCGGGGTCGAAGGCGGAGCCGATCGCCAGGATTCGCTGGCCGAGAAGGTCGTCGAAGCGCAGGGCCACGTCCACATTGGCCGCCGGTCGCTCAAGCGAGAACGCGATCTCGGCCTTGAAGCATCCGCCGATCGGGATACTGCCCGTGAGCGGAGCGTCGTCGGTGGTGAACAGCCGGAGCCGGCGTAAGGACGAAGGGAACCGGGTGGGCCGGGTGAGGGAATGAGTCAGATCGACCGAATGCGACTGAGCCGCCGGCCCGTCCGCCGCGGAGCTGCGTGCGTAGTGTTCGACCGCCTCCTTGGCGCTTCCCCGAAACGCCAGTCGCCCTCGCTGCAAGACCAGCCCGGTACGGCAGAGATGCTCCACGGCCGCCATGTTGTGCGAGACGAACAGAACCGTGCGGCCACCACCGCTCACGTCACTCATCTTGCCCAGGCATTTCCTTTGAAAGGCAAGATCGCCGACGGCGAGAACCTCGTCCACAATCAGGATCTCGGGATCGAGGTGCGCCGCGACGGCGAACGCCAGCCGTACGTACATACCGCTCGAATATCTCTTGACCGGCGTGTCAAGAAACGCCGCCATCTCGGCGAACTCGACGATCGCGTCGAACCGGGCGTCGATCTCTGACTTGCGCATGCCGAGCACGGCGCCGTTCAGGTAAATGTTGTCACGGCCCGTAAGCTCGGGATGAAAGCCCGTTCCGACTTCGAGCAGGCTGGAGAGGCGGCCGCGGATCCGGGCGGTTCCGGCCGTGGGGTCCGTGATCCGCGCCAGGATCTTGAGGAGTGTGCTCTTGCCGGCGCCGTTAGCGCCGATGATGCCGACAACCTCGCCCTCGTCGACCGAGAAGCTCAGGTCGCGGAGAGCCCACAGGGACTCTTGCTCCTCGGCGACGGCACCTCGACGCGTGAGACGATTCCGGACAACGCGTGAGGCCCGGAGTCCGCGCAACAGCGCTTCCCGGAGGTTGTCGAGCGGCGGGTTGGCGCTGCCGAGTCGATATTGCTTCGACAGCTGTTCGACCACGATGATCGCGGCCATGGGCAGGGCGTCGGTCAGATGACGTCGGCGAAGCGACGCTCCATGCGGCGAAACAGAAACAGACCCAGAACCAAAACCGCGATGGTCACGAGCGCGGACTCACCGATGACCCAAGGGTTGAGGGTGCTGCCGAGCAGAGCGTGACGGAAGGTCTCGACGATACCGGCCATCGGGTTCAGGCCCATCACGAGCTGAAGTCTCGCCGGAACCTTCGCCAGTGGATAAATGATCGGGGTGACAAAGAGGCCGAGCTGCAAGAAGAACGGCACGGCATATTTGACGTCTCGATAATGGACATTCAGCGCCGCCAGAATCAGCCCAACTCCGGCTGCCGCGGTCCACATTCCGAGCAAACAGAACGGCATCCACATGACATTTCGCCGTAAGTGGCCAGCGGTAATACGCCATCATTCCGCCGATGAACACAAGATTGACTGCTAGATCAAGTGCGAACGCGCCGCTGGCGGCCAATGGTATGAGGGCCCTCGGGAAGTACACCTTGGAGATCAACTGTTGGCTGCCGATGAGGCTCGCTGCCGATGCCGAGATCGCATTCGAAAAAAACATCCAGGCCGTGAGCCCGACAAACGCGAAGAGTGGGTAGGAAGGCCCATCGCTCTGGAGGCCCGCCAGGCGGTGAAACAATGCGGTGAAGACGATCATCGCGAGCAATGGCTGGGCCACGGCCCACACGGAGCCGAGGATCGTCTGGGAGTATCGGATTCCCACGTCACGCCAGATCAGAAACCCGAAGAGCTCACGATAGCGCCACAACTCCCACAGGTCGATCGGCTGCCAGCCCTTGCGTGCGCGGATCACCAGCTCGACGTTGGACATCATCGTAAATCGATATCGAACGCGGACGCGGCGGATGTCGACTCGATCGCGATTGATTCCGCCTCGAGCCCGCGCTCCAGCCGCTCGAGATACTGTGGCGCAAGGCGGGCCGCCATCGTCCTGGCCATTCGGCTCACCAGGAGGTTCCAGTCGTGTCGGCGCGCCACGGCCTGGCGAGCCTTGCGGCGTTCGGGCGAATTGGCGCCTGGACTCAGAGCTTCGGCGATCGCACTTGGCCAGTGATCGACGTCATCGACGAGCGTCAGGACGTTCTTGAACTCCTCGACCGAGCGTATACGAGCGGTGACGACCGGCCGGCCGCTGGCGAGGTACTCGTGCAGCTTCAGCGGATAGATGTATTTCGTGTAGTCGTCCACTCGATACGGCATGACACACACGTCGAAGTGTCGTGGATAGGCGCCGAGCTGCTGCGGCGTCTTGAGCCCGAGGAAATGGACGTTCGGGAAACGCGACAGCTGCGCGGCCGCGCGTTGAGTTCCCGGATGGTCCTGGATCGGTCCGACGAAGACGAACGACCAATCTGGCCGCGCCTTGGGTAGCCGATCCAGCATCGGCCAGTCCAGATGACGCTTCACGATTCCGCTGTATCCAATCCGCGGATGCGGGATCGAGGCGATGTCGGGAGGCTCGGGTGACTCGGCGGCGTACGCCGCGTAGTCGGTACCATTCGGTGCGAACGTGGTGTTGGTATTGATCACGCCCTTTTTGGCCATGAGCGCCGGCGAGCCGATGAAGACTTGATCCACCGCAGCGATCAGTTGCCGCTCGATGTCGGAGATCGGTGCGTCGGTCCCGGAAAAGGAGTACTCGTCGTCGATGTGGTAGCAGATCAGCTGGAAGTGAGGGCCGCCCGATGTCCTCACGAGCTCGGGCCGCCAGACACAGAGGATGATCGTGCGACAGCCCTGTCGGATCAGCAGGCTCCTGGCTCGGCGGAGCCGGGCGTTTCGGGTGAGCGCCGCGAGCCATGATGGGCGATATAGCTCCGGAAGCCAGGCCTCCGGCTCATAGACCGACAGTCCGTCGGGCGCGATGAGGCCGTGGCTCATCGGCTCGATCATCGACCCGCGGAGCGCGTCTCTCCAGGCTATAGGCGGATTGATCCACACGACGCGGAAATAGCGCGCCAGTCGTGTGAGCACCTGGTGTCGTGCCTGCCACACCGCGTTCCAAGGATCGGGGACGAGTGCCAGAACTCCCACGTCGGGGAGGAGCGGGCGTAGGGCCCCGTCCATCGGAAGGACCAGCCGGACGAAACCCGTTTTGGACAAGGGCTCAGCGCATCCGATCAAGGAGCGTAGAGCTTATGGACGAGCCCACGATTGGCGCGGGTCAGAAGCTCGGCGAGGCACAGAACCGAATAGTACGCGGTCGCGGTGAGCAAGGCGATGGGCAGAGCCGGCCTCGGCAGATCGACCTCGCGGTAGTGCGTGAGGATCCGCTGGCATGCCGGCCCCAGGTTTCCGCGCCAGCGCCAGTAGCTGGCTCGGAAGCTGTTGCTCAAGCGATCGCCGTCTCGAGCCGCTCGGATGACCGCATCGTGGCCGTTGATGATCGCGCTCCGCCAAAAGGTCGGCGGCGGATGGGCGACTCTCGCCCGCGGATTCAAAAAAATGCCGATACCGTTGGCCTGCAGGTTCTGAATGTGACTGAGGCACTGCCCTATGTAGATCTCGCGATCCTCGGGGAACGGGTGCTTCAGGAACGTGCTGCGACGAACGGCAAGACTGTTGACGAACGAGCTCGTCGTGGGTGTCAACGGTCCGTCCGGCCGGCGCAAGGGGAAGAACCAGCAGAGCGCGAAGATCTTGGCGTACAGCGTGTCCGTGTCGACATAAGCATTCGCGATGGCGATGTGGACCTTTGGGTCGTCGAACGACGTGAGTAACGCCCGTAGCCAGCCGGCTTCGGGCAGGACGTCGCTGTCGACAAAGACCAGCAGAGAGCCCCGCGAGCGCCGCGCACCTTCGTTCTTGAGCTGGTAGTACCGCGATCCCGGCGCGCTGATCGTCTGAATGTCGACTCCGGGCGGCAGCTCGTTGCTGATCTCGTGAACCGCCTCCTTCACAACGGCTGCCGACACTTCGAGGCCGTCGTAGAGTACGAGAACCTCGACGGGCTCACCGAGCTCGGTGATCTGGCCACGGACACGGCGGAGCATTCGCCGGGCACGGCCGATCTCCTGGTATCGGGCGTTGTCCCACTCGACGATAAGCGAAACGCGTGGATCGACCATGGCCGTCCGGTGTCCGCCGCCTCTGCCCGAGCCTAGAGGGGCCAGCACATCGTGTCAAGAATCTCGGCTCGGGCGAGCGTCGTCCATCGTGCGGCGGAGCAATCGACGGTGGCGTCGCCGAGCAGCGCCAGCATGGCTGTCCATGACTCGGCATCGGCATCGTGCCGCCCGCCGTCGGCCCAGTCGAAGCGGCCGCAGAAGCGGCTCATCACGCAGGCCATGCGCTGGCGTGAGCCGCGCGCAATACGAATCTTGACAAAACCGGTCGGCTGCGGAGACGTTGATGAGTGAGCCGTGCGCGGTTGCGGCCACGACGACGTATGCAGGCACTGATCAGCATCGTCTTGGCAACGCGAAACCGCAGCGCACAGCTGCGGCGTTGCCTGGAATCATTGCGCACAGGCTCACTGCCCTCCGGCTGGAGGGCCGAGATCATCGTCGTCGACAACGCGTCGCTGGACGACACGGCCAGTGTCGTTGCCTCCTTCCAGGTCGAGCAGTCGGATCGGACTTTTCACTACATGATGGAGCCCAGGACAGGCAAGAGCTTTGCGGTCAACCGAGGACTGTCCGCGGTTCGCGGAAGCATCGTGGCCTTCGTCGACGACGACGTCGTCGTCGATTCCCGCTGGATAACCGAGATCATTGCGCAGTTTCGACGTGACCCCGGCCTGGGTCTCCTCGCGGGCCGTGTCGTGGCCGTAGAGGTCAACGGGCGACGGGAAGGCGTCACGGGCGTCGCCGGTGAGTTTCAGCTGAGCGCCAAGCGGCCGCTCGTGGGCCTCGTCA
>Ga0306920_100010042_pt1 | contig 12661 bp, 9 predicted proteins | sample flu12Cox44000170_FD_204666 | JGI IMG/M metagenome (GOLD analysis project Ga0306920, IMG submission 204666) | Lab enrichment of tropical soil microbial communities from Luquillo Experimental Forest, Puerto Rico - flux4day.12C.oxic.44.000.170 (v2)... | ecosystem: Environmental > Terrestrial >...
GCATCGCTGGTGCGACCTGGCTGAAACGAGGCGGCCGCGGAGGTGCCCGTGGAAGATCTCCGGTACAAGATGATCATGGCTTTGAACGCGGCGGACATCGGCAACCCCATCTGCGAGCAGGCGGCGGAGATCTGCGCCGAGATCGCCGAGCAGTATTGCGCGCAACTGCACGTCACCGGCACCGCGCACGTTCTCGCGACCGACCAGCACGCGGAGGGCGGGCCGCTGCCCGCGCGCGCCTGAGCCAGGGCACGCCGACCACAGGAGAGACGATGACCGAGACGACGGGGCCGCTGGCCCCGGCGGTGGACATCCGCCGCGCCGACGAGCGGTTCAAGACCAGGCTGCACTGGCTGGACTCGAAGCACTCCTTCTCGTTCTCCCGGCACTACGACCCGCTGAACACCCATCACGGCCTGCTGCTGGTCAACAACGACGACGTGGTCCGGCCCGGGACCGGGTTCGAGACGCACCCGCACCAGGACATGGAGATCGTCACCTGGGTCCTCCAGGGCTCGCTGGTGCACCAGGACTCCACCGGGCACGCCGGGATCATCTACCCGGGCCTGGCCCAGCGGATGAGCGCCGGCACCGGGATCCTGCACTCGGAGAAGAACGACTCCTGGCGGCTGCAGGGAGGGACGGCGCACACCGACCCGGTGCACTTCGTGCAGATGTGGGTCGTGCCGGACGAGGACCGCATCACCCCCGGCTACGAGCAACTGGAAATCGACGACGAGCTACTGCGCGGCGGCCTGGTCCCGGTCGCGTCCGGCATGGCCAAGCACGACGGCGCGGCCGCCATCCGGATCAAGAACAAGTACGCCGCCCTCTACGCGGCCCGACTGCGGCCGGGCGAGGCGATCGAGCTGCCCGGGGCCCCGTTCCTGCACCTGTTCGTGGCCCGGGGCACCGTGACGCTCGAGGACGCGGGCCCGCTGGCCGAGGGCGACGCGGTGCGGTTCACGGCCACCGGCGGGCAGAAGGTCACCGCCACCGAGCCCGCGGAGATCCTCGTCTGGGAGATGCACGCCACGATCGCCGGCTGGTAAAGCGGGGCGCCCGCGGGCGGCCAGCTCGCCGGGGTCAGGGATGGGGCGCCGGGCGGGCGCGCGGCCCGGTCAGGTGTGCCGCAGGCGCTGGCGGGCGGCCTGGCCGCTGCGCCAGGCGACGATCGTGGCTACCGCGGCGGCCACCGCCGCGGTGAGCATGGCCGCCCGGTCGCCGGCCGCGCCCCGGCTGCCGTGGCTGACCGCCTCGGCCACGGCGGGCAGCAGCGCGGCGCCGATCGCCGCGCCGACCTGACGGCTGGTGTTGATCACCCCGCCGACCAGCCCCTGGTCACCGTCGGCCACGCCGGCGCTGGCGGTGACCATGGTGCCGAACGCGGTCCCGGCGGTGCCGAAGCCGACCAGCATCACCGCGGCCAGCAGCGGACTGTAACCGCCCCCGGCCGGCAGCCGGGTCAGGGCCAGGAACCCCACGGTGGCCACGGCACTGGTCAGGATCAGCACCCGGCGGATGCCCACGCGGCGGGCCAGCCGCGCGCCGAACGCCCCGGCGGCGAACCCGACCACGCCCTGCGGGGCGATGGCCAGCCCGGTGGCCAGCGGCGAGAAGTGCAGCACCTGCTGCAGGTACAGCGACAGGACGATCAGCTCGCCCGCGTTCCACAAGCCGAGCAGCAGGTTCATCGTGCTCGCCTTGCGCAGGTTCGGCCGCCGCAGCAGGCCGGCCGGGACGAGCGGCTCGGGATGGCGGCGCTCGACGGCCGCGAACGCGGTGCCGGCCGCCGCGGCCAGCGTCAGCGCGCCGAGGACGGCCGGGGACGTCCAGCCGAGTGAGTACCCCTGCGACACCGCGAACACCAGCGCGGCGACCGCGCTGGTGATCAGCAGCGCGCCGCCGATGTCGAGCCTGCGGGCCTTGGGCCCGGCCAGGCGCGACTCGCCGAGCAGCCGCGGCGCGAGCAGCAGCGCGGCCACGCCCACCGGCACGTTCACCAGGAACACGGCCCGCCAGCTGGTGAGCTGGACCAGCACGCCGCCCAGCACCTGGCCGGCCACGAACCCGACCGACGCGGTGGCGCCGTACATGCCGAGGGCGCGGGTGCGCTGCGGCCCTTCGGCGAAGCCGGTGGTGATCAGGGACAGGGCCGACGGGGCGACCAGCGCGGCGCCGGCGCCCTGGATCACGCGCGAGGCGACCAGCAGCACCGGGTCATGGGCCAGGCCGCCGGCCAGCGACGCGGCCGAGAAGATGGCCAGCCCGGTCATGAACATCCGCCGCCGGCCGAACGTGTCGGCAGCGCGCCCGCCCAGGATCAGCAGGCCGCCGAACGCTATCGCGTAGCCGGTCACGATCCACTGCACGGCTGAGGCCGAGAAGCCGAACTCCCGCTCGATCGAGGCCAGGGCCACGTTCACGATGCTGAAGTCCAGGACCACCATGAACGCCGCGGTCAGGATCAGCGCCAGCGCCAGCCGCCGGCGCCGGGGCGGTACCGGGGCCGGCCGGACCGGGTCGGGCCGTACCACCTCCCGCTGCGCCCGGACCTGCCCGGCGGTGGTCGTGCTCGCCATGCCGTCTCTCACCTATTCGATACTCGACGTCTCGTATCTTACCTCTGCGGCAACGGCGCGAGGAGGGCTCATATTCCGAGGCAGAGGGCCTTGACCGAAGCTAGACGCGACGGCCGGGGTCAGCGGCGCGGGCGGCCTGCGCGGTCAGCCGCAGCGCCCGGTACAGCAGCCGCGGATCGCCCAGGCGCCGGCGCAGCTCGCGTTCCAGGCCCGCGATCGGGTACAGGTTCTGCGGGGCGCGGGTGTCCTTGTACTCGGCCGAGGCGAACCGGCCCAGGCACAGCTGGCTGAGGTCGGCCAGGCCGATGACCTCGCCCGCGGGCAGGTCGGCGGAGCATTCGATGCGCACGATGCCCGACCACGGCGGCCCGGCCGCCCCGGGCAAGCGCAGGTACCAGGTGTGCCGGTCCCAGCTCGTGCCGATCAGGAACACCGGGGTGCGCTGGCCCGGCGCGAGCGCGGCCACGAGCGCGTTCAGCTCCGGCGGCAGGTAGGTGGTGCGGTGGGACTTGATGTAGCCCAGGGCGCGCGGCAGATGCTGCCGCCCGCGCAGCGGCCCGTCGATGACCAGGAGGTCGCCGCCCGCGGGTACGCCGTGCCCGGCCATGGCGGCCCGGGCCGCGACCGCGGCCTGCACCTCGACCTCGCCCAGCCGGCGCTGCAGCGCCTGGGACAGCGTCACCGACAGCGGCCGGGCGGCGTTGGGCGTGGTGTGGCACGCGGCGTACGCGCCGGCCCAGGTGGTGATGTCGACGGCCCCGGGGACCACCGTGAACAGGCCGCGCCCGGTCTCCGCCAGCACCAGGTGGGCCTGCTGGCCGCAGCAGCACACCACGCCGGCCGCGTAGGAGGCGCACAGCGCGGCGCTCGCCTCGGGCGCCGGGCCGGCCGCCCGGGCATCCTGCTCCGGCGTGTCCTCCTCGATCCAGACCCGGGCCTCGATGCGGCGCACCCCGTCGACAAACAGCAGCGCCGCGGGGAGAGCGCGCCCGGGCCGCGGGTCGATGGCCCGCCACTGGTCGGCGGGCAGTTCCACGTGCACGGTCACCCGGGCGGTGGACTCGCCGAGGAAGTCCTCGGGCTCCAGGCTGGCCCCGTAGGCCGGGTCCCACCCGTCCACGCTGAACCGCATCGGCGGCGCGTCAGTCAGCATCGGCCAGCCCCGGGCCGGCCGGGCCCTCGCGGGTGACGGTGGAGGTCCGCGCGTTCCTGGACACCACGAACCGGACCGGGACCCGATCGGCCAGCGCGGCGACGTGCGTGACCACCCCGACCATCCGCTGGCCCTGGGCCAGGGTCTCCAGCGTGGCGGCGACCACCTCCAGGGTCTCCGGGTCCAGGGTGCCGAAGCCCTCGTCCAGGAAGATCGAGTCCAGCCGGGCGGCACCCGCGGCCGCGAGCGTGGACATCTGCGAGGACAGGGCGAGGGCCAGCGCCAGGGAGGCCTGGAAGGTCTCCCCGCCCGACAGCGTGCGCACCGAGCGGCGCGAGTCGGCGTCAGCGTGGTCGACGACGTAGAACTCCCCCGCCTCGTGGGTGAGGTCGAACTGGCCGTTGGTGAGGCCGGCCAGGGTCACCGAGGCCTCGTCGACCAGGGCGTCCACGGCCGCGGTCACCAGCCAGCGCGGGAACCGGTCCGAGCGCAGCAGGTCACCCAGCAGCCGGGCCACCTGCTGCTCGCCTCGGGCGGCGTCCCGGCGGGCGGTCAGCCCGGCCGCCTGCGCGCGGCGGTCCGCGACCCGCCTGGTCTCCGCGCGGGCCCGCTCCAGCGCCGCGGTGACCGCGGTGGCCGCGCCCGCCGCGACCGTCTCCGCGGGGAGCGCCAGCCCGTGGGCCGCCAGGTCCGCGCTCAGCGCGCTGCTCAGCTGCGCCGCGCCGGCCCGGGCGGCGGTGACGCGCTCCCGGGCGGGCGCGATGTCGCGATCCCGCGTGCCGGCCTCGGCGGCGGCCCAGGCCTGCAGCGCTGTCCACCCGGCCAGCAGGCCGTGGGCGTCCAGGGCGGGCGCGCCCAGCCGGACCAGGGGGTCGCGGGTCGCCGACAGCCGGGCCCGGGCGGCGGACTCGGCCCGCTCCAGGCCGGTCACGCCCTGCCGGGCCTGGCCCAGGTTCGAGCGCGCGCTGACCAGCCGCTGCCCGGCCCGGGACGCGGCCGCCTCCAGCTCGCCGAGCTGGGCCAGCTGGGCGCTCACCTGGCTCTCGTCCGGGGCGTCGCGCAGCACCCGGTCGAGTTCGGCGATCCGGTCGGTCAGCTCGGCCAGCCGGGTGCGGGCTTCCTGCTCGGCCTTGGCCGCGCTCGTCGCCTCCGCGCGCAGCCGCGACAGCTCCGCCTCGGCCCGGCCGAACCGTTCCCGGGCGGCGTCTCGCTGGCCGGCCGCGGCTTGTTCGGCCGCGCGCGCCTCGGCCAGCTCCGCCGCCCGGGCCTCGGCCTGGCCGGAGGCCCAGCCGACCAGTTCCGCCCAGGCCGCCGCCAGGGCGGCGTCGCCGGCCGGCGGCGCGCCGAGCGGGACCAGCGGGTCGCGGGCGGCGTTCAGGGCGCCGCGGGCGGCCGCCGTATCGGCCTGAGCCTGATCCAGCCCGGCCTGGGCGGAACGGACCCGGCCGCGCGCGGCCGTCATGGCGTCCGCCGACGCGTTCGCGGCCGCGTCGAGCGCCTGGCGGGCGCGCAGGCCCGCGGCCACCTCGGCCAGCGCCGCCGTGACCCGGCCCGCCTCCGCCGCGGCCGGGCCACCCTCCGCCGCGACCGGGCCGGCCAGCCCGGCCGCGGCCCCGCCTTCGCTCGCCGGGCCCTGGCCATCGTGAGCGGCCGGGCCGGTCTCGTGCGCCAGGAGCTCGGCGACCGCGGTCAGGCCGGCGCAGGCCAGCGGTCCGGCCTGCGCGGCGGCGAGCGACGATACCCGGCGACGACGCTGCTCGGCCAGCGAGTCCAGCTCCGCGGCGGCTCGCTGCTCGGCCGACGCCACCTGCCGGGCCGCTTCCTGGGCCGCCGTGACCTGCCGGGCCGCCTCGTCCAGCCGCGCCTGCGCGTCGTCGAGCGCCGGGGCGCGCAGCGGTCCGGGCAGCGCCGTGACCGTCTGCTCGCACACCGGGCAGGCCTGTCCCGCCACCAGGTGCGGGCGCAGGCCGGCCACGACATGCGCCTGGCGGGCCGCGTCGACGTCGCGCTGACGCTGCTGGCGGCCGGCCTCCGCCGCCTCCAGGGCCGTGTCCGCCAGCGCACGCCGGTCGCGGGCCTGCCGCAGCCTGGCCCGGGCCGGCGCCCGGCCGGCGGTGAGCTCCTCCAGCCCGCGGAGCTCCCCGAGCGCCTGCTCCAGCGTCCCGGGCGCGGCCGCGCGGTCGCGCGCCGCGCGGGCGTCGCTGTCGGCCTGCTCGGCGGCCTGCAGGGCCGCCGACGCCTGCGCCAGCGCGCCGGCGGCGGCCCGCCGGCGCGCGTCGAGCCGGTCCACCCCGTCGGGGACGGCCACCGCGGCCAGGGCGGCGTGCTGCTCGCTCAGCTCGCGGGTCCGCCGCCCGGCGGCTTCCGCGGCGCTCGCGGCGTCATCCCGCTGCGCGCGCAGCACCTCCAGCGCGGCGCCGGCCTCGGCCACCGCGGCGTCGGCGGCGGCCGACCGGGCCGACAGGCGCGCGGCCTCATCGCGGCTGGCCGGCTGGCGGGCGACGTCCTGGCCGCGCCGCGCGCGCTGTTGCCGGACCAGCTCCAGCGGCGCTCGCTGCGGGCCTTCGGCCAGCGCCTTGCGGGCCCGGCGGTCCTCCTCCAGGGCCAGTTCCTCGGCGCCGCGCGCCTGGTCCAGGGCCGCGCGGGCGGCGCCGACCCGCTGGCCGAGCGCGGGGACGTCGTCGGGGAGGCGCACCGCGGCCAGCGCCGCCCGGTCCTGCTCCAGCTGCGCCAGGTCGCCCTCGGCGGCCATGAGCTCCTTGTCGGCCGCGTTGATCTCCGGCACGGCCGCCTCCGCCCGCTCGGCCAGCCGGGCCAGGGCGGCCTCGTTGGCGCGCACCGCATCCTCGGCGTCCTGCGTGGCGTCGCCCAGGGTGGCCAGGGTCTCGTCGAGGGTCTCGGCCCGCTTCGCGGCGTCGCTGGCCCGCTGGTTGGCCCGGATCATCATCTGCTTGTAGTGCTCGGCGCCGAGCAGCCGCAGCAGGATCTCCTGCCGCTCGCCCGCCGTGGCGTGCAGGAAGTCGGCGAACTGGCCCTGCGGCAGCACCACGCACTGGCAGAAGTCCTCGTAGGACAGCCCGAGCAGCCGTTCCACGGCGTCGGCCACGCCCGCCAGGTCCTTGGCCAGGACCTCGGTCGGCTCCCCCGGCTGGGCCCGGCCGCGCCGGTCGGCCAGCCGCTCCAGGCTCGCGGCCCGCTGGCTCACCTGGCTGCCGGCCCGGCGCAGCTCGCGGGCCACCACGTAACGCTGGTCGCCGACCTCGAACACGAGCTGCACGGTGCCGCGGGAGGTGGTCGGCGCGAGCGCGAGCGAGACCATGCCCTTGCGGCCCCACCGCGGCACCGAGCCGTACAGCGCGAACGTCATCGCGTCGATGACCGTCGACTTGCCCGAGCCGGTGGGGCCGACCAGGGCGAAGAAGTCCGCGTCGGTGAAGTCGATCCTGGCCGCCTCCCGGAACGAGGCGAACCCGTTCATCTCCAGCACGATCGGTCGCATCGGCGCCTCTTCCTCAGCCCGGGCCGTTACCGCTGGCGGACGCGGTGACCTCGTCGTGCAGCCGCGCGAACAGCGCCGCTACCCGCGCGTCCTGCACCTGCTGCTCGGCGCAGTAGTCGGCGAACAGCTGATCCGGGCTGCGGCTCACGATGGCCGCGTCCGGGCGGCCCGGGCGCGACGGCGCGGCGAACTCGGGGTCGATCCGCACCTCGAGGGCGTTGGGCAGCACCGCGGCCGTGTCGTCGCGCAGGCCGGCCCGGGCCGGCTCGCGCAGCCACACCCGCAGGTAGTCGTCGCCGAACGAGGCCGCCCGCGCCTCGAGCTCGGGCAGCGTGCCGCGGACCGTCCGCAGCCGCCGCGCCGAGGTGACCGGGACGTCGGTGACCCGGGCCGGGACCGACGGGCTCGCCTCGACCAGGCACACCACGCTGGCGTTGTCCTGCTCGCCGAAGTCGACCGCGATCGGGGAGCCGCTGTAGTGGACCGGGCACGGCGCGGGCAGCGACTGCCGCCGGTGCAGGTGCCCCAGCGCGACATAGTGCGCGGACACCGGGAAGATGCCCGCCGGGACGCTGTACTCGAAGATCGACTGAGCCGACCGCTCGCCGCCGCCGAACTGGCCGCCGATGCAGGTGAGGTGCGCCATGACCAGGTTGACGGTGTCGCCGCCGAACGCGGCGGTCAGGGTGTCCGACACCTGGCGGATCATCTCGTCGTAAGCGCGCACGTTCTCGGACGGGGTCTGGCTGACGATCTCGGCGGCGCGCACCGCGTAGCGCTGGGTGATGAACGGGATCACGGCCACCTGGACGTCCTCGCCGCCCGAGCGGGCGCGGAACCGGACCACCCCGCCCTGGCCCGGCGGCCGGCTCTGCCCGACCAGCGTGATGCCGGCCTCTCCCATCAGCGGCCGGTAGGCCTCGAAGGTCCCGCCGTGGTCGTGGTTGCCGGCGATCACGATGACCTCGGCGCCGACCCGGCGCAGCCGCAGCAGCGTCTGGACCACCAGCTTCTGCGCCGGCGCGGACGGGGCGCCGGTGTCGTAGACGTCGCCGGCCACCAGGACCGCGTCCACCTGGCTGCGCTCGGCGATCTGCGCGATCTCGGCGAGGACCGCGCGCTGCTCGTCGAGCCGGTCCCGGCCCTTCAGCACCTTGCCGACGTGCCAGTCGGCGGTGTGCATGAACCTCATGACGTCGCGTTCCTTCGGCTAGGCCTGGCCGGCTCAAAATGGCGGGACATCGTCGTCGGGATCGGGCAGCCGGGAGAAGACCGGCGCGTCCCGGCGCGGCGCATCGCGGCGCGGCGCGGCGGGCGGACGCGGCGCCTGTGCGCACTCCGACCGCCGGGTCGCCCAGGCCGGGAACGGGAACTCCACCGCGAGCGGCACCGGGATCTCCGGCTGGGAGACGAACATCGCGCCGGGCTTGGCCAGCGTCGCGCGGGTCCGTTGCGAGGCGGGCAGAAACCCGTACTCCGGGCGCCCGGCCTCGGCGGAGTCGAGACGGCCCACCACCCGGATGGCGGAGTTCGACACGATGCGGCGCTCGACCTCGCTGGCGGTCTGCTGCGCCCCGATCAGGATGATCCCCAGGGAGCGGCCGCGCTCGGCGATGTCGAGCAGCACTTCCTTGATCGGCGAGGTGCCCTCGCGCGGGGCGTACTTGTTCAGCTCGTCGATCATCGTGAACAGCAGGCCGCCCGGGCCGGCGTCCTCCTTGCGCGCGGTCTCGGCGGCCAGCACGACGCCGACCACGAACCGCTGGGCCCGCTCGTGCAGGTTGTGCAGGTCCACCACGGTCACCTGCTGGTCCTGGGTGGAGATCAGCCGCCGCGGGCCGGGCGTGAGGTCGGCCCGGATGATCGGCCGCAGCGGCCGCAGCGACGAGCGCAGCCGCCGCACGAACGCGTTGACCGTGCCCGCGCCGGTGACCGGCCCGGCCCAGTCCTGGCGGGTTTCCTCGTCGGTGAGCCGGGCCACGATCACGTCGATGAGCTCGGCGTAGGTGGCCGCGACGTCGTCGCCGATCTTCACCGCGCCGGTCTCGCCGTATGGGGCCGCGTCCAGGCGCAGCCGCGTGGCCACCTGATGGATCACGATCGTGTACTGGTTGCGCTCGTCCTCGGCGTCGGCGAACACGTACGGCAGCATGTTCCGGGCGCAGAACTCGGCGATCGTCCACCAGAAGGCCTCCACCCCGCTGGTGCGCCCGGTGACGTTGGGCCGGCCGGTCTGGTCGTCGGGGATCGGCGGCGCCCAGAACCCGGCCGAGCCGAACGGCTCGGCGGGCAGGCCGAGCCCGGCGTACGCGGCCCGCAGGTCGTCGTCGAGCCGGACGTTCGGCTGGTCGAGGAAGAGCAGGTCCTCGCCCTTCACGCTGAACACCAGGGCCTTGGCGTTGACGGCCCGGGCGCCGAGGGCCCCCGACCGGAAGATCGAGTGCAGCAGGAACAGCGCGAAGCTGGTCTTCGTGGCCACGCCGGAGATGCCGCTGATCGACACGTGGGCGCCCCGGGTGCCGTCGAGGAACTCCATGTTGACGTAGATCGGGGCCCCGTCACGGCCCCGCCCCACCGGCAGCCGGGATGGCATCTGGTCGAAGTACAGGGCCTGGGCGCGCTCCGGCCCGCTGGCCCGGCGCACGATCTCCCCCGGGCGGGGCGGCACGTACACCTCGGGCTCCACCCGGGTCGTGCTGACCTCGGCGATCTCCTGCACCCGCGCGGGCAGCACCCCGTCCGAGATGAGGAAGACATCCGAGCCGAAGCTCGCGCCCTCGTGCCGGGCCCGGACCTGCGTGACCACGCCGCTGGTCAGGATCGCCCCCACCCCGGGGATGTGCCTCAGCGTGACTACCACGTCGTCGAGCTGCAGGTAGGAATCCTCGTCGAGGGCCACGGCGAACTGCAGCGGCGTGGAGTCCTCGGTGCCCGCGACCCGGCCGACCAGGGCGTCGGGGCCGCCTGCCGCCCCGTCCGGCGCAGCCGTCTCGTCCGGCGTCACCGCGGCCGTGCCATCCGGTGTCACCGCGGCCGTGCCGTTCGGCATCGCTGCGGCTGTGCCGTTCGACCCGGCCCGGCCGGCCGTGAAGCTTTCCGTCACGACGCTCCTTCTTCGCCCGCACGCCCTGGCGTACCGATGCTGCCCCGTGCCCTCCGGTGCTGTCTGCCGATGCCCGCTGCCGAGCAGCCTAGGCAACGCCGCCGACAAGAGCCGGCCTAACGCGCCGGCGATGCCGCTCTGCCGGCCGGACCGGCGGGCGACCGGGCAGAGTCAGGCACCGTTGCCGGGCAGGCCGGCCACCTTGCGGCGGTACGAGCCCAGGGCCAGCGCCGTCCTGATCATCCGCAGCCGGAGCTGTTCGGCCGGGACCGTGAGCGGCACCTGGCTGACCAGGTCGGGGGCGAAGGCCCGGTCGCCCAGGATGCGGGCGCAGACGGGACACGACTCGATGTGCCGGTCCAGCCGGATCAGCTTGGCCGCCGGCGGCGCCGGGACGGCATCCTGCTGGCTAGCGATGCCGGCCAGGACCTGGCACCCCCCGTCGCCCGCCCGGCCCGCGCGCAGGACCACCGCCACGGCGGCCGACTTCCCGAAGCGGGTGCTCGCGGCGGACAGCAGCGACCGGGTGCGGCGAGGCGAGAGGGCGAGCACGGCGGCGAGATCGGTCCCGTTGATTCCGTGCCGGAACGCGAGGTTCAGCACTTCCCGGTCGCGGTCGGGGAGCCGGGCCAGCGCGGCCATCACGATCGGCAGCGTCTCGCCCACGGTCCGCGGGGCCTTGGCGCCCGGGTCGGTGACGCCGGCCTGGTCGGCCGCGGCGGTCCCGGAGCGGCCGGCCAGCCCCCGCCGCCGGCTCAGGCACTGCCGGCGGGCCGCGGAATAGAGCGACACCCGCAGCCGGTCCAGCCCGGACGGCCTGCTGATCTGCGCGTCCACCGCCACCAGGCTGTCCTGCACCGCGCCCGTGGCTGTCACCTGGTCGCCGAGCAGTCCCGCGCAGTAATCGAACAACGGCGCGGCGAACGCCTCATACAGGTTCCCGTCCGCGTCCGGCGGCGCGCCGGCCGCGCGCTGCTCCCGGGCGGACTCATCGCTGGACCCGTTACGGAACTCAACCGGCATGGGGCCTCCCAGCCAGCTCCGGAACCTGGCGGAGCGGAGCGGTACCCCCGCGAAAGCGGTGCCGCTAGGTGCCTACTAAACCGGGCCGCGGGTCGCCGGCGCAAGAGCAGCGCGGCCCAGTAATCGAACAAGGGCTCGGCGAAGTCCTCGTACATGCCCGGGCCCGCTGGCCGCCACGCGCCGGACGTGCCCTCGTTTGCGGGACGCACCGCGGAACTCAACCGGCACGGGACCTCCCAGCCAGGGCCGTCATGCCAGTTTAGTAGCTATTGACGGATATCACCGGACATGGAAGCAAGCGGGACCAGCGGGCGCCCGGACTGGTGACGGAAGTCCCTTCATGACGGGCCAGGCTCCCCTGACCCGATCCGCCTGGTCCGCACGATGATTGAGCCATAAACAAAACATCGCCAGGCCGGATGGGCCCGGCCGGATCCAAGGAGGGATCTACGATGCGCAGGAAGACATTCGACGTGCTGGCGTCCGTGGCCGGGCTGGTTCTGGCCGCTGTGCTGGCGGTCGGCGGCGGCCTGATGCTGTGGGGTCACAACTTCGTCGACAACCAGGTCTCCAGCCAGCTGACCGCCCAGAAGATCGTGTTCCCGGTCAAGACCAACCCCGAGTTCAAGGCGCTGCCGGCCGCTGACGCTGCGGCCATGGGCCAGTACGCCGGGCAGATGTTGACCACCGGCGCGCAGGCCAAGGTCTACGCCGACAACTTCATCGCCTTCCACCTGTCCAAGATGGGCGGCACCTACTCCCAGCTGTCGGCCCAGTCGATGGCGCAGCCGAACAACACCAAGCTCGCTGGCCTGGTGAACACCGTGTTCAAGGGCACCACGCTGCGCGGCATGCTGCTGAACGCCTACGCGTTCTGGCAGATGGGCGTCATCGCCCTCTGGGGCGCGATCGTCTCCTTCATCGGCGCCGGCCTGCTGCTGGTCCTGTCGCTCCTGGGCTTCGTCCACGCGGGGCGGGTCTCCCCGGCCGCCGAGTTCATGCCCAAGCACCCCGAGAAGGTCACGGCCTGAATCACCACAACCCGGGACCAAGGTCCCGGGACCACAGGGCGGGCGGCCCTCCCAGCGGAGGGCCGCCCGCCCGCATGATCGCCCCAGGATGACTCGCCCGCGACTAGCGACGGGGGCGGTCAGGCCGTTACCGGAACCGACCACGTGTCATTGGAGCGCGACATGAATCCCTCACTTGCGGCGCACTCGCTGGCCATTGACCTGAATCAGCCGGGCAGCTACCTGCACTGGTCGATCTTCACCGTGTCGGTGGCCAACCTGGTCCTGATC
>Ga0306920_100010045_pt1 | contig 12659 bp, 13 predicted proteins | sample flu12Cox44000170_FD_204666 | JGI IMG/M metagenome (GOLD analysis project Ga0306920, IMG submission 204666) | Lab enrichment of tropical soil microbial communities from Luquillo Experimental Forest, Puerto Rico - flux4day.12C.oxic.44.000.170 (v2)... | ecosystem: Environmental > Terrestrial >...
CGAGCTTGCCATTCGCCATCAATGCGCTCGATCCGCAGCATCTGACCACTCCCAATACGCGGCAAGTCACGGGTTCGCTGGAGCACCAGTTCACCGACTGGGTGGCGGCCGAAGGAGGCTACATCGGGAACTTCGTGCACGACCTGCCGGTGAAGAGCAATACAGGCTTCAACAACGAGTGGTTCTGCACTGCCTCTGCAGCTGGTCACGCCTCGCAGCCTTGTGATGCGTTCAGCTACATTCCGGTGTTTACGCTTGCCGACCAAGGCTATGGCAATTACAACGCTCTGTTTCTTCGAGTGTGGACCCGGGACTGGCAAGGCCTACAAGCCCGAGCCTCCTACACTCTTTCTAAGGCTCTCGACAACGGGTCCACCGCAGGACCCCAGTTCATTCCGGCACCGATGATGACGCAGTTGTCCGCGCTGCAGTATTACGGCACGGCAAATCCCACGGTGTACGGCCTCGGATACTCGTCGGCCTCTCCCCAGCCAAGCATCTTCGGGCCGGGAGCCATCTCGCCCAACTTGGCGCCACTGACGAGTTTGTTCACCCAAGGACTGGCCACAACGGGCGTAGGAGCCGTCCACGTTACGCCATATACGATCCCGCAGGACCCGTATAACTTCCTGAAAAACGACTATGGACCGGCCGACTTCAACCAAACCAACCGGTTTATTCTTGAATTTACCTGGGCGATTCCCTATTCCCGTCCATCATTGCTTCTGAACGGGTGGAACCTTAGCGGCATTTTTATCGCGGAGAGCGGTCAGCCGTTCACCATATTCAGCGGGCCGATCGCTGGTGAGCTAACGCAGCGCGTCAGCCTGGACGGGTCACTGAGAACGACCGGCGACCCGAATCAGTACTTTGCCAATACTTCTGCGATCGTGCTGCCGTCGGAGGCTTGCCGGCAGGTCGGAGCGTCGCATTCTCCCTATGTGGTTCAGCAGCAAGTCGGCGTTTTCAGTGGGCAGGTTGGAGTTCCTTGTCTTGGCAATTCGTCACGAAACCAATTCACCGGTCCGGCGTATGTCGACCTAGACCTGGCTGTACAAAAGACCTTCCGGATCAAAGAGACTTATGCGTTGCTGTTTCGCGCCGAGTCGTACAATCTCTTCAATCGGGCAAATTACTACAACCCAATCAGCACCTATAGCCTCGATGGAGTCAACCCGTACTCGCAGTTCGGGCAGATTCAGTCGGCTCACAGCCCGCGGCAGTTGCAGTTTGCGGTGCGCATGACCTGGTAGTCGGCAACTTTGATGGCATGAGATTCGAAAAGCACCTTTTCATCAGTTATGCGCACTTGGACAATCAGCCGCTCGCGCCCGAGCAGCAGGGCTGGATTACACGCTTTCACGCTTCGCTGTCCGCCATGTTAAGCATGCGGCTCGGGCGCCAGGCCGAGATCTGGCGGGATTCCAAGCTGAACGGCAACGATATCTTCGCCGACGAGATTGTCCAGCAGTTTCCCAAGACTGAGCTGCTGATCTCCATATTGACCCCGCGATACCTGGAGTCGGAGTGGTGCACTCGTGAAGTCCGGGAGTTTTGCAGGAGTGCAGAACACACTGGGGGCCTGATTGTCGACAACAAAACACGAGTCATTAAGGTCATCAAGATCCCGATAGAAAACGAAGATCCACTTCCCCCGGTTATGAAGCAGGCGCTCGGTTACCCATTTTTCGTCTTCGACGAGCAGGAGACTCCTTTGGAACTCGACCCTGCTTATGGGGGGGAGTTCCAGCAGAAGTTCAACCTTAAGATGGCGAAGCTGGCTTTCGACATCACCCAATTGATCAAACTCATCGGGTCGAACGCGGCTGACGACAACCCGGCAAGCGCGCCTACCGCAGACAAGCCGGCCGTGTACCTGGGTGAATGCAGTTTCGATGTGCGGGAGGAACGGGAAGCCCTGGCAATTGATTTGCGGCTCCATGGCTACACCATTTACCCCGACACTAAGCTGCCGGACGAGGAAATTGCCTATATCACGGAAGTCGATCGCATGATGGGGCTCTGCAAGCTGGCGATCCACCCCATCGGGGCGGTGTATGGAGCAGTTCCCGACGGTAACAGCGAACAGTCGATCACGGTGCTGCAAAACAGAGTCGCGATTCAACAGTGCAGAAGCCGCGAACTGCCACGCCTGATCTGGATTCCCAGACCTGCCCGACCCGACACGCCCCGGCAACAGGAGTTCATCGAAACCTTGTCACGCGATCCCGAAGCGCAATTCGGGGCTGACGTGATAACCGCCGACATTGAAGCACTGAAGGCTGCAGTCCACGCAGCACTCAAGAAGATCGAGACCCCGCCACCGGTCGCAGCCCCAAATGCGAGTGAAACGACCGCCATCGGATCTTCCGTCAAGAGCGTGTTTGTCCTCTGTGATGAACGCGATCGCAAGGCTACGATCCCGATTCGCAAGCTGCTCAAGTCCAGGGGATTTGAAACGTCCATACCGCTGTTTGAGGGTGATGCCGCTACTGTTCGACAGGCAAGTCAGGATGCTTTGGCCTCGTGTGACGCAGTTCTGTTGTTTTACGGGTCAGCTGACGAAGCCTGGAAACGATGCCAGGAAGCGGAGCTGAAAAAAGCGCAGGCGTATCGCGAATCGAAGGCGCCCTTGACTGTTTACACCTGCCTCTCCGAACCAGTTACGGAGAGCAAGCAAGAGATGATCGAACTGGAGGAGCCGCGGCTGATAGATTGCCTGCAGGGCTTAGCGGAAGATAAATTTGGGGATTTCATTCGCGCGGTTAATTCCGGTGCGCCCGCATGATCGCTCCCGTCCCGGTCGCCAGCCACCTGGCTAACCCGTTTCCCGGTCTGCGTCCCTTTCGCGAGGATGAGGAACACCTGTTCTTCGGAGGAGAGAGCCAGGTCGACGCCATGGTTGATACCCTGGCGCGGGCTCGCTTTCTGGTCGTGATGGGAACATCTGGAAGCGGCAAATCGTCGCTCGTGAACTGCGGCCTGATACCTGCCCTTCACCGCGGGCTTATGGGCTCGGCTGGGTCGGAGTGGCGCGTAGCGCGCTTTCGCCCCGGCAACGACCCCATCCACGCTATGGCCTGGTCGCTCGCAAGCCACGGTGTTCTATTTCACGAGCACTTCGAAGGCATTGGGATCGACGACATCGCCGAAGCGACGTTGCGGATGAGCAAGCTCGGTTTGGTGGACCTCTACGAGCAGGCTAATGACGAGAAAAGGCCCAACCTGCTTGTCATCGCCGACCAATTCGAAGAGCTTTTTCGCTTTCAGAGTCTCCGCTCCTCTGGCGGCAACAGCGTCGGTACTGACGAAAACTCTGTTGCCTTTGTGAACCTGCTGCTGGAAGGAGCCAAGGCTGCTCTTCCGATCTATGTCGCCCTAACAATGCGCTCCGATTTTCTCGGCGACTGTGCGCAGTTTCCGGGGCTGCCAGAGGCCATAAACCGTGGCGAGTACCTTGTGCCCCGCATGACCCGCGAGGAGCGCAAGGCTGCCGTTGCCGGTCCTGTTGCCGTGGCCGGCGCCGGGATCAGCCCAGTCTTGCTCACCCGCCTGGTCAACGACGTGGGAGACAATCCCGATCAGCTTTCGATTCTGCAACACGCTCTGAACCGTACTTGGGCACGTTGGCAAGGCGAAGGCGCCATCGGCCCCATCTCACTTGAGCACTACGAAGCGATCGGCACAATGGAGCATGCTCTCGACTGGCATGCCGAGAAGGCCTTCGGAGAGCTTGCTGATGAACGCCAAAAGAAGATCTGCGAGAAGGTCTTCCAGGCCCTGACCGATAAAGGAACTGATACGCGCGGCATCCGCCGGCCTACGAGCCTGATCACGCTTTGCGCGATTGCGGATGCTGAGCCGGATGAAGTCCGCGCCGTTATTGACATCTTTCGCAAGCCCAGCCGTTCGTTCCTGATGCCGCCTCTGCCTGAAACACTAACGCCCTCGACCGTCGTCGACATTTCGCATGAAAGCCTGATGCGCATCTGGAACAGGCTGAAGAACTGGACGGAAGAGGAGGCAGGGGCGGCTTCACGTTACCAGCGCTTGGTCCAAAACATGTTGTTGCACGCCAAAGGTGCAGCCGGACTAATGAGCGATCCAGAGCTGTCGCTGATGTTGGACTGGCAGAAACACTGGCGTCCGAACGCTGCCTGGGGCGAGCGGTATTATCCCGGCTTCGACAAGGTTATCGAGTTTCTCGAAGCGAGCCGCAATTCCCGGGATGCTGCGCTGAGAGACGCAGAGGGTCAGCGCCAGCGGGAGATTCGTCGAACACGGATGGTCATTGCGGGGCTCACTTCCGCCTTCTTGATTGCGGTTGGCTTGGCTATCTTTGCCCTCATCCAGAAAGGGCGCGCAGAGTCGGAACACAAAGCACGCGAACAAACCGAAGCCCTGAATGCGGCGAACGAGAAGTTGCTCGTGGTGCAGGAACAGTCGCGTCTGCAGAGCATGGAACTCAACAAGAAGCTGCAGGCAGCCCTGAACACCGCGCAGAAGGCCCGGGATGAAGCGGAGGCAGCTGATAAAGTTGCCGTCAGCGAGGCAGACCGCGCCAATCGCAATGCGCAACTTTTTATCGCAGCCATCAAGGCGCAAGCGTCAGCGCAATTGGCCGAGTACGAAGAAGACGAGAAAAACACCGTGCTGCAGATCGACACCGAAGCCAAGAAAGATGCGTCCACTCTGAAGCTTGATGAGCAGGAAGCTGCTTCAGCCGGCAAGAAGGCTGATGAATTGAGGCTCGACGCCGCCGCCAAATCCGCCCACGCTGCCGCCATCATCGCCGACGCCAAACTGATCAGTGCAGATCGCATCAGTGGCTCCGACTTGTTCGACGTCAACAACGGTACCAGGGTCACGGGAACCAGCGGTGCAAGCGATCCGCTCGACATGTTCAGCCAATCACGGGGATCGCCCAAACACGCGACCGTATTCCAGGACGGACGACAAGTCGGCTTTACGCATTGGATCGAGTGGAATACTGGCAAAGAAGTTCCCGTGCGTAGCGTGGCTCTGTTTGCGAGCCACGACTCTGTCAGGTTCCGCAGGGCATTCAGCGCATTTACGCTCTATGCTCGGACGCAAAACGGCTGGAAGAAGATCGCCGAATACAGCCCTGCGCTTCCGTACGGCGGGAGCTGCGCCGCCCCTCAATGTATCCCGTCTGTCGGTGCGCCGGACTTTTTTGGGGCCTGCATCGAGGTTCCAGAGACCAAGGCGAGTGAGTTTCGCGCTGAGTTTGTGCAGTCGAGAAGTTCATTGGAGAAATTCTCTGGGCCTCGAGTGATCCAGATCGATGGCTACCCAAACCCGCACTGCCCGAAGTAAGTGGCGAAAGAACATCAGGGCGTTAGTGAGACCTAACCCGCACCAGCAAATTGTGCCGATCCTCATATGTGTTTCACGGCTGCAAGTAGTCGATTGTGATAAGAGCAGTCGGGTCAAGATGTCGCCGAGCCATTGTGAGGCCGTCTGCGACGTATATGAGTGGGCGGCCCGAAACATCTGGGCCGCCCCAGTGGTCGCTTCTTTTCGCGCCGTCTATTGGCAGCGGTTTGGTGGCTCGTTGGGGTCGGCGCCCTGAATGCAAGGAACGGCCGAGAGGTATTCATAGACCGCCGTAAGCTGGCGGTCGGTCATGTGGCTGAAGAACGGCCAACGCATGATTAGCAATTTGCTGCTGTCAAAGGGAAACGGCGTGCAACTGCTGTTCGGTGCTCCAGTACAGTTGGGGTGCCGCTGGTCCATGTCCACACCGGTACGTATGATCGTGATGAACTCATCGAGCGTGTGACCTTGTGGCTTGCCGGAGACGTCCGGCGTAACGCTCGAGAGTTCGTCAGGAATCGAGACCTTTTCCTTCAATTTCGGGTCCCAGAGCTCGATTCAACTTTGCGGTGTCGCTTTGAAATACGTCGTGTTGTAGAGCAGGGGGTTTGGCCCCCACATGAACGGCACGCCATACACCTTGCCGTTGGCATGGACCAGCGGCAGATCGCGTAATTGCTGCGATGTTCGGGTACAACTCGGAATCTTCGCAAGATCCAACGGCGCAGCAAGCCCTGACTCCACGAGGTTCGCCGCAACGTCGCTCGACGGCGAGATCACATCGTAGTTACTGGCGCTCCCGCCGCGCAGCTTGGCCATCAACTCGTCGCTTGATCCCATGTATGCGGCGGCTACCTTGCATTTGCACTGCGCTTCAAACCCTTTGACGAACGACTGGTCGGCGTAGCCCTTCCCAGACGAGCAGATTCAGCGTGGGTGTGTGCTTCGAACACGCGGGAACGTTCGGCGACTGTGGCGTTCTGAGCTTCTACTCGACAAAGAATGTGACGACCGGCGAAGGCGGCAGCCGCAGAGTCCAGACACTATGACGTTGCGGAGATCGGATTTAAGTACAACATGATGAATCTCCAGGCAGCTCTAGGCATTCACCAGCTTGAACGCGTCGAACGATGCTGGCAACGACGGAACGAGATCTGGAATCGCTATAACGATGCGCTTCACGAGTTGCCTGTAGAATTGCCCTCAGAACCAGAAACAGGAACGCGCCATGCACTGCATCTCTACACGATACTCATTGACAAGGAGAAATGTTTCATTGCCGCTTTCGCCAAAGTTAACGGACACTGACGTGGAAGGCGTTATTGATTCGGCCTGGAAGGCACTCAGGTGCCGATGACAAAATAGAACTTTCGTGGGTTGACTGGCAGTTGAAGGTTCCCACCCAGCAGGCCTTGAGATGAAGCCTCACTGTTATTCCAGAGCGGGGGTACTGCCCAATTAGGCAGGCCGCAGTTGTGACACGTCTTGGTGACTACCAGATGCTCTTCGTGCTAAGCAGCAGAGCAATTTAAGCCGAGGCGGCAGCAAGAACGAGCGTAGGTAGTAAGTTTCCCAAGCGCTGCAAGGTTTTGCACTTGCAGTTTTCTAACTTACTGATTGCAAAACCCGAAAAATGGCTGTATAGCTGCACACGATTTACGGTTCTGTCTCGGAGTCATCGTGGAAACGTCCCACGATTTAGAACATCGGTAAGCAGATGTCGCAACTTCGCCCGAATGGACGGCATCCTAGCATTCGAGCTGTGTCCGTGATTGTGCCTTAGGAGGAACCATGGGAAACTGCACACTTCGCATCAGCACTTTAGCATTCTCCGTGTTGGCGCTTTGCCTTCTTTTGCCCGCAGCGGCATCGGCGGCCCCCGTCATCGTGAATGGAAGCTTCGAGGCGGTTCAAATCGGCTCCCCGTTTGTGAGCTCAAACCCTGCTGATATACCCGGCTGGACCCATTCGGGAAGCGTTGGAGACGGGCTTCTTTGGGCAATAGGTTACGCCGATAGCAACGGAAGCGTGACGACAGCGGGTGCCGGAAACCAGTTTGTAACGTTAGGCGGCGGATCCACCGCCACAGGTAGCGCCGACTGGTCCACTACAATCACCGGCCTGACTCCGGGTGCTTCGTATGTTCTGAGCTTCATGACCGCGACTGAATTAGGGACGGGAGTCGAGCCAGGCGGGCCGCAGACTATGACGGTCAGTTTTCTGTCGGGCTCTTCTAGTTCACCTGCATCGTTCACTTCCCCTAACTCTTCCGCCGCTTACTGGCGTACGTGGGTCACTCAACACAATACGTTCTTAGCTACGGGTAGCAGTGCTGTTGTCGATTTCTCTGTCACAAATCAGCAGTTTGACATGGGATTGGATAACGTAAGCGTATCGCCGGTACCGGAGCCATCCAGCCTTTTGTTGTTCGGCAGCGTACTGCTAGGTTCGGTTTGCGTGGCGCGCCGCAAACTAGGGGCGTAAGCGCAAGATACATTCAGGAACTCGAAGCCTATGGCAGCGTGAGCCACAGTCTCTCACCAAGGCCACACATGTCGTGCGTCCGTCGGCCGGTGCTTTCCAGAAACAACCGCAAATATTGTGCTGATGATTGCAAAGGACTTCTTGGCTTCGTTTCGCAAAATTGCTTGCTTGCCCTCCGCTACCTTATCAGAGGGTTAACGGGAGGCGAGCGCCAGCCCAAGACGTGAGCGCTGCCGCATCGACCGGACCAGAAGGTATACCCACGCCGGTATGTGATCGAGGCAAGTTGATTGCCGAGAAGCTGGAGGCACACCGTGCGTCGCCAGGGTTGCTGGCCACAGCCTTAATTAACACCCTTGTAAAAGCAGTTTCGTTGGTAACTACGGACTTGTTGGCTTCGTTTCGCAAAATTGCTTGGTTTGCTTCGCCGCTGCGCCACTTTCCAGGAGGTCCGCCGGTGAGCAAGGGCCAGCCCGGTAAACGTTCAAGGTGTGTTCTGCCGCGTTGTAGCGGCCGGATTTCGTTCGACGAGCCGTACAATGCCCTGCGGCTTGCCGTTGGTTGACATGAACGTGCGCCCGACATATTCCCCGAGTACGCCCAGAATCATCGACTGCACGCCGCCAATCAGCAGCAGCACCGTCATGGTCGAAGCCCAACCGGAAGGTGTCCGGCGCGAGATCAACGCCTCGGCGATTACGGCCACGGCGCCCAAAGCGCCGAGAATGGCCATTGCCGCGCCGGCGAAGGTCGCGACCCGCAGCGGCGTCAGCGAAAAGTTGGTCGCCAGATTGAGCCATAGCCGCACCAGCCGGCGAAGATTGTAGTTCGACCGGCCCGTCGTCCGCGGCAAATGCAGTACCTCGATGCTGTCGATACGCTGGGTTACCTGCATGATGAGCCCGTCGACATAAGGATACGGCCCTTCATACTGGGTCACTGCCCGCACCACTAGCGCCGACATGCAACGGAAGGACGACAGATACAGGCCTCTCGGCTTGTCCAGCAGCCAGTCCGCCACCCGGTTGGCAAAGCGGCTGCCCAGATTGCGCCAGCTGGCATGACTCCTCTTTGCATAGCGCGTGTAGACCACGTCCCATCCGCCCAACCTGGCGTGGTCGTACAGCTTCACAACCTCCTCCGGCGGGTTTTGCAGATCGTCGTCCATGGTGATCACGTAATCCCCCCGCACATGACGCAGCCCGGTCATTACCGCGTTGTGCTCGCCGAAATTACGTGAATGCTCAACATAGACCAGCGGCATCGACGCGCTCAGCCCCAGCTCGCGGCACACGTCGCCGGAATTGTCCGGGCTGCCGTCATTGACCAGCACCACCTCGATCCCGCCTGCCGGGCGCAGCTCCGACAGCGCCGCCACCAGCTGCCCGACGGACTTGGCGCCCCCATACACAGGCACGACGATCGACAACCCCACCGCCCCTGATCCGGCGGATGCGGAGCCGGTGGGAAAATCCTCGGGTAGCTGGGCGTCCATGTGCTCGTTCATAGTGGCCTTATAGTCGAATTGCGGTAGCAAACACGGAACCTCCCGCAGGCATGCGAAAAGGCAGACGGCGCTCGATCTCCGTCACAGCATACAATGTGGCATCCAGCCATGGCGAAAACGGGGCAACGTCGGAACGCGCGTGGCGAGTCGGCAGCTTGCGCCGCGCCACCATTAAAGGCAGCAGCAATCCGTTCCAGTAGCGGGCGCGGATCTTTCCGAACCCGGTCTGCGCCAGCATCGCCCGCATTTCGCCGGCGTTCACCCTCAGCACGGTATGCACCTGGCGGTCATGTCCGGACATCAGCCAGGCAAAAGCCGGCATGTTCACCACTAGGCGCCCGCCTGGCTGTAGCACCCTGCGCAACTCGGCCAAAGCTACCTGCGGCTGCACCGCCGTATGGCACAGCACGTCCGCGGTCACCGCTGCGGCAAAACTAGAATCGGCGAAGGGTAGGGCGTTGACACTGCCGCGCACAATCGCCACCCCGGACTTGGCCATTGCCCGCGCCGCGGCCATTCCAGCCCATTCGACTCCGAAAAGTTTCAAATCCGGCCATCGCTCCCTCAGCGCCGCCAGAAACCCGCCGGTGCCGCAGCCGGCGTCCAGCACGGGCCCAGAAATCCCATCCAGCGCATGCAGCAGCCGCGCATGCAGGGCACGATACCACCACATGTGCGACTCTGCTTCGTCCATCAGCGCGTATTCTAACGGCTCCATGGCTGCTCCTTTGACCATACCCGGGCGAAGGCGAACCTTCGTCGCCCTCGCTTGTGGCCTGGCTGTTCGCAGATCATGCAGACGCGCCCAAACCCTGCGATGGAGCCAGATGCACTGGTCCGCACCACCTTTGTCCAGCTTCCGGGATTGGGCGTACTTTCCCGCATTGTTGTTCCTGCCGGTGGCGCTGTCCCCGGCGGAGCCAACGACGACGTTGACGCGAGGCTGCAGCTCAGCCAGCGCTGGCTGGCCGGGGGGCTTGACACAAGGCTGATCGACGTTAGTGCCCCGCTGATCTTGCTAACACCTGCAGCCCGCCGGCATTGCCCTATACACCTCCCTTGGACATCCACGGCCTGCGGTTCTGCGTACTCGGCAAGCTCTTGCTCTTTTTTGATGAGTGCTCCACTATGACTGCTCCTCTAGACCCTTCGCGCCAGCGTGATTTGAGCCGTTGGCGTCAGCATTGAACGCTCGCTAGCTGTGTTCTGGTGCCGTTCATCCGTGCACCCGCTAGGAGTCTTGTTCTGCTTGCGGGACATGTCGTCCTATATTGTCTGTAGTCGTCATGTTAAGCAGCCGATTAACTTCGGTCGTAACCCTGGCTTTTCATTATCGACAAGTCTGCGGTGTAACGTGCGCACCACGTGTCAGTAAAGCCCGTTCGGTCTCAGGTTGTGCATTATCACCGCGTGCGGAACCCGATCTCACATCGGCAGTTCTTCCATTCCTATTGACGTAGAGGGACAACCGTCATTGCGGTGCAGCCCGAACCGTTAGAACCAACTGAAACCCAACAACCGCAAACATTGCGCTGTTGATTGCAAGGGACTTATTGGCTTCGTTTCGTAAAATCGACGCTTTCTCATAGGTCATTGCCACGTCCCGCCCTGCAGCTTACTTTGCTCCTTGCTTCTGTTTCGCAAGAAGCTTTTGCATGAATTTGGGTCCTTCCGCTTGTAAGACTCGACACCTTCGTACAGCAGCATCTCACAAGCTGAGATGTGTTCCGGTGCTCTTCATCGGTGCACCGCCCGATGTCGCGTCTTGGTGTCGAACTCCTGTCGTGTTGCAGGGCTATTTCGCTTACCCTCGAATTATCCAGTCTACCGTCTTATTGAACTTCAATGAGAGTGCAATGAGTATCTCTAGGCTGGGCGCGACTTTACCTCTCTCGATTTTCGAGAGGTGACCTTGGCTGACGTCTAGATGAGCCGCAAGCTCCTCCTGAAGCATCTTCCCTCGTAATTTCTTAATACGAAGTCCTACCGCCTTCAAGTCGAGCTTAGATCCAGCCGGCATTTTGATCAGAAACCTCTTGACTCCATATGCAATTTATGCATATTCTTATAATGAATATGCATAAATTGCATATGGACACGAGCTCGGTGCCAGATGCTATGACGTGCATCCGTCAAGGGTACTTGTACCCCATCGATCTGCGCGAAACATAGTGTCGTATTAGATCCGACCAGAAAAGAAGGAGTTTTGCAATGGACTCAAGAGACATCCCTACAACGCAGGGTCATCCGAGGTCGCCCCGAAAGCCTTCAAAGACACTCGCTTTCGAAAGACGATTACGAGATAGCTTGCGCGCGGCGAAACGCAGAAGCGCGAATAACCTTACGCGTGGTTCAATTGAGCAATTGAAGTTCTTGATCCAGCATTTTGGGTTCTCCGTCGAAGGCGGTGAGTTGCAGATCATTGATGGTAGTTGGTACGTCACGCACACTGGGCTGCTGCGCTTGGCCCGTCGCAGAAGATGTCGCGGTATCCACGTCGAAGCCGTTGATTCGCTGTGCGTTTCCGAGTCCAGCCGATTCGTGCTGAAGGCGACGGTCTACCCGTCCAAAGACTCCGCGGGATTCGTCGGCTACGGAGATGCCGATCCTTCGAACGTGTCGGCCCTGGTTCGAGGAGCCGAGATGCGTATTGCCGAGACCCGCGCCGTCAATCGCGCCCTGCGCAAAGCCTATGGCATCGGCATCTGCTCGGTCGAGGAACTGGGAAGCCGGTCGGACTCTTTGGCAGTCGCCCCTGCTCCACCCAAATTCCCGCCATCCAGCACCAAGAGTAACGGCAACGGCTCCGGTCACAAGGTGCGCGATCGGCTCTGCCAGATCATCCAAAAGCACAATCTGGACGCCGTTCTGGTAAAGGCTTACGCCGTCGAATTCTGCGGCAGCAAGACCCTGAAGGAAGCCACACGCGAACGGGTCGAGGAGTTCGTCTGTCAGCTAGCTGAGCGCGCCGAGAAAGACCGCGACGGCCTGCTCTGTCAGCTCAACAGCTATGCCCGTCCCAACCAGGAAGGGGTGGTCGCATGAAACGCCAGTTGCCAGGACTTTCCGAAGCTGTTGGTAGTTCTCGATCCGCAATTCCCGACGGTGTCTTTCTTGTCCGGATCGCGAGTGCCCAATACCGCTGGCACGCCCAGAAGCCCTTCTACGGGCTGTCCAACACGACCGCGATAGCAGCGAGCACGAATGGCGGGACCTCACGAAAAGACAGGGTGTCGCGATGAACTACAGCTACACCCAGATCTCCCAGTATCTGACCTGCCCTCGCCGCTACCGCCACCACTATCTTGATGGCTGGCAGGAAAAGGACCTG
>Ga0306920_100010048_pt1 | contig 12657 bp, 8 predicted proteins | sample flu12Cox44000170_FD_204666 | JGI IMG/M metagenome (GOLD analysis project Ga0306920, IMG submission 204666) | Lab enrichment of tropical soil microbial communities from Luquillo Experimental Forest, Puerto Rico - flux4day.12C.oxic.44.000.170 (v2)... | ecosystem: Environmental > Terrestrial >...
GCCGAAGTTCTCGCGGATGAACACGTACAGGCCGCCGGTCTTGGGATGCGTGACCGCGAGCTCGGTGAGCACGAGCGAGCCGCAGATCGAGAGCACGCCGCCCAGCACCCAGGCGAACAGGACGACGGGGAAGCTGTGCAGGTGCTGCGCCACCGAGTGCGGCGAGCGGAAGATGCCGGAGCCAATGATGTTGCCGACCGTGATCGCGGTCGCGGCGTAGAGGCCGATCTGGCGCTTGAGCTCGACGTCCTTGCGGGTGCTGATCGCGGCCGCCGTGGCCATCGTGCGTCCTCCCCGGATTCCGGACTACTCGCTCGGGACCGACTGCAGCAGATCCTCGATGATGCGCTCGGGCCGCACGCCCTCGGCTTCGGCGGTGAAGTTCGTGATGATGCGGTGGCGCAGCACCGCCGGGGCGACCGCCTTCACGTCCTCGATGCCGGGCGCGAAGCGTCCGCGCAGCACGGCGCGCGTCTTCGCGCCGAGCACGAGGTACTGCGACGCGCGCGGGCCCGCGCCCCACGACACCCACTGGCGCGTGAACTCCGGCGCATCGGCGCCGCCGCGCGTGGCGCGTGCGAGGCGCACTGCGTAGCGCACGACGTGCTCGGTGGCCGGAACGCGCCGGATCAGCTTCTGCAGCTCGAGGATGTCCGCGCCGGTCAGCACGCGGTCGAGACGCGCCTCGTAGGAGGACGTCGTGGTGGCGACGATCTTCTCCTCCTCGCTCTGCGACGGATAGTCCACGCGCAGGTTGAACATGAAGCGGTCGAGCTGGGCCTCGGGAAGCGGATACGTGCCCTCGAGCTCGATCGGGTTCTGGGTCGCAAGCACGAAGAACGGCAGCGCGAGCCGGAACGTCTGCCCGCCGGCCGTGACCTCCTTCTCCTGCATGGCCTGGAGCAGCGCGGCCTGGGTCTTCGGCGGCGTGCGGTTGATCTCGTCCGCGAGCACGATGTTCGAGAACACCGGCCCCTGGATGAAGCGCATCGCGCGCTTTCCGGTCGCCTGATCCTCCTCGAGGATGTCGGTCCCCGTGATGTCGCTCGGCATCAGGTCGGGCGTGAACTGGATGCGGTTGAACTTGAGATCCAGCACGCGCGCCAGGCTCGAGACCAGCAGCGTCTTCGCGAGCCCCGGCACCCCGACCAGCAGGACGTGCCCGTTCGCGAACAGCGCGATCAGCAGCTGGTCCACGACGTCGTCCTGCCCCACGATCACCTTGCGCAACTCGGCGAGGATGCGCTCGCGCGCCGCCTTCAGCGTTTCGACCGCCTTGAGATCGGACGCGCCGGTTTCGATCGTCACGAGGGTTCCTGCCTGCGGGCCGGGTGGGATGCGATGGGTCGCGGAGCGACCGGGGCGCAAAAGGACGCGAAAGCGTAGCACGCGCTTCGCAAGCGCGGCAACGCTCGCGGCTATTTCAGCCGCACCACGCGCCGCTCCTCGATCCGTGCGGCGGAGGACGTACGGGCGAGATAGATGCCGGGCGGCACGAGACGGCCGTGCTGGTCGCGTCCGTCCCAGGTCCAGCCGCCGCTCTGATCGTCGAGCCGCGCGTGACGCAGCCGGCGTCCCGCGAGATCGAAGATCTCGACCTCCGCGCCGGCCTCGCCCTCGATGCGCGCGCTGCCGCGCACCGGATTCGGCGTGACGCGCATGCGCATCGCGCTGCGCACGCAGTTGCCGCTCATGATCGCGATCGGGACGGAGGCCGCCGTCTGGTCGTGCTGCGAGCCGTGCTCGTCGATCGCGACCACGCGCAGGCGCGCATTGTCATCGGGCCGCCCCGCGCACGGGATCGCGATGCGCGCCGCGCGCGCGGCGCCGGGGAGCGTGGCGACGTGGATCGGGCCGGAGAGCTGCGGGTCGAGCCACACCTCGAACCGCGTGATCTCGTCCGGATCCGAGGCCGCGAGCGCGAGCGACACGGTGTCGCCCGGCTCGACACTCGGCCGCCCGAGCGGGGCGAGGATGCGGAGGCTCGGCGGCCGGTCCACGCGCCCGAGAATCGTGTATCCAAATGCCGCATGATCCGGCGCGACCGGCAGCCACTCATCGCAGTTCGCGCAGGTCTCGACGCGATGATAGAGGTAGCCGCGCAGCGTGAACGAGCGCGCCGACTGCGCGGAGATCTCGGCCCAGGGGGCGAAGTACGGCAGCTGGAATCCTCCGCGCACGGTGAACGTGCCGCCGACCCGCGGCCACACGCGCACCGGATCAAGGAAGGAATCCGGCACCGTCACGGTCGCGGTGAACGTCACCTGCTCGGCGTCGCTCCACGACCGGTCGTGATCCACGACGCCCGGCCCCGACTCGTCCAGCGTGAGGGCGCCTTCGCCCACGATCGCTCCGGGCGTCGCCTGCGCCTCGCCGTGCGCGATCCCCATCGACGTGTCCACCGCGTCCATCGCGTTGCGGACGTTCAGCCGGCCCCAGCCGGTGAGCGAGTCCACGCCCGGCGCGCCGAGATCGTCCGCGCTCTCGTCCAGGATGCGCTGGAAGTCGTTCTCGATCAGCTCCGGGCGCCGCGCGGCGAGCAGCCCCACCGCTCCGGTCACGTGCGGCGCCGCGATCGAGGTCCCGGAGAACGGGATGTAGCCGGGCCAGCTCTGGCCCGCGGCGCTCGGATACGTCATGAACGTGGTGTAGACGTCGGTCCCCGGCGCGAGCAGATCGAGCCCGGGACCGTACGAGGAAAACTCCGCGCGGTGGTCGAATTCGTCGCTCGCCCCGACCTGGATGCCGAGTCCGTCGACGGAGTACGCGGACGGGTACTGCGCGTCGCTGCTGTTCGAATTGCCGGCTGCGCCGACCATCACGCAGCCGTGCGTGATCGCCTCGTACATCGCGAGGCGCTCGATGCGGCTCGGGCTCGTGCCGGCGAACGAGAGGTTCATCGCGCGCGCGCCGTGCGCGGTCGCGTAGAGCAGCGCGCGCGCGATGTCGAACGAGGTCGCGTAGCCCGCGCTTCCGGGCGTGATCTTGATCACCACGATCCGGCAGCCGGCGTTCCCGGCGCCGTTGCCGCCGCACACGCCCGCGATCCCGAGGTCGCCCACGCTCGCGCCGTTGTTCGTGCGCGCCGCCATCGCGCCCACGATTCCGGTGCCGTGGCCGAACGAGTCCGCGTACGCCGCGGCGGAATCGAACGCGGTGATGTCGATGGGATCTAAGAGCCGCGGCTTGCCGTCCGGCATCGTGCCGGCGAGATCCGGATGATTCGGATCGATCCCGGTGTCGGCGATCGCGAGGATCATGTCGTTGCCGCCGGTCGTCGTTCCCCAGGCCTCTTCCACGTGGATGTCGGCGCGCAGGGCGCCGCCGAACGGGCCGCCATAGCCGACATTGAACAGCGCCCACTGCTTCTCGGCCTGGAACAGCGGATCGTTCGGCCAGGTGGGGAGGAGCGGGGGGCTCGGAAGGACGATCTCGCTCGCGCGCCCGCCGCGCGCGGCGCGCGGCGTCGCGCCCGCCGCGCTCCCGCCCATCGGCCAGCGCAGCTCGTTCGGCTCCGCCCACGAGACCGCGCCGTCGTCGGCGAGCCCCGCCAGCGCGGCCGCGGCGCCGTCCGCGCCGTCGGCCTCGAGCAGGATCACGCGCGAAGGATCGAGTCCGAACGGATTCGGCGCTGCCTCCGGCTGCCAGTCGGGGATCGCCTCGGCGAGCGTCCGCACCGGGCGCACACCGAGCGCGCTGAAGCGCGCGGCGAGCGGGGCGGGAACGCGGCGCGCGGATGCGGGCTCCGCGCCGCCCGCGGGCGCGGCGAGGCACACCACGATCTCGCGCCGCGCGTGCGCCGCCACGGGATTCGACGGATCGGGCGTCGCGAACGCCGCGCCGACGGTCGGCGCGGCAGCACGCGCCGCGCCGGGCGCCTGCGCCGGCAGCCCCGCGCGCGCCACGCCCGCGAGCGCCGCGAGCGCGAGCCCGCCGAGCGCGATCGAACGCCGTGCGCGCGTCATGGCTTGCGCACGCTCTCGAACTGCGTGCGCGCGGAGCTCGAGAGGCGCACCTCGTCGATCATGCCGACGAACGCGTAATACGGATTCGGGTCGCGCGCCTGATCCGCGCGCAGATCGCCGCCGAACGTGCTGAGCCAGCGCGGATCGATCGTGTTGCCGATCTGGAGCGGTGCGCGACTGGGCCGGATGCTGCCCTTCGAGGCGTACTGCGCGTCCAGCATCCCGTCGATCCAGATCCGCACCACCTGGCCGTCGAACGTCGCCGCGACGTGGGTCCAGCGCGACAGCTCGATCGGCCGCGTGGAGAAGTACGCGCGCGGGCCGCCGGCCTCCTCGGGGACGTACGCGAACATGAGCGCGCCGGTCGCGGCGACGCCGACCAGCGTCGCGTGCTCGCCCGGCGAGACCGCGGGCGCGAGCGGCGGCGTGAGCTTCTGTCCCACGATCGAGAACAGCCACGACCGGTCGCCGGTCGACGTCACCCAGCGCGCCGCGATCGGCGAGTCCTCCCAGGTTCCGTACGCCGTCACCCACACCCAGGCCTCGATCGTGAACCCGTCGCGCGCCTCGAGCGTCGGGTTGTATTCCATCTGGATGAACGAGTCGAGCGAGCTCGTGAACTGCCGCGTGCGCCCGTAGCGGCCGAAGTCCGTGCGCGTGTCGAGCCCCGCGGTGCCGTCGAGCCGGAACGGCCCCGAATCGCCCACGTGCTGGCCGCCGGTCTCCTCCATGTGCCAGAGCCCGATCGTGACGGAGTCGGGGGCTGGCGCGATCGCGCGCGGCCCGGTGTCCACGCCGGGCGTTCCGTGCGCGCAGCTTCCGAGCCCGGCCGCGGCGGCGAGCGCGAGCGCGACCGTCACGCAGCGCGGCGCATTCCATGCACGCGTCATGGCGCCCCCTGCGGCGAGCGCATCACCTCGGCGAGGCGCGCGGCCGCCTCCTCCCGCGCCGCGGTGTTTCCGAGCCGTTCGTACACGTCCATCATCCGGCGCAGCGTCGGCGGATCGGCGCACGCCTGCGTCACCGGCCGCCAGATCTGGCCCGCCTCCTCGATGCGCCCCGAGATCAGCGTGGCCCAGCCGAGCCCGACCCGCGCATCGACACTCGACGGATGGTACTGCACCGCGGTCTGGAAGCGCTGGAGCGCCACCGGCACGTCGTTCATCTGCAGCGCGAGCTCGCCGTCCAGCAGCAGGGCGCCCAGGAAATGCGGCTTCACGGCCAGCGCCGCGCCGAGATAGCGCCGCGCGCTGTCGGGCTCGCGGCGCGAGCGCATCACTAGGGCGAGCGTGTACAGCGCCTGCGGATCGTTCGGGGTCACGAGCAGCTGGGCGCGCGAGGTGTGCAGGGTCATGAGCGTGTCGTTCGAGTACCAGGCCGGCAGCTGTCCGAATTCCGGCCCGATCTCGTACAGCACCGACGGGTGCGGCGCCGTCGTGTGGATCGGGGTCAGCCCCGGCATCACGCCGGTGGGGTCGAGCAGATGCCAGTAGCGCGGGCGCGTTTCCACTTCGGGCCACGAGACGTACAGCCAGCGCACGTGGTTCTGGTGCGCATAGTCCGCGAGCTCGGGAATGGTGTTCGTGAACGGGAACGCGACCGGCTTGACCCCGGCGTGGAACGCGAGGTGCGGCTTGCGCGCGATCACCGCGTCGCCGGGCCGCGCCACGGCCTTCAGGGCCTTCGCGGCATCCAGCACCTCGACCGGCAGGAACGAGATCGCCTGGCGCTCGAGCGGGATCGACGCGCGCACCGAGAAGACGACCGGGACGAGGACGAGCGCCCACTTGAGCCACAGCGGACGGCCGCGGCGCGCGATCGCGAAGCGTGGCAGCCCGAACAGGAGTCCGGCACACGACACGTAGACCGGGAGCAGCGCCAGCGCGTAGCGCTCCGAATAGAACGTCGGCACGAGCGAGAGGAACAGCCACGCGCCGGAGATGAGGAGCGGCGCGATGAGGGCGAACGATCCGCTCGCGATCGCGAGCGCGACGCCGAGCACCACGGCCACCGCGGCCGGCCAGCCGAGCAGCTGCATCGCGTCGAGGCGCAGGTGATCGAAGAAGTTCAGGATCATGCGCAGGAAGAACAGCGGCGGATCGCGCCGCACCACGTCCCAGAGGCTGTGGAACTGGGGCTGGAGCTTCTTCTGATAATCGTCCCAGACCATGCCCTGATGGCGCGCGTACACCTCGTACGCGATGTTGTGATAGAGCTGGAGCGACGTCGCGCCGCCGTGCGTCGCCGACCATGCCACCCAGACCAGAACCGGCAGCAGGAACGCGGCCGCGTACTCGAGCGATCCGCCGAATCGTGGCGGAGCCGGCGTGGCGGGCGCCCCGGCCGCGCCCTCGCGCCGCGCGGCCGCGCGCTCGCGCAGCAGGATCATGATCCCCGCCGGCAGCAGGTAGATCGCGTTGTAGCGGGTGAGGAACGCCGCCGCTGCGGCAAGACCCGCGCCGATGCGGAGCCGGCGGCCGGGCCCGGCGAGCAGCAGCCACAGCGCAAGCACCTGGAGCGCGATCGAGAACGCGTCCGTGCTCGCGATGTAGCCGAACCGGAACACCCAGGGGTTCACGGCGAAGAGCAGCACCGCGAAGAAGCCGACCCGGGGGCCGGCGCGGCGCGCGAGCAGCGAGAAGAGCAGCAGCAGCGTCGCAGTGGTGCAAAGCACCGAGATCAGCTCGGCGGCAACGAAGAGATTGCGCACGACAAGCCCCGCGAGCGCGAGCGCGACCTCGAATCCCGGGCCCACGACCCCGTAGCGGGAGGGGTCGATCCGGCCCACCTCGATCATGCGCGCCCCGTCCGCGTAGCCGCCGTAGAAGTCGGTCTCGGTGAAGTAGTCGCCGATCCGGTGCGGGCCCATCACCATGGCGAGGAGCCCCGCGAAGAGCAGCACCGCCACGGCGATCGCGAGGCGGGTGAACCAGCGCGCCTCGGCCGGCGGGATCCCGGCCGGCGCATCGAGGGTGAACGGGCTGGGCGTGGCGGGGCGCGGAGGCGGCCGGTCCGGCCGGCGCGAGCGGGGCCGGGATGGACGGCCGGGACGGGGAGACATGAACGGTGATCTTACCGCGATGCCGGTTGCGCCCCGAAACGAGACTGCGGCGGCGAGGGTTTGCCTCGCCGCCGCATGGTGTCACCCGATGATTCGGGCGCTCGGGGGGGTGTCTCGATCTAGCGTCCCCTGCGCCGGCTTCCTGCGACTCCGAGCGCGAGCAGCCCCATCGAAGCGAGGGCCATCATGCCGGGCTCCGGAACCGGACGGGTCGGGCCGTCGTCGCCCGGGGGCGGGGTGTCATTGATGCCGAGCCCTGGATCGCTCGCGCCCACCGACGGGGTCTCGTTCGGGAAATCCTGAATGTTCTTGTGAATCGGGGTGATGATCGTCTGTCCCGGAGTGCTGAGATGCCCCGCCTGGACGTAGGCGAAGCTCGGAGTGGCGATCAGCGCCAGGAGTGCAACAGTCAGAACCAGCTTCATGAAGGGGCGACCTTTCGAATCATCGGGACAACCGCTCGCAACTTCTCTGCGGCCCTGGAACGCAATAGTCGTACCGGAGGGCTGCAACCGGGGCTAAGCTCTTTTCGGCGTGCGCGGTAGGACGCCGTGGCGCATAACCAGGCCGCTGCCGGCGCCACGCCGATTTGAAAAGCGTCAGAGCCGCCGACAGTACGGCGGCTGCCTGGATCGGGGCGGGAGGGCAGGGGATGGAGCGGGAGGCGCGCCCGGACGTCGGGCTGTGCTCGATCTGCCGCCACGCGCGGCGCGTGACGACGCCACGCAGCGTGTTCTGGATGTGCGCGCTCGCCGCGACGGACGCTCGCTTCGAGCGCTACCCGCGACTGCCGGTCACGCGCTGCGCGGGACACGAGCGCGGCGAGCCGGCGGATCAGGCGCCCGCGCGCGAGCCATCCTGAGCACGGCCACGCCGCGCGCGCGCGTCCTGACCGCGGCGCGCCGCACGCGCGACGGCGAGCGCGCGCGCTGCGGCCTGCGCAAAACCCCCCGCGTCATGCGACGAGTCGTGCAATTCGCGCGGACGCGCCGCTCCCGCGCGTGCGGGCGGAGCGCGTCGCGAGCGCGGATTTCGCGCTCGGAAACGGCTTTGCGCTCATGCGTTCCGGAGCGCGCGCCGATAGTGACAACATGAGAACCCCGCTCAGCTTCGCGCTCCCCGACGCGGTGCGAGTCTCCGATCTTCTGAGCGCGCTCTCGTTCGCGCTCGATCTCACCGAAGGTCAGCCGATGGGCCACGCGCTGCGCAGCTGCCTGATCGGCATGCTGATCGCGGACCGCGCGCAGCTCACGCTCAGTGAGCGGCGCGACCTGTACTACGCGCTGATCCTCAAGGACGCCGGGTGCTCGAGCAATTCCGCGCGCGTGTTCGCGCTGTTCGGCGGCGACGAGCGCGAGACCAAGCACGATCTCGGGCGCGTGGACTGGTCGAACTACCTGGATGCCGCACAGTACGCGGTCGCGCACGCCGATCCCGGCGCGTCGTGGTTCACGCGCGCGCGCCGCGTCGCGCTGCTCGCGCGGGCCGGCAAGCGCGCGGCCTCCGAGCTGTTCCAGGCGCGCTGCGACCGCGGCGCGGAGATCGTCCTCCAGCTCGGCCTCGGCGGGCGCGCGGCCGAGGCGGTGCGCTCGCTGGACGAGCACTGGGATGGCGGGGGCGAGCCGCGGGGGCTCTCCGGCGACGAGATCCCGATGCTGTCGCGCATCGCGGGGCTCGCGCAGGTCGTGGAGCGCTATCTCGTGAGCGACAACGTCGAGGCGGCGATGCAGGTCGCCGCGGAGCGCAGCGGGCGCTGGTTCGATCCGCTGCTCGTGCGCGCGCTCGATGGGCTCGAGGACCGGCTGCGCGGATTCGCGGCGCTCGATGAGGCCGGGCTGCGCGAAGCGGTGCGGCTCGCCGAGCCCGGCGGCGCCGCGCTGCTCGCGGGCCCCGGGACGCTCGACCGCATCGCGCATGGATTCGCCGAGGTGGTGGACGCGAAGTCGCCGTTCACAGCGCAGCACTCGCATCGCATGGCGGCGATGTCGCTGCGCATCGCCGAGCGGCTCGGACTTGAGCCCGGCCAGCTGCGCTCGCTGCAGCACGCGGGCCTGCTGCACGACATCGGCAAGCTCTCGGTCTCGAACGCGATCCTGGACAAGCCCGGGCCGCTCGACGCGGAGGAGTGGGAGGCGGTGCGCCTGCATCCCTACTACACGCTCCGGATCCTGAACCACATCGAGGGCTTCGAGACGCTCGCGCGCGTCGCCGCGGCGCATCACGAGCGGCTGGACGGGCGCGGCTACTTCCAGGGCCTGAAGGACGAGCAGATCGTGCTCGAGTCGCGCATCCTCGCGACCGCCGACGTGTTCGACGCGCTCACCGCGTCGCGTCCGTACCGCCCCGCGCTGCCCGAGGAAGTGGCGCTTCGCATCATGGAGCGCGATCGCGGCCTTGGGCTGTGCGGGGATTGCCTCGATGCGCTGTGGGACGTCGCCGGCATGAACCCCGCGGCCCACGACTCGGGCGCGCCGGCGGACGAGAGCCGCGCGGCGTGAGCGTCGCGAGCGGCGGGCCTAGCCGCCCCCGCTCTTCGTTCCGAGGCCGGCCACGATGGCCTGGAATTCCGGATCGCTCCTAAGCGGAGCGAACTCGGGCTCCCGGCTGATGCGCGTCCCCCGGAATCCGAGACCGACCGACACCCGGAGCTGGGCGATCGCTCCGCGCCGATCCCCGATCAGCGCGTGGTAGCGCGCGAGTTGATAGCTGGCCGCCGGCGTCGCCGGCAGCGCCTCCGCCCGCCGCGCGTCGGCCGCCGCCGCGCGCGCGTCGCCCGCCTTCTGGCGCGCGATCGCGAGGAATGCCAGAAATTCGTTCTGGCTGGTCGGATCGTTCGCGACCGCGAGACTGCACGCCGCCGCGTAATGCGGGATAGATTCCTCCCAGCGCCCGAGCGCGGCGAGGATGTGGCCCGAGTTGAGATGCGTGAGCGGCGAGCTCGGCTGCAGCGCCTCGGCGCGCTGCGCATTCGGCAGCGCCTCCTCGGACCGCCAGGTCGACTGCAGAAGCTCGCTCAATCGCTCGTAGCCCCACGCGTTCGTCGGATCGAGGCGCACGGATTCCTGCAGATCCGCGATCGCCGTCGCGGGAATCTCGGGGGGCTTCGGCCCGCGCGGAGCGGAGAGATCCGGAGCGTCCGCGCCGCCCATCACCTTCACGATCGCGAACGCGGCCGACGCCCGGAGGATCCACGCGCGGCAGCCCGGCCGCAGGCCGGTCATTCCGCGCAATGTCGCGAACTCGCGATCGGCGTCGTCGATCCGGCCATCGCTGAGCGCCAGCACGCCGCGGAACATCCCACCGTACGGATTCCCCGGATCGATCTGGTCCAGGATCCGCAGCTCGTCCTCGAGCGCGGCGCGGAATGCGAGGGAGTCGCGGTGCGCACCCCACGCCATGCTGGCGACGTAGGCGCGCAGCGCGTGGGCGCCCGGCTCGAGCGGGAATCGCGCCACGAGCTCGCCGGCCGACGCCAGCGCGCGCGTCGAGCGCCCCTGCCGCATCGCCTCGAGGCACGCGATCGCCTCGGGCGAGCTCGCCATATCCGGGCTTCCCGCGAGGTAGAGCGGAAAATCGTAGGATTTCCCGAGGCTCACCTGCAGCGATCGCGCGGCGTTGTCCGCCAGTTCGCCGGCCATCCCCGTGAGATCCGTGCGTTCAGTGTTCCCGGCCGATCCCCACACGATGCGGTTCTCGGCGACGTCCAGCATCTCGATGCTGGCCCGCAGCCTCTCGCCCTCGCGGATCAGCTCGCCGACCACCACGCGCCCGGCGCCGGCGACGCGCGCGAGCCGCATCGCGCGATCATGCGTGACGTCGCGGACCGATTCGGGGACCGGCAGGACCTTCAATTCCGCCGCCTGTGCGAGATCCACGGCGAGCGCCTGCGCGAACGCCAGGCCGACGTACTCCGCACCCTGCGGCTGACCGAGCACTTTGAGCGGCATGATCAGGATGGTGCGTGAGCTGATCGAGCGATGCCCGAGCAGCGCCCACGCGATCCCGCCCGCCAGGACCGCGATCGCGGCCGCCGCGACCCAGAGCCGGCGCCGCGCGGCCCGCAGCGGCCGCGGCGGAGGCGTGACCCCGGAGCTCGAGCGCAGCGCCGTGAGTGCGGCCCGCACCTCGCTCGCGCGCTGGAAGCGGCGCCCCGGCTCCTTCGCAAGACACTGGCCGATCACCGCCCGCAATCCCGCGCTCACGCGCGTCGGAAGCGGCTGCGGCTCGCGATTCAGGATCGCGTCGGCGGTTTCGTAGACCGTCTGGCCCTGAAAGGGCGCTTCGCCGGTGGCCATTTCGTAAAGGACGAGGCCCAGCGCCCAGATGTCGCTGCGCTCGGTCGCGGGCTCTCCGCGCAGCACTTCCGGCGCCATCGATGCCGGCGTCCCGACGATACTGTCCGTGGGCGTCAGCGTCGAGGGATCGAGCGAGCGGGCCGGCGACGGCAGCCGCTTCGCCAGACCGAAGTCCAGCACCTTCGCCCGGCCTTCGGGCGTGAGCATCACGTTCGAGGTCTTGACGTCGCGGTGGATGACGCCGCGCTCGTGCGCGTGCGAGAGCGCGTCGGCGATCTCCGCGCCGAGACGCGTCACGGACTCCTCCGGCATGCCGCCGTGCGGAATCAGCTGCGAGAGCGGCGCTCCGGGAATCAGCTCCATCGCGATGTACATCTCGCCGCCCGCCTCGCCGACCTCGTAGATCGTGCAGATGTGCGGGTGATTGAGCGACGACGCGGTGCGGGCCTCGCGCAGGAGCCGCGCGCGGGCGGAGGGATCGTCCGCGGGCCCGGCGCGCAGCACCTTGAGCGCGACGTCGCGCTTCAAGCTCTCGTCGCGCGCGCGATGGACCTCTCCCATGCCGCCCGATCCGAGCGGCCCGAGGATCCGATAGTGGGAGAATCTCGTGTCGGTCATGCGACACCCAGCCTGAATCCCGGCCGGCAGGTGAAGCCGGGAGCGTGGCTCTCGAGACGGCCGATCCGGCGTCGTCGCGGATTGCGAGAGCCTAGCGCTTCCCGAACAGCTTCCGGAAGAGCCCCATCACCGGGTCGTAGAACCGGTCCACCACGCGCTCCTTGAGCGGGATGATCGCGTTGTCGGTGATGGTGATGCTCTCCGGGCAGACCTCGGTGCAGCACTTCGTGATGTTGCAGAGCCCGATGCCGCCGTGGTCCTTGAGGAATCCGGTGCGATCCTCGCCGTCGATCGGGTGCATCTCGAGCCCGGCGATCCGCACGAAGAACCGCGGCCCCGCGAACTCGCTCTTGAGCTCGTGCGCGCGCAGCACGTGACACACGTCCTGGCACAGGAAGCACTCGATGCACTTGCGGAATTCCTGGACGCGGTCGATGTCGGACTGCTTCCACTTCCACTCCGCGCCCGGGCGCGGCTTGAACGGCGGGATGCGCCGGTTGACCGCGTAATTCCACGACACGTCGGTGACCAGGTCCTTGATGAGCGGGAAGGTCTTCATGGGCCGCACCGAGATCGACTCGCCGGCCGGGAAGTGATCGAGCCGCGACTTGCACATCAGCGCAGGTCTGCCGTTCACCTCGGCGCTGCACGAGCCGCACTTCGCGGCCTTGCAGTTCCAGCGCACCGCGAGATCCGGGGCCTGCGTCGCCTGGATGCG
>Ga0306920_100010049_pt1 | contig 12657 bp, 11 predicted proteins | sample flu12Cox44000170_FD_204666 | JGI IMG/M metagenome (GOLD analysis project Ga0306920, IMG submission 204666) | Lab enrichment of tropical soil microbial communities from Luquillo Experimental Forest, Puerto Rico - flux4day.12C.oxic.44.000.170 (v2)... | ecosystem: Environmental > Terrestrial >...
GTTCATGTTCATCGGCGCTGAGCCGAACACGACGTGGCTCGACGGATGTGTCGAACTGGATGAGAAAGGATACGTACTGACGGGTGCACAAGGCGCGGCGCACATGTCGACAGCGGCGCGCTACGCTCTGCAGACAAGCTTGCCACGTGTTTTTGCGATCGGCGACGTCCGCGGCGGCTCAACGAAACGCGTCGCGTCTGCGGTGGGGGAAGGTGCGGCCGTGGTAGCGCAGATTCACTCCTTTCTTGCCGTATGCGGCGAGAGCTCATAGCGCCAACTTCGTCGGAGACCCGAACCGCACGCATTGCCACGTGAACCTTCACTGCTCAGGATTGCCCGAATGCTGCTCGGCCCACGCGGCAGGTAACAACCCGCGCAGCGGTGTGGATGATGTATGTCGATAGAAATTGAGCGGAAGTTTCTCGTTCACGGAACTGATTGGCGACAGGGAGTTCCGGTCCGCTTGTGTCAGGGATACCTGAACCGCGACAAAGAGCGAACGGTCCGTGTTCGGATCGCTGGGAGCCGCGCTTACCTCACTATCAAGGGCCTCACCCAGGGTGTCTCAAGACCCGAGTTTGAGTACGAGATACCCCTTCACGATGGCGAAGCGCTACTCACCCTTTGCGACGGACCGCCCCTCGAGAAGAATCGTTACACCCTGCAGCATGCCGGAGCGACTTGGGAAATCGATGAGTTCCTTGGCGCCAATGCCGGCCTCGTGATCGCAGAGATCGAGCTCACAGATGAGCGGCAAGGGTTCGAGCGGCCCAGTTGGTTGTCCACAGAAGTTAGCAGTGATCCTCGCTACTTCAACTCCAGTCTCATAGCGGCCCCCTATGCGACCTGGCGTAATACATCACCATGACGCACGACCATGCATTGGACAGATCCGACGGGGGCGCCAGGTGGGCGACCGCAATCAGCATTCTAATTGCTCCGCGCCGCTATATACGCCCCTGGTATCTCGCTTATCTGCTTCTCGGGACGGTGACAGCAGGCCTGCTTCCGGTCCTGCTGCCGGTATCAGTGGAGGCCCTTTCGCACAGGCTTTCCACCGTCGCCTACGTGATGGGGGCGTACAATTTCGGCCTGATAACCTCACCCTTGTGGGGCGTGCTTGCGGAGCGCATCAAAGCCTACCGTACCCTGTTTCTCGGCAGCTTTCTTCTCACAGGCGCAGGAATCGTCGGCATTCTCCTCTTCAGAGAGTTGCCGGGCTGGCTAGTGTCTGCCTTCGCTCTCGGCGCCGGCTCGGGCGGCGCGGCAACAATGGCGACGCTGTTCATCGTCGATTTTACGGTCCGGGCCGAATGGGAAGCGCGCATTGCCTGGTTGCAGAGCTTTAATGCCAGCGGTCAGGTCGTGGGACTGATACTGGCGGCGGCATTCTCTGGTGGGGATACGGCAGTCGCGCTGTGGATCTGCGTGGCAATCCTGCTGCTGGCCATAATGGTGGGTGGTGTCGGCTTGCCGTTGTCAAAGTCGGTTCGCCCAGCAACCGCGGCTGCTCAACACGCGCACCGGCACCTGAACATACGGGCTCTCGCTGTGTTTCCAAAGCTCAGTCTGCCATGCGGCGTCGATCTGCATTTCTATCATTTGAATTTGCCTGGATTGCGCCGACTGCCCCAAGCCGTCGGCACCCCCTTCGGGCGGTTTTTGTTGTCTTGGTTCGTGCTGGCCCTGGCCGTCGCTGCATTCTTCTCCTATTTCCCGCTGATGTTGTCAGAGAGCTACCAGATCGCAGCGCGCGCCACTGCAATGATCTATGCGGCAACGTCGGCCGTCGGCATCGTGCTGTACCTCCTGACCAGCCATCTCACCGCCCGTTACGGTCCCGGCCGCGTCTACGGCTCAGGCTTGGCATTGCGCATGGTCGGCTTCGCGCTGCTGTTGGCGCCGTTTCTGATATCGATGGAAGGTCGCTCGCTGTTCGGAGCGGCGGGTTTTTCGTTGATAGTAATCGCGTGGCCCCTGCTTAGCGTGTCCGGGACCGACCTTGGCGCGCGTTTGACGCCCTTCAGTGAAGGCGCGGCGGTCGGCCTCTTGAACGCCGCCCTCGCGCTAGCCACGGCCGTTGGAATTGTACTCAGCGGTCCGTTGGTGGATCGCTGGGGCTATAAAACCATTCCCGTGACAGCACTCGCGGGACTGGCTGCGGCGCTCTTTCTCGGAATCAACACCTGGACTCAGGGTCGTGGAACACCCGCAGCGCCAACGCCTGGAAAGCTTCAACGCGAACACCTGGGTGATCCCTAACGATCCTCTGGCGGTTCGCATTCTGGGAGATGACGCTGACGCAATCATCGAGCACGCCCGCAGCGATCCCGGCAGCCGTCCACTTCGACTTTTCATAGCAGCGCGGTCGCGTTACGCGGAAAATTCCGTTCGGGGAGACCAGATTGAGGACCTAAGTCTAGTGGAGATCGCGGCGCGGTTTCTTCCTGGGCGTGTAGGCGCCGTGTCGGATCGGGGTGGCCACATTCTTCACGCCCAACCTTGAATTGACCTCAGAGCGTGGCTGAGAGTCGTGACCGAGACCTGGACTTGCGCCGCCTCGGTCCGCGAGTTCTTAGCGGCCAAGTCGCCCCAGGTAATATCCAAGGCGATCTTCTACGTCGCCGGGCTTGTGAAAACCCTCCGCAAACAGTGTCTTGAACCTCGCCTGCGTGGCCGGCCGAACGATCGACTTTATGCAGGCATCCCACCCGGCCGCGATTTCGACGTCCGGCGGTAAGCTGGCGTTCACGAGGCGCTTGGTGTTCGCGATCGCCCAGTTATCGAACGAGGCGATGCGGGTCGCGAGCGCATCGACGAACCCATCGAGCTCGGCGTCCGGCAGCGACCGGTTCACATAGCCATACGCCTGAGCCAGGTCGCCCCGGATGTCGTCGGACCCCAGGAGCACTTCCAAGGCGCGGCCCCTGCCAATCAGGCGAGGCAGGCGCGCCATGGGCCCGCCGCCAGCGACCATGCCAACACCCACTTCCCATTGCGACAGAATCGCTTTTTCCCGGCTGGCGAAACTCATGTCGCAGGCGAGGGCGATCTCACTTCCGTTCCCTGTCGCCCGACCGCGGATCAAGGCTATCGACACGAAAGGCGCTCGCGTCAGGCGCACAAGTACGTCCGGCCACGCCTCGAGCCCCGTGGGCCCTTGAGGTATGTTGGTGAGATCCTGGAGTTTGGCGAGGAAGTCGCTATGGTTCAGGAAGAACCCTTCGACGGCGCTGTCGAAGACCACGACCTTGACCTGTGGGTCGGTCTCGAGGGCGGTCATGATCTCCCGGATTTCCAGAACGAATTCTGGCCCCATTAGATTTAGCGGCGGATTGTCGAATGTGACCCGGCAATAGGCCGGCGATGAGCGGCTGAGCCGGATCTGCGCCTTCTTCGTTGTCGCATTCACGAGAGCCTCCTGCCGCGACCACAATCGGAGTCTCTACTCTCGCGCCGGCGCCGTAGGACTGCTAGTGGACGATGGTATTGCCGAGCCCGTGGTATCGCGCCGGCGCTCACGCCCACGCTGGCCATGACTACCTGACAGCCACCGATGCCTTCACTTCGGCTTCGAGCGGGCCGGCGGTGGCTCTGCGGACTGACTGATTTGAGCGACTATGCTACCGATGCTCGCATTATCATCAAATTTGCCATCGGTGCTGATCGACAGCTGTCGCCAGCGATCGAATTCGTCCCGCATGCCCGCGAGCTTCTCATCGGCCGCACTCAGGGCAACTGAACCGGCCGGGAAACGCAGCGGCGGCTTGTCCGTGTTCGACAGACTGACAATGGCCTCGGCAAGCTTTACGGGGTCGCCCGGCTGCCTGCCATTTCGCTCCTCGATGCCGGCCAGAAGCGCGGCCCGCCGGTCATCGTAATCGGCGATGCGTTTCTTCCCCAAGCGCAGCGAACGGGGTGTCAAAAAGTCAGTGCGAAAAGGGCCAGGCTCGACGATGGTCACGTGGATGCCAAATGGCGCGACCTCCTTCGCGAGCGACTCGGAGAAGCCTTCGACCGCGAACTTTGTCGCGCAATAAAGCGAGGCCAACTGTCCGCCGATCAACCCTCCGAGAGAGGATATATTGAATATCCGCCCATTTCGTGCGGCCCGCATGGCCGGCAGCACCCCCCAGGTGACCTGGAAGACTCCGAGCAAGTTAGTGGCGATCTGATCTCTCGCATCATCGATGCTCGATTCCTCGAAGAACCCGTAGTGCCCATAGCCGGCATTGTTCACGAGAACATCGACGGCGCCAAAGCGAGACAGTGCAGCATCCACCGCGGCGCGCGCTTGCGCGGCGTCGGTCACGTCCAACTGCACTTCGAGCAACTGGTTGCTGTCTGGCGCGAGTCGATCACCGACGGCTGTCAGATTACGGCGAGTAGCAACCACCTGATCACCGGCTCGCACGGCGGCCTTGACGATCTCGGCACCCAAACCGCGGCTTGCACCCGTGATGAACCAAGTCTTTTGCATGAATGCGACTCCCTACGTGCGCGCCTTACCATCGCCGCGCGCGGTTGCCCTGTTCAGGTTCGCGCCGGACCACGCCTTTGCCGGAGAAAGCCATCGTGAATTAGACCTCGAGAGACGCTACGGCCTCCCGCAACCGGACTGCACTGCGCTGAAGAGCTTGCCTCTCGTCCTCGGACATCTCGGGCTCCAGGACGCGGGTTACCCCGCTTCGGCCAAGCACGCTCGGCAGTGATAGCGTGGTGCCGTATGTCGGATTGAACGAGCCGACGGGCATGACCGCATGTTCATCGCGCAAGAGGGCTTCAACGATCCGCGCCGTCGCCATCCCGATGCCCAATTGACTGGCGCCCGTCCCTTCAATGATGCTGATGTTCGCATACCGGACCTCGTCTTCGACGTGCCGGCGAAACTCTTCGACATTCTCACAGCCTTCCCCGAGCGCGGCAGTCACCGGCATCCCGCCAACGCGCGCCGATGACCACAAAAAGACCTGAGAGGTGCCGTGCTCGCCCACAACCTGGGCGGTCACAGAGCGTGGGTTCACCTTCAACCGACGCGCGAGGTGGAAACGAAAGCGCAGGGTGTCGAGGAAGGTCCCGCTGCTCACGACCCGCCCGTGTCCTGTGAGGCGCCGTGCCAGAGCGGCCAAGGGATCCGGTGGATCGCTGACGACGAGTATGACTGCCCGCGGCGCGACGGCCACGACACTCGGGACGATGTCTCGATAGATTTCTGCGTTAGCCTTGAGAAGGTTCAATCGACCGGCAGGATCGCTGCGGTCGGTAGCGCCACCGGCCTTCTCGTTGATTCCTGCAGTTATGATCACTAACACGGCATCGGTAAGGTCAGGATAATCGCCCGCTTCGAGCACCACCGCTGGCGACAGCGTGGCGCCGTACTGAAGATCTGTCACCACGCCTTTAGCACGCTGCCGATTCCGGTCGACTACGACAATTTCGCAGGCGACGCCTCGCATAACCAAGGACAGCAGTGAGGCAGAACCGACGGCGCCCGCGCCAATGACCCCGACTTTCATGTTTGCGACCTCATGCAGCAGGGTGCGGCGCGAGCCGGCGCGCCGCCTCCATGATGGTTTGGAGGACAGTTTCCGCGGGCTGAGCTCCGACGATCGCGGTCCCGGCAATATCGAAATAGGGAACGCCTCGGACGCCGCGGTCCAGCGCAGTGCGCTCCAGGGCGCGGACGCTGTCGACGCCGTCGCCGGAGCTGAGGAATGACGCGACGGCGCTCCGATCCAGACCGATCCCGCCGGCAATTTCAGCCAGAACACCCGGGGATCCGATATCGCGCCCGTCGGTAAAATCCGCTTGAAATGCCGCTTCGACCAGGGCGCGCTGCTTGCCCTCGTGTTGCGCCAGCCAGGAAACGCGATGCGCGAGGAAGGTATTCGGGGTGCGCTGGATCACTTGATAGTCGAAAGTTGCCCCATCGTCCCGTCCGGCGAGCACGGTCTGGGCCTGGATCGCCGGGATGCGTTCCGAGCTTCCGAACTTCCGCGATAGGTAGGTTCTACGGTCCATGCCCTCGGAGGGCATGTCGGGGTTGAGTTCAAAGGGCAGCCACTCGAGTTGGACTTCGACCTCGGTCGGGAGGCGCTCGATAGCGCGCGCCAGGAGCTTTTCGCCGATGTAGCACCAGGGGCAGATGAAGTCGGAGGTGAGGTTGATTTGGATACGCACGGCTCGTTTTCCTTATTCGCACCTCAGTATGAGCCATGGAGCCATCGGTCGCCTCCTGTCTCGAGAGCCGGATCACATCAAACAGCTGGCTTACCGAGTGGCTTGTGGAGTCTGCTTGCCTCCCGCAGCCGTTATCGCCCGCGAGCGTCGTCGCTTTCGCGGACGACGCTCACCTTCCCGCAACTCTCGTGTTTCTTTTTTGGGACCGCAACAGAAGGGTTCGGGCAACACTGTGGAGATTCAGCTCAAGAAGTCGCGTGCGCGAGGACCGCTGTCGGCAGATTGGTCGCGAACTGAGCCATAACGCGCGCGGCGGTCGCTTGGACGATCTGCACGTCCTGGCCATATTGAGCTGCAGCGCCCGAAAGCACGAGGTCGGTGTGAAGCGGCACCCTCGAACCGCCGTTCGACGGCTCGAGTCGGAACACAAGAGTCCCTTGCGCTCGACCTCGGCCGGTCGCATCCGTGCCTTGGGCCTGGAGGCGCGCCGTATGATTGACCGGGTCGATCTCTTCCAACTTCACGGAGCTCGCGAAGCTGAGTGAAACCGGACCCAGCGCCACCGTCGCGAGCCGCGCGATGGCGTAGCGCCAGACCCCGGCACCTGGCTCGACAGGAGAACTAGCGATCAACCGGTCTGATCAAGCTCGGCTCGTCGAACTCCAAGTAATTCACGTAGGGCGCGACCGGGTGACAGACCATTTGAGTTTGCGAGTATGGCCGCAGCAGCTCGTTCGCCTGATCCACGCTGGATGACAGCCACGCGCCGTAATCCCCCGATTGGAGGATCGCCGGCATCTGCCGGGTCGTTGGGTCGATTTCGGCCACCAACGGGTTGGCATCGACGGTGATGAGTGCACAGCTTTCGATGACTTCGTCACCGGCTTCTGCGCGCTCCCAGAGCGCTGCGACGCCAAAGACCGGCCGGTTCACCAGGCGTAGGTAGTAGGGCTGATGATACCCACCTGGTGCGCGTTGCCAGAGATAAAAGCCTGCAAGCGGCACGATGCCGCGCCGGCCATTTACCCACATTCTGCGCAGGTCCTGCGCAGACTTCAATGCATCGCTGCGCACTGAGCCGCAGCTGGTGAAACTAATGGTGTCTTGTGGGCTCTTCAGCGCAAGACCCCACCTCATCATCACGCCTTCCGTTTCGCGTTCATGCTTCCGAGCGACTGGAATGCTCTGCGAGATGGCAACGTTAAAGCGCACGGAGAATTGCCACCAGGGACGCGCGACCGAGAGCTCACCGTCGACTTCCTCCCGGCTTGGAATCACGAGTCGTTGCGCCATCCGTGAAGCGTACGGATCGGCAAACGCTAGGAACATCTGTCCGCGCTGTGCGACACCCCGCGGGCTCCGCAGGCTCGTGATCCACCGCATATACTTGGACGTTACAAGGACGCGCAATTCTCTGGCGTCTCCTCGGGACTGGTAGAGTTCGGCGAAGCTGGAGCGCACTCGAACGCGGAGTGTGCAGAGGCTGGGCAGGAGGATGCCGTGCAACAACTCATTCCTGCCGCGGGTGGTGCAGGGCTGCACCTCAAACGCGGCGAGCGGCTGCGGATCATCGATCTGCAGGGCGGACAGAGCGGCGATCTCGTTGCCTTCTCTCGGGATGGACGCCAACGGCTTTCGAACGGCCGTACCTTCGACTACAGCGGGAAGATCTATCTCTCGAGGGGGGACGTGCTGTGGTCCGATCGCAGTGAACCGATGCTGACCATCGTTGCCGACGACGTCGGCAGGCACGACTTCCTCTATTCTCCTTGTAGCCTCGAGATGTATCGCATCCAGTACGGCGTAACAGGCTACCACCCGAACTGTCACGACAATTTGTGTGCTGAGCTTGGGAAGCTGAACATAGTGCCGGAACCGCTTCCGACGGCGTTCAATTTCTTCATGAATGTAGATGTCAGGGCAGACGGGCGTTTAGTGTTCGAACCACCCCGATCTCGCGCTGGCGATGCATTTGTCGTGTGCGCGGAAATGGATCTCGCTGTCGCAGTGTCATCCTGCCCTGCTTCGACGTGTAACGGCGGCGCGCCGCCGCGGCCGCTGGCATTCGAGATCCTTCGCGAGTGAGGTGCGCGTAATCTGCTGACGCCCCATACCGACGCTACACACTCAGCTGCTCGAGCACGCCTTCGAGGATCTGCTTCTCTAAGTGCAGCGCTTCGCGCCACTCGTGTTTCTCGGTCTTAACGATCTCCTCTCGCAGATCAGTCACATAGATCTCGAGCGCATGGCGGATGGTATTGCGCTCCGCCTCGCTAAAGTCGAACAACATGTGACGTACCTCCCACGCCTCATCGGGCGTGCAGTTCGACTACATCGCCGTCAGCAACGGCATGATCTGGTCCTACTTGCTGTCCATCGAATGTCGCGCTTCCCCACAGCCGTGCGAACTTCAGCGACCGAGCGACATCCTGATGCACGAGCCGAGCGACATCTGACACCGCGTTGCCCCGACGAACGATGAAAGGCCGTGTCCGGTCGGGCGGTTGGCCGGGCGGCTTCGTGTACACACGGACTATACCCAACGCACTGAATACGAAGGGCGCGAGTCGCTCGATCGACTGGCCGCTCTTTGCCGAGACGGCGAAGGCGGGGAATCGCACACCGGCAAGCTCTTCCAGCACGCGCACTTCGTCGGTGCCTGGATCCAGGTCACTCTTGTTCGCGATCAGGAGGGTGGGTAGTTCAACCGTTAGGGAATCTGAGGCGTGCTCCGTCGGGGTTCCGGAGTGACCTGGTGCCCCGGGCGAGGCTTCTGCCTCGCGCTCGCTGTAGCAGCCTGGCCAACGCTCCGTGAGAGTAATCTTACGTTGCGCCAGCTCGCTACAGATTGCGAGCACCTGTTCGGCGCATTCAGGGTCGGCGAGATCTACAACGAGCCAGGCCGCGTCGGCCGTTTGCAGCAAGCCCGACACCCACGGTTCCATACGGCTGCGCGAGATCGGCGGCAGATCGACGATCTGGAACGCGATGTCCTCGAAATGCAGCATCCCCGGAAGCGGTTCCCGCGTCGTTCCAGGAAACGCGCCGACCGCGGCCTTAGACCCTGTCAGAAGCGCGTGCAACGTGGATTTGCCCGAATTTGGCGGACCAATCAGGCATATCTGCGCCGCACCTTCGTGACGCACCGCATGGGTGGAGTGGCGGTGTGCAGGTCCTGCATGCGTTCCGCCGACCTCCAGGGTCAGCTCCCGGATGCGGGACTTGATGTCCGCCTGCAGGTGCTCCGTCCCCTTGTGTCTCGGAATAGTGCGCAGCATCTCTTTCAGGCAATCGAGACGCTCGCGCGGTTCGCGTGCCAGGCGGAAGGCCTGCTCGGCCCTCTTGTATTCGGGAGAGAGGTTGGCCGGCATCGCGATAATTTAAGCCCATCGACACCATCCTCGCACCTGCAGTCACTCGCGAAGGTCTCTGACATCGCGCAGTGACGTGCCACGCTCTGGGCTCCGGCCGCGGGGAAGGGTCCGGAGCCCACCCGCTCGGGTCATTCGGACCAGCGCGAGCGGGCAAGAAAACGCAAGTTAACTCCGCCGCTGACCGTATCGGACCAGCAGAAGCGCAGAGACGCGGCGCATGGGGCTGGGGTGATACCGTATGAACTTGGCGAACGACTTGGGGGAGAACATGTTGACCCAGGGAGATGCCTCATGAGAACGGCACTTACGACTGTGACGATCTGTGCAGTGTTGGCAGGTGTCGCCAGGAGCGCGCCGCCTGCCACGCCGAGCGAACCCATGAGCACGGGCGGAGCGACCCCTCTGGTACTCGAGACGCAGGAGGGCGAGAGGCGGGCCTGGAGGCCAATCGAAGGCGCGGTCGGTTGGAACGCCCAGCCCGGCCCGTTCATCTTCAAGGTCGATCGGCGCAACGGCGGCTCGGCTCAGTTGGTTTTCATCACCGAGGACGTGCCGCCGGGGGCGAAGATTGATCGCCACAAACACCCAGGCGCAGACGAGATTATCTTTCTGCAAAATGGACGTGCGCGGGTGAGCGTGGGCGATAGGGTGAGGGAGGTGCATGCCGGCGCCACGGTTTTTGTCCCCGCCGACACCTGGATTGAGGTAACCAACATTGGGGCCGATGCGATTCACGGTGTCTTCGTATTCTCTGCTCCCGGCTTCGACGATTTCATGCGCGCGGAGTCTGTTCCGGACAGCCAGAAGATTACACCTCTCACCAAGGCCGAAGATGCGCAGATCATGAAGCAGCACGCGCACGCAGTGATTTACGCCGAACCCTAAAGGGCCTTGTTGGATTGCGTTGGTGGGTGGCGCGACAGGAAGCATTGCGCACACATACCCCACTCAGCGCCAAGTGGGGTCGGAGAAGCCTCGCACCTCAGCGCGGTGGTCCAGGCGCACGAGTCACGCGGCCAAGACCTTTCCGCGACTGAGCCTGGTCGTTGCCCAATCCACCTGATGCGTTCGATGTGCGGGTCAAGTTCAATCGCGATCCGGCAACCCATCTTGCGCTCGGCGGCATCCGCCTCCCCGCCGTCGCAGTGCCGGGCAGGCGGGGCTTGATCCATCACCGACGCCGGAACCGGACTTGCAGGTGCTGTACTCGCCGCATCCGCACTACGTCGAGCGCAACCAGGGCGGCCCTGCAGTCGCTGAAGGACGCATATCCGCGGCCTGCGGACGCGGCGAGAATTGTGCTCGACGCAGCGCACGCTCCGGTACCATGAGATCGCAGACGCAGAGCACGCCCTACAACACTGCCGCTGCCTTCTCCCCGGCCCGCTTGCCATACTCCAGGGCCGAACCCCAATGCTGTGCGCCATTGAGCTCGGAGTGGCCGATCGTAACGCGGCCGTAGCCTTCCCGCACCCGCTCGAGGGGGCTCGATCTACCCCCGACACCATAGTGAAAGCCCGGGGGTTCGATCAGCCGCGCGTGGCCCCAACGGTTCAGGACCATGGCGGCAATGTCCCGCTCGGGCCTGAAACCCTGGCTGGCGAACAGCGACATCATCTGCCGCCGGATCCGCAGCTCGAAGTCCACGTAAGGGGTAGCCAGGAGTTTTGCCCGGGAGGTCGCTCCCTGCGCCGCCGCGGGCAGCCCTGGTATGGGCAGCCCCATGTAGAAGGACAGCACCGCCGGGCGGTCCGGATGCAGCACCGGCGAGTGCCCTTCGGTGACCATGTTCTGGCGGATGTTGCAGCAATAGCCGATGCCGTCGTCCTCGTCGAACCAGCGGCACGCCGTGATGCCCATGTCATATAGAAATCTCCATTGTCGCAGGGCTACGTTCACGATGAGCGCCGGCGCGTAGGAGAACTGGTCATAGGCCGCGCGCAGGTCTGGTGGCATGTCCACCAGGATGTGCTTGTTGATCCAACCTCCGCTCGCCATCACCACCGCGCGCGCTCCCACCTTGAACAGAGAGCCGCCTCTTTCATAGGTCACTGCGAGCGCGTCGCGAGTGGGATCACCGTTCATGTGCTCGACACGTAGCGCGGTCGCATTGAGCCGAATGCGGACCGACTGGCCATCACGATCCAGCGCTTCAAAATTCACCGGCCCGTACATCAGGGTGCTGAAGTCCCTTCCAGGCAGACTGTCCGCCAACAATCCACGCAGCAGCGCGCGCGGGAACAGCGAATTTCCGCCGGGGAAGGACACGGCCATGGCCCTGTCCGGCGCCTCTACGAGCTGCCGCCCGAGCCGGGCGCAGGCCGCGTCCGTACTCACACCGCTCAGGAGCCCGACGATCGGCTCCACCATGCGTGTGACCGCGGGATCGTAACCGCAGACCTTCTCGAGATAGTCCTTATAGGTGAGCGCATCGAGGTGGCGGCTCTCCGCCTCGCTGATCGGCCCGTGGTTGGCGCGCCATTTGAGGAGGTCACGTCGCGCGGTTGCGGAGAACGGAGTCTCCGCCAGGGCGTTGGCCCAGATGTTCTTGCGCCAACCCGCCGTGCCGAAGAAGTAGCCGATATCGACCTGACTCTCCTGGAATCCATCCATGTTGGAATAATTGTCTCGCGCGAAGCGCAGGGCTCGAAGCTTTGGGTCCCAACCCTGCCATGCGTACTCACGGGGCAGGTCGAACTCCGCAAAGAAGCTGTCGAGCAATGAGCCAGTGGCGCGCTCCGGAACGATGAAGTCGTTGGAGCCCTGCGGGCCGAGCAACTGCTCGCCTTCGACCACGAACTCGTTCTGACGGGCTTCGCCTCCCAACATCGCATGGTTCTCGAGCAACAGCACGCGCCTGCCGGCCCCGGTCGCCTTGATGAAGTAGCGGGCCGCGCTCAGTCCCGCGATACCGCCACCGACCACCACGAGATCAAAATCACCGGCGGCCTTCGCATTGGCCAACGCTGCCGAGTCGTAGTGCCTGTCGCGCAGGCGGTGCGCTGCCTGCACGACCGGCCACGTATCGCCGTTGGCTCGCGCGTAATCACCCACTCCGCCATAACCCGTGAAGGTGTCGTCCCCTACGGCCGGCGCACCGGTG
>Ga0306920_100010050_pt1 | contig 12655 bp, 10 predicted proteins | sample flu12Cox44000170_FD_204666 | JGI IMG/M metagenome (GOLD analysis project Ga0306920, IMG submission 204666) | Lab enrichment of tropical soil microbial communities from Luquillo Experimental Forest, Puerto Rico - flux4day.12C.oxic.44.000.170 (v2)... | ecosystem: Environmental > Terrestrial >...
AGCGAATTTCGTCGACATTCTCGTAAAGGTCGAGAATCCATCCCAGTGCCTGCTGCGGCGGCGTGATGTTGTCGCCCTTCGAGCAGAACACGACGATGGGAGAGCGGATATTGCGGAGGTCGACCGCGGTTCCGTCCGATGCTTGGATACTTCCGGCAGCGAGATTGTTGCCGATGAACAGCTCGTCGACGATGAACTGCATCTCCTCGGCGTTGAGATTGACGTGGCCTCCCCACCAGCGCTCGAAACCCAGATAGCGCGGGGCCTCGGTGTCGATCTTGGAATAGAGATTGTACTGCTTGGTCCACAGCGTGTTCGCGGGATTTTGATTCTCGAAATTCTGCACCAGCCAGGCGCCGTCGAACTTGCCGTGGCCGAGGTCGCCGGAGAAGGCGGTCAGCCAGCTGCCGCCCAACAGGCCGCCGCTGTAGCGCATCGGGTTCTTGCCGTGGACGCCGGCCCAATACGACAGCGGCGAGCCGGCGATGATGATGGGGCCGAAGAGCTCCGGGCGAATGGCGGCGAGCATCATGACCGCCCATCCCGCCTGGCAATTGCCGATCACGCAGGGCTTTCCGTCCGCGTCGGGGTGGAGCGCGGCGACCTTCTCGAGAAAAACCGCCTCGGCGCGGGCGATATCCTCGATGGTCTGGCCCGGCACGGGGTCCGGCAGGAAGCCGATGAAATAGCAGGGGTGCCCCGCCTTGAATGCAACGCCGATTTCGCTGTCGGCCTTAAAGCCGCCGATGCCGGGGCCGTGGCCGGCGCGCGGGTCGACGATGACGAATGGTCTGCGCGTCACGTCGAGTTCGACGCCCGGCGGCGGAACCACTCTCACGAGGCCGTAATTGACCGGCCGATCAAGCGTCTTGCCGCTGAGGATCAGCTCCACCTCGTAATCGAGCACGTTTGGAGCGGTCTCGGCGAGGTGCTCACGATACTGATTGCCGCGCTGGCGCATGACATCCCAGAACAACACGCTGCGCTGCGCGGCATCGACCATATATTCCATGGCTGGCCCAAATACGCCGAGTGGCGCCATAAATGCGCCGACCGAAGATGGGTGCGCTTGGCTCGATGGCATTGGCTCTGCTCCCTGCTTGCTGCTCATCCGGCGCGGGAAGGGCAACACGCCTGTCGCTCGTTCGTGCGCGCGGCGCCACCACACCCCGTCAGGTCCGACGGTCTCTTTCAAGGCGCACGCGTGAATGGCAGGCGTCTGGCGCCGCGAGCCATTCACCACATCCGCGATCGCTGCGTCTTGACCTCTGTCAAGTTCCCGGCAAGGCCCGCCGCCGCATCGTCTCTCCTTACCGCCATACCTTCCCTGGGCCGCGACCCAAATGGCTCAACCCCACTTCAGCGTCATGCCGACATCTCCGGGCAACCCTCCGGGATACTCGACGATTTCGACTCTCAGCTTGTATCCGCGCGGACGGAAGTACTTTGCCCAGAGCACATAGATTTCCTTTGGCACGCCGGTCAGCGTGTCTTCCCAGCCCGCCTCCTGCTGAATGATGGCGCGGCCCTTGTCCGTGCACAGTTGGTTCGGAAAGCGGTGCACTTGTACCTCGGTGCGGCCGTTGGCTACAGCGCGCTCGATGATCTTGATCGCGCGCAGAATGGCCTCTTCATCGGAAAGTCCGGATGGCTTCGTAAGCTGATCGTGCAATGCCTTCTTCTCAGCCTCCGCCGCCGCCCGCTTGGCCGCTTCCTTGGAGGCCGCTTCCGCCTCGGCGAGGGCAAGTTTCTGCATGAAATCCTTTGCCGTGGGCAACAACTCGTCGGGTTTGGTCGCCATGTCCGCTCCGTTCCGCAGATACCGTATCGCAGCATGACGATTCTAATCTCCCGCAGGTGATACATCAATCATATGTCGCTGATACAACATCGCAGCGGTGTTCAAAGGGAGTGTTTATAATCCTGCCGTCAACCGGCGGGAACATCCGCACACCCCGTTGTCGAGCGCTACATTGAGGCCCAGCACGCAAATGTGAGAGGATTTCATGATTCCCGTCGTCAAAGCAAAGCTCCTCGAAGGCAAGCGAGGTCTCGTCGTCGGCATCGCCAACGAGCAATCGATCGCGTGGGGCTGCGCCAAGGCATTCCGGGCGTTCGGCGCCGATCTGGCGGTGACCTACCTCAACGACAAAGCCAAGAAATACGTCGAGCCGCTCGCCCGCGAGCTCGAAGCCCCGATCCTGATGCCGCTCGACGTGCGCACGCCCGGCCAAATGGAGGCGGTGTTCGAACGCATCGCCAAGGATTGGGGCAAACTCGATTTCGTCGTGCACTCCATCGCATTCTCGCCGAAGGACGCGCTGCAGGGGCGCGTCGTCGATGTGTCGCGGGAAGGCTTTCTCACCACCATGGAAGTGTCCTGCTGGACCTTCATTCGCATGGCGCACCTGGCGGAGCCGCTGATGCGCAAGGGCGGGACGCTGTTCACGATGACGTATTACGGCAGCCAGATGGTCGTGAAGAACTACAACATCATGGGCGTCGCCAAGGCGGCGCTCGAAAGCGCGGTCCGCTATATCGCCGCCGAGCTCGGCCCGAAGGGCATCCGCGTACATGCCATCTCGCCCGGACCCCTCGCCACGCGCGCCGCCTCCGGCATTCCCGAATTCGACGCACTGCTCGACAAGGCCAAAGCGAAGGCGCCGACGCGCAGCCTCGTCAGCATCGAGGACGTCGGCGTCGCCACCGCCTTCCTTGCCCACGACGCAGCCCGCCTGATAACTGGCGAGACGCTTTACGTCGACGGCGGCTACCATATCATGGACTAGCTCGCCTCGGCTCGAAGCGGCAGCCGCACAGGGCTGCACCGCATAAGGTGCGCAACGCCGGGTGGCAAGAGACGGGTAATGTCATGGCATTAAAACGGTCGGCAGGCAGCAATGCCAAGGAGAAGATGAAGCGCAAGGCTTACGAGAAGGAATTGCACAAGCTCCAGGTCGAGCTTTGCCATTTGCAGGATTGGGTCAAGGCCAAGGGAGCGCGCATCATCGTCGTGTTTGAGGGGCGCGATGCCGCCGGCAAGGGCGGAACCATCAAGGCCATCGCCGAGCGGGTGAGCCCGCGCGTGTTTCGCGTGGTGGCGCTTCCCGCTCCGTCGGACCGGGAAAAGACGCAAATGTTCATGCAGCGCTACATCCGGCAATTTCCAGCCGCGGGCGAGATCGTGATCTTCGATCGCAGTTGGTACAACCGCGCCGGCGTCGAATACGTGATGGGATTTTGTACCGAGGTGCAGCACCGCCGTTTTCTCGAGCTATGCCCGCAAATCGAGAAATACATCATCGATGGCGGCACTATGTTGATCAAAGTCTGGCTGGAAGTCGGACAGGAAGAGCAGCAAAGACGATTTTCGGCTCGCATCAACGATCCGCTGAGGCAGTGGAAGCTGAGCCCGATGGATATCGAATCATACCGACGCTGGTATGACTACTCGCGGGCGCGCGACATGATGTTGGAGAAAACGGACAGCAAGCACGCGTCCTGGCATATCGTGCGTTCCGACGACAAGCGGCGGGCGCGCCTCAATTGCATCTCGCACATCCTGCGGTCCATTCCCTACAAGAAAGTTCCGCATGCGAAGGTGAAGCTGCCAAAGCGATCCGGCAAAGGCAGGTATGACGATCGGTCGACGCTGAAGGGCAGAAATTTCGTCCGTGAAACGTACTGACGAGCGATGAAAGGCGTGACGGCGATTGCACGCTGGCGCGCGACATCAATGTTGGTCTCCGCGATTGGGATTCTTTGATGGACGGTGATTTGGCCTCGTCCTCCTGGATCGCGTCCACTGGAAGCGGATGACCATGCCGCAACCTAGCGGAGTTTGGAGAGAGCGTGTTGCGGGCGCCTTGTTGATGGCGCTGGGAGCCTTCGCTCTGGCTGCGCCGGTGGCAGCGGGCCGGTGGTCGCTCGCAATCCTCGGGATACCGCTGATCGTGCTGAGCGTGGCGGAGGCATACGCCGCTTTCACCTCGCCGCGACGCGCCGACGCCAGCGCCTACCTGCCCTGTCTGCTTGCGCTGCTTGCCGGAAACCTGCTGCTATTGAGTTCCGCGCTGGTCGTTAGCGGTCTGCTGATTCTGCTCGTCGCTATTCTCGTGATCGACGGCTTCGGCAAGATCCTGGCCGTCTGGCGTGAACCCCATACGCCACGCGTCCCGACGATCGTCAACGGGCTTGTCGATTTCGGATGCGCGGCGCTCCTTTGGCATCTCAGTCTCATCATCGGCACAGAGCGGGCGATTGGCATCGTCGTCGGCGCCTATATCGCAGCAGCTGGGTGGCGGATGCTGATGGCGCCGGTCGAAGCTACAACGCCCGGCGCGGCCGCGGAGATACTGAGCGCTCACCCCGACCGCGAGCTCGGCCTCCCTCCCAACGAGAGCTTCGCACGCCTGCGCGCCGAAACCGACGCCGCGTCGCAGACGGTGCGTGCTACCGATCTCATGTGGATGATGACCCTTGCGGTTGTGTTCCTGGCGATCCACGCCGGCCGAATGCCGATATCGGACAGCCTGCTCGGCATCAGTTCTCCCTTCATTGCGACCGCCGGGGACGTTCTGATGACCGTGATCTTCGCGACGCTTCTCATCCTTCCGGCGCGCCTTCTGTGGAGACGATTGACAAGGCCGGTCGAGCGTATGGCGTGGTCGCTGAGGCTCGGCGCGAAGGCTGGCACTGTACCCATGAATCGCGTGGCTGATTGGCTGATTGGGCGTTGGCTCGAAAGCCGCTTCGGTTTTGCTATGCGCCTGCGCGAAGGACGTACTTCGCTTGCGGCCGCGCTGATCCTCGTCCTGCGACTGGGCCTGCCCGTGACCGCGTTTTTCGTGGCCTTCAACCCGATCTGGGGGTTCACTTGGTATTTCAACACGGAAAGCTGGGCGACCGGCGCCTACCAGAAAATGACGCAGCTGCGGGTCGATCCCTGGCGCGTCAAGATGATCGACGCGGTGACGCGCGTCTACGGTGGTGACGACGATGGTCTCTTTCGAGTCGATCCCCGCGGCCTGCAAGGAGGCGGGGATTTCAGCTTTCTCGTCATGGGGGATCCCGGAGAAGGCGATGCGTCGCAATATTCATTGGTCTCGCGCTATCTGGAGCTGGGGCGACGCGATGACGTGAAGTTTCTCGTCGTGTCCTCCGACGTGATCTATCCCGCGGGGTCGATGCATGATTACGAAGCCAATTTTTATCTTCCCTTCCAGAGCTTCGCCAAGCCGATCTATGCAATCCCAGGCAACCACGACTGGTACGATGCGCTGGAAGGGTTCAACGCAAACTTCCTCGAGCCCAAGGCGGCGCGCGCGGCGATCGAAGCTCGGGTCGAAGCCGATCTCGGACTCACCAGCACCAATGCACACCGCATCGACAAGCTGATGGCGGAGGCGGCGCGTCTGCGCCGGCAGTATGGCGTCGACGTCGGTACCCAGCGCGCCCCGTTCTTCGAATTGCAGACCGACGACTTCGCGCTGCTGGCGATCGATAGCGGCGTCCTGTGCACGGTCGACGAACGACAATGGGCATGGATCGAGCGCGCACTCGGGCGAAGCCACGGCAAGTTCATCATGGCCATCGTTGGCCATCCGCGTTTCGCCGGCGGCCGTGATCTGCCTCCGACTGCGGAAGGGCACGATGTCTCCGAGTCGTCGGGAAATTTCGCTGCGCTCTACCGCGTTTTGGCGAGTCACAACGTCAGGGTTGCCATGGCTGGGGATACGCATGACTTCGAATATTACCGGGAGAAAATCGGCGACAACGGTGCCGCGCGAGTGATGCACCACTTCGTCAATGGCGGCGGCGGGGCCTACCTCAGCATCGGCACGGCGCTGGACTTCCCTAAACAGCCTGCCGTCAGCGACTGGGCGTTCTATCCGCGCACCGACCGCCTGCGCGCCAAGATGGACGCGGAGATGCCGATGTGGAAGCAGCCGTTCTGGTACTGGATCAAGTGGTTCAGCGCCTGGCCGTTCAATATCGAGGCCTTGTCCGGCCTGTTCGATTTCAACCATGCGCCCTTCTTCCAGAGCTTCATGGAGGTGCGGGTCGAACGATCCAAGCGGCGCGTGGTTCTCGTTCTCAACGGCACTCACGGTCCGCTGCAGTGGCGCGATCTGCAAACCGGCGGCACGGTGCTTCCGTCAGGCGCATCGCTCGAGGATCCGGTCGAATTCATCGTGCAAATGGACCGCGAATAGCTCCAGGTGTGGCTCCCCGGTAACACCAATTTCCCGGCCGGAGGAATAAGCTCGGTTTGACGATCTCGGGCGCGATGATGCGAGACGTTTGTCTGTCAGATCGGCCGCTAACTCATTCAGCTTGCGTGATCGCGGCGCTTGTGCCGCTCGCCTTTTGTGATCGTGCGTCGGCAGACGAGGCAGGCGTGAGCTTCTGGCTGCAAGGTCAATTCGGCAGTTTCGCCGCAGCGCCCTCGAATCCGGGATGGTCATTCGAAAGCACATTTTATCATGCAACAGCCGCCGCGAGCCCAAGCATAAGTTTTGCGCGCGGCGGAGGAATTCTGACCGGCGTGAAGTCGCCGACGGATTTCGGCATGTTGACGCCGACCTATGTATTCGCGACGCCGGTATTGGGCGGACAAGCAGCCGTCGGAATGTCGGCTTTGTACGGGCGAAACACCACCTCCGTGTCGGCAACGCTGACCGGGCCGGGCGGAGCCTCGCTGTCAGGAAGCCGCTCCGATTACGTCATCGGATTCGGAGACTTGTATCCGGCCGCTTCCTTGAAGTGGAATCGCGACGTGCACAACTTCATGGTCTACGCGACGACCGGTGTTCCCGTCGGCGTCTATGATCCCACCCACTTGGCGAGCATGGGACTAGGCCATTGGGCGGCAGACACAGGCGCCGGCTATACCTATCTGAACGAGCAAATTGGATTTGAATGGTCCGCGGTTTTCGGGCTCACCTACAACTTCATCAATCCTTACACCCAATACCAGAGCGGCATCGACGCGCACTTGGATTGGGCGATTTCGCCGTATCTCTCCGACAAATTGCACCTCGGCGCCGTCGGCTATGTCTACAACCAGCTGACAGCCGACAGCGGGCCGGGCGCTAGGCTCGGCGAATTCAAGTCACGCGTTGCGGGAATCGGGCCGCAGATTGGGTTTTTCTTTCCATTCGCGGACCGGGAGGGATACCTCAATCTCAGAGGCTACTACGAGTTCAACGCCAGCAACCGGCTGGAAGGATGGACCGCATACGTCACATTCTCGGTTGAGGCAGCGGAACAAAAGTCGGCGCAATCGAAGTTTGCAAGGCCCACCACGCTCCCACGCTGACAGGGGTCCTTCGGCGCCGCGACGGCTTTCATCCTCCCAGGGCGATCGCAACACCGACCAACGCCACACCGACGCCGACCATCGAAAGGCCCGTGGCCCATGGCCGAAATCCAGCGCAACGCGCAAAAGCGTATCCGCACACGAACAACATTGCGATGGCAACAGCATTGGAGAGGCGCAGCGCCAATCTCGCATCGCCGATCAGAATGAACGGAATGACGATCGGGAATGTTGACAGGAAGCTGAGTAAGCAGATCCCCATCGCGCCGAGCCCGTCGCCCTTCATCAATCGCGGACGCTCGGGCTCGGGCAATTGGAGCAGCCTTTGCCGCATTAATTCCAGCTGGTCCGGCGACAAGAGCGACGCCAGCACGGGTGGCAACGCGTCCGCGATGATGCGATGCGCATCACCGATATCGGCAGCCCTTCGCACAGCCCGCAGCCGCATGACGTTGCGCCCCCGTTGGTTGAAGCGGGCCATCAGAAACACGCCTCCGTCGATGATTCCCCATGCCAAGTTGCAGCCGAGCGCGCTGAGGAGCATGGTCCGAACTTGGATGCGATCTGCGGTTACGACGCCGAGTGTCAAGGTGAAGGTAAGCGCCATTATCAAGCCGAACAGAATCTCCGAGATCCTGTCCATCGGTTCGAGGATTCGATCGGATGATTTGGCTGAAAACGGCGCCAGTGGATCAACCGCCGTTTGGATTGGCTCGTTTTTCATCTCGTCACGGACGCCGGTGCGGCTCGCCCCTATCGATCTCACCGCCGAGACTAGCGAGAGTGGCGGCTCTGTCGAGGCCTCCGACCCTGTTTCGAAGTGCTACCCAGAAGGAATGAGGCGCGATCGTCGGGCGGCGATTGATCCAGACTTGAGAGATCGCCAATGAGATCGCGATGCCGCTCGATCGACTGATCAACATCCTGGTGTCGGTCACGCTCATCGAAATGATGGTGCTGATCGGGTTGCGGGTGACGTTTGCCGAAATCGCCAATACCGCCAGGAGCTGGCCATTGATCGCGCGGGCTGTGGCGGCGAACTATCTGCTCGTTCCAGTCCTGGCCATCGTTCTGCTCATCCTGTTCGCTGCTAATCCGATGGTCGCCGTCGGCTTTCTCGTTCTTGCGGTCTGCCCCGGGGCGCCTTACGGACCGCCATTTACTGGAATAGCGCGCGCCAACGTGCCCGAAGCCGTCGGCTTGATGGTGATCCTGGCGGGATCCTCGGCGGTCGTTTCGCCGTTGCTTCTGCAGGTCCTACTGCCGTTGGTAGCGAGTGGCGAGGCGGCGCGCATCGATCCGTTCGGAATGATGAGCGCCTTGCTGATCACGCAATTGCTGCCGTTGCTGCTCGGGCTCCTGGCGAGATACCGGCGTCCGCAGCTTGCGGAGAGATTGCTCGGCCCGTTCGAACTCGCCAGCAAGATCCTGAACCTGAGTGCGGTGGGGCTGATCCTGGCCACCCAGTTCCAGATGCTCGCGCAGATCCGGACGCGTGGCTTCGTCGGCATGCTCATCCTGCTGGTCGGCAGCTTGGTCATCGGTTGGTTTGCCGGAGGACCGGGAACCGCGAACCGCAGGACGATGGCGCTTACCACGTCGCTTCGAAACGTCGGCGTCGGCCTTGTCATCGTCACCGGAAATTTCGCCGGCACGCCGGCCGTATCCGCCGCGTTGTCCTACGGAATCGTCGAGGTGCTCCTATCCCTGCTGGTGGCGTTCCGATGGCGCCGCTCGGCGCAATGACGAGACCCGCTGCCTGCGATCGGGTCATCGAGAATTCTCGGCTCGACGCCTGAGATTGGCCGTCGCACTGCGGACCGGCCGGGGCTTGGTCGCGCCCGCCACTTTTCCTGTATGATTGCGCCAAATCTCCTAGCGCGACAATGAAACCGCAAAGCGGGCCAACTTGGTTTCGGCATGTACCAGCAACTCGCTGGCTGGCGGACTATCGGGTTGAATGGTTGGCCAGCGATGCGATCGCCGGGGCCACGCTGGCGGCCTACGCCATTCCAGTTTCCCTGGCTTATGCGGGACTTGCGGGCCTGCCCCCGCAGGCGGGCATCTACGGCTATTTGCTGGGTGGGCTCGGCTACGCTCTGCTTGGCTCCTCGCGCCAACTGGCGATCGGACCGACCTCTGCGATTTCCTTGATGATCGCGGGTACCGTTGCGGCGATGGCTGATGGAGATGCGCAGCGCTACGCCCAAATCGCCAGCCTCGCGGCCGGCATGGTGGCCCTGCTTTGCCTGATCGCGTGGCTCCTGCGGCTGAGCATGCTGGTGCGCCTCATCAGCGACAGTATCCTGGTGGGGTTCAAGGCCGGCGCCGGATTGACGATCGCCATGACCCAGATGCCAAGCCTGCTTGGCGTCCCTGGCGGCGGACACAATTTCTTTGAACGGACGGCGCTATTGGTGGGTCAGTTGGGCGAGATCAACTATCTTGTGTTCGCGCTCGGCGTCGTCGCGATCCTGCTGCTCGTGCTTGGCGAACGTGCTTTTCCGGCGAGGCCGGTGGGGCTTGCGGTCGTTGCGCTCTCGATCGTGGTGGCATCGGCGTTCGCCCTTCCCGATCTCGGGGTGCCCGCCACCGGCGAGGTGCCGGCGGGGCTGCCATCTCTTGAGCTCCTCGCGCTGCGCCTGCGCGACGTCGAGGGGATCGTTCCGCTGGCTGCCGGATGTTTGCTGCTTGCCTACATCGAAGGCGTTTCCGCGGCGCGCACGTTCGCGGCGAAGCATGGCTATAGCCTCGATCCACGGCAGGAATTCCTCGGAATTGGCGCGGCCAACCTCGCGGCGGCATTGGGCCATGGCTATCCTGTGGCGGGCGGCTTGTCGCAATCCGCAGTCAACGACAAGGCAGGCGCGCGCACTCCGCTCGCGCTCATTTTTGCCTCATGTACGCTGGCGCTGTGCCTGCTGTTTCTCACGGGCTTGCTGGCAAATCTGCCGAAGGCGGTGCTTGCCGCCGTGGTGCTGACGGCGGTGTACGGACTGATCGATTTTCCAGCGATGCTTCGCATGTGGCGCATCAGCCGGATGGATTTCTACGCGGCAGCGATCGCGCTGGGCGCCGTGCTGCTTCTCGGGATCCTGCAAGGAATACTGCTCGCTGCGTTGGCCTCCATCCTGATGCTGTTGGCGCGCGCGTCGAGCCCTCACGTCGCGTTCCTGGGTCGCATACCCGGAACGAGCAGCTATTCCGATCTCGCGCGCCATCCGCAGAATGAACCGCTGCCCCACGTGATCGCGTTCCGCCCGGAAGCCTCGTTGCTCTATGTCAATGCCGACTCCGTCCTCGAATCCGTATCGCAGCGTCTTGAGGCGGAGGCCGCGCGCGACATCCGCCTGGTCGTCTGCGACCTCTCGGCATCACCCCATATCGATCTGGCGGGCGCGCGCATGTTGCACCAACTGCATCTCGACCTTGCGCGCCGCGGCATAGCATTGCGTATCCTCGGCGCGCATGGGCGGGTACGCGACTTGCTGCGAGCCGACGGCATCGGCGAAAGGGTCGGCGGACTCGATCGGCGCGTGACTTTGGACGATCTGCTCGCTGGCGTCGGCAGATGAGCTCATCGCCTTGCGAAGCGCTTGAGCGACCGAGATGTCGTGTATTGGCGCTCAGCGACAGATATTTGCACCTAATGGCCGACCGTCGCTTTTGGAGCAAAGCAGACTTCAGCCAGAAATCTCCTACAATCACGATCTATGAGTACAAGCCCTGATTAAGCTCGCGGCTGATGCGCTGTACGGTTCCCATGCCGACGCCCAGCCCTTGCTGAGGGGCTGGTTGAAATCAGGTATTTCCGTAGGGGGCCGCACGGCCGAATCACCACGCAAAACGGGTGATCGCGCTCCTGCTGCGGTTCGCCCCTTGGGATCTGGCGATTGGACAAGACCGCAGGCGGCATTACACTAGCTGTGCAACACTAGCTGTGCATGATCGGGACCGGACGATGGCACAGAACAACGTCCAGCAGATCGAAACGATCGAGCACCCCGCGAGCGGGCAAGGTCGCGAATTTCCGCCATTCGAGAAGCAAACGTTTCCTTCGCAACTCTTTTGGCTCGCGCTGACCTTCATCCCGCGGGTGGCGCTGGCGCGGATCAACTCGATTCTGGAGGAGCGCCGCAAACGCGTCGAAGCCGATCTTGCGGAAGCGCAACGCTTCAAGGACGGGTCCGACGCCACCATCTTGGCTCGTGAAAAGGCATTGGCGGATGCCCGCGCACGTGCGCAAACACTGGCCAATGAAACACACGAAAAGGCGGCGGCAGCCGCCGAGGCGCGCCGCGAAGAAGTGGACGCAAAGCTCGCCAGTCGCTTCACCGAAGCGGAAAAGACCATTGCCGCTACGCGATCGGCGGCCATCGCGAAGGTGCATGGTGTTGCGAGCGAGGCCGCGGCCGCAATCGTCGAACGGCTGACCGGCATCGGACCGGCGAGCGAAGAGGTCAACGAAGCCGTCAGCAACGTGCTCAAGCGCTGAGGAAGCCAACTTATGACAAGTTCGATAAAGACCATGCTTGTTATACTGGGGGTGACATTTGCATTCGTTCTCGAACCAGCGCCCATAGCTCAGGCGCAGGTTACGCTCGACGTCTCAAAGCTCACGTGCGGGAAATTGCTGAGTTACAAATTTACAACTGCAGAAAAAATCGGGGCGTGGGTGAGTGGCTATCATAATGGGAAGCGCGGCAATACTTCTCTTGACACACACGGACTGATCGACAATGCAAAAAAGCTGCGAAATTATTGCATTCGAAACAGTCAAACGCTCGTCATGGATGCGGTAGAAACGGTTCTAGGCGCGGCACGATAGATGCAAGCACCTCCGGCCGACGCGCTCGACGGCAAAATGCAGTAGCGGTTGATGCTATGCCATTTTCCTGGTCGAGATCGGTTCAGTTTGCTGAAGAGCCGTTCGATCGGAATAATCCGGCGAGTGTTTGAGAAGATAAAATAGCGTCGGACCAGCAGGTTGGACTCGCACCTCGATTTGGGGTAGCAGCCGTGTCGGCGCGCCTTTGACCAAGATCAAGGTGGAAGTTCCGGTGCCGGTTAGATCGCAATTTTGTAGACCAAAAGGGCCCCAGATGCGCGCTACAATTTTGGCGGCTGTTTTGAGCTACGCATTCGCCGCGCCTGCCTACTCGCAACAGGGCGCGCCTTCCGCCGTTCCCGTCGGCATCGTCATCGCTGAACGAAAGCCGATTTCGAAGACGCTCGATTTCGTCGGACGCGTCGAAGCCATCAGCCGCGTCGAAGTTCGAGCGAGAGTAAAAGGCTTCCTGGAAGCTGTCCTGTTCAAGGAGGGCGATCTGGTCA
>Ga0306920_100010052_pt1 | contig 12655 bp, 9 predicted proteins | sample flu12Cox44000170_FD_204666 | JGI IMG/M metagenome (GOLD analysis project Ga0306920, IMG submission 204666) | Lab enrichment of tropical soil microbial communities from Luquillo Experimental Forest, Puerto Rico - flux4day.12C.oxic.44.000.170 (v2)... | ecosystem: Environmental > Terrestrial >...
ATCTCTTGAACGTTCGCTACGTCGCCGAACACGCCGCCCAAGAGGAGTACGCGGTGGTCTTCCCCCAATACTTCGCCGGACAAATCTTCGAGGCGAGGCATCAACCCGGCACGATCGCCTACAGTCCCGAACTACAGTTGACTCTCTTGCAGGAAACCACCGATGAAATGGCGCGCAATGGCTGCAAAAAAGTTGTCATCGTCAACGGCCATGGCGGCAATGAGCACCTTCTCCCCTACTTCGCGCAGTCGCAACTCTACAAGCCTCACGACTACGTGGTCTACGTGCAATGGGGACATGAAGCTACCCGGAAGGTTGGCGCCGAGAAGAGTGGCCCGGACTGGCACGCCGGAGAATCCGAAACCTCCAACACCCTGGTCACGCATTCGAATCTCGTGCACATGGATCGCGCCTCGAGCGAATCCGGCGCCGATCAAAAGCGTGTCAAACTCCCGGACAACGTCTACACCGGGATCTGGTGGTATGCCCGCTTCCCCAATCACTATTCAGGTGACGGCAGTGCGGCAACCAAGGAGCAGGGCGAAGCCGACGTTCAGGGGTGGATCAATACGGTGGTTCGCGCAATTAGAGCCATCAAGGCGGACGACGAGAGTCTGAAGCTGCAGAAGCAATTCTTCGAAGAGAGCGCGCATCCTCTGGACACGGCACAATAATCAACGCGTTCGAACGCTCGAACTGCGCGGCAGGGCTCTATGCGCCGATGTTGCGGGAACGTCAGCGATGGCGCCGCAAGGACGCTATCCAATTTCCCAAAATGTCGTTGTTGGGCGCCTCGAGGTCAAAGAATTCCACGCCCAGGCCCACCCGTGGCTTGACGATTCGCACCACCACAAACGCGTCCACGGTCTCGCCCCGCCGCGTAAGACGCAGCCGCGCCCGCGTATTGACCCGAAACATCTTGCTCGTGCAGATGAAGCACCCGCCGAGCGAGATATCCGAGGTTACTCCGGTTAACTGTTGCCCTGACTCCATATCGATCATCTCGGCGTCCGCGGCAAACGGATAACGGATGGTATAACGTCGGTCTCGGACGCCCGTAATGCGCGCTCCGGATCCGGGTCGGTAGCCGGTCATGGAAATTACCTTGTTCATGGGTCGCTTTATCCAACACGGCCCAAACTCTGTTCCCCTAAGGCGGTTGGCACAGATCAGTTTGACCGAATCACTCTCTCTTGAGAACTGCCCCATGGACCCATGAAGCGTAAGGGTTACCCAATCGCTAGCCGCTCCCTAGACCCTATTATTGGGTACGACAAAGCTCGGTCCGCCTCCCCTTGGCCTCCTCCGATGCCATGCTAGTCTGGCATCGAAGGGATCCTCATTCGTATCTATCCCATGACTGTCGACGGAATCCGCCAGAGCGACCGCGTCAGCCTGCGAATGCAGGTCGATGCCCACTGGTCCGGATCCGGTGGCACGGCCATGAAACAGTCCGCCGAGTCCCTCTTGGTAAGCCGCAACGGTGGAGTCATTCGTCTTCAGGAAAAGCTCTTTCCCGGCCAGGAACTTACGCTGGAACGTAAACTCGAGGGCGACCAGACCAAAACCGCCCGAGCTCGCATCGTCGCCGAAATCGACAAGGAGCCCGAAGGCTTCATCTACGCTATCGCCATTCTGGAGCCCCGCGCCGATTTTTGGGATATCGATTTCCCCGCCCTTCACAAAGGCGAAGAGGCCCTCGCCCGCATGCTGATGGAATGCAGCTTTTGCCAGCGGCGCGAAGTCGTATATTTGAACGAGATGGAGCTAAAGTCTTTCGAAATTCGTAAATGCGCCGCCCGTCTTTGCAAGCACTGCGACTCTCCCTCGATCTGGATCGAAGCCCAGTCCGAATCCATAGCCGACGACCCGCTGGCTTCCCGCCTCGCTGCGGATGAACGCGTGGTTCCGCGGCGCAACCGGACCCGCGTCAAAGCCCGCGTGCTTGCCTGCATACGCCGCCGGGGTTTTCAGGAAGAAGTGGTCGTCTGCGAAGATCTGTCAAAAGGTGGAATCAGCTTTCGCAGCCGCAATCAATATCCAGAGGGCACACGCTTGGAAGTCGCCGTGCCCTACACACCGGGTGCCGGCGCTATCTTCGTCCCGATTCGCATCGTTTTTTCGCAGCCCCTCGCCTCGGCGGGACTTTTCCGACATGGCGCGGCTTACCTGCGCCCCCCCGAATAGCATCCGGGGTGCTCCTATTTTTCGCTCGCGCTCGATACAATCGACTGCCAGTTTATGATCGCATTCCACAACATGCGCTGGTCTCCGCGATTCAAATCGCGATGCAGCGGATTGAAATTGAATGTAACGACATGCCCCTGCCCCACCGGCGAATCCAAAATCGCCGGCCGCCCGCTCAAGTTCCCTGCTCCCCAAATCTGACCACTCACCAGTATCGGCGCGCCGTCTCGGTCGCCCCACTCCAGTACGACGCTGCTTCTATCCACCGGCCCGTCCAGGCACGTGGTGCAATAGGCCATGCGCAACCACCGGCGTGGCGTCGCATACAGGGGAAAGTTCTGACGAAACACGTGTGTGCGCGCCGGATATCCGTACGCGATCGGGTGGTAAGGTCGATCGAAGGTCGCCCGCACATGGGCGCCCGGTGTCCGCGTGAAGGCCTCTTGCGCCGCCGCAGCCGACTCCGTCCCTCCCCCTTGGGAACTCCGTGGCACGCCCCCCGAATCTCGCCGCACGCCGCGCACGATCCCCGCTTCCAGGGGCAGCATCGAACCACTTCCGAGCGTGATGAACAACCCACCTTGCTCGACAAAGTTCTGCAGCTCCGCCAGCCCTTCCCACCCGATTCCACCGGTGATGTCCTCGGAAGACGCTGGCGTGCCGAGACTCGGAGTCTGCGCTGTTTTGTTGAACGCCATCGGGCGCCACTTTTTCGGCAAACCTTGAATTTGCTCCGCGAGCTCGAGATCCACGTGTCCGTACAACAGCACATCAACCTTGTCCTTTAGCTTGCCGGCGCGAATGTCTTCGTCGCGCAGATAAATGTAGGGAACCTTCCGCTGATCCAAGGAATACCGCACCCATCCAATCGAGTCTGTATCCGCCCAGGGCACCCACACCCCGAGGCGCGGCAATTTCGCCGAATGATGCGGCACATTGGGCAACGCGTTGGTTGCCGTAAACGTCAGGTCCAACTGTTGCGCTGCTTTCTGCAACGCCGCCGTGAGGCCATCCTGAGCAGGAATCATCCACGACCCCACCGGATAAGACACTCTTCCGCTTTCGAATCCACGCTCCGCCACCTGGACTTCAAATGCCGACAGCAGAAACCTTGCCTCCAGCAGCCCTTCCTGGCCCTCATCCTCCAGCAGAAAATCTCCTCCCGCACCCGTCAGCACTTGCCCTTTCGGTTGCGGCTCTTCGGTCAGCAACGACAAGGCTGCCGAGCGAATCGCGGCGTCGCCCGTGACTACCGCCTGCAGGTGGTAGTGTGCCGGAAGCTCCCAGGACACGTCGTCGTACGGTTCTGTCGCCTCCTTCGGATAGTGCTGCGGCATCAGCAGATCCACAGCGTAGTTGCGATACGGTTGATCGAGACGCACCACGTAGGTGCCGGCAGGAAAGGATCCTTCCTTCACCGCGATGGCCGTATTCGCTCGACTTACCTCGATATGCTGGCTCATCAGTCGCGCCACCATCTGCGCAACACGCTCCGGATCGCCTTGATGTTCCGGGATCAAAAACGCATACGGTGCTTCCTCGACTCCTTTGCGGTATGAATGCAGGCTTTTGGTATAGAAATTCCGCAGCAAAGTCTGCGAATTCGTCGCTGCGTAGTCCAGCGCCGCCAGCATCCCGGTTTCGTTGTAGTTGACGTTATCACGCGCGGACCATTGAAAATCTCCGGACGGAGGTGGCAGTGGCCGGTACCATTCCCGCGAGGCGCCTTCCTCCTTCACGTTGCGCGTTAGTGTCTCTGCCGTTCCGTTCCCGAACGTTTCGAAACCCCGCCCGATCGCGTTGTGGTTCATGGCCACCGAATCCAGAAACAATTCGGCGAATCCTTCCCCGAAATCCCAGGTCGACACCCCCGGCATCCCCAGGCCCGTCATCGTCTGCAATTCATAAAAGCTGAGCGATAAAAACTCGCTGAAGGTAATCGGATCGACATTCGGGTTATACGGCCCGGTGCCGTTCCACGTCATCAGCAGCGGCACGGCTTCGTGCAGGTCGTGTATCACCGTCGGATGCCACTCGAAAAACATCCGCGCCACCGCTTTGGTGGTTTCTTGCGTCAACTGATGCGCATCCCGGTTGATATCGACGAACACATACTTCCCCCAATACGGCGGCGACTGTCGCGGCAGGGTATCCCGATCCGTCTTGCCCTTCAGATAGCGGTAGAACCATTCCACCTGCTTGTCCCGCCCATCGGGATTCGCAACCGGATTGATCAGCACAATCAGCTTTTCGCGGATGCGCTGGATCATCGGTTGTTCCGATACCGCCAAACGGTACGCCAGTTCGAGCACCGACTCCGTCGAGCCGGTCTCGTCCGAATGCAGCGCCGCATTGAAGTAATAAATTGGACGGGAACTCGCGATCAATTTTTCGGCTTCGGCCGCATCCGTTTTTCGCGGATCCGCCAGCGTCGCGGTTGCCTGCTTCAGCCGATCCAGACTCGCAATTCCTTTTTCATCCGTGACCGCGAGCAGCAGGATGTCCCGGCCCTCTTCCGACTTCCCGATCGTAAACACCCGCACACGCGGCGACGCCGCCAGCGCGCGGCAATAGGCATAGGCCTTCGCCGAATCCACCAATTCCCCCGGCGCTCCCATCATCCGGCCGTAAAATCCACGCGGAGACGGTAGTTGCGCGGAAACCGGGATATACGACACCCAGGGCGACAGAAACTGCGCTTCCGTTGTAGCCTTCGCAATCTCCTCGACCGAGCCGGCCTCCGCAAGGTCCGGAGCTACCCCGGACTGCGCCTCCCCGGACACCGAAAACACCAACACCATACAAGCGAGCACAAAAGAACGAATCAAGTGCGTCTCCAGGGTAACGATTGGGATTGGCAAGCAAACCTTAGGAGTGTACTACAACGCGAAACAGGAACAACCCAACCGCGATCGGCGGCCTTCCCGGAACTGCGCTCATTGAAACCGTATTAATCGAGCGCCGGTACGGCCGACTGCTCGCGGCGCCGCCGGTGCAAGTAATGCATCGCGATATTCAGATAAACATCGCCGCACGGCGTTCCGATGCACAGCACCATCGCTTCGGTGTCCTCGCTCCCCGCCAATCCCTGGTCGCTCATATGGATTTCGGGCGGGAACACCTTAAACCGAAATCCTTGATCATTGAGCAGCGTCACTGAATTGCCGATCACCATATTCGCCAATTCGCAAACCGTCTCGCGCACCACTTGCTCGCTTGCGGCCACCGGGGCACCCGCCAGATGGCTCGCCACTTTCATGGCCACGTCGGGCGCCAGATCCAGGATCACACGACCTTCGATATCGCCCTTGATCGCAATCAGCGCCGCCACACCCTTTCGCCGGTAGGTGTTTTCGTCCATCGACAGGTCGCCAATGGTTGTCGGCGCTTGCAGCGATTCCGCAAAAACCGCGTCGGCCGCATTGATAAACGGCTGAATCAGTTCCATTCTCATGAGCGTTGCTCCCCGGCAAGTGCCACGGGCGCGCCCGCAGCGTTCGGATCATCTCCCAGGACATAACGCAAAATTTCGTACAGTACTTCCGGTTTTACCGGCTTTTGCACAAAATGTTTCGCGCCTTTCTGCAGCGCCGCCAGGATGTTCTCCTGGTAGCCCACGGACGACACCATCACGATCCGCGCGTCTGGATACTGCCGCACGATCCGCTCCACGGCCTCGATCCCTTCCATCTGCGGCATGGTGATGTCCATCAGCACAATGTCCGGCTTGGACCGCCCGTATTCGGCGATGGCCGTCAATCCATCTCCGGCTTCCCCGGCCACTTCCCCTCCGAAGAGCTCGATCATCTTGATCAGGTTTTTCCGCGCGAACACGGAATCATCCACCACCAGGTACCGCACCGGGTGCTGGTCTTTTCGAAGCAGCGCTGCGAACTGTTGCATGACTTCTCCTTTTGCCTCCCCGCGTCTGTTCAGGCGCGTGGAGTGGACACCGGAACTTTTTCGCCTTTCTCCGACTTCTCGCTCCCATCTGACTTTTCCGAACTGCCGCTTTGGTTTCCGTACTGCGCCACCAGATAGGCGCCCAGACCGTCCAGCGGCAGAACTTTATTCGCGTGGCCCTTCACGATCGCTGCCCGCGGCATTCCGCTCACCACGCAACTCTCTTCGCTCTGCGCTATGGTCACGCCACCTGCGGCCTTAATCGCCCCTAATCCTTCGGCGCCGTCTTCTCCCATCCCGGTCATCAGCAACCCCACCGCTGTCAATCCAAACTCTTGCGCCACCGAGTGAAACAGCACGTCCACCGAAGGCCGGTGCCCGTTGATCGGCGGGCTGTCCGACAGCACCACCATCTCCCCGCGCGGCATGCGCCGCACCATCATGTGTCGGTTCCCGGGGCAAATCAGCACCCGGCCGGCAATCAGCAAATCTCCCGATTTCGCTTCTTGCACATCCATGGCGCAGCATTCGTCCAGCCGCCGCGCAAACATATCGGTAAACCCTTCCGGCATGTGTTGCACGATCACGATGGACGCCGGGAAATCCGCGGGAATTTGCGTCAACAGGTACTGCAGCGCGTTTGGCCCGCCGGTCGATACCCCGATCGCAATGACCCGGCTCGGCGCGATCACTGGACACGATTTTCTTTTCGTGGGTGGAATCGGCTCCACCTCGAAGGAAGGCAGTTTCCTGACCCCGCTCGCGCGCTTCGCCACCTTGATCTTCTCGATCAGCTGCGACGCGATCGGATCTAGGTGGCCCGACGCCGCATCTTTTGGCTTGGCCACAAAATCGATGGCGCCCAACGCCAGCGCCTTGAACGTCGAATACGCCCCCTCCCGCGAATGCGTGCTGAACACGATCACTGGACGCGGGGCGTTGCGCATAATCATCCGCAACGTCTCGATTCCATCCATCCGCGGCATTTCCAAATCGAGTGTCACCACATCCGGATGCAATTCCGCGATTTTCTTCAGCGCAAACGCCCCATCCATCGCCGTTCCCACCACTTCGATCCCTGGATCGCGCTCCAGAATCATCGGAATCAGCTTGCGCATCAATGCCGAATCGTCCACCACCAGCACTCGTACCCGGGCGCTCATGCGATCGCTCCTAGCGGCAACGACCGTGACAACCGCGCCACGATGGCCGGCACGTTGAGGATCAATACCACCGTCCCGTCTCCCAGGATCGATGCGCCACTCACCAGGTCACTGGACACCAGTTCGCTCGGGAGTGCCTTGATCACTAATTCTTCTTCGCCCACCAAGCTGTCGACTACCAACCCGAAGCGCTTTTCCGCCTGCCCGATCACCACTACGAAATTCTTTTTCTTCTTCTCGCCCGTCGAATCCACTGCGTGCAGCCGGCTGAGGGTATTCAGCCGCACCAGCGTCAGGATCTGTTCACGCAACCGCAGCACCTCGCGTTGATCCAGGCGATGTACTTCCTGCTCATTAATGCGCGTGATTTCGATTACCGACGACAGCGGCACGGCAAACAACCGCCCGCCGACGCGGAACAACAGCGTCTGAATACTCGCCAGCGTGAGCGGTACGCGCAATTGGATCGTCGTACCCTTGCCTTTCACCGAAGAAATCTGGATCGTTCCCTTCAGGCGCTCGACCACGGTGCGCACCACGTCCATGCCCACGCCGCGTCCCGACACTTCCGTCACTTCCGCCGCGGTGCTGAAGCCCGGTTCGAAAATCAAATTCAGCAGGTCCGGCGCGCTCATGCGCTTCGCTTCCTCGGCCTGGATCAGTCCGTTTCGTACCGCCTGCTCTCGTACCAGATCCAGGTCCACGCCACGCCCGTCGTCGTGCACTTCCAGAACGACTTGCGTACCCTGGTGGTAGGCATTCAGCGAAACCGTTCCGCGCGCCGCTTTGCCGCCCGCGATTCGATCGTCGGCCGATTCAATCCCGTGATCTACGGCGTTCCGCACCATGTGCGTCAGGGGTTCGGCCAACGCATCCAGAATTCCTTTGTCCAGATCGGTGTGCTCCCCCGCCACTTCGAGCGCCACATCTTTCCCGCATAGCTTGGCCACATCGCGAACCACGCGCGGAAAACGCCGGAACAATTGCTCCACCGGCACCATGCGAATTTTCAGCACGCACTTATGCAGTTCGTCAAGAATCCGCGATTGAAACGCCAGCACTTCCGACAGTTTTCCGCGGATTGGATCCTTCGCATGATCCCGGTCAAACTCCGCCAGCGTGCGGTTCAGCATGGACTTCCCGATGATCAGTTCCCCCACCAGATTCATCACCGCGTCGATGCGCGCCGCGTCCACGCGCAGGGTACTCTCGGTTACCGCCGCTACCGCCGACGCCCCCGCCGTCTGCTTGGCCAGCGACCGGTCATGCGTCTCGGTGGCGTGCGACGTGAGCTGCACCGCCTGCGCTTCGAGAATATCCCCCAGCAACTCATGCTCAGCAGTTTCCGCCTGCGTCGCCGGCTCGATCCGCACATCGGCAACCACCGCCGGAATCTTGCAGCGGTGTGCGATATGCTCCACCGGATGCGTGCTCGCCAGCGCCGACTCCACGACCTCCACGGAGGCTGCCGCCGCGTTATCCTCGGGACGCAGCGCAATCACCGTTCCGCACGAATGGAGTACGTTCCGTACCAACTGGAAGGCCGCCGCCCGCATCGCGCTCTGGGGATCGATGCGCAAGGCCACGTTGTATACTTTGTCCCCGCGCAGCAAGGCCTCCGAAACCATCAGCCGTTCGTACTCGTTCCACTGAAAACTCGCCGGAACCGTCGGAGCATTCGCCGGCCCGGCGGTTTCTTTTCCGCCGACCCCGGACTCGATCAGCAATCCATGAATCAAGGTCCGCAGCGGCGCAGCCGATGGCGGCTCCTGCTGTTTCTGATACGCGCCCAGCATACCTTCGAACGTGTCGACCGCCGCCAGAACGACCTCCGCGACCGCCGTACCGTGCGCCTGCGCCACTTTCAGCGTCAGAATGTCTTCCAGTTCGTGCGCAATTTCGCTTAACCCTTGAAATCCGCACGCCGCCGAATCCCCCTTCAGGGTGTGCACGGCCCGGCGCACACTGCGGATCAGTTCTTCGTCCGCCGGCCGCTTCTCCAATTCGAGGCCCGCGTCGTTGATCACCTGCAGTTGTTCCGCGGCGCTCTCAAAAAAGAGCGCGCGCAGTTCCGCCCCCCGGTCCTCAGGCAATAAGCTCAAGAACCCACCTCAATGCGCTTGTACGCCGTGCCGTTGTTCTCGTGCACCATCCGAAAACGCTGGGTCAGCCCAAACAGGCTCTCCGCGTGTCCCACAAACAGGAATCCGCCGGGATTCAAACAGTGCCAGAATTTATCGATCAGTCGTTTTTGCTCGGCTTCGTCGAAATAAATCATCACGTTGCGGCACAGGATGATGTCATTGCGTCGTGGCAGGAATTCCGTCTTCAAATTATGGAAGTCGAACTGCACCAGTTCTTTCAGCTGCGGCTTGACCGTATACTTGTCGCCGGCCTTTTCGAAATAACGGAGTCGCGTCGTGTAGTCGACCGGCTCCATCTGGACCTCGGTATAAATTCCTTCCTGGCCCGTGCGCAGGCTCGCATAACTGATATCGGACGCCACGATTTCCAGCTTCCACGGTGGCGGAATCAATGGTTTCGGCGAAGGCATGTCAAACGGCAGTGGATTCCGCAGGTAGTAATAGGCCAACGCATCGCAAATCAGAATCGCCACGGAATACGGTTCTTGCCCCGTGGAGCATCCCGCGCTCCAGACGCGGATACTCCAGTCGCGCCGCTCCTGTTTGTGCCGCAGCAACTCTTCCAGCACGCCTTTCTGCAATAGCTCCAGTTGCGGGCGGTTGCGGAAGAAACTGGTCTCGTTCACCGTCAGATTCTCGAGCAGCAGAGCCAGTTCATGGCGCCCTTCCCGGCTGGTCAACAACCGGTAGTAGCTATAGAAAGAATCCAGCTGACAGGCCTTCAGGCGTCGCTGCAGGCGATCCTTCAGGAAGTGGGCCCGGCGCTCATCGAAGTACATCCCGCACTCCTGGTACACCAGTGTCTGCAGGAGTTTGAGTTCTGCTTCGGTGAGCTGAATCTGAGCGGTTATCGTTCCCATGCTCGACACCAGCGGCGCTGAGATTGCCGTCTCGGCTTCCCGACTTCCGGAAGCTTCAGCGGGAAATCGCGGCGGGTTCCGCAGCCTCCTCGAGTTTCTTGAATTCCGACTGGCGCAACAGCCGCGCAATATCCAGCAAAATAACGAGCCGGCCCTTTAGTTTCCCCACACCGGTTACGTAGCTCGATTCCCCTTCCGCAAACACGCTTCCCGGTGATTCGATTTCCGAAGGGGGAATCTTCAGCACTTCCGAAGCGGAGCTCACGATCAGGCCGACGAACTTGTTATCCAGCTCCACCACGAGAATGCGGTTCTTCTTGTCCGGCTGTACCGCTGAATTACCGAATCGCTTGCGCAGGTCCATTACCGGTATGATTTTCCCGCGCAAGTTGATGACTCCCTCGATCACGTCCGGCGCGTTCGGCACCGCCGTAATTTCCGGGACCCGCACAATCTCCCGCACCGATGCGATACGAACCCCGTAGGTTTCGTTCCCGATGCGAAATCCAACGACTTGATGATCTTTCTCCATCAAAGACTCCCGCTCAGGAACGGCTCACTTCGGCCAACTCGTAATCCCGCGCTTCCCGCATGGCGGCATTGCGCTTTTGCCCATTGCTATCCTTGCGCTGCCGGGTCTGTGCTGCGCGGTCGATTACAAAACGGTCCATGTTGTCGAGGAGATTGCGCGACAGCTTCAACATCTGCTCTGCCGCCGCCGACAACTCTGTCGAACTGGACGCCGACTGCTGCACCAACTCGCGCATCTTGTCCATCGCCCGCACTACCGCTTGCGCCCCGGAGGCCTGTTCTTCGACTGCCGAGTTGATTTCCTGGGTGATCTCCGTCAGCCGGTTGGTCGCCTTGGCGATCTGCGACGATCCCACCGACTGCTCGTTCGTCGCCGCTCCGATTTCCTGGGAGAACTTGTACACTTCGGTCACCACATCGGAAATCTTGTGCAGCGCCGACCCCAGGTCGTTCCCGAGGCTCAGCCCTTCTTCCACGATGCGCGTGCTGTGCTCCATGTTCTCCACCGCCTGGCGCGCTTCGCGCTGGATGCTCTGTATCAGGTCGGCGATTTCCTTGGTCGATTGCGTCGATTTTTCCGCCAGTTTGCGCACCTCGTCCGCGACCACCGCGAATCCCAAACCATGCTCGCCCGCGCGCGCCGCTTCGATGGCCGCGTTCAACGCCAGCAGGTTGGTCTGTTCCGCCAGATCGTCGATCACTTCGATAATCTTGCCGATGTCGTCCGCGCGATGCCCCAGGATATTGATGATTTCCGCCGACGACTGGATCGCCCGGTTCGTGCGGTTCAACCCGTCCGTAGCTTTCTCCATCGTTTGGATGCCGGTCTGCACTTCTTCGCGGGAACGATTCGCGATGTCCAGCAATACTTTCGCGGTGTCCGCCACGCGCTGGATCGATGTCACCATCTGGTCGATCGACGCCGAGGTTTCCGCCACGCTGGACGCCTGAACCTGCGTGTTTTTCACTACGTTTTGCACGTTGATGCTCATCTCGTGCATCGTGCTGGTCACTTCTTCGATCGCCGAAGACGCCTGCACGCTCACCTTCGCCGATTCGTCGGCGGCTCCGGCCACCTGGTTCGAGCCGGCCGACACCTGCGACGCCGCATCCCGCGTGTTCCTCACGATTTCCTGCAGCCCGTGCTCCATGCGCTGGAATGCGTTGCCCAGCGTGTCTCGCTTCGATCGCGGCGTAACCTCCACGGTCAGGTCGCCTTCCGCCACCGCCATGGACACCGCGGCCATCTCTTTCAAGTACGCCACCATGTTGTTGAACGTCGTGGCCAGCGCTCCAATCTCGTCATTTCGGTGAATATCGATGCTCTGGTCGAGGTCGCCGGAGTCTCCGATTTCCTGCGCCACGGAAATCAAATGCTGGAGTGGCTCGGTAATCGATTTCGCCGTCCTCACGGCCGTCAACACTCCGAAACCAATCGCTCCCAACGTTCCTAGCAGCACAATAAACACGCTGATCAGGCTGGCGCGCGACGCCAAGGTCTGCGACTCCGTCAGTGCCTTGCTAATGTCCGTGTTCGCCTGGTCCAGCACCGCCGACGATTTGTTCAGCCACGATGCCGGGTCCTTCTGCAGATAGAAAATCTGCAAGTCTGAAACCGTCGCATCACCCGAATCCACCTGGTGCCGCTTCGCCAGCAGCGGTTTGGCAAAATTGTCGGCCCAACTGGCTTCTGTGCTCTCCACCTGAATCAACGCCGTACGCAGGTAATCGTTCGCGGTCTGCGTCTGGCCACGCTTGAGTTGATCGCTCAGTTCCGTAAACCCGTGATTCACCTTGTCTTCATCTCGCGGATCGCCGCTGAGCAGGAAATTGTTCAGGTTCAGGCGGTTTTGCATGATCTGGTAGC
>Ga0306920_100010053_pt1 | contig 12655 bp, 11 predicted proteins | sample flu12Cox44000170_FD_204666 | JGI IMG/M metagenome (GOLD analysis project Ga0306920, IMG submission 204666) | Lab enrichment of tropical soil microbial communities from Luquillo Experimental Forest, Puerto Rico - flux4day.12C.oxic.44.000.170 (v2)... | ecosystem: Environmental > Terrestrial >...
GTTGATGTCGGCAATCGTCATCAAGGCGGTGTCTTTCAGTGAGGTCTCCGAAATGGCCATCGTGCCCGAGAGCGAATGCAGGACGCCCACCTTGATCGGCCCGCTGCCGGTGTCCGCGTGCGCGAACGGCATGCGCCCCGCAGCCGCGAGTGCGCCCGACATCGTCCCGAGTTTCAACAGACTGCGACGTTTCATTTATTTGCCCCTTGTCGGTGAGTGAGTCGCGGGCCGTGGCGCGTGGTCGTTGGTCGTCGTGCGCGCCGCCCGATGTGTGTGGCCAGTCTTGCGCAGACCCTTCTGCAAGCGTTGTGCCAGCGCGAGGGTCAAGCGCGAGGCTTGCCCCACAAGGGACGCGGCGATGCGGGACGCATCGGCGGCCGCGTGGCAGGCGGGCGATTGTGGTGCAGTGAGATGCATGTTCGGGCGCACTGCATCGTCTCAGTGCGCGCTTGCATGAAGTGGAACGACAGTTGCAGCTGGGCACGCTGCATCGTTGTGCATGGCGGGCGCGCGCTTTGAACAGGGCTTTTCCGGGGTAGATTTTCTCGTCCGTCGCGCTGGTGTTGCACGACCTGGACTGAAGCGAACGGTCCAGAAATGACAAAGGGCGCAGCCCCGGCCACGCCCTTTCTGCCTGACGCATTGGCGGTTCATGCCCGCCCGTCGTGTGTCGTGCTCAGTACGTCGGCACCTTGGGATCGACCTGACGCGACCAGGCGTCGATGCCGCCTTGCAGGTTGAACACCTTCGTGTAGCCGCGCGACTCGAGGAACATCGCGACCTGGGCGCTGCGCGCGCCGTGGTGGCAAATGCAGACGATCTGCGCCTCGTCGTCCAGCTCCTCGCTGCGCGCGGGAATTTCGCGCATCGGGATCGACGTGCTGCCGGCGATCTTTGCGGTTTCGATTTCCCAGGGCTCGCGCACGTCGAGCAGCACGGGGGTCTCGCGCGAGGTGTCGGCGAGCCATTCGGCGAGGGCGGGGGCGGTCAGATTCTGCATGGAACACTCAATCGGGTAAAAGGCCGGGCAACCGTGAAAAGCGCCCGGCGATGCGACAGGTTGGCGGCGCGTCAGAACTTGAAGCGCGGCGGATGCACGGCATTCTGCAGCGGTTCGACGTAGGTCTCGAACACGCCGGCAATGCGGTACTGCTTTTCGTCGATGCGCGTGATGATCTGCGCTTCCATGACAGGCGCGCCGCCCACGAAAGCGGCGAGGCGCCCGCCCACCTTGAGCTGCTCGAGCAGTTCCTGCGGCACGATCGGCAGGCCGCCCGAGACGCAGATCACATCGTAGGGCGCATTCGTGGCCCAGCCGCGCGCGCCGTCGCCGAGCGCGACTTCGGCGTTCAGCACGCCGTTCTTGACGAAGTTCGCACGCGCGAACTCGGCGAGTTCCGTGTCGATCTCCACGGTCAGCACCTTCTGCGCCCGGTGTGCGAGCAGCGCCGCCATGTAGCCGGAGCCCGCGCCGATTTCCAGCACGCTCTCGTGCTTCTTCACCGCGAGCTCCTGCAGCACGCGCGCCTCGACGCGCGGCGCCAGCATGTGCTGTCCGTTCGGGAGCGGCAGTTCGAGGTCGGCGAACGCGATGGCGGTATAGGCCTCGGGGACGAAATGCTCACGCTTGACGATCGAAAGCAGGTTCAGCACGTCCTGGTCGAGCACTTCCCAGGGGCGAATCTGCTGTTCGATCATGTTGAAACGCGCTTGTTCGATGTTCATGGTGACTCGGCGTTGTGGTCGGGATCGGTTCGTGTCGGGCCCGGCAAAAAGGGCGTCGGGCAACCGGAGAATTGTAGCAAACCGGCTTCTGGCCTGGCCGCGCCGCCGGCAGCCGGAACGCGTTGCGGGGGCATGGACGGATCGGTGTTTGTCCTGGTTTCGTGCGCCTTGCGGTTTTGCGGTTCTCGTACCAAAAATGTAATCGATTACATCTGGGTGCGGCCGAACGGCTCACGCCGCGGCCGCCACACCGTTGTCCACCGGTCACGATCATCTTCGTTTATGCCTGCACGCTCGCCTCGATCGCCGCAGCCCGAAGCCGCCAGCCTCGGCGCTGGCGCGCAAGCCGCGCGCGGCGGCTCGATCGCGGCGGTCGCCCAGCGCGCGGGCGTCTCGGTCGCGACGGTCTCGCGTGTGCTCAACGGGCACACGAACGTGCGCGCCGCGACGCGCGAGCGCGTGCTCGCCGAGATCGAGACGAGCGGCTATCGCGTGAACGAGCTCGCGCGCAACCTGCGCACCGCCGAAAGCCGCCTGCTCCTGACGATGGTGCCCGACTTCGGCAACCCGTTTTACGCGGAGATCGTGCGCGGCATCGACAGCGTCGCGCGCCAGCACGGCTTTTTCCTGCTGCTGTGCGACACGGGCGCCGACGCCGGCCGCGAGCGCAGCTACTTCGACCTGCTGCGCCGCCATCGCGCGGATGGTGCGATCTGCCTCGACCCGGCCACGGTGCAACAGGCGCTCGCGGCGGAATCGACCGCGCTGCCGTGGGTCGCCTGCTGCGAGTTCGATCCGGACGTGGGCGTGCCCTATGTCGGCATCGACAACTACCGGGCGGCGCATGACGCGGTGCGGCATCTGCTCGCGCGGGGGCGGCGACGTGTCGCGCTCATCAACTCCGATGAGCACTACCTCTACGCGCAGCAGCGCCGCGACGGCTGGCGCGACGCGTTAGGGGAAGCGGGCATCGTGGCGCGCGACGCCTGGCGCGTGAACGTGAACTGCCTCGACTACGACGCCGGCGCGCAGGCTGCCGCCGCGCTCATGCAGTTGCCGGCGGGCGAGGCGCCGGACGCGATCTTCGCGGTGTCGGACACGCTCGCGGTGGGCGTGGTCAACGGCTTGCGCGGCGCGGGGCGGCGCGTGCCGCACGACGTCGCCGTGGTGGGCTTCGACGACATCGCGCTCGCCGCGCAGATCGACCCGCCGCTCACGACGATCGCGCAGCCCATGCGCGAGCTGGGCGAGACGGCCGCGCGCCTGTTGCTGCGGCGCTTCGCCGATCCGCGCGCGAGCGTGCCAGGCGTGTTGTTGCCGCATCGGCTGGTGGTGCGCGAGAGCGCTTGAGACGCAGCAAAGGGCAGGCGAACGGCGGACACACTACTGGAGGAGCGCACGCTCATGAGCGTCGCCGTGAAGTTCCACGACATCCGCAAGGACTTCGGTCCCGTGCGCGTGCTGCACGGCGTGAGCTTCGAGCTCGCGCCGGGGCGCATTCATGGGCTGCTGGGCGAGAACGGCGCGGGCAAGTCCACGCTCATGAAAATCCTCGCGGGCTACGAGGACGCGAGCGCGGGCGAGCTGCTGGTGGATGGCGTGCCGCGCCGCTTCGAAGGCTCGCGCGAGGCCGAAGCGGCGGGCATCGTGCTGATTCACCAGGAATTCAACCTCGCCGAGCATCTCACGATTGCGCAGAACATCTTCCTTGGCCACGAGAAGCGCAAAGGCTGGCTCGTCGACGATACCGCCATGCGCCGCGAAGCGCGCGAACTGCTCGCCCAGGTGGGCCTCGCGCGCGACCCGGACATGAAGGTGCGCGAGCTGATCGTGGCGGAAAAGCAGCTCGTCGAAATTGCGAAGGCGCTCTCGCGGCACGCGCGCCTGCTCATCATGGACGAGCCCACGGCCACGCTCACGCCTGCCGAAACCGCGCGCCTCTTCGCGTTGATGACGAAGCTGCGCGCGGGCGGCACGACGCTCGTCTACATCTCGCACAAGCTCGACGAGGTGGAGAAAATCACCGACGACGTGGTCGTGATGCGCGACGGCCGCTTCGTCGCCGCGAGCGCGACGGCGGGACTCGCGCGCCAGCAGATGGCGAACCTGATGGTGGGCCGCGACGTCTCGGACATGTTCCCGGAGAAAGGCGCCGCGCCCGAGGATGCGCCCGTGGCCTTGCGCGTGACGAATCTCACCGTGCCTGGGTGGGTCGAGGAGCTGAGCTTCGAGGTCCGCGCGGGCGAAATTCTCGGCTTCGCGGGGCTCGTGGGCGCGGGGCGCAGCGAGGCGTTCGAGGCCATCATGGGCCTGCGCCACAAGCAGGCGGGCGAGATCGAGATCGACGGCCGCACGCTCACGCTACGCCACCCGCGCGACGCGATGCGCCACGGGCTCACGTACCTGAGCGAAGACAGAAAAGGACGCGGCCTGCACATGAACCTCACGCTGCAGGACAACCTCACGCTCATGACGCTCGAGCGCTACGGGCACCCGCTGCTCGACCTCAAGGCGTGCCGCCGCGCGCTGGAAAAGGCGGTGCGCGATTTCGGCATCCGCACGGGCGATCTCGACAGCCGCGCGCGCATGCTCTCGGGCGGCAACCAGCAGAAGCTCGCGCTCGCCAAGTTCCTGCAGCCCGACCCGCGCGTGATCGTGCTCGACGAGCCCACGCGCGGCGTGGACGTGGGCGCGAAACGCGACATCTATTTCCTGATCCAGCGGCTCGCGGCCTCGGGGCGCGCGGTCGTCGTGATTTCGTCGGAGCTGGTCGAGCTGATCGGGCTCGCGCACCGCGTGGCGGTGATGCGCGCGGGCCGGCTCGTCGCCACGCTCGGGCGCGAACATCTGAACGAAGAGGAGCTGATCGCTCATGCAACCGGCACCCACTGACGCCGCCTCCGAAGGCCGTCGCGCGCGCGCGGCCGCCGCTCGCCTCGTGCACCGGCTGGCGGGCGTCGGGCCGCTCATCGGCCTGATCGCGCTGTGCGTGCTCGGCACGCTGCTCAACCGCGACTTCGCCACCGCGGGCAACCTGCTCAACGTGCTCACGCGCACGTCGTTCATCGGCATCATTTCCGTGGGCATGACGTTCGTGATCATTTCGGGCGGCATCGATCTTTCGGTTGGATCGATGGCCGCGCTCATCGCGGGCGTGATGATCTGGACGATGAACACGCTTGCCGATGCACATGGGCTGGCGCCGCTAGCGATCGTGGCGACCGGCATGGCGATCGCGCTCGTGCTGGGCGCGGCGTTCGGGCTCGCGCATGGTCTGCTCATCACGCGCGGGCGCATCGAGCCTTTCATCGTGACGCTCGGCACGCTCGGCATCTTCCGTTCGGTGCTCACCTGGCTTGCCGATGGCGGCGCGCTCACGCTGCAGAACCCTCTCGTCGATCTCTACGGCCCGGTGTATTACGCAAGTCTCTTCGGCATTCCCGTGCCCGTGTGGGTGTTCGCGCTCACGGCGGCGGGCGGCGCGCTGATCCTCAACCGCACCGCGTTCGGGCGGCACGTGCAGGCGATCGGCTCGAACGAGCAGGTCGCGCGCTATGCGGCGATACGCGTCGATCGCGTGAAGTGCGCGACGTATGTGCTGCTGGGTGTGTGCGTGGGCGTGGCGACCGTGCTCTATGTGCCGCGCCTCGGCTCGGCCACGCCGACCACGGGCCTGCTGTGGGAGCTGGAGGCGATCGCCGCCGTGGTCGTGGGCGGCACCGCGCTCAAGGGCGGGGAGGGCCGCGTGGCGGGCACCGTGGTCGGCGCGGTGCTGCTCTCGGTGATCGCCAATATCCTCAATCTCACGAGCATCATCAGCGTGTATCTGAACGCGGCCGTGCAGGGCGTGGCGATCATCGCGGTGGCCTTCCTGCAGCGTGGCAGACGTTAAGGATGTTGAAGCAGATCTGGCAAGGCAGTCGGGTGGTCGGAGGAGGCAGCGAAAACTCAATGCAACTCAACACCTACGGGCGCGTGCCCGCATAGGAGACGGCATCATGAAGAAGATGATTCGAACGATGTGCGCGGGTGCGCTGGCGCTCGGCGTGGCGGCGACGATCGGTGCGGGAGCGGCGCGCGCCGACGACAAGGTGACGCTGGGCGTCGCCATTCCGACTGCCGACCACGGCTTCACGGGCGGCATCGTCTGGTGGGCGAACGAGGCGAAGAAGGAACTCGAAAAGGCGCATCCGGACCTGAAGGTCATCGTCAAGACGGCTGCGAACGCCCCCGATCAGGCGAACCAGCTGCAGGACCTCGTGACCGTCAACAAGATCAACGCGCTCGTGATCTTCCCGTATGAATCGGCCTCGCTCACGCAGCCGGTCGCGCAGGTGAAGAAGCAGGGCGTGTACGTGACGGTGGTGGATCGCGGTCTCACGGACACGAGCGCGCAGGACGCCTACGTGGCGGGCGACAACACGGCGTTCGGCAGGATCCCCGCGGAATACCTCGCGAAGCAGCTGAACGGCAAGGGCGACATCGTCGCGCTGCGCGGCATTCCGACGACGCTCGACAACGAGCGCTGGACCGCGTTCACGTCGGTGCTCAAGGGCTATCCCGGCATCAAGATCCTCGACGCCAAGTACGCGAACTGGAACCGCGACGATGCCTTCAAGACGATGCAGGACTACCTCACGCGCTTCAAGCACATTGACGCCGTGTGGGCCGCCGACGACGACATGGCCGTGGGCGTGCTCAAGGCGATCGACCAGGCAAAGCGCAACGACATCAAGATCGTGTTCGGCGGCGCGGGATCGAAGGAGATGGTCAAGCGCGTGATGGACGGCGATGCGCTCATCAAGGCCGATGTGTCGTATTCGCCGAAGTTCATCTACGACGCGATCAAGCTCACGGCGATGATCGCCGCCGCGTGCGCTCGCCTGGCAGGCGCGCGGCGTCCTTAACCAGAGGGGGAGAGCCGATGAAGACGATCAAGGGCCCAGCGATATTCCTCGCGCAGTTCCTCGGCGACGATGCGCCGTTCGACAGCTTTGCGAATATGGCCGGGTGGGCGGCCCAGCTCGGCTACAAGGGCATACAGGTGCCCACGGACGCGCGCCTCGTGGATCTCGCCCAGGCCGCATCGAGCGTGGCGTACTGCGACGACCTGCGCCAGCAGGCCGACGACGCGGGCGTGACGATCACCGAACTCTCCACGCATCTGCAGGGGCAGCTCGTGGCCGTGCATCCCGCCTACGACACGCTGTTCGACGGCTTCGCGCCGCCGCAGGTGCGCGGCAATCGCGAGGCGCGCACGGCGTGGGCCATCGAGCAGCTGATGCTGGCGGCGCGCGCCTCGAAGCATCTCGGGCTCAGCGCCCACGTGACGTTCTCGGGCGCGCTGGCGTGGCCGTACTTCTACCCGTGGCCGCAGCGGCCGGCGGGTCTCGTCGAGGCGGCCTTCGATGAACTCGCGCGCCGCTGGCGCCCGATCCTCGACGCGTTCGATGCCGCGGGCGTGGACGTCTGCTACGAGTTGCATCCGGGCGAGGACCTGCACGACGGCGTGACGTTCGAGCGCTTTCTCGCGGCCGTGGGCGGCCATCCGCGCGCGAACCTCCTCTACGATCCGAGCCACTTCGTGCTGCAGCAGCTCGACTACCTCGCGTTCATCGACATCTATCACGCGCGCATCAAGGCCTTCCACGTCAAGGACGCCGAATTCCGCCCCACGGGAAAACAAGGTGTGTACGGCGGCTACAGCGGATGGGTCGAGCGCGCCGGCCGCTTTCGCTCGCTGGGCGACGGGCAGATCGACTTCGGCGCGATCTTCTCGAAGCTCACGCAGTACGGCTACCCGGGCTGGGCCGTGCTCGAGTGGGAATGCGCGCTCAAGCATCCGCATGACGGCGCGCGCGAGGGCGCGGAGTTCATCAAGCGGCACATCATCCGCGTGGCGGAGCACGCGTTCGACGACTTCGCGGGCAGCGGCGTCGATGCGGCGCAACTGAGGGGCGTGCTCGGGCTGTGATTGCGATTCCCGAAGGAGCGACGCAATGACTCGAAGACTCAGGCTAGGCATGGTCGGCGGCGGCGAGGGGGCGTTCATCGGCGCCGTGCATCGCATCGCGGCGCGGCTCGACGATGCGTTCGAACTCGTGGCCGGCGCGCTCTCGTCCGATGCGGCGCGCGCGCAATCGAGCGCCGAGGCGCTCGGCCTTGCCCGCAGCTATGCGGGCTGGCGCGAGATGGCGAGCGTGGAAGGCGTGCGCGAAGACGGCATCGACGCCGTGGCGATCGTCACGCCGAACCATCTGCACGCGCCGGTCGCGCACGCGTTCCTGGATGCGGGCATTCACGTGATATGCGACAAGCCGCTCGCGGTCTCGCTGGCCGAAGGCGAGGCGCTCGCCCGGCACGCGCGCGACGCGAATCTCGTGTTCGCGCTCACGCATACGTATTCGGGCTATCCGCTCGTGCGGCACGCGCGCGAACTGGTCGAGGCGGGCGAGCTTGGCGAGGTGCGCGTCGTGCAGGTCGAGTACGCGCAGGACTGGCTCGCCAATCCAGTCGAACGCGCGGTCGAACGCGCAGGCGAATGCGCAGGCGAGCGCGGCGGCGCGAACCGTCAGGCCATCTGGCGCACCGATCCGGCGCTCGCCGGGCCGGCGGGGTGTCTGGGCGACATCGGCACGCACGCGTATCAGCTGGCGGCATTCGTGAGCGGTCTCGTGCCGGAATCGCTGGCGGCGGAAGTGCATACCTTCGTGCCGGGCCGGCGCGTGGACGATCATGTCCAGGCCATGCTGCGCTACGCGAGCGGCGCGCGCGGCATGCTATGGGCGAGCCAGGTGGCGAGCGGCGCGGAAAACGCGTTGCGGCTGCGCGTGTATGGCACGAAGGCCGGGCTTGCGTTCGATCAGGAGGAGCCGAACCTCTTGTGGTTCACGCCACAGGGCGGCGAAGCGCAACGGCTAACGCGAGGCCGGGTGACAGGGGGGGCCGCGCAGCACGCCACGCGTGTGCCGCCGGGGCATCCGGAGGGGTATCTGGAGGCGTTCGCGCAGCTTTATCGCGACGCCGCCGCGCAGATCCACGCGCGCGAGTCCGGCGAGCCTGCGCCGCCCGAGAGCCGGCTCCTCACGACGGTGGCCGACGGCGTAGAGGGATTGCGCTTCATCGAGGCGGTGCTCGCGAGCAGCGCGGCGGGCGGCGCGTGGCGGAGCATCGTGCGGCCGTGAATGGCGTTGCCGCCTGTTTCTGCTCACGCGCATTGCGAACGGGGCGGGAATACTTATGCGGCGGGCTTCGTCTTATTCTGGCGGAAAGCGGATCTGCGAAAATTGCCGCCCGGCTCCTCCATAAACGCGAGGAATGCGCGGGTAGAGACCCTGATGGACGTGTCGCCCGCCTAGCTGCGCAAGGCGTTGAGCTCGTCGACCATGCGGCGCGTACGCGCTTCCGGCAGGCGAGGCATCGGCAGATGGGCTTGAGCCATCAGCAGGAACAGGTCTTCGTCGCTGTCGATGCCGAGCGCCTGCATCGCCTGGCGGTCATCCATGCGACCAAGCGAAAAGTCGAGTAGTGTGCGGAAATTCTGATTGCCGCCTGCTTCGGCAGCTTCGAACGTCTCGACGAGATAGCGGAGCTCGGCGTTAAACAGCGCGTTGATGGATGTGTTCGATTTCGCCGCAAGGATCTTGGCGCGCTTGAGCAGATCGCGATCAACTGAGCCCGTGAAGTTGACAGTTTCGGCCACGATGAGAACCTTTCTCCCAGTAGCAATAGAAGCGCCGTGGCTCGCGTATTTCGCGCCGAGAGCCAATAAGTAACATGGCCATGTTAGCTAAAGTGGCCGCGTTAAATACCGTAGCCAGGTTATCGCACCATGAATTCGCAGATCGCCGCCGCCATCCGTCACCATTCGCCGTCACCGCGCTCGTAGCGCTTGCGCTTATTGCCCCAGATACACGAACTTCCCGCCGCGTACCGTGCCCATCACGCTCGCGCGCTGGTCGAGGCCCACGTGGTCGGCCGGGCTCGTAGTCACCATGCCGTTGGGCACGACCACTTCATGCGCGTGCTCGAGTTCGCCGCGCAACGCCACGCGGAACGCCTCCGTGCCCGGCTGCGCGGTCTTGAGCGCGCGCGTCACCGCATCCTGCAAGCGCGGGTACACGCCTGCCGCGTCGCCGGCGAACTGCGTGACGGTGCCCGGGCCGTACTTTGCCTCGTAGGCGTCGACAAAGGCGAGCGCCGCCTTCTGCGCCGGCTGGTCGGCGGGCAGCGTGCGCGCCACCACCACCGGCTGGGTCGGGAACAACGTGCCTTCCACGTCCTTGCCGCCCAGTTTGATGAACTCTGGCGTGGCAATGCCGTGCGTCTGGTAGATCGCGCCCTTGTAGCCGCGCTCTACCAGCGTGCGTTGCGGCAGCACGGTCGGCGTCCCTGCGCCCGCAATCAGCACGGCGTCGGGCTTCGCCGCGATGAGCTTGAGGATCTGGCCCGTCACGCTCGCGTCGGTGCGGTTGAAGCGCTCGCTCGCCACGATCTGGATGTTGCGTTCCTTCGCGAACTTCGTGAACTCGTTGAGCCAGCTGTCACCGTAGCTGTCCGCAAAGCCGATGAAGCCGACGGTCTTCACGGCGTGCGCGGCCATGTAGCGCGTCATGACGTCGGCCATCGCGGCGTCGGTCTGCGCCATCTTGAACGCCCACACTCGCGCGCCTTGCTGCGGCTCGACCACCGAGCCCGAGCCGACCAGCGTAATCATCGGCGTCCGGCTTTGCGCCACCGGGTCGAGCGCCGCGAGCGCCGCCGGCGTGATGTTCGGCCCGACGATCACGTCCACGTGGTCTTCGTTGATGAGCTTGTGGAGGTTGCGCACGGCGGCGCCCGGGTCGGAGCCGTCGTCGAGCACGATGTAGTCGGCCTTCTGGCCCGCGATCGTGTCGGGCCACATCAGCATGGCGTTCTTGCTCGTGATGCCGATGGCGGCCGCTGGCCCCGTGCTCGACAGGTCGATGCCGACCTTGATGTCGGCGTGCGCGGCCGGCGCGAACATGGCAGCAACGAGCGCGGCCGCGGCGGCGAGCGGGCGCAGGTACTGCAGGTGCGTAAATCGCGGCTTCATCCGTTGGGTCTCCAGGCGAAAAGTGAGGCGGGAAGTGACGTTGTTGTGATGCTGAATTTGTCTGATTTTTCTTCCGGCGCGGCTGCCGCCGCACGCCGCTACAGCTCGTAACTCTCGTGGTCGCCCTTGAGCGCCTGCTCGATCAGCTTGCGGTTCAGGCTCGGCGAGAGCAGCTCGACGAGCGTATACACATAGCTGCGCAGGTAAGCGCCCTGTTTGAGCGCCACACGTGTGACGTTGCTGCCGAACAGGTGCCCCACGGGCACGGCGCGCAGGTGCCGGTCGCGCTCGCCGTTGATGGCGATGTCGGCCATGATGCCTACGCCCAGTCCCAGTTCCACGTAGGTCTTGATCACGTCCGCGTCGATGGCTTCCAGCACGATGTCGGGCGAGAGCCCGCGCAGGCGGAACGCGTCGTTGATCTTGGTGCGCCCGGCGAAGGCGTTGTCATAGGTGATCAGCGGATATTGGGCCAGATCGTCAAGCGAGAGCGGCTTGCGCTCGAGCAGCGGGTGGTCGGGCAGCATCACCGCCACGTGGTGCCAGGTGAAGCAGGGCAGCGACACCAGTTCCTTGTAGCCGGAAATGGCCTCGGTCGCGATGCAGAGATCGGCCTGGTCGTGGAGCACCATTTCCGCGACCTGGGTGGGGCTGCCTTGCAGGATCGACAGGTGCACCTTCGGAAAGCGCCGCTTGAACTCGGCGATGGCGGCGGGCAGCGAGTAGCGCGCCTGCGTGTGCGTCGCGGCAATCGTCAGGTTGCCCTGGTCCTGCGCCGCATAGTCCTTGCCCACGCGCTTGAGGCTCTCCACTTCCTGCAGAATGCGCTCCACCGAGGCGAGGATGATCCGGCCCGGCTCCGTGAGCGAGCGAACGCGCTTGCCATGGCGCGTAAAGATTTCGACCCCAAGCTCGTCCTCCAGCTCGATGATCGCCTTCGAGACGCCCGGCTGGCTTGTATACAGTGCCTTGGCCGCTTCCGTGAGGTTGAAGTTCTGGCGCACGGCCTCGCGGACGAAGCGGAACTGGTGCAGGTTCATAGATAACCCTTATAACCTGTTTGCATATCGACCTGATTTTTGAGTCGTTTGAAATATAAGGCGAGTTTATTACCATTCCTCCAACTTTTCCAATATGGATATCTGTTTTGGTCATTAGCAAATGACCGGCGCGATTGAAGGGCGCGGGTCCTGAGGCAGACCAGACAGAGCGGAAAGAGCGAAATCGAGAAGTCGGAGCGCGGCGTAACCGGAACGCCGCGATTGAACCAACCCTGGGGTCCCCGAATGTACCAATACGATCAGTACGACCAGACCATCGTCGACGAACGCGTCGCGCAATACAGCGACCAGGTTCGCCGCCGCCTGTCGGGCGAATTGAGCGAAGAGGAGTTCCGTCCGCTGCGCCTGCAGAATGGCCTGTATTACCAGCGCCACGCCTACATGCACCGCATCGCGATTCCGTACGGCAATTTGCGCAGCGACCAGTTGCGCATGCTCGGCCGCATCGCGCGCGAGCATGATCGCGGCTACGGCCATTTCTCGACGCGCTCGAACATCCAGTACAACTGGATCAAGCTCGAAGAAACGCCGGAAATCCTGCGCAAGCTGGCTTCCGTGCAAATGCACGGCATCCAGACGTCGGGCAACTGCATCCGCAATATCACCGCCGACCAGTTCGCGGGCGTCGCGCCCGACGAAGTCGTCGATCCGCGCCCGTGGTCCGAAATCCTGCGCCAGTGGTCGACGTTCCACCCCGAGTTCGCGTGGCTGCCGCGCAAGTTCAAGATCGCCGTATCGGGCTCGAAGGAAGACCGCGCCGCCGTGCAGATCCATGACCTGGGCGTCTACCTCG
>Ga0306920_100010055_pt1 | contig 12653 bp, 13 predicted proteins | sample flu12Cox44000170_FD_204666 | JGI IMG/M metagenome (GOLD analysis project Ga0306920, IMG submission 204666) | Lab enrichment of tropical soil microbial communities from Luquillo Experimental Forest, Puerto Rico - flux4day.12C.oxic.44.000.170 (v2)... | ecosystem: Environmental > Terrestrial >...
TCTTGCGAGAAGGTTCGATTTCAGTCAGGCTTCTTTGTGTAATGCTTTTCCATCGATACTTGAAGTTTTTTCTCGACATGGGAATTCGCATGGTCCGGGGGCCGGAACCCATACGAACGCCGGACCGCCATCGTTGGGACGGGTGAGTGGGAATCGTCATGAGGTTGTTACCTTCGCCGCCATTGCAACGCTTGCGGGATTCCGCTGCCGGCGGTGAGCTTTGCCTCTGCGACTTCCACCTCGGCTCGTGTCAACCAAGACGCCGAGGAGGAAATCCGCCATGAAAACCCGCGCCGCCGTCGCATTGGAGAAGGGCAAGCCGCTCACGGTCACGGAGGTCGAGCTGGACGGGCCGAAAGCCTCCGAGGTGCTGGTCGAGGTGAAAGCCACGGGCATCTGTCACACCGACGAGTTCACGCTCTCCGGCGCCGACCCGGAAGGACTGTTCCCGGCGATCCTCGGCCACGAGGGCGCCGGCATCGTCGTCGATGTCGGGCCGGGCGTGACGAGCGTGAAGAAGGGCGACCACGTCATTCCGCTCTATACGCCGGAATGCCGGCAATGCCCGTCGTGTCTGTCGCGCAAGACCAATTTGTGCACCGCCATCCGTGCGACGCAGGGCCAGGGCGTCATGCCCGACGGCACCTCGCGCTTCTCGTTCGACGGCAAGAAGCTGCACCATTACATGGGCACGTCCACATTCTCGAACTTCACCGTGCTGCCCGAGATCGCGGTCGCCAAGATTCGCGAGGACGCCCCGTTCGACAAGGTCTGCTACATCGGCTGCGGCGTCACCACCGGCATCGGCGCCGTCCTCAATACCGCCAAGGTGGAACCCGGCTCGAAGTGCGTCGTGTTCGGGCTCGGCGGCATCGGCCTCAACGTCATTCAGGGGCTGCGGCTCGCCGGCGCGGACATGATCGTCGGCGTCGACGTCAACGACGCCAAGAAGCAATGGGGCGAGCGCTTCGGCATGACGCACTTCGTCAATCCGAAAGAGGTTGGCAGCGATTTGGTCGCGCACCTCGTCAACATGACCAAGCGCGGCGCCGACCAGATCGGCGGCGCCGACTACACCTTCGACTGCACCGGCAACGTCACGGTAATGCGCCAGGCGCTCGAAGCCTGCCATCGCGGCTGGGGCCAATCCATCATCATCGGCGTCGCGCCTGCCGGCGCGGAGATCGCAACCCGCCCATTCCAGCTGGTGACCGGCAGGGTGTGGAAGGGCACCGCCTTCGGCGGCGCGCGCGGCCGCACCGACGTGCCGAAAATCGTCGACTGGTACATGGAGGGCAAGATCGAGATCGACCCGATGATCACGCACACCATGCCGCTGCCGGACATCAACAAGGGGTTCGAGCTGATGCACGAGGGCAAGAGCATCAGAAGCGTGGTCGTGTATTGACCGCTCGCTGCGCGCGAAAAAATCGATGATCAAACAGGAGCGAGATGACTGCGAAGATCGCCGCAACGCGCGGCCGCACGCCCGCGGCGCCCGCCATGCCAAACGGGCCGCTCTATTGAGGGCCGCGCGGATGCGGCGGGATCAGAACTCAGCCGGCAGGTACCCGTTGATCTCGAGCCCGATGCAGATCTCAACGAGGGTCGGGGTGCTCCAGGCCATTGGTCGTCTTCCCTAGCGTTTCCGAATGAACACGTTAAATCGGAGCGGGGCCGGCGCGCAATCCAGAACATCGCAATTCACGCCAGCAGTTCGGGTTCATCGGTGGAATGTCTGCGAACAGAAGGGAGGAAACGATGCAATCACGTCATTGGACCAGCGGTGTCCTGCTGGTGTTGAGCCTTTCGGTGCAAACCGCCACGGCGGGCCCGCAGGAAGACGTCGCGGCGGCAGGGCAGAAGTGGGCCACGGTCTTTGCCGACAACAATCCCGACACCATGCTGCCCCTTTATGCCAAAGACGCCGTGCTGTGGGGCACGCTATCACCGACGATACGGTCGGACGCTGCCGCCGTGAAAGCCTACTTCGTCGGCGCCTTCCAGGCGTTGCCGAAGGCCACCGTCAAGTTCGGTGATCAGTTGATCCGCGTCTACGGCAACACCGCGGTCAACAGCGGCTATTACACGTTCTCCTACACCAAGGACGGTGAAACCAAATCGATTCCGGCCCGCTACAGCTTCACCTATGTGAAGGACGGCAACGACTGGAAAATCGTCGACCACCACTCGTCGGCGGTGCCAGCCCCGCCCAAGTGAGCGCGGAAGTGAGCGCAGATCGCCGGCGCATTGCGCCCGCGCCGGATAAAACCGCAAACGCGTCCCGCTAGCGCTGCCGGAGCGGCCGCGCCGGGGCGGGCGGCGTCGTGGTCGCGCTCCTCGGATCGGCCAACTGTAGCGCCTGGATGGGATCGATCAGGCCAGAGCCGAAATTGTCGTCGCGCTCGCCGGGCGCGAGCCGCTTCGCGCTCGCGGTCAGGATGCGGCGAATGTCAGCCGGGGTCAGTTTCGGATTGCGTTCCAGCAGCAGCGCCACGATGCCGCTCACCTCGGCCGCCGCGACGCCACCGCGGTCGAGCCGGTGGTTGCCAGGTTTTCCCAGGCCAGGATCTCTATTCCGAGGGGCGCAATGGCAGCCCGCAGGCGCTGCAAATTGGACGCGGAGGTCGGGTCGTTGAGCGCGATGAACGGATCGACCGTGCTGCCCTGGCCCCCAGCGGCCCCGCCGCCATACCGAAACGTTGAAGTTGGGCTCAAGCGCAAGGGGCGCCGAGCGTGGCGAAAGTGTCACGCTGCATAACAAAACGCTTTCAGCCCGATTATCGCCGATATCTCAGGACGGTTTCCCGCTGCGTCCGCTTGCCAACGCACGGGTTTCCAAGTGTGGTGGTGTTCGGGGGTGACGACAGGGCCTCAGCGGACGAGGCACTCGGCAGAGGGGCGAGAGAGCACTCTTCCCACTTGTTCGAGGCGACGGGGTACGCGTGGGTTCAGGGCACGTGTAGGGGGTTCGCAGTGGGTTTTGGGGCATTTGCGGTTGCGTTGCTAAAACGCGTGATCCAACGGCGCGCTTGTGTGCCGTTGGCCGGTGCCGTTTTTGTTGTGCTCCTATGCGCAGTTGGCCTCGAAGGCAAAGCTCAGGCGCAGTCTGTCCCGCCGGCCGTCACCAACGTCAGTCCAAATACCGGTCCGACGTCGGGGGGCACTAACGTAACCATCACCGGCACCAATTTTTCCGGCGCGACTGCGGTCAGGTTCGGCAGCAACGCGGCCGGCTCTTTCACCGTCAACAGCGCAACCCAAATCACCGCGACCTCACCAGCTGGGAGCGGTACCGTTGATGTAACGGTGACCAACGAGAACGGTACCAGCGCCACCAGTTCGGGTGATCGGTTCACCTATGTGCCGGTGCCGGCCGTCACCAACGTCAATCCAAATACCGGTCCGACGTCGGGGGCACTAGCGTAACCATCACCGGCACCAATTTTTCCGGCGCGACTGCGGTCAGGTTCGGCAGCAACGCGGCCGGCTCTTTCACCGTCAACAGCGCAACCCAAATCACCGCGACCTCACCAGCTGGGATGGGTACCGTTGATGTAACGGTGACCAACGAGAACGGTACCAGCGCCACCAGTTCGGGTGATCGGTTCACTTATGGGCAAGTGGGGACTACGACAGCGCTATCATCGTCGCAAAACCCGTCGAGCTTTGGGCAACCCGTGCAGTTCGCGGTGAAGGTGACCGGGCTTTCGCCGACTGGGTCGGTGAGCTTGTTCGACGGCGGCACGCAGGTCGGCACTGGAACGCTGGCGGCCGGAACAGCCAGTTTCTCAATTTCTTCGCTCGCCGTGGGCAGCCATTCGCTCACGGCACAATACAGCGGCGACCCCAATAATGCCGCCAGCACCTCAGCGGCACTGATCCAGACCGTCAATGTCCCGACCGACAGTATCAAGTTGCGCGAGATGCAGGTCTCAGTCACGCCGATGATCGCGCAGATATCGGGGCAAGCCATTGTCGGCGCGATTGACCATGCGATCGATGCCGGCTTTAGCGAGAACCCGCAGGCTCTCACGCCCAATGGCGCTGGCTTCAGCTTCCAGACCCCTTTGGGCCAGCCCGCGGCCGCCCCCACCGGCAGCGGCGGTAACAGGACTGAGGGTAGGGTGCCGGTAAGGGCGGGCGCTGGGACTCAGGGTAGGGTCCAAGTTACCGCGGGGAGCCTCGCTAACGGGTTGCAGGGCGGCAATGGCGCGCCACCCGGCACGCGTCTCATTGACATGCCAGTCATGCCGCTGCCGCCCGGTTCGGGCATGCCGCCAATTGGCGAAACGCGGTTTTCATCGGACGAACTGGTGTTCCAGTTCGCTTCCGGTACGACGCCGCTGCAGATCGGCAACATCGTACAGCGTTTCGGCCTTACCATTGTGGCGCAAGAAACTATAGGCACGCTGGGCCGCCCTGTTTACACCTTCCGCATCGCCTATGGGCAATCCGTGCGCGAGGTGATCCGCCGTGTCGAGGCCGCTGGGCTCCCCGTCGCGGTGCAGCCCAAATATACTTATCGCCTGACACAGGATCACAACAATCCCAATGCCGATCTGGGCCATCCAGCACAATATATCGTGAACAAATTTCATCTTGCCGAGGTGCACCAGATTACCAAAGGTGACAAAGCCGTCGTTGCAGTGATCGATTCGGAGATCGACTCCAACCAACCCAATCTCGCCGGCACGGTCAGCGACCGATACGACGCCGGCTGCGGTGCTGGCTCCCCACATCCTCACGGCACCGGCATGGCCGGTGCGATCGCGTCCCACGGACAGCTGCTGGGCGTGGCCCCACAAGCAAATATCATCGCGATCTGCGCCTTCGGCGGCGCCGGCCAGCCGGAAGCAAGCACGATGAACATCATCAAGGGACTCGATTACGCGATCCAGCGCGGCGCCAGGATCGTCAACATGAGTTTCGCTGGGCCGCGCGATCCGGCACTCGCCCAGGTGCTGCAGATTGCCCGCGAGAAGGGGATTCTTGTGATCGCTGCCGCTGGTAATAACGGCCCAAAATCACCTCCACTTTATCCGGGCGCTGATCCAAACGTTATGGCCGTCACCGCAACCGATGCAAGCGATCGCCTGTTCAACGGCGCTAACCAGGGGAGATACGTCACCGTAGCGGCACCGGGCGTGGATATTTTGGTGCCGGCGCCGAACGGGGCCGTGCAGTTTACAACCGGCACCTCGGTCGCGAGTGCCAATGTGAGCGGAGTTGCAGCATTGCTGATCGCCCGCAAACCATCTCTTACGCCGGAGGAAATTCGCGCAATCCTGGTTAGGACAGCCAAGCATCTCGGATCCCAGGGTATCAATTCGCAATTCGGAGCCGGCCTTGTCGATCCGCTCAAGGCACTTGAACTGGTAACGTCGTACATGCCGGAACAGGACGGTGTCAGGCGCTTCCTCGCTTCGCCCGATGCAAGCAGCAAATATGTCGAAGATGGTTTCAGCGCGCTTGGCTATGCCCGCGACGACAGGTTGGGGGTGACCAAGACGACGCGGCCGTTCGCTGCTCCGTCACGCGATTGGCTCGCCTGGATTGACGTGCGTGGTGGCGATTTCAACCGCAACACGGTCGGCAGCGATCTTAAGGGTACGCAGGTCAACGCCATCGCCGGGCTCACGCGCAAGTTCACGCCGAATTTTCTGGTCGGCGTGCTCGGCGGGTACGAGCATTTCGACTATAGCTCGCAGGCGTTTAACGGCGTGCTCAAGGGCGACGGCTGGACCGCCGGCGCCTATCTGGGCTGGAGGTTAACCCCGAACCTGCGCTTCGATGCCGGCGGCGCCTGGTCGGATATTTTGGTCAATGATGCCGCCGGCACGGCCGCCGGCAATTTTATCGGCCATCGCTGGCTGGTCACCGGCGGCTTCACCGGCAGCTATGGCTGGCGGGCTGTCTTGCTCGAACCGTCGGCGCGAGTCTTTGCGCTGTGGGAGCATGAAAACGCGTACACCGACAGCCTTGGCACGCTGCAAACTGAGCGCAATTTTGCAACCGGCCGCGCCAGCGGCGGCGTCAAGGTGAGTTATCCGTTGGCCTGGTCGAGCACAACGAACGTTGCGCCCTACCTGGGCCTCTACGGTGACTACTATTTCTCAAGGGACGACGCGACGATCGTCGGCCTCACTACCGTGCCGCTCCTGCAAGGATGGTCCGGGCGCGCAACGGGAGGCGTGGCCATGACCTTCGGTCACGGCGCGCTCAGCGCTGGCGGCGAATACGGTGGTATCGGCAGCGACTTCCACATCTGGACTTGGCGGGCGCGCGGGACCGTGGCGTTCTGAAGGAGCAGTCATTGAGCCGCTGCGCTGGTCCAATTCCCGGATTGGCTAGACCCTACAGGCTCGGGTGCCTTATCTCGGCGTTCGGCACGAAGCGGCGGACTGCTGCGGCTAACCAATTTGGTCGCAATCGGATGTAAAGCGGACATGTGCCGCTGCCACGGCCGGTTCGCGTCCGGCGTCGCGGCTAGTAGCTCAGCTGCACCGGAAGGTTGAGAGCCCCGCCCTTGTAGGCAAAGGCGGCGCTGGCGAAGCCCGGCGGCCCGAAGGTCGAGGATGGATTGTTCGAGAAGCCGTAGCCCTGCTTGGGCTTGCCGAACAGGCCGGTCTCCATCTGCGTCTCATTGTGCTCGGCGTGGAAAACGGCGATCGCCCGGCCGGAACGCCGTTGAACACGCAGGTCGCCTGTCCGTGCCTGATCGGCGCGACCGCGCCGCGCATTTCGCGGCCCGGTTCGCGGAAACCGTCGGCGGAGGAATAGAGCCCGCAACGCACGGACCCGCTGTCGGTGCGGACGCCGGCGACCGAGACGCTCAATTTTCCCGCCGATTGCGCGCTCGCCCCGATTGCAAGCGCGAGAACCAGGCCGAGGGGGAAAAGCAGCGTCCGCATCGGAGATCTCCTGTCCTAACCGTCATTTGGCCTTGTCGAAGGCGATGCCGAAGCCGAGCAGCGGCAGGCTCATTTCGATCGGTTTCTTGTTGGCGTCCTGCACCGTGATTTTGAGGTCGCTGCCGGTTCGCATGGCGGCAAGGAACTTGTCGGTGAGCGTCATGGCGACGAAGCATCCGACATTGGTGCAGGTCTGGATCGATTGCCGTTCGGCGGTGCCGTTGTCGACCTTGACCAAGACCGGCTCGGTGAGATTGAGGCCGAGCGGGAGCGTGATCACCATCGCGCCGGTCTTGCCGTCGGCCGCAGGCCGCACCAGCGCCGACACCACCAATTGCCGGGTCTCGCGGTGGAAAACTTGCTGGACAGCACGGCAGTCCAACGTCTTGCCGTCGCCCGCGCACTCGACCCGCCATGCGGCTGGCGCTCCTTCGGGCGCTTGCTGCGCCGGCGCCGATTGCGCGGCGGCGATCACGACGGTCAGCGCCATCACGGCGGCCGTCGTCTCGGCGCATTTGCCCGCCGCTGAGGCATGGCGGCTCGCAGGCATATGGGAGAAGCTCCTCGATTGTGCGGAAATGGGGAGAAGCGCGGTCGGCGGTCCGTTTAAAGCATGCTTGGCGCTGGTTCGATAGCCCATTGGTTGGTCATTGCGCGCCCCGGGCCGGCCCAATACACTGACCGGCAACAGCCCCAGCCGATGGATTCTCAAAGAGATCCCGGTTCATCAACGCAGGGTGGAAACATGAATATCCGCGAAACCGCTCCTCGATTTACCGAGCTCGAGAAGTTTTCCACGCGTACCGACACCCGCGACTATCTCGCCAAGGCCGCGCCGACGAAGGCGAAGCTCAAGGATTGGCTGGTCGTCGACGTCGACGCCCACGTCAACGAAACGGCGTTCTGGTCGGAAGTGACCGACTGCATCGACAACGACGTGCTGCGCTACATCGCCGAGGCGTTCCGCGACCGCGGCCCCGCGCCCGGCCTGTTGAACGCCAATGGTCCGCTCTACCAGGACGTGGCCGGCCGCATCATGCATCAGCAGAAGCTGGCGGAGCCGACGCCGCCCGGGCTCCACCGTCAGGTGCAGCTCTCCCAGCGCGCCATGGATGCCATGGGCATCGATTACATGGTGGTGTTCCCGACGCCGATGCTTTCGCTGGGCATGCACCCGCAGATCGATGTCGAAGTGGCGCTCGGCAACGCCTACAATCGGTGGCTGATCGAGCAAATCCTGCCACAGGACAAGCGCCAGAAGGCGCTGCTCTATCTGCCGTTCAACGATCCCGACGCCTGCGTGGAGACGGTCGAGCGCTTCGCCGACGCGCCGGGCGTGGTGGGCTTTTCCGTCACCTCCACCCGCCACAAGCCGGTCTGGCACAATTCCTATATGCGGCTCTACGCCGCGCTGCAGGAGGCGGGTAAGCCGCTCGGCTTCCACGCCGGCTTTACCTGGGCCGATCCGTCGTTCCAGCAGCTCAACCGTTTCATCGGCATGCACTCGCTATCGTTCGCGCACTTCAACATGGTCCATATGACCAATTGGGTGCTCAACGGCCTGCCCGAGCGCTTTCCCAAGCTCAAGGTGATCTGGATCGAGAGCGGACTTGCCTGGGTTCCCTTCGTCATGCAGCGGCTCGATTCCGAATACATGATGCGCACGTCGGAGTGCCCGCTGCTCAAGCGCAAGCCGAGCGAGTACATCCAAGAGATGTACTTCACGAGCCAGCCGCTCGAGCGCAGCAACCTGAAGCTGACGCAAGCGACCTTCGAGGCGATCAGGGCCGACACCCAGTTGCTCTACGCGTCGGATTGGCCGCATTGGGATTTCGACGCGCCCAGCTCGATCACCAAGCTGCCGTTCCTCAAGGAAGAGGCCAAGCGCAACATTCTCGGACTCAACGCCGCGCGGCTGTTCGAGCTCGAGGTGCCGCCGGCAAAGTCGGGCGTGAAAGCGCCCCCGGTCGCCGTTCCGGCCGAATGAGCGCCGCCGGTCGGGCTCGCGTGAGGTCGGCATGAGTTCATCCACGGCCACGGATGACGTCGCCGGCGCCGAGCGCGGCGCGGCGTTTTGCTCGGCGGTGGATGACGCGCTCAAGAACGGCAAGCCGGATGCGGTACCCGACGAAAGCCTGCAGCGCGTGCTCTCGGCGGCAGTTAAGCTCTATGCCGCCAAATCGGAGGACCGTGAGCGCGAGCTTGCGCCGTTCGGCGACAGGCCCGTGAATGCCACCGAGGCCGTGACTGCGATCTGCGCGATCATGCGCGCCGCCGACCTCAACTTCTTCGATCTTCAAATGTGGTACCGGCGGGGGGAGCGCGAGTGACGGCGCAAGAGCGACGTGGGTGAAGCGATGAACGAGATCATGGTGGGCGAGCTCAGCGAGTTCGCGGAGGGCGGCTACCGCGTGCTGCGGGTCGACGCGTTCGAGTTTGGAATTTTCCGGGAAGGCGACCGCCTGGTGGCCTACGAGAATCATTGCCCGCACGACGGCGGTCCGGTCTGTCAGGGCAAGGTGATCCCGCGCGTCGAGGAGGAGCTTGCGCCGGACCAGACCAGCCGGGGCCTGCGTTTCTCCAAGAAGCGCAACATCGTCTGCCCCTGGCACGGCTGGGAATTCGACATCGAATCCGGCCGCCACTGCGGTGACCCCAAATATCGCCTGCGGCCGGTCGACGTGAAGGTGCGCGACAACCGCGTCTATGTCAGCATCCCGCCGGCAGCCTGAGATCGCCTCATGCTTCGAGACGCGCCCACGTCTTCACGTTGCGAGTGCGCACGTTCCTGCGTGCGCTCCTCAGGATGAGGCGCGCTCGCGCGCTGTTCTGCGGAATTATTCCTTGATGACCGAGAGGAATAGAGTGGGCGAAGGCGCTCTCGGTGCTGAACGTGGGCAAAATCGCACCGCGCCTTTGCCCACGCGACGATGCTACGAAAAACGATTTTGCCCACCCTACGATCGCGTCCATTGATGACGACTTCGCTCCTCGAGCTGAGCATCGCGCTCTCCGACAACGAGCGCACGCGTCCCCTGATCGAAGGCCGTGTCGTGCCGCAGGGGATCAAGCTCCTCCCCACCATGGTGCACCCGTCCGAAATGTTCTGGCGGCAGTTGCGCTTCGCCGAATTCGACGTCTCCGAAATGTCGATGTCGTCGCTCATCATCTCGGTGTCGCGTGGCGACACCCGCTGGGTGGCGATCCCGGTCTTCACCATGCGCAAGTTCTTCCACACCAGCATCATCGTGCGCACGGATTCAGGGATCGCGGCGCCGGCGGACCTGCGCGGCAAGCGCATCGGCGTGCCGGAATATCAGCAGACCTGGGCGATCTGGTCGCGCGGCGTCCTGCAGCACGAGTTCGGCGTGCATCCGCGCGACATCGAATGGTTCATGGAGCGCAACCCGGAGAAGAGCCACGGCGGGGCGACCGGCTTTAGCCCGCCCGGCGTGCGCCTGCATTATATCTCGCCCAGCACGAATATGGGCGAAATGCTGCTGCGCGGCGAGCTCGATGGCGCGCTGCTCTATCTCGTCCATCCTAATCTGATCGACCGCAGCACGGTCGATATCTCGGGAGTGACGCGATATCTCTTTCCCGATCCCGCCGCCGAGGGCCGCCGCTTCTACGCCAAGACCGGCCTGTTCCCCATCAACCACACGGTCGTGGTGCGGCGCGCGCTGTTGGAGCGCCATCCCTGGATCGCGCTCAATCTCTATTCGGCGTTCGCTGCCGCGAAGGAGGAAATTGCGCGCTACGGCAATTCATACCTGCACTGGTACTTCGAAACCGGATTGCTCGATGGCGGCGTCAAGCGCGCGCTCGCCGACAACGATCCGCTGGCTTACGGCTTCAAGGCCTCGCGGACGGTGCTCGAGACCATCGCGCAATACGTGCACGAGCAAGGGCTGAGCGCGCGCCGGGTCGAGCTTAAGGAAGTATTCGCCGCCAGCACGCTGGATATGTGAGCCGCCGCTGCGCATCAACTATGCTGTCGGGCGATTAGATGAATCGTGCCAGAAACGAGCGCTGCGCATGAGCCTGAGCAAAGGCTACGACTACGTGATCGTCGGCGCCGGCTCCGCCGGCTGCGTGCTGGCCAACCGGCTGAGCGAGGATGGCGCCGCGCGCGTGCTGCTGGTCGAAGCCGGCGGGCGCGACCTCAATCCGCTCATCCACATCCCGCTCGGCATGGGCAAGATGCACGAATACGACATGTTCAACTGGGGCTACCACACCGAGCCCGAGCCGAACATGAACGGCCGCGAAATCGAGGCGATGCGCGGGAAGGTCTTGGGCGGATCGTCCTCGATCAACGTGATGGCTTATACCCGCGGCCACCGCGGCGACTACGATCGCTGGGCGCAGAAGGGCGCGCGCGGTTGGTCCTATGCCGACGTGCTGCCCTACTTCAAGCGCTGCGAGCGATGGGAGGGCGGCGGGAACCCGTGGCGCGGCGGTGCCGGGCCGGTCGGCACGGAATTCGCAAAGACGCGCGACCCGCTCTACGACGCCTGGCTCGAAGCGGCGGCGGCGGCGGGCTTTCCTGTCACCGACGACTACAACGGCCAGCAGCAGGAAGGCTTCGGGCGCGGTCAGTACACCATCCGCGACGGCTATCGCTCCTCGGCCGCGACCGCCTATCTCAAGCCGGCGAAGACGCGGACAAATCTCGACGTCGCGACCGGCGCGCACGCGACTCGCGTGCTGATGCAGGGCACGCGCGCGACCGGCGTCGAATTCGTCAAAGGCGGTGGCGGCGTGGTGCGGGTCGAGGCGGAGCGGGACGTGATTCTATCGGCCGGCGCGTTCAATACCCCGCCGCTGCTCATGCTCTCGGGGATCGGCCCGGCGGCGCATCTTCTCGAGATGGACATCAAGCCCGTGGTCGATTTACCGGTCGGCAGGAATCTGCAGGACCACCTCGCGGTGATCATCTTCTTTCAGCGCTTGAACGAAAGCGCGTTTCTCAGGCAGATGCGTTTCGACCGCATGGCGGTCAGCATGATCCGCGCCTACGTCTTCGGCACCGGACCCGGCACGGTGGTGCCCGGCGGGTTGCACGCCTTCGTCAAGACGCGGCCCGAGCTTGCGGTGCCCGATATCGAGTTCATGTTCCGCGGCGCGCCGGCGGCAACGCATCTCTGGTTCCCGCTGATCCGGGCGGCCTATGTCGACGGCTACGGCATTCGCCCGACGCTGCTGCATCCCGACAGCCGCGGCGAAATCCGGCTGCGCTCGACCGACGCGCGCGAGCCTCCGCGCATCGTCTACAACTTCTTCTCCGCGCCCAACGACCTGCCGCGCCTGCGCGAAGGCGTCAAGCGCGCCCGCGATGTCGCCTATCAGAAGCCGATGGCGCCGTATCGCGGCACCGAGACCTCGCCCGGAGAAAAAGTGAAGACCGACGCCGAGATCGACGCCTGGATCAGGAAAACCGCGATCACGGCGCACCATCCCTGCGGCACCTGCGCCATGGGGATCGGACCCGACACGGTCACCGACCCGCAGCTGCGCGTTCACGGGGTCGAGCGCCTGCGCGTGGTCGACGCTTCGGTCATGCCTGATCTGGTTTCGGCGCATATCAACGCCTGCGTGCTGATGATGGCGGAGAAGGCGTCCGACCTCATTCGCAACAAGGCGCCGCTTCCAGCCGACAACGACGCTTGAGACTTCGCACCACGCATGCGACGCTGCGAAAGACTTTGCAGCATGCCGCGGCGACGATAATATCGA
>Ga0306920_100010056_pt1 | contig 12653 bp, 9 predicted proteins | sample flu12Cox44000170_FD_204666 | JGI IMG/M metagenome (GOLD analysis project Ga0306920, IMG submission 204666) | Lab enrichment of tropical soil microbial communities from Luquillo Experimental Forest, Puerto Rico - flux4day.12C.oxic.44.000.170 (v2)... | ecosystem: Environmental > Terrestrial >...
CGGCGAACACGAGCGTGGCGGCGACGGCGAGTGCGAGCGGGATCACGTGAGCGCGGAATGCGTGGCGCATGAGAGTCTCCGGGTTCGAGTCGGCAAGCGGAGCGCCGGATGGTGCCGCGTGAGACTCTGCGGCGCAAACGAAAACGGCCCGGCGCTCGGGCGCCAGGCCGTCTCGCAAGTCGGGGTGCTGTCTACTTGAGCGCCAGCTCCTTCATCGCCTTGGCGATGCGGAACTTCAGCACGGTCTTGGCCGGGATCTTGATGGCTTCGCCGGTCTGCGGGTTGCGGCCCATGCGCGCCTTGCGCTTTACGACGACGAGCTTGCCGACGCCCGGGAACACGAACCCGTTGCGCGCCTGCTTCGCCGCCAGCGTGGCGAGCTCTTCGAGAATCATGGTGCTCTGCTTCTTCGTGAGCTCGAACTTCGTGGCGATGTGTCCCGCGATCTGCGACTTCGTCATCATCTTCGCCATGAATGCCTTCCTCTCCCTATGAAGGTACGTGACGTGAGCGGACGGGCGCATCGGAGTCGTGACGCGCCCTAGCCGCGAGTGGGTATAGCAAGATCACCCGCGATTTCAAAGGCAATTTTCGTGCTGTGATGGTTTTCGTGCCGGTCTGGCGCGGCTGAAAACGGTGCATAATCCGGGCCGCGCGGGCAGCGGGTGAAATGCGCTTTCCGGGACGTGACGCGCGCTTTGTGGAATCCGGAGCGCCGTGCGGTGCGGAGGAGCGGCTCGTGCGGACGGACTCGCGCGGCGATCGCGACGACGGATCGCGCGGCTCTAGAGCCGGACGATGCGCTGGCTCGCGACCGCGCCGGGTGCGGCCGCGCGCACGTAATACACGCCGGGCCGCGCCGCCCGGCCGCTCGCATCTTCGCCTCGCCACGTGACTTCGCGACGACCGGCGGCGATCTCGCCGGCGAGCAGCGTGGCCACGCGACGGCCCTGCGGATCGAACACCGCGACGTCGACCGCCGCCGCACGCGGCAGCTCGAGCGTCATCCGAACGTCGCCCCGCGTGGGATTCGGAGCCGGCGCCGAGAGCGCGAGCACCGGCGGCGCGACCGGCTCCGGTGCCGCGGTCGAGAGGCCGGAGAGGTCGAGCTTCCACGCGGACCGCCCGTGGGTCGCGGCGACCAGGGTGCGGCTCGCGGGGTGGAGCACGAGGTCGTCCACGACCATGCCGATCGGCATGCCGGTCCCGAGCGGGAACCAGCCCGCCCCGAGGTTCTCGGTCGCGTACACCCCGACGTCGGTGGCGAGGAAGAGCGTGCTTGGATTCGCGGGGTCGACCACGAGGTCGTTCGCCGGCGCGTCCGGCAGGCCGGCCCCGATCGCGCTCCAGTGCGCGCCCTGATCCGTGCTGCGATAGACGTGCGCGATGTGCTCGTCCTGGATGAACCCGGAGAGCGTCGCGTAGACCACGTTCGCGTTCGTCGGATCGGGCGCGACCTTCGTGACGTAACGCAGCGGCAGGCCAGCCGAGATGTCGGACCAGCTCACCCCCGAATTCGTCGAGCGCCACACCTTTCCGTCGTCGGTGCCGACGTAATAGAGCGCGGAGTTCGCGGCCGAGACCTCGATCGTCGAGATCGTCCCGTAGACGATCTGGGCGACCGGATTCGTGGTCAGATCGGCGCTGATGACACTGTAGCTCACCCCGTTGTCCATGCTCTTGTACACGCGCTGGCTGCCGACCAGCAGCACGTTGTGGTTGCCCGGATCCATCGCGATCGGCGTGTCCCAGTTGTAGCGGTCGGAGTTCGCGAAGCCGGACGGGGTGAGGAAGCCGCCCGCGCCGCCGGCGGTCGAGCGCTCGAGGCCGGTGCCGTTGCAGCAGTACTGGAATTCGGCGAACACGATGTTCGGGTTCGTTGGGTCGACCAGGCACTGGAAGCCGTCGCCGCCCAGCATGACCGTCCAGTTGTCGGGAGACCCGCTGGTCTGGAGCGAGTTGTTGTCCTGCGCGCCGCCGAGCAGGCGGCTCGCGTTCGAAGGATCGATCGCGCCGGCGTAGAACTGGGTGATCGGAAGCCCCAGGGACTTGGTCCACGATCCCGGACCGATCGTCGTGTAATAGAGCCCGCCGTCGTTTCCGGAGTACGCACGATTGATGTTCGTGGGATCGATCCAAAGCGCGTGCTGGTCCACGTGCGCGCTGCCGGTCGCGCCGGACCAGTTCGCGCCGCCGTCGTTCGAGCGGATCAGCGCGACGCCGAGCGAATACACCACGTCCGCGCTGGTCGGCAGCACGGTGACGTCGCCGAAGTACCATCCGAAGCCGGGATTCCCGCCGAAGTTCCCGGGGTACGTGGTGACGTCGCGGCGCGTCCACGTTTGGCCGCCGTCCTGCGTGCGGTAGAAGCCGAGCCCGATGTAGCCCTGCGAAGCGCCCGAGACGATCTGCGCGTACACCGTGGACGGGTTGCTCGGCGCGATCGCGAGCCCGATGCGTCCCACGTTGTCCGAGGGCGCGGGCAGGCCGCCGGCGAGCAGCGTCCACGTGTCGCCATGGTCCGCGCTCCGCCAGATGCCGCACTCGGGCCCGTACGCGCGCCGGTATGTCGCGCGACGCACGCGCTCCCAGGTCGCGCAGTAGACCGTCTCGGGATGCGCGGGATTGATCGCGACGTCGCACGCGCCGGTGCTGTCGCTCACGAACAGCACCTTCTGCCACGTCACGCCATGATCCTGGCTGCGGTAGAGCCCGCGATCCGAGCCGGTCGAGAACTGCGTGCCCATCGCGGCGACGAAGATCCGGCTCGTGTTCGAGGGATCGATCGCGACCCGCGCGATGCGGCGTGTGGCGTCGAGCCCGAGGTCGCTCCAGGTCTTCCCGGCGTCGGAGCTGCGCCACAGCCCCGCGCCATCGTAGGAATCCACGGACGAATTTGCCTCGCCGGTGCCGACGTAGATCGTCGCGGTGTCCGCGGGATCGATCGCGAGCGCGCCGATCGACCAGATCGAGGTGGCGTCGAACACCGAGGCCCAGCTCGCCCCGCCGTCCTCGGACTTGAGCACCCCGCCGTTCGCGGCGCCGATATAGACCGGCACGCCGCCCGTGACGCTCGCGATCGCGGTCACGCGGCCGCCGATGTTCGTCGGTCCCGCGAGCTGCCACGCCAGCCCGCCGGCCCTGACGCCGAATTCGCCGGCTCGCCGGCCGACCGGGGAGGCAAGCGCCGCGCGGTCGACGCGTGCCTGCTCGAGCGCCCGCAAATACCGCTCGTGCGGGATCACGCCGTACGGGAACGCGCGCTGGGCAACGAACCAGTCGCTCTCGAGGCCGCGGGCGTCCTCGGGCTCGGCGGCCGGGGCGGCGGCGCGCCATGGGGCATGCGGGACCGCGGCGTAGAGCGCGGCCAGGGCGAGGAATGCGAGGGTGACGGCGGGCGGGAGGCGCAAGATGTCGGGGATCCTCGGGGAAGCCGATGCGATGCAGCGGACACTCCCGGTCGCTTCGAGTCTATCGCGGGCGCCCGGGCCGGGCCAGCGCTAGTTCGAGCCGGACGCCACACTCTTGACCACATGACCCGGCTCCCGAGGCGTATCATCGCTTGACTCGACACTGAACCCGCTTGCCCCCTGCGGAGATCCCCTCGTGCCGCTCCGGCCCCGATCGCGCACCGCGACTTGCGTCGGCGTTGCCGCGCTCTCACTCGTGCTCACGATCTCCGCGCTCCCGCGTGACGTTCACGCCGACAACGTGGACTGGATCAACGCATCGGGCGGCTCCGCCGCGATCTACACGAACTGGTGGGACACGAATACCGCCCTGTACAAAGTGCCGGGCAAGAGCGATCAGGCGACATTCGATCTCGCGAACGCCTACAACGTCCTTTGGCCTGCGGTGGCCGACACCGTCTTCGATCTTCAGGTGACCGGTGGGACGCCGCGCTTCAATATCAACGGCACGCTCCAGGTCCTCGATCAACTCGCGCTCTTCGCCGACAGCCTCACGCTGCTGACCGGGACGCTCCGCGCACCGCATTTCACGCTGGGCTCCCTCTCGAACGCTTCCTACCTCGGAAGCGGCGGTTCGCAGCTCATCTGCCTCGATTCGCTCGCCGAGTCACGATGGGGATTCGGCGGCAAGAGCTACGCAACACTGATCGGTGGCGCGCGGATCGCGACGAATGGCTGGATCGAGATGGGGCACGGCGCGAGTGACGCCTGCACCACGACGGTGGCGGGGCGCTCTCCCGGGCTGCCGGTCGTCTATTCCGGTCTCACAACGCTGAGCTCCGCGGGCGGCAGCCCTCGCGGCGACGTGATCGTCGGCGAGAACGGCAACGCGCTGCTCCAGCTCGAAAACGGCGGCTTCGCGAACATCGCGGGAAACCTGTTCATCGCAAAGGGCAGTCTCGGCCAGGGCATGGTCCACGTCTACGACCCGGGCGGCGGCCTCTTCACGCCCTCTCTCACGGTTCAGGGCCAGACCGTGCTCGGCAACGCGGATCCCGTTTACCCAGGCGGGGTCGGAAACATCCTCGTCGAGAAGGGCGGTGTGAACCTGATGGGTCCGTGCACGGTGCAGTACGGAACCCTCGTGGTTCGAAACGGCACCGCACTGACGGCCGGCGACATGTTCGTGAATCCATCACCGAACGATGGCGGGGGAGCGCTCGACGTTCTCGGCGCGGGATCGCACGCGACGATCACCTCCTCGCTTCAGATCGGCGGGGCAACCATGTCGCCCAACTACGTCGATGCCGGGCTCGATGTCGACTCGAGCGCCACGCTCAATTACACGGGCTCCCCGCCGGTCGAGGTCTATCAGAACGGACAGATATTCGTGGGCGCGGGGTCCACTCTGCAATCCGCGGCCGACATCGAAGATCGCGGCACGGTTCAGGTGGTCGGAACGCTTCAGGCGCCGCGCCTCGAGGTCGTCGGCCTGCCCGGCGTTTCCACTCGGCTCGAGGCGGACGGGAGTGCGGTCATTCGTGCACGCCTCTTGATCGATGCGCTCGGCTCGTTCAACGCTCAAGGCACGGGCAACCTCATCACTGTCGGGGACTCCACGGCCACGGACGGGTTCGTCTCGAACGGCGGCACCTTCTGCGCCAGCGACACGGTTCTCATTCTCGACAAGGACGGCGCGGATCTCGGTGATCTGTGGCTCTTTTCTGGAACCGCGCGCGTGCCCTCCGGTGGAACGGTAGGGGCCGGGCACTTTCTGGTGGGCCCGGGGCGCTTCGAGGGCTCGCTCACGAACGAGGGCACGATCAGTCTTCCCGGCGGGGACGAGCTCGCGGTTGTCGGTCACCTGACGCAGCTCACCGGGGTTGCGACTGGCACGGGCACGCTCTTTATTCCGAACGGCTCGTTCCTCACCGCGCGGGGATTGATCGATCCGCTGGTCCTGCTCAGCGGCGCGCTCGATTTCGGTCCCACGCCCTCGCAGCTCGACGTCGTGGTTGGCTTGCTGACCACCGGCACGGCGAAGATGACGTTCCGGCTGGGCGCGAAATCGAGCGGGATCCAGGACGCGCTGTTCTGCTCGAACGGGGTGACACTCGCGGGCAAACTCGACGTGCGCTCGGATCTGCTGGTGCCGCCGGTGGCGGGCGACACGGTGACGATCATCACGGCGGCCTCGATCAGCGGGACGTTCTCGTCGGTGACGTACAACGGCGGCAGCCCGTCGAGCGGGGCGATCAGCGTGCTGTACGGCCCGACGACGGTGCGGATCGCGGTGATCGATCCCGCGCTCGGCGCTCCGGGCGGCGACGGCGTGACGGCGCTGCGGTTCGCGAGCGACGGGACGTTGCGGTCTCCGGCGGTCGCGCTCGATCTGCCGCACGCGGCGGATGTGAAGGTGGCGCTCTACGACGTGTCGGGGCGCGAGGTCGCAATCCTGGCGACGGGGCCGCTCGCGGCGGGACGGCACGATCTGCCGCTGCCGTCGTCGCGGGTGCCGAGCGGGGTGTACTTCGGGCACGCGGAAGTGTCGGACGCCTCGGGTACGCACGCGCTCAACGCGCGGGTCGTGATGGTGCGGTAGCGCCGCCTCAGTGCGGGTACGCGCCCGCCGAGTCCGCCGGCGCGCGCGTGCTGTCCGCCGCCGCGGCCGCTTCCGCCGCGCGCGCCGCGCGCGCCTGAGCCGCGAGCGCCGCGAGCTGCGGCAGCGTTCGCTTGAAATCGAGCGACCGGGCGGCGAGCTCGATCAGCGCCGCGCTCTTCTCGTCCGCTTCGAACGGGAACGGCTGGAACGGCGCGTCCGGCCAGCTCGTGACCTGGATCGGCACGAGATCCGCATCCACCGCGCCTGATTTCGGCACGCGCAGCCGCGCGACCGCCGAGAGCTTGTCCTGCGGATCCTTGTTGCCGCCGAACACGCAGTTGCCGAGCGAGTAGAAGATCGGCGCCGAGTGGTACACCTCGACGCCCTGGAATCGATGCGGATGCGCCCCGAGCACCGCGCGCGCACCGTGATCGATCGCCCGGTGCGCGAGCTCGATCTGGTAATCGCGCACCTCGAGCGAGCCCTCGTGGCCCCAGTGGAAGAACGGGATCGCAGCGTCCACGTGCCGCACGAGATGCTTGAGGTCCTGATCGAGCATCTTCTTCATGCACTCGAGATCCGTGTAGCACCCGGCGACGCCGGGGTCGTGCTTGCGCGCGAACAGCTCGCGCGGCTCCTTCATGTCGCGCGCGTCCTGGAAGTAGTAGCCCAGGAATCCCAGACGCACGCCGGAGCGCTCGACGATCAGCGGGCGCCGCGCCGCGCCGAGGTCCTTGCCGGCACCGAAGTGGAGGATCCCGGCCTGATCGAGCGTGTCGATCGTATCGGCGAGGCCGTCCGCGCCGTAATCCATCAGATGGTTGTTCGCGAGAGTGACTGCGTCCACCGAGCCTTCCTTCAGGATCTGGACCAGCTCGGGCCGCGCGCGGAACGTGAAGTTCTTCACGAGCGCCGTGCCGCGTTCGGTGAACGGGCACTCGAGATTCACCATCGCGAGATCGGCCCAGTCCAGCACCGGCTTCAGGCCCGAGAAGTAGAGCGGGAACAGCAGCTCGCGCGAGAAGCCGTCCGCCGCGCGCAGGTCGAAGTGGTCCTGGAGGTTCGAACCGAGCGTGGTGTCGCCGGCCGCGGCGATCAGCGCCACGTCCATCTCGCGCGCATGCGGGCCCGCGATCGCGTCCGCGGCGCCGAGCCGGCTCGAGCTGTCGGGCCGTGCCGAGGCCCGCGCGCGGCGCGATCCGAGCCAGGTTGCGGTTGCGGCCGCGGCGAAGCGCAGGAGAAAATTGCGGCGGTTCATCCCCGCCATTACATCACACCCGTCCCCGATCCGGAGATTTCCGTGCGCCGCTCAGGGTTGCTGGTCGTCAGACGCTCTCGACCGCGGACGGCTTCACGTTCTCGCCGAACCGCCTGCCGAGCGCGACCAGGTAGTTGTCGATGCCGGTCGAGAGGCCGAAGAAGAAGCGCGCCATGAAGCGGAAGAACGGGTTCGAGACGAACCCGTCCTCGGCAATCGTCACGCGCGTGCCGCTGCCCGCGGGCGCGAGATCGTAGGTCCACGTTCCGCCGAAGCCGGCGGAGCTGTCCGCCACCACCGCCACGAGACGCGCCGGGGCGTCCGCCACGGTGATCTCGAGCGGCCAGTTGCCCTCCTTCGTGACCTGCATCCACACCGGATGCCCGTCGCGGTCGGCCAGGCGCCTGACGCCGGTGACGTCCGTGCGCCAGCCCGGCGAATGCTCCATGTCGGTGATCACGGCCCACACGGAATCCCGCGGCGCCGCGAACATCGCGACGCGTGCAACGTGATGCCTGCGCGGCAGCATCATCCCGCCGATGCCCATCACGAGGATGAGCGTGATCACGACGATCCCGACCCCGATCACGAGCCGTAACCCGACCTTCAGCATGCCTGCCTCCCGGGCGAGAGCTGCGGTTTCATCTTCCCCGGCGTCACGCGCCCGATCAAGACCTGCTCGGCTCCGACGAACGCCGCCAGCGAGCGCAGCGCATCGGCGACCCCGTCCAGCGCCGGCTCGCGCTCGATCGGCCCCCAGCGTGTGATCGGCGCCGGCGCCCCGTTCGCGAACCAGGGCTCGAAGTGCACGTGCTTCGCCTCGAGCCGGCGATGCTCCCGATGATGCTTCGCGTCCACGCGCCCGATCAGGCGCCCGTCGTGAAGGATCGGCAGCGAGTAGTAGCCGTGCACGCGCTTGTGACCCGGGACGTACACCTCGATCGTGTAATCGAACCCGAACAGCTTCGCCGTGCGCGCGCGATGCCAGAGGAACGAATCGAACGGGGAGAGGAGCGTGGTGCCGCGGGACGGCGGCGAGCCGGCGCGGCGCCGCACGTGGCGCGCAAGCTCGGGCAGATCGGCCGCGAGCGCATACCAGCGCGTGCGGTCGCCCGCGATCGCGACTTCCGCCACCTCGCCATCCCGCAGTGCGGCCTGCAGCACCTTGCGGCGCGCGGTCGCCGGCGTTCGCGGGAACGTGAGGTACATGCGGAGATCCGTCTCGGTCGCGGCCCCCATGGCGTGCAGCGCGAGGCGGAGGTGCCAGCGCGAGAACTCCGTCGACTCCATCGGCGTGACGCCCGCGATCGCGGGCAGCACGCGCTCGGCTGCGGCGAAGCGCTTGTGGAAGTGCGTGCGCGAGTGGATCAGCGTGCGGCCCGTCATCCACAGGTAGTGCAGCGCGTGCGTGCTCGGCTTCCAGCTCCACCAGCCGGAGCGGCCCGGGCGCTTCGTCTCGAAGTCGGCATTGCCGAGCGGGCCGCGCTCGCGGATCTCCTGCTCGGTCGTCGCGATCAGCTTCGCGTTCTTGCGCAGAAATCGTGACCAGCCCGTGTGGTGCACGCCGTAGTCCAGCATCGCGCGCCGCCAGGCGGGCAGATCGGCCGCCGGGACGAAGCACGCCGCGTGCGCCCAGTACTCGAACAGCACCCGCTTCCGATAGATCAGCCGGTCGAGCGCGGCATGGTCGTAGGCGCCGAAGCGGCTCCAGAGCGTGAGGTAGTGCGCGCGATCGAGCACGTTGATCGAGTCGATCTGGAGCCCGCCCACCTCCGACACGAACCGCTCGAGCGACTTCGCGCCGAGCTTCTGGCCGCGCGGTCGCGTCAGCTGCTGGCGCTCGAGGAACAGCGCCGCGGCGGCGTGCGCGGGAAACTCCTGCGCCGTCATGCGGGGTAGGCGCGGCCCAGCACCTCGACCAGGTGCAGCATCGGCACGTCCATGCCGCGCTCCTTCGCGCCGCGCGCCATGTGGAGCAGGCAACCCGGATTCGAGGCCACGACCACGTCCGGGGAGACGGTCTCGATGGAGTCGAGCTTGCGCGCGAGCTGGGCGTCCGCCATGTCCGCGTGCGTCAGGTTGTAGATCCCCGCGCTGCCGCAGCACCAGTCGGAGTTCGGCAGGTCCACGCACTCGACGCCCGCGAGCGACTGGAGCAGCGCGCGGGGGGCCGTGCGCACCTTCTGCGCGTGCGCGAGGTGGCAGGGGTCGTGGTACCCGACGCGCAGCGGCCGCGCCGGATCGCGCGGCGAGCGGAGCGGCGTCGCGCCGGCGGGCAGGCCCAGCTCGGCGAGGACTTCGGAGACGTCGCGCACGCGATCGGAGAAGCGCCGCGCGTCGGCCGCGGCGGCGTCTTCATGCAGCAGGTGCCCGGCCTCGCGCAGCGCCGCGCCGCAGCCCGCCGAGTGCGTGACGATGAAGTCCGCGCCCGCGCCGATGCGCGCCACGTTCGCGCGCGCGAGCGCCTTCGCCTCGCGCCTGAGCCCGGCGTGCGCGTGGAGCGCGCCGCAGCAGCCCTGGCCGGGCGCGACGTCCACACGCGCGCCGGCGAGCACGAGCAGGCGCACCGCCTCGCGCGTCACGCGCGGGAACATGACGTCCATCACGCAGGTGGTGAAGAACGCGACTCGCGCCCGTGTGCCGACCGCGGGGCGGAACATGATCGTGCCGTCCTCGGCGCGCGTCATCCGCGCATCGGGCGGCAGCGTGTGCCCGAGCAGCTCGATCGAGCGCCCGGCGCGCGGCTCGAGCGAGGGAGTCATCGCGAACCCCTGGCGCGCGAACGCGGGCACGACGCGTGCGGCGAGCGGCGATCGCATGAACGCGGCGATCGGCCCGCTCTGGCCGAGGCGGAGGAGATCGGCCGCCGCGTGCATGCGTTCGCGATGCGGGATGAGCCCGGTCAGCGCCCACTCGCCGAGCCGCCGCGTGAAGCCGCGCTTCACCGCGCGGCGCGCGAGCTGCCCGCGTGTCTCCTCCAGCATGCGGCTGTACGGCACTCCCGCCGGGCACACGGTCTCGCACGCGCGGCAGTCGAGACAGTTGTCGAGGTGCGTGATCAGCTCGGCGGTCGGCTCCATCCGCCCCTCCGCCAGGCCGCGCATCAGGTAGATGCGGCCGCGCGGCGAATCCGGCTCGATCCTGAGCTCGCGGTAGGTCGGACAGGCGGTGAGGCAGAGGCCGCAGTGGATGCAGGTGTTGATGTCGCGGCGCGCGGGCGCGTCCTCGGAATCGAACCAGGACGGTGCGGCGCGCGGAGTGGGGCCGGGCTCGGAAGTCACGCGCCACAGGGTATCACCGCCCCTACTTGTCGAACGACTCGAGGTGCAGCTTGTGCAGCATGCGATGGAGCGCCGGGGCGAGAAACACGCTCATGCTGGTCAGGAGGGCGACGCCGCTGAACAGTGCGTAGATGGACTCGAACCATTTCCCGCCGGTCGTGGTGATCGGATTCACCGGACCCATGCCGCCCAGGATCATCGAGGCATTGACGAGCGAATCGAGCCAGCCGAGCCGGCCGAGCGCGTGGTAACCGAGCACGCCGATCAGGAGGCCGACACCGATGATGAGCGTGGCGAGCCCGCCGCTCTTCATCATGCGGCGGAGGAACTTGGACCACGGCAGGAGCGGCTGGCTGCGATGCTCCATCCCCATCCAGGTTTGCGTTTCGGCCTTGTGCACGACACCTCCCTGCGGCGTGCGCCGCTACGGCACCAGCACCACCTTCCCGAACTGCCCGCGCGATTCGATCAGCCGATGCGCCTCGGCCGCGTGCGCGAGCGGCATCGCGCGGTCCACGACCGGCTTGAGCCGTCCGTCGCGCACGAACTTCAACACTTGGACCAGCTCCGACCGCCGTCCCATCCACGAGCCCATCAGCGCGAGATGCTTCCCGAACAGCACATTCACATCGAGCTTGACCTCGCCGCCGGTCGTCGCGCCGCAGGTGACGAGCCGGCCGTTGCGGGCCAGCGCCGCCACCGCCGCCTCGAACACGCGCCCGCCGACGTGCTCGAGCGCCACTTCGACGCCCTTCTTCGCGGTCAGCTCGCGCACGCGCGCCGCGACGTCCTCGCGCGCGTGATCGATCGTTTCGTGCGCACCGAGCGCCTTCGCGCGCTCGAGCTTCGCCGGCGTCCCGGCGGTCGCGATCACGCGCGCTCCGAAAAGGCGCGCGATCTGGACCGCCGCGCTCCCGACCCCGCTGCCCGCGCCGATCACGAGCACGTCCTCGCCCGGCGCGAGCTTCGCGCGCCCGACCAGCATGTGCCAGGCGGTGAGAAAGACGAGCGGCACCGCCGCCGCCTCCTCCCACGACAGGTTCTCCGGGTAGGGCAGGCAGTTCACCGCCGGCACGGAGACCAGCTCCGCGTAGCCGCCGTTCCGCCGCCGCCCGATCACGTCGTACTGGCGGCACAGATTGTCGTCGCCGGAGAAGCACTGCGGGCAGGTGCCGCACGAGAGCGTGGGCAGCACGAGCGTGCGATCGCCGGTCTGGAGGTGCCGCACCGCCGATCCGATCGCCGCGATCTCGCCCACGACGTCGTTGCCGAGGATGTGCGGCATCTGGATGTCGAGTCCGCGCAAGCCGCTCCGCACCCAGAGGTCCAGGTGATTGATCCCGCACGCGCGCACCCGCACCAGCGCCTCGTCCGGCGCGATCGCGGGGTCCGCGATCTCGCGCGCCTCCAGCACGTCCGGACCGCCGAAGCGGTCGAACACCACGGCCCTCACCCCGCCTCACTCATCGAACAGCACCGTCGGTTCCTGGTAGAAGCGCACCTGCCGCTGGCGCAGCTTCTCCTGCGCCCAGTCCTTGAGCCACTGGTTCTTGACCCCGAGCGACTGCGAGCCCTCCGCGAGTCGCTCGAGCGGAATGTTGAGCCGCAGCGCGCGCCAGCGCACCAGGTGGCGCGTGATGCCGGCCGGCAGCCGTGCGCCGCTCGTGGCGAGCTCGATCACTTCGTCGGGCTCGAAGTGCGGGAACACGACGAGCGCGGTCACGTCGGGATGGCGCGCCTGCGCGGCGGCCAGCGAATCGCTCGCGACCCGCAGGAAGCGCGTGTCGCCGCGATAGGCGTCCACGATCGCGTTCAGGAGATCGTTGCGCGAGGGGAGATCGGTCCCGCCGTGCAGCGTGTCGACGCAGCCGTCTCCGCACACCACGTACGCGAGCGCCTCGCGCCGCGCGAGCACCGCCCGCGCGTGCGGCAGCGTCTCCGGGTGGCACTCGAGCCCGGGGATCGCGGCGAGCTTTAAGCCCAGCTCATCGTGCGGGTAGCCGACCAGAGCGTGAAACCAGGTCGAAAGCTCGACGTCGGGCTCGCGGTACGCCACGACCTGGACGACGAGGTGGGGAAGTCCCGCGGCCTTCGCCGCCATC
>Ga0306920_100010057_pt1 | contig 12652 bp, 12 predicted proteins | sample flu12Cox44000170_FD_204666 | JGI IMG/M metagenome (GOLD analysis project Ga0306920, IMG submission 204666) | Lab enrichment of tropical soil microbial communities from Luquillo Experimental Forest, Puerto Rico - flux4day.12C.oxic.44.000.170 (v2)... | ecosystem: Environmental > Terrestrial >...
GGGATTGCTCATGACAATGCCCACCAGATCGCGAGCCAAAGCAAGCCCGCCGCGATCGCGGCCCAGGCCAGCCGTTCGGCGACGCTCTGCTCGAGCAGGTCGTGTTGGAGAAAACCTCGAAAAGGACGAAAGCTCGGCCGCGCGATCACGCTGGCCGCTGCGCGGTTCGGCACGCGGGACATAGCCCGCGAGCCTCGATAACTTGCCGCTCGATGGCAAAGCCTTGCCTTTCGCCTAGCCGACGCAACCTTGCCACGATCTCGTCGTCCTGAATCTCTTCGGTTGCACCGCAGATCCGCCGGGCCTGGCGAGGGAGTTTTCGACTTGCTGGGGTGTCACGCGCAACTTGCTGCCAGGCGAAAAAATCTGGTGTCGCGGCGTTATAGCGTAACAATTAGACGGGAGCCAGGGTCGCCAGCCATCGCCGCGGCGAGATTACAATCCCTCACCCTCCTATCCCCACGGATCAAGTCCGTGAGCTGAAAGCCCACGACGCGATGGGCCCCTCCCCGCTCGCGCGGAGCGAGGGTGCACCAGCCTGCGCTCCCTCTCCCGCTTGTGGGGAGAGGGCAGGGTGAGGTCTTAACTCAATCGGCAGCGATCGCGCGGCGACGTGGCTTGGCGCGGCCGTTCGCGAAGCGGTCCGAGAGGCGTGCGGCGACCCGCGGGCTGACGAAATGCGAAACGTCGCCGCCGAGGGCGCCGATTTCCTTAACAAAACGCGACGAGATGAATTGGAAGCGGTCCGACGCCATCAGAAAGACGGTCTCGATCTCCGGGTTGAGCCGGGCGTTCATGCCGGCCATCTGGAACTCGTATTCGAAATCGGAGACCGCGCGTAGCCCTCGGATGACCATTGTCGCCCCGGCCGATTGGGCGAAGTTCACCAGCAAGGTGTCGAACGCGCGCACCTCGATGCGTTCAGCGTCGCCGTTTTCGAGATGGGAGACCTCGTCGCGAACGATCTCGACGCGCTCGTCGGTGGCGAACAGCGGCCCCTTCCCATCGTTGCGAGCAACACCGATGACCAGCCGGTCGACGATCTTGATCGCTCGCCGGATAATATCGGCGTGTCCGTTGGTGATCGGGTCGAAGGTGCCGGGATAGATCCCGATCCGCGGCTGGGTCATGTCTCCCCCTCGTTGGCTTGTTGGTTTGATGCGGAATCGTCGGAACCGCTGCCCTCGCCGTTCTCTTCCGCGACTTCCGGAAGCCGCGCAACCGACACCACCCGCTCGCCGTCGCCGACCTTGAAGATCACCACTCCCTGACTGCGCCGCCGAGCGATGCGGATGTCGTGTACCGGGCAGCGGATTACCATCCCGCCATCGGTCACCAACATGACCTGGTCGTTGTGCCCGACCGGGAAGACGGCGACGATCGCATCGCGGCGACGGCTCAAATCCATGTTGTCGATGCCCTGCCCACCACGGCCGGTGATGCGGTAATCGTAGGCCGAGCTTCTGACCCCAAAGCCCTTTTCGGTCACGCTCAGCACGAATTCCTCGCGCAGCGCGAGGTCGGCATAGGTCTCTTCCGAAATCGAGCCTTCGTCGCCGGCGGGTTCGCCCTCCGCCTCCTCGGGCTCGAACGGTACCTCGACGGCGGTCTCGCTCTCCTCATCCGTTTGTCGCCGCCTCCTTGCTGCGAGACTCAGATAGGCGTTGCGCTCGTCAGGGGCGATCTCCTCGTGGCGCAAGATCGACAGCGATATGACCTCGTCGCCGTTCAGCAGGCGAATACCCCGCACGCCGACCGAGGAGCGGCCGGCGAAGACCCGCACATCGCCGACCGGAAAGCGGATCGATTTGCCGTTGCGGGTGGCGAGCAGCACATCGTTGGCATCGGTGCAGGTCGCCACCGCAATCAGCCGGTCATCGGCATCTTCGCCCTCGAATTTCATCGCGATCTTGCCGTTCGCCATGACATTGCCGAAGTCGGAGAGCGCATTGCGTCGAACGTAGCCGTTGGCCGTTGCGAAGACGACGGCGAGATCACCCCAGCTCTCCTCGTCCTCCGGCAACGGCATCACCGTCGATATCGTTTCGCCGGATGCCAAACTGGGCAGCAGATTAATCATCGGACGGCCCCGCGATTGCGGGGTGCCGGCCGGCAGACGGTGGACCTTGAGCTTGTAGACCCGTCCCGAGGAGGTAAAGAACAGCACCGGCGCGTGCGTCGAGGCGACAAACACCTGGTTCAGAAAATCCTCCTCGCGGATCGCCATGCCGGCGCGCCCGCGGCCGCCGCGCCGCTGAGCGCGATAGGTGGACAGCGGCACTCGCTTGATGTAGCCGGCGTGGCTCACGGTCACGACCATCGCCTCGCGCTGAATCAACGCTTCGATATCGGCTTCGAACTCGACATCCTCGATCGCCGTCCGCCTCGGCGTCGCAAACCGCTCCTTGATTGCCAACAGCTCGGAGCGCAATACCTCGATCAACCGCGCGCGAGAGCGCAGGATTTCGAGATAGCCCGCGATCTCGCTGATCAGTCCGCGCAACTCTTCGGCGATCTTGTCGCGCTCCAGCCCGGTCAAGCGCTGCAGCCGCAAATCGAGAATCGCGCGCGCCTGCTCGTCCGACAGACGGTAGGTACCGTCCTCTGCGACGTCGCGGCCAGGTTCGCCGACCAGCGCCACCAGCGGTCCGACATCGGCAGATGGCCAAGCTTGGCCGACGAGACCGGCCCGCGCGGTCGCCGGATCGGGTGCGTTGCGGATCAGCGCAATGATCTCATCGAGATTGGCGACGGCGATCAACAGTCCGAGCAGGATGTGCGCGCGCTCTCGTGCCTTGGCGAGGAGGTGGCTGGTGCGCCGGGTGATCACCTCCTCGCGAAAGGCGACAAAGGCAGCGATGACGTCGCGTAAGGTCAGCAGCTCGGGCCGGCCGCCATTCAGTGCCAGCATGTTGACGCCAAAGCTCGTCTGCAGCGCGGTGTGCCGGTAGAGCTGATTGAGGACGATGTCCGGCTCGGCGTCGCGCTTCAGTTCGATGACGACGCGCACCCCGTCGCGATCGCTTTCGTCGCGGAGGTCCGATATGCCCTCGATCAGCTTCTCGCGGACCGTCTCGGCAATCCGCTCGATCAGCCGCGCCTTGTTGACCTGATAGGGGATCTCGGTGCAGACGATCGCCTCGCGGTCCTTGCGCACCTCTTCGACATGGGTCTTGCCGCGCATGATGACGGCACCGCGGCCGGTCTTATAAGCCGCATGTGTTCCGGCGCGTCCCATGATGATCCCGCCGGTCGGGAAATCGGGCGCCGGGACATGCTCCATCAGCTCCTCGACGGTGATCGCCGGATTGTCGAGATAGGCGCCGCAGGCGTCGATGACCTCACCCAGATTGTGCGGCGGGATATTGGTCGCCATGCCGACGGCGATCCCCTGGGCTCCGTTGACCAGAAGGTTCGGGAAGCCGGCCGGCAGGACCTTGGGCTCGCGCTCGGTCTCATCGTAATTGGGTTGAAAATCGACCGTGTCGTTGTCGAGATCGTCGAGCAGCGCGTCGGCGACGCGGGCGAGCCGAGCCTCGGTGTAGCGGTAGGCTGCGGGCGAATCGCCGTCCATCGAACCGAAATTGCCTTGCCCGTCGATCAGCGGCAGGCGCATTGCGAAATCCTGCGCCATCCGCACCATCGCGTCATAGATCGCAAGCTCGCCGTGCGGATGGTATTTACCGATCACGTCGCCGACGATGCGGGCGGATTTGCGGTAGCCGCGGTTCCACTCGTTGCCGTTGACCTTCATCGAGTAGAGGATGCGGCGATGGACCGGCTTCAGCCCGTCCCGGACGTCAGGCAGCGCGCGCGCCACGATTACGCTCATCGCGTAATCGAGATACGAGCGTTTCATCTCGTCTTCGATCGTGACGGGGGTGATGTCGGGCGCGGACGGCGGTGCGGAAGTGACGGCCAAAGGCTGCTCGGCAGAGAGATGGAGGTTCGAGGTGTCAGAAAAATCGCGGCCGCGCTACAAAACGCCGCCGCGATTCTAAACATAGGAATTGGCGAGCAGATTACCCTATTTCGCAGGTGCGAACAAACGATTTGGCCGCAGAGAAAATCGCCGAACCGTCCCACATCTGCCGCCCTCGGCGTGCGGATCTCGCTGCCGGAGAGCGCCCGGTCACTTCCCTCCTCGACCGGAATAATACCGGCAAAAACCCGATTCAGGCGATCTGGGGCCGTGTCGGAGCCGGCAAGCCATTGTTTTGACGACAAACCCGAGCGGAAATTCCCTAAGTGATCGAACAGGGAATTAAATCGGGCGAGCAGGGAGCCGAAATCGGGTAACAGAGAAGGACTAGGGAACACCCCGATACCGTTACCGCCGATGCCCGTTTATCGGGGCAGCATCCTCACTGGCGCATGCGGTGCTGCCGCAATATGTGCATAACTGAGCGGGGCCAGGTCATTAGAAACGGCTGTCGGATTTGCTTCGGGAGGACTCGATGCTTGATCATGTAACCATCGGCGTCAGCGATCTCGAGCGATCAAAGGCTTTCTATGACAAAGCCCTGAAAGCGATCGGCATCGAGCGTCTGTATTCGGAAGGTGCCGAATCTTTCGGATACGGAGCCCAAAAGAAGGCCTTCTTCTGGATCGGTCTGAAACCGTCGGCCATCACCGGTGTCCACGTGGCTTTTGCGGTTCCGGATCGCGCTGCCGTCGACCGCTTTTACGTAGCGGCTGTCGGCGCGGGCGGGCGCGACAACGGCAAGCCGGGGCTTCGGACCAACTATCATCCGCACTACTACGGGGCTTTTGTCTTCGATCTGGACGGCCACAACATTGAGGCCGTTTGCCGCCATCCTGCGTGATCGAGCAGTTCTTTTCAGGGGGTGTCATGGAGTTCTGGACAGAACCACAGATGGCGTCGATCCACAAAATGCTCAACCCACGCTCGATTGCGATCGTGGGCGCTACACCGCGGATGCAGTATGGGGGGCGGTTTCTGGCTGCCGCACTCAAGGCCAAAGACCGGATCAGGGTTTATGCCGTAAACCCGCGTTATGACGAAATCATGGGTATGAAGTCCTACCCGAGTGTGACGAACCTGCCGGAGCCCCCCGATGTGGTGGCCGTCGTGGTACCCTACGACCAGGTGCTCGATGTCCTCCAGGAGAGCCACCGCAAAGGGGCGGGATCGGCGATCGTGATCTCGGCGGGCTTTGCCGAGCGCGGCGTCGACGACCGGCGCGATCTGCAGGTGGAATTGGGTGCCTTTGCCAGCACCTCGGGTATGCGTATCAGCGGCCCGAACTGCCTGGGGCTCGCCAACGTCAAGCATGACATCTGGGCCACCGCTTCCTCGCGCGGGGCAGAGGGGTTGACCGGGCCGATCGGCCTGGTGTGCCAAAGTGGTGCTACGGCGTTCGGGCCGTTTCTGGTGCGGGCGGTCGAGAACGGCATCGGCTTCAGCTACATCATCTCGACCGGGAACGAGGCCGACCTCGACTTTACCGATTTCGCCCGCTATCTGCTGGACGATCCGGATACCCGGGTCATTGCCGGCTTTGTCGAAGGCTTCAAAGCGGCCGATAAATTTCTCGAAGTTGCAAAGCTCGCAGCCGAGCGCGGCAAACCGATTGTCCTCATAAAAATCGGGCGTTCGGAACTGGGAGCCCGGGCGGCACGCTCGCATACGGCAGCGCTGACGGGTGCTGATACAAGGTACGAGGCGATCTTTGCCCAGTACGGGGTGACCCGGGTCCAGGATTACGACGAACTCTTGGAGGTCTCGCACCTGCTGGCCCACACCCCCAAACCCGGGATGCCCGGTATCGCAGTGGTATCCCACTCGGGCGGCATCAGCTCGCTGACCGCCGACATGTGCGGTCAGGCCGGCCTCGACCTGCCGCTGCTTGGGCCGGAGGCGCGCGACGGCATCAACGGGATCCTGAAGGGCTTCGGATGGGCGGCGAACCCTGCCGATGTGACCGGCTTTGCCAACAGTGAGTCCTTCCCGCAGATCATGGAGCATATGGTCAATGATCCCCGGATGGGGACGCTCGTCGTGGCGAGTGCCGGGGCGGACACTCAGGCTCAGCAGGTCATCAGCCAGCGTGATCGGACCGACAAGGGTGTGGTGTTCTTGTGGACGGGAAGCCGCGACACCAAGGCCGGCTTGGCACAGCTCAAAGGAGCCCGGATACCGATCTTCTACACGCCGGACAAATTGGCCCGCGGCCTGCAGAGCCGCCTCGCGTATCATTCTTGGCGTGAGCGTCGCTTGGCCGATGGCTTTGCCACGGCCCCGTCGCGCACGGCGGTCCAGGATGCGGCCATCACAAGGGCTCTCGGCTTGGGACGTTCGACACTCTCGGAGTCCGAAAGCAAGCAGCTGTTGGCAGCCTGGGGCGTGGCGAGCGCGCGTGAGCACCGGGCAAATTCTGCAGAGGCCGCCGTCGCGGCCGCAGAGCAACTCGGGTTTCCGGTCGCTCTCAAACTCGACTCGCCGGATATTCCGCACAAGACAGAGGCCGGGGTCGTGCGGCTGAACGTCGGCGATATGGCACAAGTGCGAACGGCCTACGCCGCGATCCTGGCCAACGCTAGGGCCTATCTAAGTGCCCTCCCCCTCGATGGGGGAGGGGTGGGAGGGGGTGATCGTGCCGGTGGCAATCCATCTACTCCCTCCTCCTTGACGGGGGAGGGCCGGGGTGGGGATGAATTCGCCGCTCGGCCCTCGAATGGACAGGCCCAGATCACCGGCGTGTCGGTACAGGAGATGGTCGGAGACGGTGTCGAGGTTATCGTCGGCGTGTCCTGCGACCCGCAATTGGGCCCGGTGCTCCTGTTCGGCAGCGGCGGCGTGATGGTCGAGGTCTACAACGATGTGGCCCTGCGACGCTGCCCGATCACGCGCTCGGAAGCACAGGCGATGATCGCCGAGGTCAAAGGAGCCCGGTTGCTCCACGGCTTTCGCGGCCGGCCGGCGGCGGACCTCGCGGCGCTCGCGGAGACCCTCGTGCGCGTGTCGCACCTCGCCATGCACCTTGAAGGACAGTTGGCAGAGTTGGACATCAATCCGCTCATGGTGCTGCCGTCAGGTCAGGGAGTGAAGGCGGTAGACGCCCTCGTCGTGTTTCGCGGCACATAGCACTGCACGTGGTAGAGTGCCTGCCTCAAAAGTCCCCGTCGTCAATCATCGGCCGCAACGGGCCGCTTTCCAATCCGATACCGGCCGTTGAGCCTCGGCGTCGGGACCGCTGAATCTGACTATAACTGCCGTTTGGCGATACCCGAAGTGGTCGGCTCAGTTGGGTGAACGCGGACATTCGCACCGGATTTACGCGGAAGCTTAAATGACTATTGCCGCAGCCCTGGGTACGCGGTCAGAAATCTTGATTTACGCCGCACCTTACTTAAACGACAGGGATTGAAGGCCGCAGGGACGACCGGCGCGGGCCGCTGCTGGCTCGCCTGCCACGCGTCGAGCTAAGAGAGGAAGCCACACAATGACAGGAAAGAGCTTCAGGCGTGACGTGGTTATCACAATCGTTGTGCTTCTGGTCGTGTCGGCGCTGACCTTGTTTGTGGGCGTTCGCTGGCCCGAGATCGGCACGATCAAAGTTGGAGACGCAACACGATCAGCAATACCCGCTTTCGTGGCGGCAGCGGCTGGTTGGCTAGCCTTCTGCCTGCAACGACGGATCGCCTACATCAAAGCCCTGCACGACCTTTGGATAAGACTCGTCGCCACGGTGCAGGACACGATCCAATACACGCACCTTGATCCGCCGGATCAAACCAAATTCGGGTCGATCATGCGTGACCTAAGCTGTCGGACGGATGAGATCCGGGGAGTCTTCCGCAATGTTGGAGAGCTCTACCGTGAGCCGGCAAGCGCCACGAAGAACTTTGTCGCGGCCATCAGGAATGCTAAGACTATTGAGGAATATGCGCAGATAGTTGCATCGTATACTAAAGACCCCGCCTATAAGGCCCGCCGGAAGCTGATCGGTGTCTATCCCTTCGAGTCGTTGCGGCAAATGCAGGACACTATCACCCGCCTTGGATTTGCGCAGCAGGCCACCAAAGAACGACGCGACATAGCCAGAGGAACGATCTTGCTGCTGTGGGCTGTATTGCGCGCCGAAATGCTGAAGGAACTTGACAGGGACTATCCCGAGTTTCCTGACACGCCGTATGCCCCGTGAGCCGTGAGCAGTGCACCGTTATTCCTTTTCAGCGCGTCATAAAGGCACGCAACGGAAAAATCGAATGAAGGTTACTCCAATCAACTTCTTCAAAAGCGTCGTGAAGGAGCCGGAACAGTTCTACATCATCCACTATTCGTCACAATCGCTGTACGACGCCGATAGTGCAGGTCATTCGCCCCGCATTACGTCGATCGCAGTGATGCATTTTGCTACACGTCAAACGACCAGCTTCTCCGCACACGCAGTCGCAGACCTGCTGAAGATCGGTAAGGACGAGATTGAATCGCGCTACAACGAAATAGAAAAAGAGATGTTATCGGGCTTCTTCGACTTCATGAAGGGCCGCTTCGACAAGTATTGGATCCATTGGCGGATGCAGAACCTGACATACGGATTTGAGCATTTGGAGCACCGCTCTCGATTTCTGGGGAACCCCGATCCGCCCCGGGTGCAGTTCGAGAATAGGTTGGACCTGAGTGCCATCTTGCGTGCGAAATACGGTCGCGACTACGTGCCTGACCCGAAAATGATGAATTTGGCGCTTCAGAATGGTCCGCTTCCACAGGGCTTTCTCACGGGCGAACAGGAGGCGGCAGCGTTCAAGAACAAGGACTTTATCCGAATGCATGCCTCCACCCTGGCGAAGGTCGATTTCTTTCGACACATCATCTTGCTCGCTCAGCAGGGCAGACTTCGAACTGCGACCAGCTCTTGGGGTGTCCGGGTGGACAGGTTGTTGGAGGGGCGCATTGCCAAAGTAATTGCCTTAGGTGCGGGCGTAGTAGGGGGCCTTGGTTGCAATCTATCAAGCTTGGCTCTGGCTTTAAGGAAGCGGCACATAGCACTGCTCGTGGCGAAGAGTGATCGTCGCGAGCCGGTGATCTCCAGTGCCACAGGCCGTCAGCTCTGGGATTTGCCGAACTGATCCAGCGGCCACTGCTTGGCGTGGTGAATGCCACCAGCGCCGTCTCTGCCCGAACCCTGACCTGCCGTGAGCCAGCCGTGCCGCGGAGCTGCTCTATGCTGTCGGTGTACATGGCCGTACGGGTGCGCCCGCCACTCGAGCGGAACTGGTGCGGTCCCTCGACCCTGATATCGCCCCCGTAGAACGCGAAGGCATCACCGCGTTTGACGCCGTGCTACTGGAAGCCCCCGCCATGGGCGCACAGCCGTCGTAAGGATTGAATATATCAACGTCCTTGGGCCCGAGCCCGGCACCCTCGTACATTCGCCTGGCCGCGCGGTCGGTCCAGTCCTCGATCTCGTCCAAATCGGCTTGTGTGGTGCGCTGCCTGAAGTTGTGCTGTGAGTGATTGAGCACATAGACCGGCGACTGCCACATGTCCGGGCGCGCTCGGCGTGATGCCAATATCTGAAGATGTCCGCGATTCGGTGGCGTGGTGAGAAGAAAATATGGACGACAGCACCTCCGCCACCTTGACGGAAATCACCGTCCGCATCCCCGCAGATCTCGCCCGGCGCCTCGGCACCGGCGGCGAGGTCGAACGCCGCGTGCTCGAAGCGCTGGCGCTCGACGAATTCCGGCGAGGACATCTCGGCCGGGTCGAACTGCGCCGGGTGCTTGGTTTCGCCACCCGCGCCAAGCTCGATGAGTTTCTGACCGGGCACGGCGTCTTCGGCACATACACGGCAGACGATCTGGAGCGCGATCGCCGCGACCTGCAGCGGCTCGGCTTGTGATCCCGCATGCCGCTGGTCGTCGCCAATGCCGGGCCGCTCCATTACCTCGTTCTGACCGGCGACATCGAGCTGCTGCCAAAGCTATTCGAGCGAGTGCTCGTGCCACAGTGGTGCGGGATGAACTCGCCAACGCCGAAGCGCCGCAGGCCGACCGCGACTGGATCGCGCGTGCGCCAGGCTGGCTTGACGTGCGGCCGACTCATGCAGGCGCCGACGATGTTGCCGTGGCGAAGCTCGACGATGGCGAGCGCGCGGCGATAGCGCTCGCTCTGGCCGTCAAGGCCGAGCTGGTGCTGATGGACGATCGCGAAGGTGTCGGCATCGCCCGCGGCCGCGCCCTTGCCGTCACCGGCACGCTGGGCGTGCTCGATCTTGCGGCCCGCCGCGGCCTAATCGATCTTGCGGCGGCGTTCGAGCGCCGCAAGACGCCAACATTCTATTACCGGCAGGTACTTCTCAAGGCGTTGCTGGCGGCACGCCACCAGGCGCGACTGAGGGCGATCGTGCGACATGCGGATTTCAGGATCGGGGCGGAATTCCTCCGGCGGCCGGCTGTGGCGCTGCACCGACATCGGCACGCGCACGATCGTCGCCATCCGCATCGATCGGGTCGAGGTTGGCGGTTCGCCAGCGTTGGGCGGTCCCCTGAGCGGAGCCGAAGCGGAGGCCGAGGGCTGGTTCAGGGGACCGCCCTACGCCGTCGTCGAGAGCGTATTCGACGAAAATGACATCTAGGGTTGCGCACCGGGGCCGGGACAGGAAGACGCATGAACCAGCTCGTGCCGATCCGAGGCGCTGCCGCTCCGATCCCGGCGCTGATCGCGGCCGCTTGGCGAAGCGGCGCGTAACGGCATCAACGGGATCCTGAAGGGCTTCGGGAGGGCTGCGAATCCCGCCGATGTGACATCGCGTAATCTTCAGCGAGCCGCAGCGGATCTCACCTCATCAGGATGTTGAAGCCGGAGCCGATCCTGATGTTCTTTGTGCGAACGACCCTAACGCTGCCGTATAGATATAGAGCCGAGCAGCGGCCGCGACCGGAGCCGAGCTTCCTCGATGACAACGTAACGTCCAAACAGCCTCTGGCCAAACCTTTGCACGGCAGCGTCCAGACGGGTCCTTTTGAAGAGATAGCTTTCCGGAGTAATACGCATCAATACGAGCCCGGGCACTATCGTGTGCAAGCGAAAGACGAGTTCGCCGAAATCTTTATCTTCGGTCAGCAGAAGTCTGTGTTCGTCATTCGCTCGCGCAGAAGCTGTGCATCGGTCGTTCCCGCCGCGACTTCGGCCGCGTAGATCACATCGGGGCCGCCGCCGCGAAGGTGACGCACGAGCGCCGCATCGACGCATTCGTCGGCAAGCCACCGCACGCGCCCTCCAGTCAGCGATAAACGAGTTCCTCATCCGGGAGATAGTCCGCCGCAAAGGCCTGAGCCGCCCGAATGTCATCGGCGACAAGCCTCGGATGATCGGCGAGTATTTGCTCCGTACTGATGCCGGCTCCGAGTTTGCGCAAGATCAATTCTACCGGGACCCGTGTACCGCGGATCACCGGCTTGCCGCCCATGATTTCCGGGTTGATCTCGATCCGCTCATGGGCCATCGCCGTTCATCCTGCCCCGACTACGGCGCACAGTGTAGCACGATTGCCGGAGCATCGCGGCCCGTTACTGGACGAACGCACCGATGTCTGACCGCAATTCCGAGCGAAGGCTTCGCCCGACGGAATCTTGAGGACTCTTTTGTCAGATTTTTTCCACTAGAAAACCTGACTTTGGGTGCCCTACGGAGAGGAGGCAAACTCGCGAAAATGCTCGTGGGTCACGGCGGTATCTTCTGTTTGATTTTATCCACTAGTATTAGGCTCATACAAATGCTCGAGTTCATCGGATCGCGGACGGAGTGGTTCGTTGGGTAGACCGTCCTTAATGGCACCGTCAACCCGGCGCTTTGCGTTTTTGTCGCGGGGATTGGGACGATTGCTGCCAGTAAGGGGTCGATTTTCAAATCTCGGCTCTTGGTGCCGTCGCTAATGGGGCTCACGACTTCTCTCCCAGTGTGCTGCCATACAAATAATACTCTAACCTGGCGTCGCAGACCGTCAATCGGCGAGCGGGTTGGGGCGGAACTGGAAGTGGAAGGCGATCGGAACCGTACCCTTGCCGCCTTCCTTCAGCCACGGCACCCGGTCGCCGCTCGTCGTCCACACCCCGCGCCCTTTCCATCCCGCAGTGTGGTCGTCGATGCGGCCGTCCAGGCCCTTGGCGTAGAAGCTCAGCGGGTAGGGTACGCGGAGCACCACCCATTTCCCGTCCACGAGCGCCAACAGCGCGTCGTTTTCATTGCCGGTCGAGATCGGAACGTCGTTCCCGAGCCCCAGGGTATTGTGTTGATCGACCCAGGTGTAATAGCTCGCCTCCGCACTGTTGTCGCCGATGCCGGCAAAGCCCGGCCCCGGATACTGGTAGAAGCTCCAGCCCTCCGGGCACTGGTCGCCAGTGGCATTGGGGCCGTTCAGCGGAGCTTTGCATTTGCGCCGGTCAAAGCTGCCGAGATGCCCGCTGCCAAGCGAGACCCACACGACACCCTGGCCATCGATGTCGGCGCCGCGCGGCCCAAAGCCCGGCAGCGGGACGTTATAGATCTCGGCGAGCCCGGTCGTGGGCGGGTTCGTGCCGGGGTCGAGCCGCACGACGGCACCCTTGCCGGCGAACACGCCGACGGTGCCCCACACCGAGCCGTCCACCGGGCTCGGCATGATTGCGTAGAAGCCGCCGG
>Ga0306920_100010059_pt1 | contig 12652 bp, 11 predicted proteins | sample flu12Cox44000170_FD_204666 | JGI IMG/M metagenome (GOLD analysis project Ga0306920, IMG submission 204666) | Lab enrichment of tropical soil microbial communities from Luquillo Experimental Forest, Puerto Rico - flux4day.12C.oxic.44.000.170 (v2)... | ecosystem: Environmental > Terrestrial >...
TCCCCGCGTCCCTTTGGATATGTGATACAAGGTCGGCGGTGCAGCGAGATCCCAGTCATGTTCATCGTGCGGGACGGCTTGGTAATGCCAATTCAGCCGGCCACTGGCCGCGTCTACGGAAATGACCGAATTGGTAAAAGCGATAGTGCCCTTGGAATCCCCATCCCGATTAAAGTCCGGAAAGGGGTTGGCAACCCCGGCAAACACCTCGCCGGCATTGGGATCCAGCGAGTAGCTCGACCACAAACCGCCGCCGGCTTCGGCTGGCTTACCAGTTGTGGGGTCAGACAACGTCGTCTGAAAACTCCACAATTCCTTCCCAGTCTTTGCATCGAAGGCCATCAGGCGGCCGGCGATGCCCTCATCGCTGATGCCGATCCCGATAAACACTTTCCCTTGCCAGGCAATCGGAGCAGAAACGAATGTTTCGTTGTTTCCGGTATCGGCAGCCAGGACGCCGCCCGGCGGCCAGGTCGATAGCGGTTCTCCGGTCTTTGCATCGAGAGCGATGACGTAACCATCAGGGGTGTCGCGGAAGATGGCTCCGTCGAGGTAGGCGGAACCCCGGTTGTTGCCGGTTCTCGGCATCGCTTGGAAGGTGATCGTATGGAGCCACCGCAAATCACAGGTCGCCGCGTCAATCGCGTAGGTAAGGCGGGAGAGGGTGACGTACAACGTTCTCCCCACCTTCAGCAGCCCCGTGCTGAACAAACTGTTCTCGTTGAGCCGAATCTCGCAGACCTCTTTGAGCTTACCGACGTTCTGCGGTGTGATCTGATCGAGATCGACATAGCGCTGGCTGGAATAATCCTTGTTGATCGTAGTCCAGTCGTCGGCTCGAGGCGCTACGCCGTCCGCCCGGGCTTTCTCACCGAAAGCGGGGATTAGCCATAATAGGAGTAGCGCGAACCAGACCAGAGCTAAGCCGGTGACACGCGATCGCGCCGGGCATGGCCGAGCCGCGGTTGACGCCGAACCCTGGGTGCCGAAGTCGAACCCCATGGCGTCCCCTTCTCTTATCTCGTTGCGCTACCGCAACCCGCGATTCCTTGGATAGTTGCGCGAGCGAGCCGATCGCGGGAAGATGCGCCAACGCGCGGGAACGGGCACCACCGCGGCCCGCCGTCTAGCGGGTCGTTATCGCGTCTCGGAACAGGCCTTGCACTGCCTCCAACGCCCGCCGACGCGGACCGTCCGGAGGCTCGGACGTGGTAAGTGTCGTCTCGTCGACCGCCTGGCCGTGCTCCATCGGCACCCGCAAAGCGCCGGAGGATAAATCCCTCGGCATCTCCAGCAGCTGATCTGCGACCCATTCGGGGAGCACCCGCTGCAACCGGTCATCTTCGAAATATTCGCTGAGGATCGCCAAGGCCGCATCAAAACGCCGGCTTGCGGTCTCGGGGTCGGGTTCGAGGGGACCCAGGCGAAAGCCGATCGTGCGCATCGCAATAGGAGCGCGCGAGACGTCGCGGCCCCAGCTCAGCAGGATCCCATCGAGCACCAATGCCCGCCAGAGCTGAACACCGTTGTATATGAAAAAGCAGGGCCAATGCGCATGGCTGGTCGCCTCGGCCAGCAGACAGAGCTTGCCCTCTCCGACTACACCGGTACCGCGTGCTCGATAGCTGGGGTCGGCGATCTCGAGCCTGAGGCTGGAACGTTCGGGGCGCAGCTCGGCGACAAAGGCGTAAATGTGGCGCAGTCCCGTGAAAGACGAATGCGTCAGCAGCCACAACCCGGCATAACGCTGTGCCGCCCGGGCCAGGATATTCTGCGCAATGGCGTCGAGGCCGGTCGATGCCGCGGTGGGGATTTCGGACATCGGTCGGATCGGCAGACCCAGCCGCTCCGCAAACTCGGTTAATGGAAGGTTCCATTCGGCGCGCGAGAAATTCGTGACCTGTCGGCGCACGAGCTCGGTAAGACGCACGATGCTCTGCTCGCCGGGGCGGACTCGGCCCGATGCCCAGCGGGCGGCGACGGATTTATCGACGCCCGCGTGCTGGGCGAGCTGCACCCGGCTCAAGCTAAGCCGGTCGAGGGTCAGCCTGAGCTTGTCGGCAAATTGCTCGATCTCCGGTGAGCGAGGCATCGCACCATGGATTCGAAGGCACAAATTCTCGACATGTCAAATCACAAGCGATCGAAATCCTACCTTGGTTCGCCTCTTCTCGACTTACTTTCGTTGACGCAGAGCACGGTCGTGCCCTTGTCCGTAACCGTCGAGAGCGAGTCCGAAGGGGCTACTCGCGATTTGCCGCAGCCATGATCAGGAAAGGCGGGCGCTGGCGTTCATCGGACCAATTCGGCTCCGCCGCGATCTGGTCCTCGGTCGGACCCCATTCCTCGACATGCGAGATGACGAACCCCGCTCCAACAAGCATGTTGATGTAGGTTGCCAGGGTCCGGTGCTGCTTGATGACGCCCCTGGTGAGCCAATCGGTCGATCGCGGCCCCTCATCCAAATAGCGGTCGACCGGCCAGGTCTTGCGGCCTGCAGCATCGAGCGACCAGTTCGGCTGCGACGGGGCGGTAAATATCGGGTGCTCGACCGAGAACACCAAAACTCCGCCAGTGACGAGCGACCGATAGACTTGTGCCATTAGCTGATGCAAACGCTCGACATAGTGGAGAGCGAGTGCGCTGTAGACCACGTCAAATGTCTTTGGCGGCAGTTCGAGCTGCTCCATGTCGGCCCTCCTGTAGACAATGGCGGGGTCGGGAGTGCCAGCCCTAGCCCGCGCCAGCATTCTCTCGGAGACATCGATGCCGACAACATCACTGGCACCTTGCTCGCGCGCCCAGCGGCAGAACCAGCCGAAGCCGCAGCCGAGGTCGAGGACCTTGCACCGACGCAGAACGGGCAGCAGGGCACGCAATGCCGGCCACTCGGGCATACCGTCCAGCCCTTCGACCGAGCGGCGCAGCCGGCTGTAGCCGGCGAAGAATTCCTCGTTGTCATAGATATTCTGCGTCATCGATGATCATTCTCCGGAGAGCGGCGCTCGCGTGCGATCCTGACTAACGTCGCAAGAATCCGGCTCCCGGCTTTGAGGGTCCCGTGCAGAGTGCCGGCGACCTTCGAATGGCCGGCGAGGCGGCGGCCATAGGGCACTGGAACCTCGAGAACTCTGAGCCGGGTGCGGGCCGCGCGCATCTGCATCTCGAGGTTCCAGCCATAGGTCATCTCGCGCATGCCGAGTTCGCCCAGCGCCTCGGCGCGTATCGCTCGAAAGGCGCACATGTCGGTGTATCGTGTCCCATAAATGAGGCCAATGGTGGCGCCGATGACGCGGCCAGCGAGCACTTGGTGGGCTCCCATGCTCCCCCGTTCACGCACACCACGGGTGCGTGAGCCGATCACGAAATCGAACTTTCCGTCGAGAATCGGCCGCACCAGTCTCCGGACCGCCTCCGGCCGGTCGCTGCCGTCACCGTCGAGAAAGATCAGGATCTCGGCTCCGCCCTCGACCGCCGCCGCAGCACCGCTGGCGCAGGCGCGACCGTAGCCGCGCACGCCCTCGACGATGACCCGGGCACCCGCACCGCTGGCCACGGCTACTGTGCGGTCGTGGCTGCCGCCATCGACGACAACGATCTCGTCGACCCACTCGCGCGGTATGGCCGTGACGACCGCGCCGATCGCCTCTTCTTCATCGAGCACCGGGATGATCGCGGCGACGCGCGGGCGCTTCACAGGCTCCAGCGCACGCCGCACGATGCGCAGGCTTGAGGCGGCGCATTGCTCAATAACTCCCGGCGAAATTCCTGATAGCGCGGCCCGTTCCAGATCTGCCGCAAGCTCTGCTGTGTCGCGTCGCCCAATGTGAACCCGTCATAGCCGCGCATCGAAAACGGCGCGATGCAGCACGGGATCGCTCGGCCATGGGCGGTGAAATACATCAAAGTCCAGGGCCTCCGACACAGCGACCACGGCTGGTCCTCGGTCGAGCGCTTGAGGCTCGTGTTGGGCTCGGTCGCACCCGAGGCGTTGAAGAAGACCCCGAGCGCCTCGGCGAGACGGGCCGCCTCCGCCAGCCGCTTGGGCTCGTCGCCCTCGAGCTGTTCGAATAGCGCCGACCGGGAACGCGCCAGCCCTTGGTCTTGCGGCATGAAGACCAGTCGCTGCAGATGGATTTCGCCGACGCCGATGTCATGCGCCAGGCGCACGAACGCCGGCAGCTGATCGATCGTCTCTTTGAGCCCGGTCAGCCACAGCGAGACCAGCGGGCGGTCGATCCCCTCGGCGCGCTGCAGAGCGGTGAAGGCCCGGACATTGCGGACGATCCGCGCGAACATGTCCTTGCCGCGCACCGCCAGGAAAGCGCGCGGTTCGGCGGCGTCGAGCGACACCCGCAACTCGTCGAGACCGGCAGCGATCAATTCCCTGCCCTTGCGCTCGGTTAGCAACGTCCCATTGGTATTGAACAAGATGTAGGCGCCGCGCTTTTTCAAATACCGGATCATGCGCGGCAGCGCCTTGACCATCATCGGCTCGCCGACACCGTGCAATACAACCCGCGCGATATTGGGGACTTGGTCGATGATATGGGTGAAGAGCTCCCAGCTCATATCGGCCGGCGGTTCGAGGTCCTCAAAGGTGCGCGGGCAGGTTTCGCACAACAGATTGCAGCGATTGGTGGTCTCGAGATAGAGGCAAACCGGCTCCTGCTCGGCGATCGGCCCGCGTTCGTCCGCAACAGCCTCAAAATAGCGGCGCGGATCGGGCCTAGCTTTCCCGACGGTAGCCATGCCGTTTTCCGAACCCCGCAGCACGGGCAAATCTCCAGACGATGTCGCCGCAACCGAATATGGCAAAGCCGCCATAGATCGTAGAACTCACCCACAGCGGGATATGCCCGGTCTGCGGCTCCCAGTAAAGCAACACCGCGGTAAGCGTCGGCCAGAACGCCGGCCACCATGGGGCGACGCACAACAGCGTCACAAGCCAGACGAAATACCAGGCGTAGTGCGGTGACGCAAACAGCGTTGCCGCAGTACCGAGCGCCGTCGCCCAGCGCAGGGTCGGGTCCGGGTCCGACGGCCGGCGCAAAGCGCCGACCGCGAGGCCTGCCATGATAGCCGCTGCCACGGCGAGATACGCTGATACCGGCACCGGGACGGCGCGGCCGATGAGGTCCAGAAGCCAAAAGCCGCTGCCCGAACTGAGCTTCTCTTCGGTCGTATAGGCCGGGAGAAACCCCAGCACCCGCGGGCCAACCCCGAGATACGGGATATAGGCGGCGAAGATGACACCGCAGAAAGCGGACAGCCAGCGCCAATCGCCCAGATTCGACTTGGCGGGCCGCCATAGCGCCGGCACCAGCGCCAGCGGAAAGAATTTGACGAGCACCGCGGCAGCGAGCGCGGCACCCGACCAGGCTCGTCGGCCGATGACAGCCGCGGCGAGCGCCGCCGCCACAAAGGCAACCATCGCGGCATCGATATGCCCCGAGCCGGCAATCTCCCAAACTGGCAGCGGATGCCAGGTATAGAGGAGGATGTCTTGTCGCGGCGCTCTTGTGGCCCGCAACACCAGCAGCAGCGCGCCGATCCCGATCGCTTCGACCGCGACTAGCACCAGCTTGATCGCCGGCACGGTCTCGCCGAAGCGGGTCGCTGCAAAGAAGACCATTTGTGCGACCGGCGGATAGATCGTCGGCGCATAATTGCTGCGGTTGATGTTCGGAAAGACGGTCTCGTCGCGCAGCGGCGCAAGCTGCGTGTCAGTCGGAATATAGCGGTATGGATTGATACCGGCGGCTTGGACGCGGCCATCCCAGATGTAGCGGTAGATATCGTCCGAGAGATAGACCGGCGCGGCGAGCGCCCCGACACGCATTAGGGCCGCGGTCACCAGGATCAGCGCCAAAGGTGGACGTCCGGCGCGACGCGCGACGGCGACCGCAGCCACGGCCCAGACCGCACCTTGCAGCAACGCAGCGATGATAAAGCGGCCGAGGTCATGGTTGAACTGCGCCAGGAGCCCGAAAGCCTCGCCTGCCAGCAACAGCAGGGCGAGCAACAGAAACGGCAACGCTTCAGTTGTTCTCGCGGACCGGAAGGAGATGCCGAACCCCACTGTTTGTTGCCGCGAGCCTTTCGAGAAAAGCGGCCGTCTTCGGCGCGGCGTAACCACCCCTGTAGCAGCCCGCCGCATCGCTACCGGAAAGCTCGCGGGCGAGCAGCCTCAGCGAGAGCTCGTCATCGACATCGTACCACTCGGCGAGCGCCGCCACCGGTAGTCCGATTTCGTCGGCGCGTGTGAGCGTTTGACGGTAAACCCGCTCAGTGCTCCAGTCGATTTCCTCGAACAGACGCTCATGCAATTGCTTCATCCCGATCAAATAGTAGCCGCCATCCGCGGCAGGACCGAGGACGACCCGATTGCCCGGCTCATTGAGGTGGCGGACCGCCTTCATCAACAGCTCGGTCGGTAAGGTCGGGCTGTCGCCATTGACCAGGCAAACCGAACCGTAGCCCGCGGCAAAGAGATCGCGCGCAGCGTGGAACAGGCTGCGTCCAAGGGTCGGCTCTTTGGGCGGCAGCAGCGCGAAACCATCGGGCAACAGGTCCTTGAAGAATTCTTCGGAGCCTGAGGGATGATAGGCCGCGAAACCGTGGATCGGCACGCGCTCGGCAGCTGCGACAATATTCGTCGCGATGTCGGCAAGACAGCAGGTGTTGAGGTCAGCTGCTTCCTGATCGGTCAAGGGCGGCACGAGGCGCGTCTTGACGGTGCCGGCGACCGACGCCTTGGCCATGATCGCGACCGCGCAAAACTGTTCCGGCATGACCATTCCCCCGAACCGGCGGCGATAAGCCCGCTCTCGGCCGGCTCATACCGCGCCACGGGCGGCGAAGAAACTCTCGACGGCGCGCACGAAGCCGCGAGCGATCTTCTGCTGATAGGCACGCTGCTGCAGCAGGCGCTCCTCGGCAGGATTGGACAGGCAGCCGAGCTCGACAAGTGCTGAGGGAATGTCCGGCGCAGTCAGGACGGCGAAGTCCGCGGAACGCTGTGGACGCTCAAGCAGAACGACGTCGCGCCCAAGCTGGTCCACGAGCTTGCGCGCGAGGGTGATCGACAAATTACCGGTTTGCCGTCGGGTCAGGTCTAACAGGATATTTCCGACATCACGCGGCTGCCGCGACAGTTTGACGCCGCCGACGAGGTCGGCTAAGTTCTCGCTGCTGGCAAGTGCCGCGGCTTCCCGATCCGATGCCTGTGCCGACAAGGTAAATACCGATAATCCGCGCATTTCGGTGTCCGGCAGCGCATCGGCGTGGATCGACAAGAACAGGTCGGCCTTCCATGCGCGGGCCCGGTCGACACGCTCTCGAAGTGGAAGAAATTCGTCGGTGCTGCGGGTCAGCACGACCCGGTAATTCCGTCGCGCCGTGAGTGCACGCGCGAACTCCATTGCCGTCTCCAGGACAATGTCCTTTTCATGGACGCCTTCCGGGCTGATCGCTCCGGGATCGACGCCGCCGTGACCAGGGTCAATGACGACCGTCGGAACGCGCCGCACCAGCGGTTTTCTCTTTGGCGCCGGTTGGCCCGATGCCGAATTGAACCGCCACGCGGCGACAGTGCAAAAAGCGAGCCCGCACAACACCCCACGCCGCCCGCTATTCATATCGCATGCCCCACCCCTCCGGCAAATCCTCGCCCCAACCGAGTGCCGCCGGCGAATAGGTTATTTTACTGCGAAGCCGCGGGTGCCGGTAGATGCCGCGACAAGACTATTCGCGGCCGCGACGATCGTCGCTTAAGCGCTGCAGCGGCAAGGGCTCGGATGGCCGTTCCCGCAATAACAGCCGACGAAGCGTGCTCGTGATCCGCAACGCAATTCCGCGCGCCGGTTGCGAGATCATCAGAGGAACGATGTGAGCGGCGAGTGTTTTACCCGGAGCACGGCGTAGGCTGGTCATGCCGGATCGCCGGAAATCGGCGACCCAGACATCGACCTGATGCTCCGATATGCCGAACGCAGCCGCCGCTTCGGCACTGGTCCACCCATCTACAAGAATGCGCTGGACGATGAGCGCGCGCCGCGCCACCGTAATCGTGCGACGCTGGGCTGGCGCGTTCTTCATATACCGCTAACGCGCGCAGCGGCTGGATAATTCCAGGGAATCAGCCGGCGACATCAACCACTGTACGACCGCGCACGCCGCCAGTGAGGATCTGCGGCGCCATTTCCGGCAGGACAGCCAGCGGGACCGTCTGGGTCATCTGTTCGAGACGATCGAGCGGCATGTCGCGAGCCAAACGCCGCCACGCCTCGATGCGCTCGTCGCGCGGGCACATCACCGAATCGATCCCCAATAGGCTGACACCGCGCAATAGGAACGGGATCACCGTTGCCGGCAGCTCACCGCCGCCGGCGAGACCGCAAGCGGCGACACCAGCCCGGTATTTGAGCTGGGTCAGGATCGTCGCCAAGGTCGTGCCGCCAACGGCGTCGACCGCCCCGGCCCACCGCTCACTGTCGAGCGGTCTTGCCGGCTTTGCCGCCAGCGCCGCGCGGTCGATCAGATCGGCGGCACCAAGCCCTGTTAGATAATCGCGCAGCTCTGGCCGGCCGGTCGAAGCGACGACCCGATATCCGAGCCGCGACAGCAGCGACACCGCGACGCTGCCGAGACCACCGGCCGCGCCGGTGACGAGGACATCGCCCGCGCCGGGACGCAACCCGTGGCGCTCGAGGGCAATGACGGCGAGCATTGCCGTCAACCCCGCAGTGCCGATCGCCATCGCCTGCCGAGCGGTCAGCCCGTCCAGCCGGCGCACCAGATACGCAGCCTTGACCCGAGCCTTCTCCGCATACCCGCCCCATTGCGTCTCGCCGACCCGCCAACCGGTCAGGATGACCGGGTCGCCCGGTGCGAACTCGGGCGATTCCGAGCGCTCGACGGTTCCGGCAAAGTCGATGCCTGGAATGTGCGGGTAGCTGCGCACCAGCCGGCCGATGCCTTGCAGGATCATCCCGTCCTTGTAATTGAGGGTCGAGCATTCGACCGCGACGGTGACCCCGCCCGGCGGCAGCCGCGTCTCGTCAACCGTCTCGATCCGCGGGACAATCTTGCCGCCCTCCTCGTGCAATACCAGCGCGCGGAACGTCACCATTGCCCCCACCCTACCCCTCCCCCGCGGGCGGGGGAGGGAATGGGAGGGGGCTCAGCGACAAGTGCAGCCTGAAGGTCGGCATCAGGCGCGCAGCGGCTCGAGAATGCTGACGAAGTTCGCGACCGCAGCACCGCCCATGTTCATCACCCCGGCGAGCGACGCGCCTGGTACCTGGATGCCCCCTGCCCTGCCTGTCACCTGCATCGCCGCCAGCACATGCATCGACACCCCGGTCGCGCCGATCGGATGCCCCTTCGATTTGAGCCCGCCCGACGGGTTGACCGGCAATTTGCCGTCCTTCTCGGTCCAGCCTTCGAGGATCGCGCGCGCCCCCTCGCCCTTTGGGGTCAAACCCATCGCCTCGTATTCGATCAGCTCGGCAATCGTAAAGCAGTCATGGGTCTCGACCAGATCGAGATCGTCGAGCCCGAGACGGGCGCTGGCGAGCGCTTTCTTCCAGGCGAGTGCGGGTCCCTCGAAGGCGATGACGTCGCGCCGGCTCATCGGCAGAAAGTCGTTGACCTGCTCGGCGGCGCGGAAAATCACCGCTTTCTTGAGGCTCAGCGCCGTCGCCGTGTCGGCAAGCACCACCGCTGCGGCACCATCGGAGACCAGCGAGCAGTCCGTGCGCTTGAGCGGGCCGGCGACGATCGGGTTCTTGTCCGAGACCGTGCGGCAGAACTCGTAGCCCAGATCCTTCTGCATCTGGGCGAGCGGGTTGGCGACCCCGTTCTTGTGGTTCTTTGCGGCGATCCGCGCCAACGCATCCGATTGGTCGCCATAGCGCTGGAAATAGCTCTGGGCGATCTTGCCAAAGATGCCGGCAAAGCCGCCCTCGATCGCGTCTTCCTCCTTGCGGTAGCTGGCGCCGAGCAGGATGTCCCCGACCTGCGCCCCGGAGACCTCAGACATCTTCTCGACGCCGACGACGAGCACCAGACGCGCGCGTCCGGCGGCGATCGCGTTGAGCCCTTGATGGATCGCCGCCGAGCCGGTGGCACACGCATCCTCGACCCGGGTCGCCGGCTTGAAGCGGAAGCCGGGGTCGGTCTGAAAGACCAAGGAGGCCGGGAATTCCTGGCGCACAAAGCCGCCGTTCATCGTCCCGAGATAGACCGCGTCGATGTCGGCCGCCGCGACCCCGGCATCGGCCAAGGCCGCCTGGGTCACCTCGACGATCAGCGACTCGATGTCCCTGCCCTCGTGCTTGCCGAACTTGCTGTGCGCCCAACCAACGATGCATCCGGTCATGCCGACCTCCAGAATGCCGCACGCGGACGATAGCAACCCCGTCCGCGGCGGCCTATCCTGATATGGGACGGCTTTGCGCCCGTGCGACTCTTAGGTGGGCTGCTGCGGGCGCATCACTCAGTATTCGCGCTCCGATGCGACCTTCCAGTCGTCGGCGCTGGTTTGGGTAGGCTCGGGCCCCGTAGATCCGGGCGGCGTGAATTCCGAAACGACTTCGTGGATGTGACGGCCGCCGTTGCTAATCACAAACAGGATCTCGATGACTCCCGTAGAACCTGTCGGAACAGGCGCGTTCAAGTTGATTATCATGTTGCCCGTGCAGTCTCGGTTGACCGTATAGGTGCCCGTTTCTTGCCCTGGCGGTGCGAACTCGGCTGGAACGCTGTTGCCGATGTAATCACGCTGTGTGAGATTGCCGTTGCCGTCAAAAACCTTGATGCCGGCTACAACGCCTGGTCCAGTTGAGCTAGCAACCGTGAGAACGCCAAAGGCGTATTCGCCCTTGAGCGTCGCATTCGAGCATCCGAAATCGTCACTTCCTCCGGCCCAAGCGGCACCGCTCAGCGCTGGTAAAGCGATTGCAACTAACAAGGTTCCTTTTGTGAGCCGTCTCTTCATCCTCAATCTCCCTTTATAGCTCCGGATTGCGCCGGGGTGGCTTTCGCGCGGAATTGAGAGAAGGACGGCATCCACCGGGCAGGCAATGAAGCGGGGATGAAATCTTCTGAATCGGTTTAAAATCTTACAAAATTTTCTGATGGGGGAATTGGCCCGTCTCGAAGCCAGACCTCGTTGCGAACCTTGCTCATCGTAGCGGAGCAAACAGATGGGTGCGCCCGTCACTGCCGACGTTTTTTGGTTCGAGGGGTTTCGGCTCGACAGAAGCGGTTTGTCCCGGCGGGATCAGAACGGCGCTTTTGTTCCGATCACGATCGGCTCGCGGGCGCTCCAGGTTCTCCATACGTTAGTCGAGCGATCTGGGGAGCTCGTCTCAAGGGACGAGATCCTGGATGCAGTGTGGCCGGGAACCGTGGTCGAGGGGAGCAACTTGCCGGTGCAGATCGCCGCGCTTCGCCGGGTGCTCGATCAAGGCCGAACCGACGGCAGCAACATCCAAACCGTGCCTGGCCGCGGCTACCGGTTCGTGTCTCCGGTGAAGCCGGAATCGGCGGAAGCAGACCTCCCGCTGCCTGACAAGCCGTCGATCGTGGTATTGCCGTTTGCCAATCTGAGCGGTGATCCGGAGCAGGAGTATTTCGCCGACGGCATGGTCGAGGAGATCATCACCGCGCTTTCCCGCATTACATGGCTCTTCGTCATCGCCCGCAGCTCAAGCTTCGCCTACAGGGGCCAGGCGGTCGATGCGAAGCAGATCGGGCGCGAACTCGGTGTCCGCTACGTCCTCGAAGGCTCGGTGCGCAAGGCAGGCCAGCGCGTGCGCATTGCCGCACAGTTGATCGACGCGACGACCGGCGCGCATCTCTGGGCCGACCGCTTTGACGGCTCGCTCGAAGACGTGTTCGACCTTCAGGACGAGGTAGCCTCCAGCGTGGCCGGCATCATCGAGCCGACCTTACAAGAGGCCGAAATCCGGCGCTCATCCGAACGCCCGACCAGCGATCTGACCGCCTACGACCTCTACCTGCGCGCGTATGAGATGTTCTTCTCGTCGGCCCGGCAAATCCCCGAAGCGCTCAGACTTCTCGAACGCGCGATCGCGCGCGATCCGAATTACGGGCCGGCACTCGCCTGGGCGGCGGTGTGCTGTCACCGGATGTGCACGGATCGGTCGAGCATTGACCCCGAGATGGACAGCCGCAAGGGCGCCGATTTCGGCCGGCGAGCCCTGCAGTCGGCCGATGACGATCCGGGCACCCTCGCCAATGCGGCCCTTGCCCTGTCCTATTTCGGCGAAGATCTCGGCACGATGATCGCGCTAGTCGATCGCGCGCTGGCGCTCAACCCGAGCTTTGCGCGCGGCTGGTATATCGGCGGCATTCTCAGGCTCTTTGCGGGCCAACCGGATCAAGCAATCGAATGTGGTGAGGCGTCGCTGCGTCTCAGCCCGCGCGGCAAATTCGGGCAGGTTTTCGCTGTAATTGGCGCCGGCCTGTTGTTCAGTCAGCGCTTTGACGAGGCGCTACCGAAACTGCTCCTCGCGACGCAGGATGATCCGAGCTTCCCGATAGCATATCGCTATCTCGCCGCCTGCTATGCCCATATGGGGCTGCTCGACGAGGCGCGAGAGGTGGTCACGCGGCTGCGCGC
>Ga0306920_100010060_pt1 | contig 12651 bp, 7 predicted proteins | sample flu12Cox44000170_FD_204666 | JGI IMG/M metagenome (GOLD analysis project Ga0306920, IMG submission 204666) | Lab enrichment of tropical soil microbial communities from Luquillo Experimental Forest, Puerto Rico - flux4day.12C.oxic.44.000.170 (v2)... | ecosystem: Environmental > Terrestrial >...
GCCCGCGCCGATCTCCAACACCCGCCGCGGCCGCAGCGCCATGATCCGATCCACCGTGGCCGCACGCCACTCCACCATCTCCTCAAGCGGAATCGGATCACCGGTGTAGCTGCTGTTCCAGCCCCGAAAATCCATCCCGAACCCCGACACCGCGACCTCGGCGTCATACAGCTCGTCATACAGATGTTGCCACTCTTCGACGATTTCGACGTCATGGACGGCGGTGCTGGTGTGCTCCAGGGTGATGTAGGCGACCAGGTGGGCGCCGGTGTCGCCGTGGTGCACGGTGGCCACGGCCTGGGTGACCTGCGGGCAGGCCAGCAGGGTGTTTTCGATTTCGCCCAGCTCGATACGCTGCCCACGCAGTTTGATCTGGGTGTCGGCGCGGCCCAGACAGTCCAGGGTGCCCGCGGGGGTCCAGCGCACCAGATCCCCGGTGCGATACATCCGCGCCCCGGCACCGTCGTAGGGGTTGGCCACGAACCGTTCCGCGGTCAACCCCGCCCGGCCCACATAGCCGTGCGCCAGCGCCGGCCCGCCCAGATACAGCTCGCCCACCACCCCGATCGGGGCCGGGTTCAGCCGCGCGTCCAGCACCAGCGCGCACACCCCCGGGATCGGGGCGCCGATGCCCACCGGCTGCCCCGCCGACAGCGGCGCACTGCAGGTGACCCAGATGGTGGTCTCGGTGGGGCCGTAGACGTTGAACATCCGCCGACCCGGCGCCCACGCGGCCACCAACTCCGCCGGGCAGGCCTCCCCGCCGACCATCAGCGTGTCCAGCCCGTCCAGCCGGGCCCGATCCAGCGACGACACCACCGCCGGGGTCAAAAATGCCGCGCTGACCCGCTGGCCCCGCAGCAACCCGGTCAACGCCTCCCCGGCATACACCCCCGGCGGCGCCACCACCAACGCCGCCCCCGACCCCACCGCCAACAACCATTCACCGATCGACCCATCAAAGGTCGGCGCGGACACCATCAACACCCGCGCATCGGCGCCCAACCCGAACATCTGGCGTTTCGCCGCCGCCCAACCCAGCAGACCGGCGTGGCTGACCGCCACCCCCTTGGGGACCCCGGTGGACCCCGACGTGAAGATCACATACGCGGTGTCATGCACCCGGAGCGCCGCCAGCCGCTCGGCGTCGCTGATCGCCTGCGCGCACCGCCCGGACAGGTCCAAAGCGTCGAGGCGCAGCACCGGGCGCGCCCCGGCCCCGGCCACCGTGTCGGCGCCACAGGTCAGCACACACACCGCCCCCGCCGCGTCCAACACCGTGGCGATGCGCTCGACCGGATGGGCCCGATCCACCGGCACATACACCCCGCCGGCCTTGACCACCGCCCACCAGGCCACCACCAACTCCACACACCGATCCATCGCCACGCCCACCGCGCGCTCCGGACCCACCCCCGCCTCGATCAGCACCCGCGCCAACCGCGTCGACCACCCGTCAAGCTCGCGATACGACAGCTCCCGCGCCCCATCGATGACCGCCACCGCGTCCGCATCGGCGGCCACCGCCGCCGCCAACAGCTCCGGGGCCACCCCCACCGGAGCGGCCACCCCCGCACCAGACCACCCCGCCAGCACCAGATCACGCTCACCGCGATCCAGCAACGCCACCTCGCCCACCACCACCGAGGCATCGGCCACCACCGCCTCGATCACCCGCCCAAACCAGGTGACCAACCGCTCGATGGTGGCCCGGTCATACAAATCCGTGGCATACGACACCACCCCGGCGGCCATCGGCGCACCCGGGTCCTCGCCGGGCACCTCACCCAGCTGGAAATCCAGGTCGAACTTGGCGGTGCGGGTGGACACTCCCAGTTGTTCGACACCGACCCCGTCGAGCGTCACCTCGGGACGCACATTGTTCTGGAAGGCCATCGCCACCTGAAACAGCGGATGATGCGACGTCGAGCGCACCGGGTTGAGCCGCTCGACCAGCATCTCGAACGGCACATCCTGATTGCCGTAGGCATCCAGCGCCTTGTGCCGCACCCGCTCCAGCACCTCGCTGAACCGCAGCCCAGCATTGACCCCCACCCGCATCACCCAGGTATTGACGAAAAACCCGACCAGATCATCGAGCGCCGCATCCAACCGCCCGGCGATCGGCGCGCCCATCACCACGTCCTCACCGACCCCGACCCGGTGCAACACCACCGCCATGACCGCCTGCAACACCATCGAGGCCGTCGCGTTATGCCCCGCCGCCAGTGCCCTGACCCCCGCCCACACCCGCGCGTCGATGCGCACCGCCACCTCATCACCGCGGTAACTGGGCACCGGCGGGCGGGCCCGATCCGCCGGCAGCGACACCACCTCGGGCAGATCGGCCAACTCCTGCCGCCAATAGGCCAACTGCCCGGCGATCACACTGTCGGGATCAGACTCGTCGCCCAACCACTCCCGTTGCCACAGCGTGTAATCGGCATACTGCACCGCCAACGGCGCCCAACCCGGGGCCCGGCCCTGCCGCCGCGCCCGATACGCCTCGGCCACATCCCGCACCATCGGAGCCAGTGACCAGCCATCAAAAGCGATGTGGTGCACCACAATCCCCACCACATGCTGCTCGGGGCCCACCGCATAGATCTGCGCACGAATCGGGACCTCGGCCGACAAATCAAACCGATACCCCGCCAGCGCCACCAACTCGCCGGCCACCTCCTGCTCCGGCAACGACACCACCGCCGCGCCCCCGCGCCGCCACATCCCCGCCTCGGCCGCCACCACCTCCTGGAACGGCACACCGCCAATGTTGGGGAAAACGGTGCGCAGCGACTCGTGGCGGGCGATCACATCATCAAGGGCCGCGCCCAGCGCCTCCACATCCAACGCCCCGCTGACCCGAAAAGCGGTCGGCATGTTGTAGGTCGCCACCCCGCCCTCAAACCGATTAAGGAACCACAACCGGCTCTGGGCAAACGACAACGGAACCACCGCCGGCCGCTCAGCGGCCACCAACGGCTCACGCCGACCGCCATCCCCACCGATACGCGGCGCCAACTGGGCAACCGTGGGCGCCTCAAACACCGCGCGCACCGCAAGCCCGGCATCCAGGACGGTGTTGATCGCGGCGATCACCCGCATCGCCGACAGCGAATCCCCGCCCAAATCGAAAAACGAGTCATCCACCCCGACCCGGTCCAGCCCGAGCACCCGGGCGTAGATACCGGCCAGGATCTCCTCGACCGCGCTGGCCGGGGCGCGGTAGCGGTCGGCATCGGTGTATTCGGGTGCCGGCAGGGCGCGGGTGTCCAGCTTGCCGTTGGGGGTCAGCGGCAGGGTCTGCAACACCACCACCGCCGCCGGAACCATGTAGGCCGGCAACCGCTCGGCCAGCTTCGCGCGTATCTCGGCCGGCTCTGCTGTCCCGGTGAGATAACCGACCAGACGCTTATCACCGGGGCGGTCCTCACGGGCGATCACCACCGCCTGCTCCACCCCATCCAGCCCGGCCAACACCGCCTGCACTTCACCGCACTCGATGCGATAGCCGCGGATCTTGACCTGCTCATCGGCGCGCCCCACATACCGCAGCTGCCCATCAGCGCCCCACCACACCAGATCCCCGGTGCGATACATCCGCGCCCCGGGCCCCCCGAACGGACACGCCACAAACCGCGACCCGGTCAACCCGGCCCGGCCCACATACCCACACCCCACGCCGGCACCGGCCACATACAACTCACCGACCACACCCGCCGGCACCGCCCGCAACCACCCATCCAGCACAAACAACGCCGCGGTCGACACCGGCGCACCGATCGGGGCGGCTCCTGATCCGGGTGTCAGCGGTGTGCTCATCGACGCATACACCGTCGCCTCGGTCGGGCCGTAGGCGTTGATCACCACCCGCCCGCGCGCCCACCGATCCACCACCTCGGCCGGGCAGGCCTCACCGCCGAGCAGCACCGCCACCGACTCCAACCCCTCAGGCGAGAGCGCCGCCACCGCCGAGGGGGTCTGGGTGAGCACATTGACTTGTTCGCGGACCAGCAGAGCGTGGAAGTCCTCCGGTGAACCCGCCACGTTCTCGGGCACCACCACCAGCCGCCCACCACCCAGCAGCGCAGCCCAGATCTCCCACACCGAGAAGTCGAAGCCGTAGGAATGACACTGCGTCCACACCCGCCCCACCGGCAGGGCGGTCGGCGTTGAGTCCGCCAAATGGGCCAGGTTGTGGTGGCTGATCGCCACCCCCTTGGGCAAACCGGTGGTGCCCGACGTGTAAATGACATACGCGATATCGTCCGAAGTCGGCGCGGGCAACGGTGTGCACGGGTAGCCGGCGACGGCGGGGTTGTTGATGTCTATGACGGTCAGGTCGCAGCCGTCCAGCCGGTCAGCCAGCCCCGCGGTGGTGATCGCGGCGACCGGCGCGGCGTCCTTGATCATGAACTCGATCCGGGCGTCGGGATGTGCCGGGTCGATGGGCAGATAGGCCGCCCCGGTCTTGAGCACCGCCACCATCGCCACGATCGCCTCGACGGAACGGGAAAACAGCAGCGCCACACACTCACCCGGGCCCGCCCCCTGGCCGGCCAACAGGTGCGCCAACCGGTTAGCCGCCCCATCAAGCTCCCGGTAGGTCATCGAGCGGCCCTCGCAGCTGATCGCCACCGCCCGCGGGGCGCGGGCCACCTGCGCGGCGAACAACACCGGAACCGACACCGACGTGGTCGCCGGCCGGGTCAACACCGCCCCGTTACCCCACCCCTGCAGCCGGGCCTGCTCACCCCCATCCAGCACATCGATCGACGACAACCGCCGCCCCGGGTCGGCGGCCATCGCCGCCAACACCCGCTGCAACCGCCCCGCCAAATCGGAGACGTCAAAATTCGAAAACGGCTGCCCAGCGCCCGCCGTGCTCAGAAAAAGCTGGTCACCGGCGCTAGAGAAGATCAACCCAAAGCCGCCAACGAGGCCGGGATTGGTCAACGACGCCGATGCCGCGACACCACCGAAGGGCAGAACAAACGTAGACGGCAGGAAATTAACGCTCACCCGATCCGAGGGCTGCCCCGGGCCGCGGAGGCGGGCCTTGCGCTCCAGGGCATGCACCGGAAACCGCTGATGCTGCAACGCTTCTCGTATTCGAGTGTCCACATGCTCACAAAAACCGGCGACCGTGGACTCCGGCGACACCCTCAGCACCAGGGGCACAAGCCCGGCAAACATCCCGGGCAGCGTCTTCGACTCCGGACGCACTCGCCTGCTGACCGGGAAATCGAGCACCACCTCCGAGCCCTCAGCGCACCACCCACGCACCAAAAGCGCGCACGCCGCGGTGATGACCGATGATCGAGGCACGTTCCACACGTGGGATAACTCTTCAACACGGCCAAGGACCACCGGGTCCAATCCAACCGGCCCAGAAGGCCAATACCGATCCCGCTCGCCCGCGGCTTCAGGCAACCGATAATCCGGTCCGCTTCCCCCAGGAAGGTTCTCGCTCCAATAGGCCTGATCTTCCAGATAATCGGTGGACGCTTCGTATTCCAACTCGCAGTCAACCAAGTCCTGCAACGAGCCAAAGAAGCCAGCAGGAACGGGTGCGCCAGAAACAATCGCAGAATAGACAGTTGCAATCCGATGGCCAACCAGGGCAATGCCGGATCCGTCTACGACTATGTGATGGCCGCACCCGAACAAGTAGAATTCATCGCGCCGCGTCCGAAATAACGCAAATTTGAACAACCGACCAGTCAACGGCATTGGCGTGCGCTGGATCGATGACGCCAGCTCATGGGCCTCCCGCACGGCATCGTCCGAGCCGCTCAGGTCATGGAAGGCCACCTCGACATCCGGGTAATCGATCGCCCGTTGGAAAACCTGCCCATCCACCTCAAAACAGGCGGCCCGGACTGGTTCGGCCTCTCGCACCGCGTGGCGGATCGCCCATTCAAGGGCATCACGTTCAACCGTGCCCTCGATTCTCACCAACAAGCCAAGCTGCCACCCCGTACCGGAGTCACCCGTTTCCTGCGCAAGCCACAGATCCAGCTGTCCACGCGTCAGCGGAAGTGCCCCGTCGGCAAGTTTCATTCCACTCCCCAAAGGTTCCATGGGTGGTCGGTCCATTTCGTAGCGTAGAACTGGGCTTCGAACTCTGCTGGTGGTATGTCGTTGAGGTAGCCATGCGGGCGGCTGGTGTTGTGCCAGTAGACCCAGCCCAGGGTGGCCAACTCGACGTCCTCGACGGTGCGCCACGGTCGTGGCCGGGCGGGTCCGTAGATGAGTTCGGACTTGTAGTAGCCGTTCACCGTCTCCGCGAGGGCGTTGTCGAAGCAGTCACCGACGGTGCCGCTGGAGGGCACTGCGCCGATCTCGGCAAGGCGCTCGCCGTACCGGATGGACGTGAACTGCGATCCAGCATCGGAGTGACATCGCAACCCTGCCAACGCGTTTCCGCGCGACCAGCGTGCCATCTCGATCGCATCCAGGACCATGCTGTTGCGCATGTGCGGCGCTACCCGCCAGCCCACAATCATCCGACTGAACACGTCGACGATGAAACACACGTACGTCACACCGGCCCACGTAGGCACGAACGCCAGATCGGTGACCCAGCCACGGTGGCAAAACGATTGATCATGTCGCGTTGGCGCCTCTCGTCGTACGGATCCCTCGGGATCTACCGGATCTGTCCCGTATCATCTTTGATACCGGGTGTCCAAACGGTAAACGGACCGACACAAGTTCACGGCATACCTATCGACTGAGCGTTTCCTACCTATCCACTGAGCGTTTCCTGATCTGGAGCACACCGCTGTAGCTGCTCGACCTCGACCGCGAGATCAAAGACATCGACAAGACCATCGCCGAGCGCTTCCGCGACCACCCATACGCGCGCATCATCGAGTCGCGGCCCGGATTCGGACCTGGCCTGGGCGGCGAGTTCCTCGTCGTCACCGGCGGCGATCTGGCGTCCTTCGCCACTCCCGGCCGTCTGGCGTCCTACGCCGGATTGGCGCCTGTCCAACGGGATTCCGGCCGAATCACCGGTGATCTGCGCCGGCCGAAACGCTACAACTGCCGACTGCGCTGCGTGTTCTATATGGCCGCACTGTCGAGCATTCGAGCCGACGGATCCTCCCGGAAGTTTTATGACCACAAACGCGGAGAACGACTCATCCACAGCCAGGCTCTCCCAACCTCACCAAGGCCCACGCCGTCTCGAGCGGCGTCAGTGGCCGTGCCGCGGTGTACGCCCCACGGGGCGTACACGGGCGAACCATGTCGTCGGAGCCTGATCAGTGCCAATCCGGATACGTCGTGCACGTGCCACACTCGCGCATCCAACGGTGATGCACGGCCCGGATAATCGGCTCGTGTTGCTGGGCCAAGGCTTGTTTGCGGGGTAACGAACGCACCACCCCGAAGGAAGTGGTCCAGTGCGTGTGCAGTTCGGCAGCGACCGTTCTCGACAACTGTTGCACGACATGGGCATTGACCATCGCTACGACTCGCGAAGCCTGGAGTTCGCCGAAAGACTACGCCGCGACAACGACGACTATGGCCTGGCAACATCTACGGCGACACCGGCTGGGGCCCTTCCCGTTCCGGCGCAACCTCGCGTTCTTCGGCGTCGACCTACGGCTGTCCGCGCGTCACCGGAAATGCTGGTCATCGAGCTCCATGCGGCTCCCCCAATCCACACGGGCCAGATATCAAGACTCCGAGGCCCCTGCCAGTCTGTCGCGCAGACTCTTCGGCCGTATATCGGGCCAGTTCTGTTCGATGTAGTCCAGACACGCGGCGCGGTCCGCTTCGCCGTAAACCACCCGCCAGCCTGCTGGAACATCGGCGAAGGTCGGCCACAGACTGTGTTGCTCCTCGTCGTTGACCAAGACGAAAAAGCTGCCATTTTCGTCGTCGAACGGATTGATGCTCACCGGTTCTCCAGTCCATCTAGTCGACATGAGTGGAACTCTTCCGACCATACTGGAGGCCAACAGGGTCGGTCCGGGGTTTCGGCAAATTTCCTGATGTGACTCCAGACGTTGGTCAGTAATCGGTGCGCGACTTCAGGGCTCTGGCGCTGGCGACTTCCGGTGTAGTGACCTGCAGCGATAGCTGTAGCTTTGTGACGTTACGCTACTGGGCATTGAAGGGGGCTGTCGAGGACGATGAAGTTCTCGCTGCTCGTAAGTGCCGCGAGCGAACACCACATCGCCTATCGGGACACAGATCAGCAAAGGTGGACGAAATGTCGACAGGGGTGCCCAGCAGCGCAGAGCCGACCTCATCCACCGCCCGAGGTCAAAGGTGAGGTGGCCAACCTGACGAGCGGCCCAGCGCCGACAACGCCTGGTGGATCGCATCCGCGCGCGACACCACGGCAGCGACGCTGGTGCGCCTGATGTCAGCCGCAGAACAGCGGGTCGGCGACCAGGCCGTTTGCTAATGTCTCGACGACCCGCGATGGTGACAAATTGCGGCGCACGGCGGAATGGTGGACCCCGGCGCGGTTGGCGACCGCAGTCGACGTCACCGACGCGAGACCGTTCTCCAGGCTAGCGAGCGCGCGGCTTCCACGATCGCCGCACGTTGACGCTCCCTGTCTTCGGTGCGGGGGGGCACCGGAAGTTACGCTGCGAGACCGCCCGGCATAACGCACATGGCGTAATTGCTGGTGAGTGCGGAACCTCCGTACCGTACCTCTATGCACGCGGTTGGCATTGCGATTCCATATATGTTCAGAACGAGCCCATGTGGAGGCCACGGGCATGGTTTACTCTTCAAGATCGAGTTGCGCTCGCCGAGGCGACGCACGTTTGGGGTGACCGCCGCACGGCCAGCCGGCGACGTCCACCGCATTCGAGGTGCCGCCGTGTGGTTTGTCGCGGCCGACGTGTAGTTGCATGTTCGAACGGCTCAGCGCGTGGAAGGGGGTGGAGGGGACTTGCGGACTCTGGGGCTTCTGAGGCGGCTGTGGATTCCGCTGCTCGTACTGGTGGTGATCGGTGCGGGGGGGTTCACCGTGTCGCGGCTCCACGGCATCTTCGGCTCTGAGAAACGCCCCTCGTATGCCGACACCAATGTCAACGACACCAAACCTTTCAACCCCAAGCACCTGACCTATGAGGTCTTCGGACCACCAGGGACCGTGGCCACGATCAGCTATTTCGACGTCGATGCCGAGCCGCGGGATGTTGTGGGAGCGAGCCTGCAATGGTCGTTGCGGTTCGAGATCACCAAGGCGACGGCCGTGGGAAGTGTTGTGGCGCAGGGCAACGGTGACAGCATTGGCTGCCGCATCATCGTGGACGATGAGGTCAAAGCCGAGAGGATTTCGAACCAGGTGAACGCCTTAACCTTCTGCCTATTGAAGGCAGCATGAGCGACAAACACATGGGCACCGAGCTCACCGCGCGACCATGGATAGCGCGGACAATCCATCGATTTTCGGTGCTCATCATCTTGGCATGGTTGGGGATCGCCGTCGTTGTGAGTGTCGCCGTCCCCTCACTGGAGAAGGTCGCAGAAGAGCATGCACTATCGCTGAGTCCCCCAGATGCGCCGTCGTTTCGGGCGACGACCCGCATGGGTGAGGTTTTCAAGGAACCCAATTCCGAAGGTGTAGCGGTGGTCGTCTTAGAGGGTCAGCAACCTCTGGGCGATGATGCTCACGCGTACTACGATCGTATGATTCGTCAGCTCAAAGACGATCCGAAGCATGTGCAGCACATCCAGGATTTTTGGGGGGATCCACTCACGGCGGCCGCCGCACAAAGCGCCGATGGTAAAGCCGTTTATGTTCAATTGAACCTTGTCGGCAGCTTGGGCCAGGCGGCCGGGAACGAATCCGTCAAAGCCGTCCGGGACGTCGTGGCGCGTACGCCGGCGCCGCCGGGGGTCAAGACGTATGTCACCGGCCCTTCGGCAATTGCTGCGGATATGACCGCGGGTGGCAACAGGACAGTCATCCTCATCACGGCAACCTCGTTTGCAGTGATCTTCATTATGTTGCTGCTCGTCTTCCGTTCATTCATCTCCGTAATCGTCTTATTGTTTATGGTCGGAATACAATTGCAGGTGGCCAAAGGAATCGTTGCGTTCCTCGCCCTTCACGGGATTGTTGGTCTTACTACCTACGTCATTAATCTCTTGGTAGTCGTGGGGATCGCAGCTGGAACTGACTACGGGATATTCTTCGCGGGGCGATATCAAGAGTCACGTCAAACCGGCGAGGATCGGGAGATGGCTTACTACACGGCCTATCGGGGGGTCGCCAAAGTTGTCTTGGCCTCCGGTTTGACGATCGCCGGGGCGATCTTCTGCCTCAGCTTTACCCGGCTGCCCTATTTCCAACCTCTGGGCGTGCCTGGCGCGGTAGGCATGCTCGTCGCGGTCGCGGTGTCGCTCACGCTATTTCCCGCAGTTATGGCCGCCGGCAGCCGTTTCGGTTTGTTCGACCCCAAGCGAATGATGAGAAGTCGTGGATGGCGGCGGGTGGGCACGGCGATCGTTCGGTGGCCCGCACCCATTTTGGTCGCGACATTAGCCGTCGCGCTCGTCGGGCTATTGACGCTGCCGGGATACAACCCCAGCTACAGCGATCAGAACTATATCCCCAAAGATATCCCCGCCAATGTCGGACTTGCGGCTGCACAGCGCCATTTTCCCCAAGCGAAAATGGCGACGCCGGATATCCTGATGATCGAGTCCGATCACGATATGCGCAATCCGGCAGATTTTCTGGTATTGAACAAACTAGCCAAGGCCATCTTCGCCGTTCCAGGCATTTCCAGCGTGCAGGCCATAACTCGGCCTGAGGGAACCCCGATCGAACACACTACGATACCATTTATGCTCAGTATGCAAAACGCCTCGCAAAGAGAAATTTTGCCGTTTCAGAAAGATCGCATGAACGACCTGCTCAAGCAGGCCGACGAGATGACGACAATGATTGGCGTAATGCAGCGCATGTACGGCTTGATGCAACAGATGGACGACGCGACTCATCGTATTGTCGGCCAAACCAAGGAGCTACAGGCGATCACGGGCGAATTAAGGGATCACATTGCCGATTTAGACGATTTCTGGCGGCCGATCCGCAATTACTTTTACTGGGAGCCGCACTGCTTCGATATTCCCATCTGCTGGTCGCTGAGAGCTATATTTGATGGACTCGACGGTGTCGACCAGATTAACGACAAATTGCAGGATATCGTCCAAAACCTCGATCAACTAGACGCGCTGCTGCCGCAGCTGGCCAGCCAGTTCCCGCAGATGATCGCGAGCATGCAGGATACGCGCACCATGCTGCTAACCATGAACAGCACCATGTCCGGCATGATGAACCAGCTGGAAGATTCGACCGATAACGCGACAGCAATGGGGAAGGCGTTCGACGCCGCCCGTAACGACGATTCTTTCTACCTGCCGCAGGAGATATTCCAGAACAAGGACTTTCAGCGCATCCTGAAAATTTTCCTGTCGCCGGACGGGAAGGCCGCGCGTATGCTCATTTCGCAAAGGGGCGATCCCGCGAGCCCCGAGGGCGTCTCGCGGGTAGAGCCGATGATTAACGCGGCCGAGGAGGCGCTCAAGGGAACTCCGCTAGAAAATTCCAGGATCTACCTCGCCGGCACAGCAGCGATAGTGAAAGACCTGGTGGAGGGGTCCACATACGATCTCATGATCGCGGGAGTCGCTGCGCTTTGCCTGATTTTCATCATCATGCTGATCGTGACGCGAAGTTTTGCCGCCGCCCTCGTTATCGTGGGTACTGTCGCCCTCTCGCTGGGCGCGTCCTTCGGGCTGTCGGTGCTCGTCTGGCAGTACCTTCTCGGCATACAAATACACTGGGTCGTGCTGGCGATGTCCGTGATTCTCCTGTTGGCGGTCGGGTCTGACTACAATTTGCTGCTGGTGTCACGGATGAAAGAGGAAATCCCCGCCGGGCTAAACACGGGCATCATCCGGGCAATGGCCGGTACCGGTAGGGTCGTGACGGCCGCGGGTCTGGTGTTCGCGTTCACCATGGCGTCTATGGTCGTCAGCGACCTGCTCAGTATCAGTCAACTGGGTACCACCATCGGTCTCGGTCTGTTGTTTGACACGTTGGTCGTGCGCGCGTTCATGACGCCTTCGATCGCCGCACTGCTGGGACGCTGGTTCTGGTGGCCGCAAAATGTGCGTCCTCGTCCCGCCAGTGCATTACTTCGGCCGGTAGGACCCCGTCCGCTGGTACGTTCCCTATTGCTGAGGAACTAGCGAAGCCGTATGAGCACCGAACGCCCTCGGCCGCCTTTCATAGCGCGGACAATACGCAGGTTTTCGCTCCTCATCATCCTGGCTTGGGTGGCGCTGATTCTGATTATGAATCTGGCCGCGGTCGGCGGGCGGGTCGGCGAGGCAATCCCATCGCTGGAGCGGGTCGGGCAACAGCATTCCGTCTCTCTGATGCCCAAAGACGCACCGTCAGCGCAGGCGATGACACGCATGGGCAAGGACTTCAAAGAATCCGATTCGGATAGTTTCGCGATGATCGTGCTGGAGGGGCAGCAGCCGCTCGGGGACGATGCTCACCAGTACTATGCCGGATTGGTTCGGCAGTTACGAGGCGATCCGAAGCACGTGGAGCATGTGCAGGATTTGTGGGGGGATCGGCTTACGGCGACGAGC
>Ga0306920_100010062_pt1 | contig 12650 bp, 12 predicted proteins | sample flu12Cox44000170_FD_204666 | JGI IMG/M metagenome (GOLD analysis project Ga0306920, IMG submission 204666) | Lab enrichment of tropical soil microbial communities from Luquillo Experimental Forest, Puerto Rico - flux4day.12C.oxic.44.000.170 (v2)... | ecosystem: Environmental > Terrestrial >...
CGAGGCCCGTTCCAAGGTCGCCTTCGACATCGAGGACGTCGGCCACGGTGTCGTCAAGCTCACGGTGACCCACGACGGCTTCGCGCCGGGCAGCGCAGTGCTGCCGGCCATCTCCGAGGGGTGGCCCGCCGTCCTGGCCAGCCTCAAGACCCTGCTCGAGACGGGGTCGTCCTTGCGCACCTCATGAACGGCCGCGCAAGACAACAGCACAAGTCCCGCGCCCCAAACCACGGCCCCGTCAGACGCCAGCCTCGAACCGCTCGATGCCTTCCCCACGCTCGGGCGCGACGCGACCGAATGCGCCGCTCGCGGGCAGCTCTCGGTGTGCCTGGGCTCTAGGACCAAGGGCGGCGGACGAGATCGTGGTGGCCGCCTGGCACTCCCCGGGGGACTCAAGCTCAGCCCCGAAGCTGGGCCAGCCGAGCCCCGGCAAAACAACGAGAGGCCTTACGGGTAAGCCGGCCGCGGAAGTGACGCCAGGTGACTACTGAGGGCCCGCCTGCCGCGTTGGCCGGCTCTGCAAGCGCTCCCGAGTGCTGACGCGGCGCTGGTGTCTCTCGCTGGGCGCCTGAGTCACGAGGGCGTCCGGTTCCACCGGTTCTGCGCGTTCTAAGGTCCGGCGATCTGCTGAGGCGGGGGGAGTCGAGCCTGGGCACAATCCGGAATCCGTGTCCGGGGCCGGCGCAGCGAGCCTGATGAGTGGGCCGGCGGCCGGTTGACCTGCCGGCGCTCCCGGCCAGCACAGCTTGCCGGGAGCCAGGCAGGCCGGGCGCGTCATTGCGCCGGCAGGTAGAAAGCGGCATGGACGCCGCGTGTTGTGGCCCCCTGGGCGGGTTCAGTCATCGTCCTCTCCGTTGGCGTGGCTGGGATTGTCAGGAGGTTGCTTGCCGAATGAGCTGGGTGGTTGCGATGGCGACCCACAGCAGCGCGAGGGACACGCCGGTGAACAGCGTGAGCGAGCCGTGCGGGGCGCCAGCGGTGGCGACCCCCGCCGCGCACAGGACGCCGGCGATCCGAGAGCAGGCGGCGGCACGCCGCTGCCCGCTGGCGGCCAGCCTGCGGCCGAGCACGAAACAGACCGCGATCAGGGCCAGGAACGCGGCGCTGCCGCACACCATGTGGGCCACCCCGTGCCAGGTGGCGACGGCGCTGGCGCCGCGCGGGGTGCCAGGCGGGAATCCGCCGCTGGGGTCGGGGTGGAACACGCCGCCGCCGGCCAGTCCCACACCGGCGATGGCAAGCAGGCGGGGGATCCACTTGTGGCCGGGCCCGGTGCGCAGGGTGTGCCGCAGCCCGGCCGCGGCCGCGATCAGCAGCAGCCCGGTGACGATGAAGTTGGCGGCCTGGACCCAGCCCCAGCTGCCGTCATCGAGCAGGCTGGCGGCATCGCGGGTCAGGTCAAAGCCGGTACGGGTCAGTGCCTGGGCCACGACCACGGTGATGAACAGCGGGCCGGCGAGGGTGCCGCACACCGGCAGGCCGCGGGTGTCGCCGGTGGCCGGGCCGGCCGGGCCCTGCCCGTGCCCGGTGCGTGCCTGGTCCGGCCGGGTGGTGATGGAGGGTGACTGGGTCATTGCTCTTTCCTTTCTTGCCCGAAGGGCGCCGTGCGGCGTCAGCCGCCGGCCGGGTGGTAGGTGAGGTGGACGACGCCGGAGGCGAACGCCTGCGATGCGGCGAGCCGCATCGGCACCTGGCTGCCGCCGTCGCCGAACAGCCGCTGGCCGTGGCCCACGACCACGGGGAACATCAGCAGGTCGAGCTGGTCGAGCAGGCCCTGGCGCAGCAGCCAGGTGACCAGCGTGCCGCTGCCGGACGCGTTGATGTTCCGGCCGGGCTGCTGCTTGAGCTTGGTGATCTCGGCGGCGGCGTCGCCGCTGATCAGGGTCGAGTTCTGCCATTCGGCCCGGTCCAGCGTGGTCGAGACGACCACCTTGGGGAAGCTGTTCATGGTGTCGGCCATACCGCCGCTCTGGCCGCCGAAGGCCGCGGCGAATCCCTGGTAGGTGACCCGTCCCAGCAGCAGGGTGTCTCCCCCGGCGATCAGCGACCCGACCACCTGGCCGATTTCCGGGCTGAAATAGGGGCCGGTCCAGGCGTCCGGCGCCTCGACCACGCCATCCACCGACACGTACAAGCCCGCTACGATCTTCCGCATGGTTGTCGCCTCCTGAGCGTCGTCTGCGGCGGCCGGCCGTCTGGTCCGGCCTTCTGCTGACGCTTCGAACCGGGACGGGCTAAATGGACACGGCGGCGGAGATTTTCCGGAGGTCTCGCGATGCGCTTCTTGATGACGGTCAACGGTGGTGGCCGCCCGCCGGATGAGCAGCTTTACGCCGACATGGGGCGCTTCGTCGAGGAGCTGACCCGGGCCGGGGTGCTGCTGGCCACCGGCGGCCTGGACCGCGGCACGCACGTTATCGCCTCGGGCGGGAACATCGCACTGACCGACGGGCCGTTCACCGAATCCAAAGAGGTGATCGTCAGCTTCGCGCTGATGGAGGTGCGGTCGAAAGATGAGGCGCTGGAGCTGGCCAGGCGGTTCTGGAAGCTAGTCGGCGACGGCGAGGGGGACATCCGCCAGGTGTTCGGACCCGGGAGCTAATGAGCTCAGACATATCGGCGGCACATCGCGCCGTCGAGGCGGTGTGGCGGCTCGAGTCGGCCCGCATCATCGCGGGCCTCGCCGGGCTGGTCCGGGACGTCGGCCTGGCCGAGGAGCTGGCGCAGGACGCCCTGGTCGCCGCGCTGGAACAGTGGCCGGCCGAGGGCACCCCGGCCAACCCCGGCGCCTGGCTCATGCTCACCGCCAAGCACCGCGCCATCGACCGGATCCGCCGCAACGAGCGGCTCGGCGGCAAGCTGAGCCTCCTCGCCCGCGAGCTGGAAACCGCGCAGCAAGGCGCCACGGCGGAGTTCGACGACGTCCTGGACGAGGGAAAGATCGACGACGACCTGCTGCGGCTGATGTTCATCTCCTGCCATCCGGTGCTGTCCACCGAGGCCAGGATCGCGCTTACCCTCCGGCTGCTCGGCGGCCTGACCACCGAGGAGATCGCTCGCGGGTTCCTGGCGGCCGAGCCGGCGATCGCCAAGCGGATCGGCCGGGCCAAGCGCACGCTGGCCAGCCGGCAGGTCCCGTTCGAGGTGCCGCCGCCGGCCGACCGGCCCGCCCGGCTGGCGTCGGTACTCGAAGTGCTCTACCTGGTGTTCAACGAGGGCTACTCGGCGATGGCCGGGGACGACTGGATGCGTCCCGCGCTGTGCACCGAAGCGCTCCGCCTCGGCCGCGTGCTGGCCGAGCTGATGTCGTCCGAACCCGAGGTGCACGGCCTGGTCGCGCTGATGGAGATCCAGGCGTCACGCATCCCGGCTCGGCTCAGCCCGGCAGGGCTGCCGGTCCCGCTGCTCGAGCAGAACCGCGGCCAATGGGACCAGCTACTGATCAGGCGCGGTTTCACCGCCCTGCTCCGAGCCGAGCGAGGCGGCCCGCCGGGCCCCTACGTGCTGCAGGCTGCCATCGCGGCCTGCCACGCCCGGGCACATACCGCCGCCGAGACCGACTGGGCACAAATAGCGGCGCTCTACCAAGCCCTCGCCGCGCTGGCACCATCGCCGGTGGTGGAGCTGAACCGCGCGGTCGCGGTGGCTATGGCCGACAGCCCCGAACGCGGCCTAGAGATCGTCGACGGCGTCGCCGCCGAACCCGCGCTGGCCGGATACCATCACCTGCCCAGCGTCCGCGGCGACCTGCTGGCCAGGCTCGGCCGCTACGCAGAGGCGGCCAGCGAGTTCCGCCACGCGGCCTCGCTCACCAGGAACAACCCCGAACGCACCGTGCTGCTGGAGCGCGCCGCCGAGTGCGACTCCCGCACGTGACCGGACACCAGGAGGGGCCTAGATGCCACAAGCGACTGGCACACGGATCTCAGGTGCTTCGCACCGCGGCGCGCACGATCCCCACATCTGCGGGTCCCGCGCACCATCACAGGCCTCCACCGATAGCCACGCAGATCGCCCGGTCGGCGCGCGTTCTCCCAGAACTTCTCGATCACTCATTGTGATGCGGTATGTAGGTGGCGAGTATCCGGCCGGTGGCGAACGGTCCCGGCCAGCCCTGAACGGTAAGGTGCACGCTTCGGCGGCGTGCACTCCTCCGTTCAGGCCCGTTCACGACGCCCGTGACCAGGCACAACAGCTGTGGCCGATCCTGGCGATGGCACTGTTTACGGCTCATAACTGAGACCACCAATGAGACCACGCAAGCACCAGACGCCCGCCCGGCGGCCGCCAGGGCCCGTGTTATTGCAGGTCAGCGTGGCGGAGGATAGGAGATTCGAACTCCTGAGGGGTTGCCCCAACGCGCTTTCCAAGTGTGCGCCTCACCGTTCACGGCAGGCCGGGAGCGTCCGCGACCTGGGGTGACCGTGGCCGGTGGGTCTCAGCGGACGCTCACGAATTACGGCGAATGAGACTACGAATGAGACTGCATCCGAAAGCAGACGACTGACTCTGACGAGCTCGAGCGCCGAGACCTTGCTCGGCCTGACGCGCGGCGAGCTTGCGCGCAAAGCCGGTCACGCCGCATCGCGCCGACAGTCGGCATCAGGCCATGCCGAGAGACGGCATCACACTGAGTGATCGGGAGCTTCGGGGAGAACGGGCGCCGCCCAATTGCAGGTTCGCAGTGGCTAGGTGCCTGCTGAGCGGTTCGCGCGCAGATCAGGTAGTTCTGGGACACTCACGGCTGGGGCGCGTGTCTCCAGGCCGCTGCCTGTCTAGCGGCTTGGAGGGGGCGTGGCGGGCGTATGCGGGCTGATGGTCTTCGCTGTTTGGGGTGCCGCTGGCTGGCGCCCGGAAGTGGCGGAGGCCAGCTTGTGGTTTTGGAGGGTTTGCTGGACGCGCCGGGCATCGGGGGTTCCGATGCGCTGGTAGATCGCCAGTGCCTGCAGTAGCTTCGCGGTGCCTTCGCCGGGGTTGCCGTCCTGGAGGTGGCAGCGGCCGATGCCTTCCAGGGCGTGTGCTTCCACCTGGGCGGCGCCGAGGTCGCGGGCGATGGTCAGGGCCAAGGCGTGGTGGTCGCGGGCCTGCTGGGTGTCTGAGGTCTGGGACAGCAACTCGCCGAGGTTGTTCAGCGTGGCGGCCTCGCCAAGCCGGTCGCCGAGGTCGCGGGACACATCCAAGGCCGCATGGTGGCTGGCGGCGGCTGCCGGGTAGTCCCCGGCCAGCTGCTGCAGGAGGCCAAGCTCGCTGCGCGCATAAGCCTGGCCGGACCTTTCGCCGACGTCGCGGAACTGCTCGAGCACCTGCTGTTGGCTGGTGGTGGCGGCCTGGTAGTCGCCGGTCAGGCGCTGCACGGTGCCCAGATGGCTGAGCGCAACGGCCTGGCCGAGCCGGTGACCAATGTCCCGGTAGAGCGCCAGGGCTTGCTGCAGGCTTTCGGACGCGGCGGCGTAGCTGCCGGCCAGCATTTGGACGGCGCCTAGCTCAGTGAGGGCATCGCCCTGGCCGTACCGGTGGCCGAGGTCGCGGAACAACTCCAGTGCCTGTCGGCAGCTGGCGGTGGCGGCCTGGTGGTCCCCGGTCGACCGTTGGACGATGCCGAGATTGTTGAGGGCGTTTGCCTGGCCGACCTGGTCGCCGAGGTTGCGGTAGAGCGCCAATGCCTGGGCCGCGCTGGAGGCCGCGGCCGGGTAGTCGCCGGTACTTGCTTGAATGGCGCACAAGTTCGTGAGAGCGCCGGCCTGCCCGGGCCGGTCACCGGCCTGGCGCGCCGCGGTGAGGGCGGTCTGGTGGAGCGCGGCGGCCTGGTCCCAGTGGCCCCGGGCGTCCAGGAAGTCAGCGACCGCGGCGGGGATGGCAACGGCTTGCTGGGAGCGCCCGCAGGCGGCGGCGTAGCCGACGGCCGCGTTCAGGTTGGGGCGTTCCGTCTCCAGCCAGGCGGCTGCCTGCGGGGGCGTGGACAGCTGCGGCACGCAGTCTGGTCGCCGGCCAGCCGGCAAAGGTGGGATGGGGGTCATCGGGGTGGTGATGTGCTTGCCGGCGGCCAGCGCGGTGTGCAGGTAGTAATCGAGCAGCCGGCCGATCGGCTCGTCTGATTCGGCGGGGTCGTCGGCGGCGGCTAGGGCGCGGGCGTGTTCGCGGAGCAGGTCGTGCAGCTGGTAGCGGCCGGATGCGGGCTCGGCGAGCAGGTGCTGGTCATACAGGCCCTCCAGGCCGCGGCCGGCGGCGTCCAGCGTGGTGCCGTCGAGCGCGGCGGCGGCGTAGGCATCGATGTCAGGGCCGGGGACTAGGCCGAGGCGGCGGAACAGCCGCTGCTGGCCGGGGGTGAGGTCCGCGTAGGACAAGCCAAACGCAGCGCCGACCGACACGTTCTCCGCGTGCATCAGCGCCAGCCGGTCCCGGGCCGCCGCCAGGCCGGCGGCCAGCTGGGTAGCCGACCAGGCGGGGTGGTGGCGCAGCTGGCTGGCGAGCATTCCGATCGCCAGCGGCAGGTAGCCGCACAGCTGCGTGATCTCGCCCACCGCGGTATCGCCGGCGCGCAGGCCGGGCCGGGCCGCCAGCCGCTCTAGCAGCGCCGCCGCGTCGTCGGGCGGCAGAACATCGAAGCTGATCACCGCAGCATCCTCCAGCGCGGCAAGCCGGCGGCGGCTGGTGACCAGCACCAGGCTGCCCGCGGTGCCCGGCAGCAGCGGGGCGACCTGCTGGTGGCTGGCCGCGTCGTCGAGCACTAGCAGGATCTTCTTGCCCGCGACCTGATCCCGCCACCGCCCGGCCCGCGCTTCCAGCCCGGGCGGGACCAGGGCCGCGGGCACCCCGGCGGTCAGCAGCAGGCTCGCCAGCGCATCGGCGGGGTCCACCGGCCGCTGCCCTGCAGTGTGGGCGTGCAGAGGCAGGAAGAACTGCCCGTCCGGGTAGCCGCCGGTCAGCCGGTGCGCGGCGTGCACCGCGAAGGTGGTCTTGCCGATCCCGGCCATCCCATCGATCGCGTGAATGCCCACTACCCCGCCATTTGCGGCCACGGCGGCCACCGTTTCCATCAGCTGCGCGAGCTCGGCCTGGCGGCCGGTGAAGGCGGCGATGTCACGCGGCAGCGCCCGGGTCGCCACCGCGGCGAACGCCCCTAGCGTCCCGCGTCGAGCCGCCAGCACATCGGCGGCCGGGGCCTTGCCGCGGGCCACAGACACGAACAGCTCGCGCACGGGCCCTTCCAGGTTCAGCGCATCGGCCAGCAGGAGCGCGGTGTCTTTGTGCGCGGTGCGGTTGATGCCCCGCTCCAGGTCGCTGACCGACCGCCGGCTCAAGCTGGCCGCCTCGGCCAGCTCCTCCTGGGTCAGCTTGGCCTCGGCCCGCAACTGCCGCAGCAGCCCAGCGAACGAAAACGCAGGCTGCTCCGCCACCGCCTCAGCACCCCTCGCATACGCCCAGCCAGCACCCTGAATCAACAGTACGCATCCCCGTTCGGCTCCGCCATCTCCCTCCGTCCAGGCCAGGGCGGGAGAAGCCACCACCTCCGGGAGGGAGCATGACCAGGCCCCGGATCCGGCTGCGAAGGGCGCCGACCCCGCACGATCCGCACCTGGCGCCCTGCCGATCACCAGCAGTGCCCCGGTGGCCGATTCCTGTGCAAAGTCCTGTGCCCGATCACGTGTGGTGAACGCCGCTGCCGCCGCCAACAGTGGAATCAGCCGCGGCAGCCTGCCGCCGCCCCCGCCCCGCCAGCCCATGGAGGCCGTCATGAACCGCACCCGGCGCCTCCGCCGTACGTTGGCCCGCCGGGCCAGCTCGCCTGGCCGAGCTGAGCCCCAGGCGAGCCAGCCCCAAGGCCAGGAGCCCACCCTGCCGTCCAGGCCACGAGGCCCTCGCCGCACAGTTCACCCAGGAGCTAGCCGCGGGCCCGAGCGTGGTGACCGGCAGAACCGGCCCACCCTCGTTACCGCGAACTCCGGGCGGCGCGCGATGGCCATGCCCCGGCTGCTGCCGTACACCATCCAGCTGTGCATCCACTGCCGGCACAATCCGGCCGGGTTTTGGGTCAGCCGCAGCACCGGCCAGACGGTGCGCCGCCCCTGGTGCCTGTCCTGCTGCCAGGACCTGGACCCGCGTTGCTACCACGTCCAACCCTTCGATAGCTAAAACAATGCGACAGCAGGCCCGCAGCGTCGCCGTGCTCGGCGGTCCGCTGGTCTTGGCCGGGATAGGCGGATGTCGGCCGCTGGTATCGACCGGGTGCCTGGCGTGCTCGGTCCAGGTGCGGGTTCCCATCTAGCCAGAGGGATGATCAACGATGGATCCGGCTAGTGCGGGGGTCATCGGCGTGTACCCCCTGGCAGCTGCGCAGCCCGGTGACGGCTACCACCCCCGGACGCGGGCACCGGTGCCGAGGTCGGGGCCCAGGCCGGCCGCTTCCCGGCAGGCGCGCCGTGCCACATCGCAGTCGTGGTCAAGGACGTGCAGAACGGCGCCCCCACGGTGCCGCCCCGGCGGCCGGGCAAGCCGCCCTCGCCCGGGCTGGCACACTCCGCACCGGCCCTTCGGCCTTCACCGGCCCGCTGGCCGGCGTGGTCCTGATCGTGAGCGCGCTTGCCTTCGTCCCTGCCGGGCCGCCCCGGCCGGCTGCCAAGCGGCTACCCCCCGGGAGGTTTTGTGATGCTGAATATCGACCAACTCGAGATAGCGGGTCCCGGCACCAGCGCGCACGCCGGGGATGGCAGATCCTCTTTCCGCCGGATCCTCGTCCCGGTGCGCTGGCCCGGCGAGTCCGGCCCGGCGCTGGCGGTAGCAGCGCGGGTCTGCGGCATGACCGGCGGCGCGCTGCGCTTGGTCCACGTGCGGACCTGCGACCCGCCGCTGCCCATCGCCGGGAGGTTCTACCTGGAGACGCCCGGCGAGGCCGCGGCCGCGCTCGAGGAGGCACTGCTGATGGCCTGGGCCTGCGGCGGCCCGCGGGCCACCACCGTGGTGGTGGATGCCCGGCACGGCGACGTGGCCGTGGCGATCGCCCGTCAGGCGGCCGCGTGGCCCGCGGACCTCATCGTGCTGGCCCGCCTTCCTCGGCCGGCCATCACCCGCCTGGTCTTGGGCAGCGTGCCCGACCAGGTCATGCGCAAAGCCAGCTGCCCGGTGCTCGCCATCCCCGCCACACACCACGACGGCGAGCTGTCCGCTCAGAGCCGGAATGTCGTAGGCGGCCACAACCGCGGCAGCACCTAGCAGCGTGCGCCTGCACTTTTGGAACATTTTATACCGATATGCGTAGAATGAATGAGACTACAAATGAGACTACGCAGTCTCGCAAGCCCAGGCCGAACGCATGACCGGCTTGATGTATTGCCTGGTCAGAGGTGGCGGAGGATGCGAGATTCGAACTCGCGAGGGGTTGCCCCCAACACGCTTTCCAATAATGCTGCCCGGCGTTCACCAGCGTTCACCACCGTCCGTGGCCTGCGCGAAGACGAACACGCGGACGCCGGTGAACGACGGCGGACGGGGGTGAATTGAGACCAAAACTGAGACCACGGTCGCCTGGGCCGGAGATCCTGTGTCTACAGCAAACTCGCGGCCAGTAGCATGACGGCCGACCCGCCGAGCAGCAGCGGGCAGATCTTGAACCAGACCACCCGGGTGCGCGCGCCGGTCAGCGCGGTCAGCGTCCCCAGGGCCACCAGCAGCCCAGCAGCGACACGGTAGACCCATGCGCGGGCACCGGTATCGGTACCGCCGAGCGCGGTCACCACGATCACCAGCGCGGCGATCCCCCACATGGTGAACGCCTCGGCCAGCCACTCCTGCGCCACGATCCGCTGGTTATCCGTACTGATCGGCGCAAAGCCAGCAAGAACCTGGCGAGTAGGCACGGCGTGCGCCACGCCCCACACCGCGACGATCGCCCCCGCCAGATAAGCGAGCAGCGCAGCCATACCCGGATGATCATCGCAGTCACTCCCGCCTGCCAGGGCCGTTGGTCACCTGCCTAGGCGCGGATCCGCAACCCAAGATCACCGGGCCGGTGCGGTTGTACCGTCAGCCCTGCCCTGGATGCGCTCTCGTTAGTGCCGAATACGGGCGGTCAACCGGTCAGGGCATGAGGTACGTTCCGCAGGGCGAAGGTGGCGCGGCACGCGCTGAGCGCGACGGCGGCGGCGACGGGCCACACCAGGATGTGGACGAAGACCAGGACTGTTGTGATCATCACCGCGTCCAGCATGGCGGTGCCGACGCACGCCGCAGCCGCGGCCCGGCACACCAGCCGGTAATGACGGCCGAGGGCGGCGGCGGCCAGCAGGCCGATGACCGTGATCAGCGCGACCCCGAACAGTGCCCGCGCCACGACCGGAACCGGCCATTGCCAGGCCCGGGCGGTGATGAGGATGACGGCCCAGCACATGCCCACGGCGGGCCCGGCGGCCAAGAGCCTGCGTGCGGTCGTCCTGCCACGGCTGGCATGGGCGAAGGCGGCCACGATGCGCCGCGGTTCACCGAATTCGGCTACCGCCTCCTGGGCAGCCGCATCCGGGTCCAAGCCCTGGCCGAGGTAGCGACGATAGGTCTCATCGAGGCCGTCGGCCAGCTCATCGACGATCCGCCCGGGAAGATCAGCGGACAGTTCAGCAAGGTAGCCTCTGATCAGGCGGGGCCCTGGCATGGCCTGCCCTCTAGCGCAGCGCTCATAATCGCGGCGAAATCACGCCAGCCGGCCCGCTTGCCCGACAACGCCTCTTTCCCGGCCGCAGTCAGCTCATACACCCGCCTGCGCCGCCCGGCCACGACCGACCAGGACCCGGCGATCAGCCCGGCGGCCTCCAGCCGGTGCAGCGCCGGGTAGATCGTCCCGGTCGGCAGGTCCAGCCGCCCGCCCGTGCTCTGGCGCAGCGCCTCCATCACCGCGTACCCGTGCCGCGGGCCGTCTTCCAGGGCGGCCAGCAGCAGGGCGTCCAGGTGGCCCTTCAGCTCCTCCGCTCGCATAGGTAGCAACACTATGCTGAGGGCTTCCCACCAGGCAATCCACCGCGTAAGCTGGCACTTATAAGTAGCAACGCTACTTATAAGCAGCGAGCGCATCCTAGCGGCAGGAGGCCCGGCTGGCATGGTGACCGCCGCGCGCATCTTCGGCGACCAGGTGGGCTCGACCGCGCCGGTGTTCCTGGCCTTCCTAGCCGTTCACGTGCTCGCCGGGCTCACTGCCGTGACCACCGGGGCGATCGCCGCGCTGGCCCGAAAGGGCAGCCCGCGCCACATCCGGGCCGGACGCTGGTACTACCGGGCGATTACCATCGTCTTCGCCACCGCGACGGTCTTGGCCGCGCTGCGCTGGCGGCAGGACTACCACCTGTTCATCATCGGCGCGGTGGCATTCACCGCCGCGACCATCGGTTATCAGCACCGGCGCCACCACCGCCCCGGCGACACCGGGCACATCGCCGGGATGGGCATCGCCTACGTGGCCATGCTCACCGCGTTCTACGTCGACAACGGCCCGCACCTGCCCTTGTGGGACCACCTACCGGTTTTCATGTTCTGGCTGCTCCCCTCAGCCATCGGCGCGCCGATCATTACCCGCGCGATAATTCACGCCCGGGCAGAGCGCTCCGGATCCCCATACATCAGGCAAGTGAGCAAAGGTCGGTCAAGATCACCATTCCGTTGCCGTAACCGCTACTGGATCAGAAAGGCTGAGTCAACATTCCGCTCCTGGCCGACAAGTGCAACCGCAGGACCTCCCGGCCCAGGCTCGCCGTCCTTCAACTACGGCCCAGCCCGCGATCCCGAGCGCGACCACGCCGTCGAGCCACCAGGCACCCCACAGGGTGTTGGCGGCCAGCCCGGCGAACACCGCCATGGCCAGGTAGGCGCACCGCAGGTTCTGGGTTCCCTCCCCGGCCGTCGCCGGTGATCCGAGCCGGGCGCCGATGCGCCGCTTGGCCACCCCGAGCGCGGGCTCGAAGACCGCCGTTCCCGCGGTGAGCAGCAGGCCGACGATGCTGGTCTCGGCCCGGTCACCGGCGACCAGGGCGTGGATGGCCTCGGCGGCGATGTAGGGAGCGAGCAGGAAGAAGCTGACCGCCACCAGCTGCTGGGCGCGTCGCTCGGAAGTCGGACTGGCCAGCCGGGTGCCGGTGAACCGCCAGATCACGATGATGCTGGCCATGGCCTCGATCCCGCTGTCCAGGCCGAACCCCAGCAGAGCCACCGACCCGGCGACCACGGCGGCGGCGATCGCGACGCCGCCCTCGATGCCCATCCAGGCCAGGGTGAGCCAGGACAGCAGCCGGGCCAGCCGGGCTAGCCGCAGCCAGTCCGCCGATCCGGGCGCTGGCCCGGTGCTCTTGGACCGGCCGACGGCGGGCGGCGGGAGCGGCGAGATCATGGCGTCTCGATGTGCTCCAAGACGGTGTAGTACTCCCATGCCACCCCGTCCGGGTCGTGAGCCCAGACCTTGTCTTGCCGGGCCTAGCAGCAGACGGCGCCGGGCTCAGGCTCGGTGTCCAGGCCCGCGACGTCGAGCCGGTCCCCGGCCCGGGTGACTTCATCAGTCGAGCCGACCTCCACGCCCAGGTGGTTGATGGTGCCGCCGGGACCGTTACCCGGTGAGTTCAGCACGAGCTTGAGCGGCGGGTCGTCGATGGCGAAGTTGGCATAGCCGGGGCGCAGCT
>Ga0306920_100010066_pt1 | contig 12649 bp, 13 predicted proteins | sample flu12Cox44000170_FD_204666 | JGI IMG/M metagenome (GOLD analysis project Ga0306920, IMG submission 204666) | Lab enrichment of tropical soil microbial communities from Luquillo Experimental Forest, Puerto Rico - flux4day.12C.oxic.44.000.170 (v2)... | ecosystem: Environmental > Terrestrial >...
CAATTGCGGTGAGTTGACCGCACCGCCGCACAGGATGACCTCGTTTGCCGCCGTGGCAGTGCAGAGTCGGCCGTCCTGGCGAAACGCGACGCCGGTGGCACGCCGGCCGTCGAACAGGATCTTTTCTGTCATCGCCGAAGTGACGACGCGCAGATTGGGCCGGTGCATCGCCGGGTACAGATAGCCGACCGCGGTCCAGCAACGCCGGCCGTTGCGCGTCGTCGTCTGGTGATAGCCGGCCCCGTCCTGGCTCTCGCCATTGAAATCCTCGTTGCGGGCAAAACCGAGCTCGGTCGTCGCGGCGATGAACGCCTCGCAGATAGGGTGCCGCGCCACATCCGACACGCAGAGCGGGCCTCCGGTGCCGTGGAATCCGTCGGCGCCGCGAACCTGGTGCTCGGCTCGCTTGAAATAGGGCAGCACGTCGTCGAACGACCAGCCGGTGTTGCCGAGCTGGCGCCAATGGTCGAAATCCTCGGCTTGACCGCGGATATAGACCATACCGTTGATCGAGGACGAGCCGCCCAGCACCTTGCCGCGCGGCCAGAAGACGCGGCGGTCGGCGGCACCCGGGTCTGGCTCGGTCTCATAGCACCAGTTGACGCTCGGATCGGCGAAGGTCTTGCCAAAGCCCAGCGGGATGTGGATCCAGCGGTTCTTGTCTTCGCCGCCCGCCTCGAGCAGCACGACCCGGGTCGACCGGTCTTCGCTGAGCCGCGCCGCCACGGCGCAGCCGGCAGATCCGGCTCCGACCACGACAAAATCGGCCTCTAGCAGATCTTGCTCCACGGTCATCGCCCTAATCCTCCCGGTCGCATGACCAAAGCTTAACCCTCCGGGCGCAACGACGTCATGCCTGCAAATCCAAGGATCGAGGAGCGACCTCGTTTCAGGGGCCCCGCACCCGTCGGAACTCGCGTAGGAACACTTTATATTCCGGAGAAAATGGCGTTCACATTCGATCGCTTGTCTTATGCCAAGCACCTTCGTGACAATGGGGTTCCGCAAGATCAAGCGGAGGCGCACGCCCACGCGGCGAAGATGTTCATCATGAATGAGCTGATTACGAAGGAGGATCTCCGTTTAGCGCTCGAGACCCAGACGCTCAGGCTGAGCATGAGAATGGGCGTGATCCTGGCTGCCGGCTTGACCCTTCTCGGCGCGGTTCTGCGGCTCCACTCATAGATCGCGCGACCGCGTCCGGCAGCGGACGATACCTTGGCGCCGACTTTGCCGGTCGGCGACGCTTGATCGGCGTGGTAGGCTGCCAAGCGACGGAACCGCACGGCGGGAGAGGGACATGAGCGATACGGAAATCGGCGCGCTGCGTCAAAAGCTGGCCAGCCGGGTGCGTTCGGACGACTACCGGCAGCGTCGCAAGGACATGGACGCAGCGTTTTCACAATATCGCATCGCGCCGGATGTAACGGTCGAGCCGGTCACCGCCAACGGGGTCCGAGCGGAGTGGACCTCGACCCCGCAGGATGACCGCGACGCCGCGCTGCTATGGTTGCATGGCGGCGGCTATGTGCTCGGCTCGCTCGACAGCCACCGGCATGTGGTTTCGGAGGCCGGGCGGGCCGCGAAAGCATGGTCCTTGGCGCTCGACTACCGGTTGGCACCCGAGCATCCGTTCCCGGCCGCGGTCGAAGATGCCGTCTCAGGCTATCGCTATCTGCTGTCGCGCGGGATCCGGCGCGAGCGCATTGCGCTCGCCGGCGACAGTGCCGGCGGTGGTCTAGTCGTTGCGGCGATGCTGGCAATCCGCGAAGCCGGGCTGGCGCAGCCGGCCTGCGGCTGGTGCATCTCGCCCTGGGTCGATATGGAAGGGATCGGCGAAACGATGTCGACCAAGGCCGCGGCGGACCCGATGGTTCAGAGAGAAGGTCTCGTCGAGATGGCTCGCCTTTATCTAAATGGCGCCGACCCGCGCTCTCCGTTGGCGGCGCCGATCTACGCCGACCTTCGCGGTCTCGCTCCGTTGCTGATCCAGGTCGGCGCGGCCGAGACTTTGCTCGACGACGCCATCCGGCTGGCCAAAGCCGCCGGGGCGGCCGATGTGCGGGTCGATTTGCAGGTGTGGCCGGAGATGGTTCACGTGTGGCACCTCTTTCACCCCGAGCTCAAAGCCGGCCTGCGGGCGATTGAGCAGGGCGGGGCAATCGTCCACAGCATGATGGCCGGGTAGTCAATCCCGCTTCTTGTTGTTGTTTTTTGCTCCCTGAGGAGCGTGCAGTTTCCGTTGATAATGGGTGCCGATTACGTTGTTCCTTTGAGCCGCAGATTTCGACCTAACCAATTGACGTAGCGTATGTTGTTGACGGAAACGCCGGGCGACTGGGGGGCGCGATCGCGATTTTCGTTGTTTTTCTGATTGTAGGCATCGTTATTCAACCCTGGCCGAGAAACGCGTCGAGCAAGGCGCGGGCAGCGGTGGTGGGGGTGCGGGTGCCGGCCATAACCTCCCGTTCGAAAGCGGCGAGCCGACCGGAAACTGTGGGAGCGGCTCGGAAATGTTCGATCAGGCCGTCGCCGATCTCCGACCACAAAGCGGCGCGAGCCTGCTCGGCGCGCCGCCGCGCCCAGGCGCCTGAGTGTTCGAGCGCCGCGCGGAAGCGCGCGACATCCTCCCACACCTCGCGGATGCCGACCCCTTCGAGCGCGGAAACCGCGCGCACCGGGACCGGCCATTCGGGTAGCGGCGATCGCAGAAGCCCGACCGCACTTGCATAATCGGCGGCCGAACGCTGCGCCGCTGCGGCGAGTTCGCCGTCCGCCTTGTTGACCAGCACGAGATCGGCAAGCTCGACGATGCCGCGCTTGATCCCTTGCAGTTCGTCGCCCCCCGCCGGCGACAGGATCAGCACAAACATGTCGACAATCTCGCCAACCGCGGTCTCGGCCTGGCCGACGCCGACCGTCTCCACCAGAACGGTATCGAACCCGGCTGCCTCGCACAGCACGATCGCCTCGCGTGTGCGGCGCGCAACGCCGCCAACCCGGCTGCCGGCCGAAGACGGCCGGATGAAGGCTGCCGGCGACCGCGCCAGCTCGGTCATGCGGGTCTTGTCGCCAAGAATGGCACCGCCGCCGCGCTTTGATGCCGGGTCGACAGCCAGCACCGCGACGCGCCGTCCGAGCGCAATTCCCTCGAGGCCAAAGCGTTCGATGAAGGTCGATTTACCGGCCCCGGGCGGGCCGGAAATGCCGATGCGAATAGCCGCGCCGGTTTGCGGAAGGATTGATTCGACAAGACGTTCGGCTTTCTCGCGATGGTCCGCAAGGGTCGATTCGACCAGCGTGATGGCGCGGGCGAGCGCCCGCCGATCGCCCCGCCGCAAGGCCGCGAGCAACTTGTCGGTGGTCACGCCTCGTCAGTCCGCCGCGAGTGCGGCTTCCCGCTGCGCCGCCTCCTGCTGGCGGGCCCACATCGCTGCGTAAACCCCTCGGCGCAGCAGCAGCTCCCGGTGGTTGCCGCGCTCGACGATCCGGCCGTTGTCGAGGACGAGGATCTCGTCGGCCTCGACGATCGTCGACAGGCGGTGCGCGATGACCAGGGTGGTGCGGTCGGCAGAAACTTTGGCAAGGCTCGCCTGGATCTCACGCTCGGTCTCGGTGTCGAGCGCCGAAGTCGCCTCGTCGAAGAGCAGGATCTTCGGCGCCTTGAGGATCACCCGGGCAATCGCCACGCGCTGCTTCTCGCCGCCGGAGAGCTTGAGGCCACGCTCGCCCACGATCGTCTGGTAGCCATCGGGCAGCCCCATGATGAAGTCGTGGATATGGGCGTGCCGGGCCGCCTCCTCGATCTCGCCGCAGCTCGCACCGGGGCGGCCGTACTCGATGTTGTAGTAGATCGAATCATTGAACAGCACGGTGTCCTGCGGCACCACACCGATCGCGCGCCGCAGGCTCTGCTGGGTCACCGAGCGAATGTCCTGGCCGTCGATTTCGATGGCACCCCCGTCGACATCGTAAAAGCGGAATAGCAGGCGAGCGATCGTCGATTTGCCCGCGCCGCTCGGGCCGACGATCGCGATCGTGGCGCCCGGAGACACCCGGAAATCGACGTCGGACAGGATCGGCCGCCGGAAGTCGTAGCGAAAATCAACCCGACGAAAGGCGACGCTACCGCGACGGACGGTCAGCGCCGGCGCGCCCGGCCGATCCTCGATCTCGGGCCTGAGAGCCAGCAGTGCCAACATCTGCTCGAGATCGGTCAGCGACTGTTTGATGTTGCGGTAGACCATGCCGAGAAAGTTGAGCGGTGTGTAGAGCTGGATCAGATAGGCGTTGACCAGCACAAAGTCGCCGACCGTCATTTCGGCGGCGGCGATTCCTCGCGCGGCGAGGGCCATGATGGCCACGAGACCGGTCGCGACGATGGTCCCCTGACCGAGATTGAGCAGGGTAAGTGTGGTCTCGCTCCTGACCGCCGCGCGCTCATAGGCGCGCAGTGCCGCATCGTAGCGCTGCGCCTCGTGCTCCTCGTTGGCGAAATATTTGACGGTCTCGAAATTCAGCATGCCGTCGACCGCCTTGGTGTTGGCCTCGCTGTTGCGCTCGTTCATCTCGCGCCGAAAGCGCACCCGCCAATCGGTGATCGAAAAGGTGAAGCCGATGTAGAAAACGATCGTTGCCAAGGTTACCGCGGCGAAGGTCCAATTGAAGAGCCGCCACAGGATCGCGCAAACCAGCAGAATCTCGAACACCGTCGGTACGACGTTGAACAGCATGAAGGACAAGAGGAAATCGATTCCCGCCGTGCCGCGCTCGATCGCTCGCGAGAGCCCGCCGGTGCGGCGCTCCAGGTGATAGCGCAGCGACAAAGCATGGACATGGCGGAAGGCAGTGAGCGCCAGCCGGCGCACGGCGCGCTGGCCGACCTTGGCGAAGACGGCGTTGCGCAGCTCGTTGAAGCCCTGCGACATCACCCGGGCGAGCCCGTAGGCGATAATCAGCGCGATCGGCACCGTGACCGCCACGGCTCCCGGGCTCGACCCGGGGGTCGGCGCCAGGGCATCGACCGCGTGCTTGTAGAGCAGGGGCACATAGATGTTGACGAGCTTGCCGGCGAGCAGAAAGGCAAGCGCGAGCACGACCCGGGCGCGCAGCTCCAAAGAATCGCGTGGCCAGAGATAGGGAGCGAGCGATTTAAGCGCGCGCAGCTCGTCCTTGAGGCGCCCCTTGGGTCGCGCGGGACCCACGCTTATCGGACGGCCGTGCGGACTCATCGCGCCGGACCACCCTCCCGGCCAAAAGGCTCGGCCTCGCCAACTCGCGTTGCGCCGACCGGCGGAAGCTTGAGCGCCAGAAGCAAGGGAATGATGACCAGCAGCACTCCCAAAAAATAAGGGCTATTGCGGCCGAGCGCGGCAAAGGAGAACCCCGCGGCGAACGGGCCGAGGACGCGTGAGAGGCTGGCGACCGATTGCGACACGCCCATCACTTCGCCTTGCTCCTCCTGTCGGGCCTGGCGTGAGATAAGGCTGTTGAGCGAGGGCTGCATCAGCCCCATACCGAGCGCCAATCCAGTCAGCGCGAGCCCGAGCACAGGCATGTCGTGCGCAAACGGCAGGACGAGGAGTCCGGCGGCGATCAGCGCGAGACCGCTCAGCAGCAGGCGTTCCTCGCCGAAGCGCCGCGTCAGGCGGCCGATCAGTCCGCCTTGCAGGATCGCGGAAATCAGACCGAGATAGGCGAAGACATAACCGACCTGCCTCGGGCCCCAGCCGAATTGCGGCATCGCCCAGATCGCGAAGACGCTCTGCATCCCGGCGACCGCCAGGATGACCAGAAAGAAGATTAGGATCAGCCGCGAAAGGACCGGCCGACGCAGCACGCCGATTACCGCGCCGACGCGTCCGCGTGGCGGAGTGTCGACGCGCCGATCAGCCGGCAGGCTCTCGGACAGCAGCAGAGCGACACCGAGGAGGGCGAACAATGAAAGCCCAGCTGCGACCCAGGCCGGTGTTCTGAGATCGGCGGTCAACGGATCGGCGCCGGCGAGCACTCCGCCGAGCGCTGGGCCGATCATGAAACCCAATCCAAAGGCCGCGCCGATCAGGCCCATGCCCCGCGCCCGCTCCTCCGGCCCCGTCACGTCCGCGATGTAGGCCTGAGCCGCAGCGATATTGCCGGCGCAGGCGCCGGCAAAGGCGCGCGCGGCAAACAGCATCCACAGCGCCGTCGCCGAACCAAGCCACAGATAAGCCAGCACCGACGCGGAGAGGCTGGCGAGCAGCACCGGCCGTCGGCCGATGCTATCGCTGAGCCTTCCCCACAGCGGGGCGGTCACCAGCTGGACCAACGAATAGACCGCGACGAGCGCCGTCACCTCTTGCGGTGAGGCGGCGAAGCGAACCGCGTAAAACGGCAGCAGCGGGATGACGAGACCGAACCCGACGAGGTCGATGAAGACAATGAGAAAAAGGGTCGGCACCGCCCTGATATTGCGCACCCGTGGCAACGCGGCAAGAGACTCGACGCGGCCATCCGGATATTTGACGGGGAGGCGTGCTCGGGGGTTAGCGCGGATCGGGCGCCGGTAAGGCTCGCAACTCGCGATACAGGCGCTGCGCAAATAGCAAAGCCAGCGTGACGACAAAAACCCATGTGAGAGGAAGTGGCGCAATTACCACGATGAAGGCCGCGGCCCAAGCGATCAGGGAGAATACAATCACAGTGACGGCGAAGCTGACCAGCAGCGCGAAAACGCGCTGATGCAACATGCGGCGCCCATGCATCCAAAGTGCAGTTGTCGCACTGACGATGCCGGTGACGCCTGCAACCATCAGCAGTGTGAGCATGGCGCCGCCTCCGTGGCCGGGAGCCGAGGCTGACAAAGATTGGCGCGCCCGGTCGCCCGAACCGGCTCGCGCGCGACCCGCTCGAGAAGACGCTCAAGTTCACAGCGGTCGACCCCGTCGCTCCTCATGACGAGGCCGATCAGGGGATCGTCCACCAGCTCAGCAAGCGAGCACCCGGTGATGTCCATGACATCCCTCCCGGCTGTTTGGCCCCCCGAATCCCATTCATCTCAAACGAGCAGTAGCTAATCCGTTAAAGATAGCGCGCAACGTCGAAGCTTGGCTGGGTGGCATCGGACAAATTCCCGAAACGTTCTCACAGGCGGATGACGTCCTGCCAACCGGCTCCGACCAGGCTGGACGGAGCCGAGTTAGCGATTCACACTGTTCGCGAGAGCGAGTGGAGGGATAGCGATGGAATTCGGAAGGCTCGGCGTTTGGGTCGGGATGGACGGGATGAGCGCAGCCGCCGCGGCGGCCTTTGCCAAGCGGGTCGAAGAACGCGGCTACGGCGCCCTATGGATCCCCGAAGGCCGCGGGCGCAACGCGCTGGTGCTTTCGTCCTGGTTGCTCGCGCACACGGACCGGCTGATTGTGGCGACCGGGATCGCCAACATTTACGCCCGCGATGCGATGGCGATGGCGGGCGGTCACCGCTCACTCGCCGAACAATCGGGCGGTCGCTTTCTGCTTGGTGTCGGCGTCTCGCATCGGCCGACGGTCGAAGGCGTGCGCGGCCACATCTATGGCAAGCCCGTTGCCACGATGCGTGCTTATCTGTTGGGGATGCGCGAAGCACCCTATGGGGCGCCGCAGCCTGCGGAAAGGCTGCAGACCGTCGTCGCAGCGCTGGGACCGAGGATGATGGCGCTGTCGGGCGAGCTCGCCGACGGTGCGCACCCGTACAACACGACACCCGAGCACAGCGCGCAGGCGCGAGCAATCCTGGGGCCCGGCAAGCTCTTGTGCCCGGAGGTCTGGGTCTTGCTAGAGACCGATAAGGTGACGGCACGCAGCGCCGCGCGGCACACGCTCTCTCGCTATTTGCAGCTCGAAAACTATGTCAACGGGTGGCGTCGCCAGGGCTTTGACGATGATGACCTTTCCGGCGGCGGCTCCGATCGCTTTCTCGATGCCATGGTAGCGTGGGGCGACGAGGATGCGATCCGCAACCGCATCCAACAGCATTGGGATGCCGGTGCCGACCATGTCTGCATCCAGCCGATCAGTCCGCCGGGCTCACGAGAGCCGGTCGGCGAGCGCGTGCTCGATCTTTTGGCCCCCGCGCGACGAACTTGACGGTTCACGGCGCTCGTCCGACATTGTGCCCGTCCTCCGGATCGGCGCGGCCGGCGATTGCGCCGCAAAAAGAGAGGGTTCGGCGATGTACTCAGAAACCACCCGATCGATCAAAGTCACGGTGAAGCCAGTCTATCTCGAGGATCGTTCCTCTCCGGCCGAGGACCGTTACGTGTGGGCCTATCACGTGCGCATCGAAAACCGCGGCAAGGAAACGGTCCAGTTACGTAACCGCCATTGGAAGATCACCGACAGCCACGGAAGGATGCAAGAAGTGCGTGGCCCGGGTGTTGTCGGTGAGCAGCCGGTCCTCGGCCCGGGGGAGAGCTTCGAATATACCAGCGGCACTCCGCTGCCGACCCCATCCGGCATTATGGTCGGCAGCTATCAGATGGAGACGCGGGGTGGCGAAAGCTTTTGGGTTCAGATACCAGCCTTTTCGCTCGATAGCCCGCACCAGCCGGTCCGGCTTAACTGAGTGCTAGCCGGGCGCGATCGGGTTCCGGCGTACAACCCTTCAACAGCAAGAGAGAAATTGATGTCGCAAGTTGCCGACCCCCCCGTTTTTGCGCCCGTACATCGTTCCCGGCAACCGATCGCGGTGCGGCGGCCGACCCGGGAAGAGGCCGAGGAGGCGGTTCGAACCTTGATTCGATGGGCGGGGGATGATCCGCAACGCGAAGGGTTGCTCGGGACTCCGGATCGCATCGTGCGCTCCTACCAGGAGTTCTTCAGCGGTTATGACGAGGATCCGGTTGGCTTGCTGCAGCGTACCTTCGAGGAGACCAACGGCTACGACGAGATCGTGGTGTTGAAGGACATCCGCTTCGAATCCCATTGCGAGCACCACATAGCGCCGATCATCGGCAAAGTGCACGTCGCCTACCTGCCGGACAAGCGCGTCGTCGGCATCTCGAAGCTCGCGCGGCTGGTCGACGTCTATGCCAAACGCCTGCAGATCCAGGAAAAGATGACCGCGCAGATCGCCAACACTCTCGACGAGGTGCTGCAACCCAAGGGCGTCGCCGTAGTAATCGAGGCGGCACACCAGTGCATGACGACCCGTGGCGTGCATAAACCCGGGGTTACGATGGTGACAAGCCGCATGCTCGGAGCGTTTCGCGATGACCCGTTGAGCCGGCGCGAAGTGCTGGCGATGATCGGAACGCCGGGCGGCGCCAAGCTGGATAACGTCTGAAACCGGTCCTGAGGAGGTTCTTTATGAAGCGCGATCTCGAACAGTTTTCGGCCGAATGTTGCACGATCCTCAAGCGGGATCCGGGCGTCGAGGGGCGCCAGAAAGTGTGCGCGCTGGTCCGGGAGGTGCTGGGCGACGAAGATTTTATCAAAACCTATCTCGCTGATGACCTGCCCGAGCGCAAAGTGCTGTACGAAGACCCCGAGCTCGGCTTTTGCATCCTCGGCCACGTTTATCATGGCGCCAAGGACAGCAACCCGCACGATCACGGCTCCTCTTGGGCGATCTACGGCCAAGCACGCGGCGAGACCGTCATGACGGACTACACGCCGGTCGCACGCCCGAGCGAAGGACAGTCCGGGAAGGCGCGCCGGATCAAAGATTACACGCTAAAGCCGGGCATGGCCTATCTCTACAACGAAGGCGATTTGCATTCGCCAAGACGCGACGGTCCTACCCGCCTGATCCGCATCGAGGGCAAGAACATGGACAAGGTCCGGCGCTACCCGTACGAGCGCGTGACCTGACCCCCGGCCGGCGGCAGGTGGATTACCCGCCGGGCGGCGGCTCGGGGGCGTCTAACTCGCGCGTCTCGACCTCGCCCGGGGGATCGCCGAAGCTCAGTCGAATGCGATAGCTCCGCCAGTCCCGCCCGTATGCGACCGGGTCGGGGAGCGGGATCGAGGCGTTGGAGACCATCGCGAGAAGTGCAGCTTGCTGCTGAGGGGCCCCTCCGGTCGAAACCGGCAACGGCACACCGCCAGCAATATTGCCCACCCCAAGGGACCACTCGGGATAGGGGGGGTTCGGCAGTGCCTGATAAGAGGTGACGCTGGGCGACGGTTTGACGTTGAGATATACCGCAGCGGTCGCCTGACCGTCGGGAGCGACCAGCTCCGCCTTTCGCAGCGGCAGGCGGTTGATAGCATCAACCTCAATGACGTCGACGACACCACCGGAAGGGAAGCGGACGCGGATTTGATCGTCTGCCAGGGGCGCTAAGCCGCCATCCGCGCAAGCCGCGAGAAGAACAAATGCTAAAATTGCTAGGACGCCATTCATTCGAGCCACGGCTCGGAAGGGGAGAGCGGACGAACATCGTACGACCGCGGCGTGACATCGTCACGACCGACGTGGCACAATTCGCGAGTTCCTGAAAGGGTGATGATGATGGCCGCAGATCTCGGAACTGTCGAGGACCAGAAGTTTGTCATATCGAAGTTTCGCCTGCAGAACGGCGCCGTTATGCAGGATGCCAAGATCGCTTACGAGACCTATGGCCGGCTCGCCGCCGATCGCAGGAATGCGGTGCTGATTACGCATGGCTACACGAGCAGCCATCACGCAGCCGGGCGTAACCCGGCAAACGGCAATTTGCCGGGCTGGTGGGATGGCCTGATCGGGCCCGGCAAGGCGCTCGATACTGACAAGCTTTTTGTCGTCTCCTCGAACATGCTGGGCTCGTCGTTCGGCTCGACCAACGGTGCAAGCATCAATCCGCAGACCGGCAACCCGTATGGGCCGGATTTTCCCGCCATAACGGTGTGCGATATCGTTGCGGCTGAGAAGGCGCTCCTCGAAGAACTCGGCGTCCAGCACCTTGTCGCCGTCGCCGGCCCTTCTTATGGCGGCTACCAGGCCTTTCAATGGGCCGTCGCCTATCCCGACTTTATGGACTCTATCGTTCCGGTGGTTACCGCGCCCAAGTCGCAGAATGTCGAAAGCAGCCTTGCCGAGCTCCAGTCTCGGCTTGCCACCGACCCCGAATGGAATGGTGGCCGGTACTACGACAGGGGAGGGGCCAAAACGGTTCTGACAGAACTGCGTGTCGAGATGTTGAAGCGCAACGGAATCGAGGCGGCACTGGCTCCTCGCTACCCGGGCCGCGAAGCGCGCGAGACCGAGATTCGCAAGCAGGCCATCGACTGGGCAAGGCGGTGGGATACAAATTCGCTGGTCATCCTGAGGCGCGGCACTATTGGCTACGACACGGTAAAGGACTTTGCCAAAATCCGAGCGAAGGTCCTGTACGTGTTGTGCCGGACTGATCGCCTGTTTCCGCCGTCGATAGCGCCCGGAGTTATGGGAGCTTTGGCCGCTGCAGGGGTGTATGCCCGCTATTACGAAATCGACAGCGATCTCGGGCATTCGGCGAGTGGTCCGGAACACGCCAAATGGTCACCTGTTCTCCGTGAATTCCTAGAGCCTCTGATGTCGAAGACCGGTTGAGGTCGAGGGTCGGTATCACAGCTGTGACCTTGCCGGCCGAGCACCGGGCCGCTCGACCCGGGCTGATGCTCAAAACCCTCGGCCACGCCTGCCTGGCGCTCTACCGTAAAGGCGAAACTCCTCTGCTAATCACCGACCCGTGGCTCATCGGTTCGGTCTATTGGCGCAGCTGGTGGTTGGAGAATTATCCGACGACCGAGGAAGTCGAGTGGCTGGCACGTAGTCTTCGTGTCTATATAACACACGAGCACCCCGACCACTTTCACATGCCGAGCATCCGCCGGCTCGGCAACGGGCCGGTATATCTGTTTCCGGCCTTGGCCGAGCAGGGCTACCTCGCCTACATGGCTCAGTATGGCTATCGCGCCGAAGCCGTCCCGCCATCGCGGTGGCAGGCAATCGGCGAGCGGGTGTCGATCCTGTCGATTCCCCTGTGGAACGACGACAGCATGCTGCTGATCGATACCCCGAGCGCGCTGGTCCTAAACCTGAACGACGCCAAGCCGCAGCCGCCGGTTCTCAGAGCGATCCGGCAGATGGCGGACAAAATCGGCAAGCCGAGGATATTGCTGTGCAGCTATTCTCCCGCGAGCTGCATCAATAGCTGTCTCAACGAGACGGGGATCGTTTTGCTGAAGCGGGCCCGGCACTATGTCGAGTACGTCTGCCGGATGTGTGACGCATTGAAGGCCGATTTCTTCATGCCCTTCGCCAGCCAGGCGGTGTTCGAGCGCCGGGACAGCTGTTGGGCGAACGGCTACCGGACGAGCTATGACGACCTTCAGCGGTACTGGCAATCCGAGGCTTGTTTGTTGCCGCCCTATACGACGCTCGATCTGACGGATTTCGCGCACCATTCGACGGCGCCTGAGCAATACCGGCCGATGGAGCGGTCGAGGGTCTCAGAACTTACCGGGCGCCGGGTCACCGAAGAGGAAGCGGCCGCGCTATCGGCTGAGGATATCGCGGGTCTCGAGCGGAAACTGAACGCCTTTCGTTGGTTCTGGTGGCTATTTTTCCCGCGCGGCTTTGCCTTTCAACTCGGCGAGAGCCGACTTCACTACGACGGGTTCCGCGGGCGCCTGCAGAAGAGCAACCCCTCGAACCGTGGCGATTT
>Ga0306920_100010067_pt1 | contig 12648 bp, 9 predicted proteins | sample flu12Cox44000170_FD_204666 | JGI IMG/M metagenome (GOLD analysis project Ga0306920, IMG submission 204666) | Lab enrichment of tropical soil microbial communities from Luquillo Experimental Forest, Puerto Rico - flux4day.12C.oxic.44.000.170 (v2)... | ecosystem: Environmental > Terrestrial >...
GCCGCAGGTCGGTGCGAAAGACGTAGCCATCGGCGGTCCTTGTGTCGAGAATGCGCCCGAGATCGCGCGCCAGACGGACGAAGAAGGATTGGATGCCGTCACGGCTGCTAATTCGCGCCCGCATCGGGTCGTAGAGAAGGATCAGATCAATATCGCTGGAATAATTGAGCTCGTATCCGCCGAGCTTGCCCATGCCGAGGACGATGAACCCGCTGTCGCGCTCCGGATCCTCGAGCGACGGGAGGTCTACAAAGCCCTTGCTTGCGGCCTGACGCAGCAAATCGCGCAGTGCGGCTCCGACCGCCGCCTCGGCAAATCGGCTGAGGGCGCCGGTCTGCTGTTCGAGCGACCAGGCGCCGGCGAGCTCGGCCACGGCGGCGACAAGCGCGACCCGGCGTTTGGCGATCCGCAGGCGCCGCATCAAAGCCGTCGTATCTTCGCTACGATCTGCGGGCAGTTCGATCGCAGCAATAATTTCTGCGAAGAGCAGGTCGGCACCTTCCTCGACGAGGCGGGTCAAGAAGGCCCACTCCTTTGCCGCCACTTCGCTCAAAAACGGGCTGTTACCAAAGATCGAGGCGAGCAGGCGTTTGCCGCGACCGGTTGCGCTCCACCGGCGCGCCGGGTCACCTGTGGGCTCCCCCAGGGCAAGAGCGAGCGCCTCGTGCCAGGCCGCGAACCCGAGCACCAGACGGCGCTCGTCAGCCGGTCCGGGCAGCCCCTCACCATTCCGGGAGAGATGAGATAAGAGCTTCATCTCAAATGCCAATCCGGCGGGGACAGTGGCGGGCGCGGCGCGGGGCGTATTGCTGTCTCGGATGGCTCGGCTCTATCGCGGCGGCGCTGATCCTGATCATCGGGTTCGGTCTGTGGCGCCTGATGCAAGGTCCCATCGAGCTTGATCGCCTGACCCCCTATGTCGAGGAAGCTCTGAACCGGTCGACCGACGAGGTTCAGGTCACGCTGTCGGGAGTGCGCTTGGCCATCGACCGCGACGACCATCGCCTCGACTTGCAGCTCGAAGGCGTTCGCCTGTCGCACTCGGATGGCGAGCCACTCGCCGCGTTTTCCGAGATGTCGGCGAGTTTCAGCCTCGGCACGCTGCTGCGCGGAAATCTAATGCCGAGCCGGCTCGTCGTCGAGCATCCAGTCCTGCGCTTCACTCGCGATCGGCAGGGCAAAATCGGAATTCGCTTGGGCAACCAAATTGCCGAGCCCAGTCTCGGGCGAGAGATCGTCAAACAGGCAGTCGGCGCCCCAGCGTCGCAGGCTTCGTTCGGACTCATGCGGCGAATTGTCGTCCGCGACGCCAGTCTTAGCCTCGACGACGAGCAAACCGGACGCCATTGGCAGGCAGACCGCGTCGATGCAACAGTGGAGCGCGATACCGATGGCCTTACGGGCGATTTATCGATCGCGCTCGCAGTCGGCGCCGGAACACCGCAGTTCCGTGCGAGGTATCGCTACCTTTTCTCCGGCGAGACGCTCGATCTGGCCATGGAGGTGGGCGCGGTCGAACCCAGAGTGCTGGCTGGGCTGATCCCGGAGCTCGCGCCCCTGGCCGCCGTCAACTTTCCGGTTTCCGGAACGCTCGAAACACGGTTGGACCTCGCCAGGCTCGCGACCGAGGGAGCGCGCCTCGACCTCGGCCTCGGCCCCGGATCGTTCAAGAGCGAATTGCTGGCTGGGGTGAGCTCGCGCTGCGCCGCGGCGAGCTGCATGCCATCTATGCTCCCGAAATCGGTCAGCTGCGACTGGCCAAACTCGCCCTCGATCTCGGCGGCGGCTCGGTTCTCACTGTCAAAGGCAGCATCGACGACGTCACTCCGGGACTGATCACGGGAACCGATGCAGCTCTATCCCGGCTTCCCGGCAGACTCGGCATCGTACTCACAGATATACCGGTCGCGAAATTCGCAACCCTATGGCCGCCCGCCCTAAGTCGCGGCGGACGTCGTTGGGTGCTGGCCAATGTCCAGGACGGTGTTCTCGATCAGGCCTCCGTCGAGCTCGATCTCCTGGTCGATCCTGCGGCGCGTTCGGCCGACATCGTCTCGGCCCGCGGCTCGATGCGGTACCACGATCTGACAATCAACTACTTCAGCGGACTGACCCCGGTGCGAAAGGTCAGCGGCACCGCAACGCTCTCCGACAGGCGGCTCGAGTTCACGCCGACCGGAGGATCCGTCAGATCCGTCCAAGTCACCGGCGGCTCACTCGACATCAGCAACCTCGGAGCGCCGGTGGAGTGGCAGACGATCGATCTGACCTTGGCCGGGCCGATCCGGGACGTGCTCCAGGTGATCGACCTCAAACCTCTGCGCTACGCCCATGATATCGGGGTCGATCCCGCGCGGGTCGGGGGGCGCACCGAGTTCAACCTCCACTTCAGGTTTCCGCTGCTCCGCAGTCTCAAATTCGACGATGTCGAGTATCGTATCAAAGCGAGTATGACCGGCGCCACGATAGCCCGCGCTGCGATGAATCGCGACCTCAGCAACGGCAATTTTGTGCTCGACATCAGCAGACCGGGCATGCGCCTGCAAGGAAGAGCACGTTTCGACAACATCCCGATAAGCATAGACGGCGGCGTGTTCTTCAAGCCGAAGGACGGCGAGCGTGCCCGATATCGCGTCGCGTTGACGCTTGATGACGAACAGCGACGCCGACTTGCCTTCGACTATTTACCTGACCGGATCAGCGGACTCATCGGCGTTGATCTGACGTATTCGGCCTTCGAAGCGGGCCGCGCCGAGGCCGACGCCCGCCTCGACCTTCGCGCGGCACGCCTGTCCATAGCCGAGGCCGGTTGGACCAAAGCACCCAATGCTCCGGGCACCGGAAGGCTTGTCCTCGAACTCGCGGACGAGCAGGTCACGCGGCTGCGCGAGATCGAGGTGAAAGCAGCAGGGCTCTACGGAAATTTTTCTCTTGCGCTGATGCCTGACAGAGAGCAGGTCGAGCGCGTCGACATTCGCCGGTTCATGGTCGGTGATGACGACATCGCAGGTTACATAGCCCACAGAACGGATGGGGGCTGGCGCGTCGAGCTTCACGGCCCGAAGCTCGATTTGACCCATTGGTTGAATAGCTCCGATGACAACCTATCGCAGCATTCCGCCAAAGACCCCCCGCTGCTGATCGATGCCCGTCTCGGCCATTTGATCCTTGGGCCGCACAGACAGGTTCGCGACCTTTCGGCTCATCTTTCGCGAGAGGGCGACAACTGGCAAGCCGCGCGAATCGACGCGCACTTTGTCAATGGCCATGAACTCTCTTTGCAGTTTGGCGGCGAACCCGAAAGACGAGGCCTCAGCTTCTCGTCCGACGACCTCGGCTCGACCTTGAGCCTGCTCAACGTCACCGACAATATCGTCGGCGGCCGGATAGCCGTCACGGGTCATGTCTCGGACACGGCAGGCAAACGCGTCCTACGCGGCCATGTCGACGGCGACAACTACAACCTGATCCGCGCTCCGGGCCTCGCCAAGGTTCTGTCGCTCACCTCGCTGAACGCGATCGGCAGCCTACTCGCCGGATCGGGCATCCCCTTCAGCACCTTACGGGGTGACTTCGCCTACAGCGAGGACCATCTCATTATCGAAAATCTCCTGGCTTACGGCGGCGCGATCGGTGTGACCGCCAACGGCGTGCTCGAATTGGGCCCCCACCAACTCGATCTCCAGGGCACGATCGTTCCTGCCTATACCCTCAACTCAATGATCGGCAACATTCCCGTATTCGGCTCGTTGCTGCTCGGCGGCGAAGGACAGGGCCTGTTCGCCGCGAACTACCGGGCCACCGGATCGGCCGCCGATCCTCAGGTCTGGGTAAATCCGCTGAGCGCGCTTACCCCTGGCTTTCTGCGCCGGCTGCTCCAACCCAACTTCGGGAACCCGCCACAAGTCCAGGAAGCGCCTGGTACCCAGTGAGTCAGACCGGGCGCACAAGCGCGTGGCGTTTGCGACCCGCGCTGAGCTTGATATACCCGTTGGGATCGAGGTCGGCGAGCGTGATAGTTTCCGTCTCGCTCTTGATCGGGCGATCATTGACTCGGCCGCCGCCGCCGCGGATCAGCCGCCGCGCCGCGCCCTTGGAAGAGACGAGCTTAGCTTCGGCAAACATCTCGAACGCTGCGATACCGCTCGCCAACTCGTCCCGCGATACTGCCACTGTCGGTAGCTCGGGGGCGAAGCCGCCGACCTCGAAGGCTGCCCGTGCGCTTTCCGCGGCTGCGATCGCGGCCTGCTTGCTGTGACATAGCTCGGTAGCATGGTTCGCCAGAACCTTTTTGGCCTCGTTGAGTTCGCTGCCCTCGAGCTGCTCGAGCTTGACGATTTCGTCGATCGGCAGCTCAGTGAAAAGGCGCAGAAAGCGGCCGACATCAGCATCTTCGGTATTGCGCCAGAACTGCCAGTACTCGTACGGGGATAGTTTCTCTTCGTTGAGCCATATGGCGCCGCCGACGCTCTTGCCCATCTTTGCCCCGGAGGCGGTCGCGATCAGCGGTGTCGTCAGTCCGAAAAGGGTGCGGCCCCCGCTCCGTCGCCCGAGCTCCACGCCGCCGACGATGTTCCCCCACTGATCGGAACCGCCGATCTGCAGCTCACAGCCAAAGCGCCGCGCCAGCTCGACAAAGTCGTAGGCCTGCAGGATCGGATAGTTGAATTCGAGAAAGCTGAGCGATTGGTCGCGCTCGAGGCGCAGCTTCACGCTGTCCTGGGTCAGCATCCGGTTGACCGAGAAATGACGCCCGATATCGCGCAGCAGCGGGATATAGCGGAGCTCGTCCAGCCAATCGGCATTGTTGACCATTATTGCGTCGCTGGCCCCGTCACCAAACTGGATGAACTTGGCAAAGACCTCGCGGATTCCCGCCATGTTGCGCGTGATCTCGGCGTCGTCGAGCAGTCGCCGCGCTTCGTCCTTGCCAGAGGGGTCGCCGATCCTTGTAGTGCCACCCCCCATCAGCACGATCGGCTTATGCCCGCATTTCTGGAAGAGCCGTAGCAGCATAATGCCGACCAGGCTGCCGACATGCAGACTGTCCGCCGTGCAGTCATAGCCGATATAAGCGGTTACGCATCCGTCCTGGAGCCGCGCATCGAGCGTTTCGAGGTCGATGCACTGATGGATAAAGCCGCGTTCAAGCGCGGTCGAAAGGAACATTGAGCGAGGGGTCGACATGGCTGCGTCATCTAACATAAGCGCCGAACCCGGGCCACAACACTCCCGGGTGCCGGACCCGCAAATTTGGCGCGCGCTGGGGCTGATGAGCGGTACCTCGCTCGACGGAATCGACATGGCGATGATCGAGACCGATGGGCAAGATCGGGTGATCCCGGGCCCCTCGCTGACGCTCCCCTACGAGCAAGGGTTTCGCGAAAGACTGCGGTCGGTTCTGGGTGGCCTTGGCCCTGTTGCCCAGGTTGAGGAACAGCTGACCCAACTCCACGCGGATTTTGTGAGGCAGTTTTTCGCACTCCACCCTGGAGCGCGCATCGACATCGTTGGCTTCCATGGTCACACCATCCTGCATCGCCCGGCCGAGCGGCGTACCTGGCAGTTGGGCGACGGTGCGCTGCTGGCTCACCTTCTCGGGCTCGACGTCGTCGCCGATTTTCGCTCGGCCGACGTCGCCGCAGGCGGCGAGGGCGCACCGCTCGCTCCGCTATTCCATGCCGCTCTCGCCGCGCCGCTGTCAAAGCCCCTCGCAATCCTCAACATCGGCGGGGTCGCCAATGTCACATGGATCGGCGAGGGGCCGGAAATTCTTGCCTTTGACACCGGGCCCGGCAATGCGCTGATCGACGATTGGATGCGGCAGCACACCGGTGCCGCAGCGGATATCGACGGTCTAGCCGCCCGCAACGGACGTGTCTCGGCTCCACACGTGGCGCGATTGCTCGCGACCGCTTTCTTTAAACGCCAGCCGCCAAAATCGCTCGATCGGGAGGATTTCCGAGACATCGTGCCCGAGAACCTCTCGTTCGAGGACGGAGCCGCTACCCTGACCGAGATGACCGCAGCAGCAGTTGCGGCAGCGGCTCGCTATTTCCCGGCGCCGGCACGCAAATGGCTGGTATGCGGTGGTGGAAGGCGCAACCCGGTGCTTATGAAAGCGCTTGGCCGGTGTCTCGGCGCGGCTGTGCGCCCGGTCGAATCAGTCGGGTGGGACGGCGACGCGCTTGAGGCGCAGGCCTTTGCCTATCTAGCGGTCCGCTCGCTCCGCGGCCTTCCGCTTTCCGTGCCCTCGACGACCGGTGTTTCCGGCCCGATGTCGGGGGGCCATCTGTTCGCTGCGCCGCGGGGCTCACCGAAGCGGAAGGCTTCGACAGTTGCTAATGGGTAACGAGACGGCGTTCGACGGCGGCGGCCTTGATCGCCTTTTGCAGCTTTTCGAACGCGCGCACTTCGATCTGGCGCACCCGTTCGCGAGAGATCCCGTATTGTTGCGATAGCTCTTCGAGGGTGGTCGGGTTGTCGCGAAGCCGTCGCTCGGTCAGAATATGGCGCTCGCGATCGTTCAGGTGGGTCATCGCCTTTTCGAGGAGATCGCGGCGCAGCCCGAGTTCCTGACGTTCACCCAATCGTGTCTCTTGGCTGTCGCTTTCGTCGACCAGCCAGTCCTGCCACTCACCCTCGCTATCGGTCCTGAGCGGCGCGTTGAGCGAATGGTCGGGGCTCGCCAGCCTCCGGTTCATGCTGATGACATCGGCCTCGGGGACGTCGAGCTCAGTGGCGATTTTCTTCAAATTTTCCGGTGAGAGGTCACCCTCCTCCATCGCTTGCAGCTGACCTTTCAGCTTACGCAGATTGAAGAAGAGCTTCTTCTGCGCTGCCGTGGTGCCCATTTTGACGAGTGACCAGGAGTGCAGAATGTATTCCTGGATCGCCGCGCGGATCCACCACATGGCATACGTCGCCAGGCGAAATCCACGGTCGGGGTCGAAGCGTTTGACCGCCTGCATCATTCCGACATTGCCCTCGGAGATCAGCTCGGAGAGCGGCAAGCCGTAGCCGCGATAGCCCATCGCGATCTTGGCGACGAGCCGCAAGTGGCTGGTCACCAGCCGATGTGCCGCCTCAGGGTCCGAATGTTCCTTCCAGCGCTTGGCAAGCATGTATTCTTGCTCTGGCTCCAGCATCGGAAACTTGCGAATTTCCTGAAGATACCGCGTCAGGTTTCCTTCCGAGGAGATGGAAGGTACCGATAGGGTGGCCATTGACGATCATTGCTCCGAGTTGGCGATAGGTAAACGCCAGAGGGGGACGCCTCGATCCCTCTCCCAAACGGCCCTGTGTACCCTACTAAAATAGTCGGATTTTGTCCAATTTAAAGTTTCTCTAAATTAGCTGCAAGTTCGCGAAGATCTGCTGGTACGGGGCTGCTGAAACTGAGACGGCCGCAGCCTGCCGGGTGTGTGAAGGCGAGCAAACGCGCGTGCAAGGCCTGACGGGGAAACGCGGCGATCCGGGCTCCGATCTCGCCGCTGCGCGCGACGCTACGGCCGGCGCGCGTGCCGTAAACGGGATCGCCGATCAGGGGGTGACCGCGATGGGCGAGATGCACGCGGATCTGATGCGTTCGACCGGTGGCGAGACGGCATTCAACGAATGCTGCCTGAGAGCGGAACGAGCGTTCGACACGATAATTTGTGATCGCCGGCTTTCCCTTGCCTTCCGGGACAACCGTCAACTTCTTCCGGTTGGTGGCGCTGCGGCCGATGTTGCCGGTGATCGCTCCGGTGAGCGGGGCCGGCACACCCCACACCATTGCGACATAGGCGCGATCGATGCGGCGCAGCATAAAGTCGCGCGACAGCGTATGATGCGCGGCCTCGGTCTTGGCGACGACCATCAATCCGCTCGTGTCCTTGTCGAGGCGATGGACGATACCCGGCCGCCGAACCCCACCGATTCCGGAAAGGCTCACGCCGCAGTGGCCGATCAGGGCGTTGACGAGTGTGCCGTCCGGGTGACCCGGCGCGGGATGCACAACCAGCCCAGGGGGCTTATCGACGACGATCAGATGTGCATCCTCGAAGCGGATATCCAGCGCAATCGGCTGCCCGACCGGCGTCGGATCGGTAGCATCGGGGAGAAATACGACGAAATTCTGGCCGCAACGGACTCGAAGCGCCGGGTCGCGGATGGCGGTCCCTTCGCATGTGACACAGCCGCCATGGATCATCCGTTTGAGCCGGGAGCGCGACAGCCCCGGGAGGTGCAGGGCAAGCACGCGATCGAGGCGTTGCCCGGCGGCGCTGGCGTCGGCAAAGACGGTGGTTGCAGAGCCGCCGGACGCGCCGAGTTCAGCCGTCACGACCGGGCATGTCTGTCGAACCGGAGCAAAGTGCTCTCTCCGGGTTGAGGCGGATGCGCTCTCTGAAGATTTTGGTCGCGGTAATGGGCGTCATGCTGATTGGTGGCTTCGGGCTCTTGGTGGCGGTCGTCATCGGCAGGGTCTCGCACGGCGGCAGTCCCCGCCGCTCCTTTGCTGCCACCACGATCGATATTCCGCGTGGCGCTCGGATCGCGGCGATGACGGCCGGGACGGACCGCCTCGTCCTCGAATTGGTGATCCCGGAAGGCGGGCATCAGCTGCTCGTCGTCGATTTGGCGACAGGCGCGCGCCTGGGCACGATCGAGCTGCGAGTGCTTCCCTGACTGCTACCGATCGTCCGGCGATTCGGTATGCACGCAGGTCCCGAGGTTGCCGGCTGGTCGCGGTTTGCCGGTCTTGCGGCATTGCGCGGCCGATTGCGCGATCCGGTTACAGTAATCTTGAAAGCCGCTGCGAATATTCCGAACTTGTCGCCGAATCGGCATCGTCGGTTCAACGGGACGTTACTCACGAGCGTCTATGTATTCTTCGCAGTCGCCGGTTTCCAACGGCCGCTTCCCGCAACCACGCCGCGCCGAATGATCACCCTGTGCAGCGCCCGGGGCGAGTCGTTGGCCGGCTCCGATGCCCGAGGGTACCCGTTGTTGCAGCCGTAACTTCTCGGCGGTTCCCCTCAGAGGGAAATCGCTTTTTTGATTTTTCGAGAGACCAGGGGCAGTGGATATGGGCAAGAAGACAAACGGCGCGAGGCTTGGTGCCAAGCCGAACCCCGCCTGTGCGGGCCTGCCGAGCGCGGATTGTGATGGCACTGAGCGGGGAAGACAAATCGGCGCGCGTACCCTGGGGCCGGTGTCTGATCTCGAGCGGCATCTGCCCTCGGATTGGTGGCGCACCTTGTTCAACTCGCTCTATCTCGAAACCGATGGCGACGTGATCGAGAACGACCGCAACACCAGCGAGGAAGTGGATCTCCTCATTCGTACCGTCGGGCTCGAACGCAACGATCGCATTCTCGACTTGTGCTGCGGCCAAGGCCGCCATTCGCTCGAGCTTGCCCGGCGCGGCTTTCCTCATGTTACCGGCCTCGACCGATCGCGCTATCTGATCCGTCTCGCCCGCAAACGTGCCAAGCAGCGCAGCCTTCAGGTCTCGTTCCACGAGGGCGATGCGCGACGCTTTCGTCTGGGCGATACCGAGTTTCACTGCGTCTATTTGTTGGGTAACTCGTTCGGCTACTTCGAGCGGCCGGAGGACGATATCGCTGTGCTCGAAGCGGTCAAGCGCGCGCTCTCGTCCGGAGGGTCGCTCGTCATGGACCTGATGGACGGCGAGTGGATGCGACGGCACTTCGATCCGCGCTCATGGGAGTGGATCGATCAGAATCATTTTGTCTGCCGCGAGCGTGACCTCGCCGGAGACGGTGATCGGTTGATCAGCCGCGAAGTCGTGGTCCATGCCGAGCGCGGCGTCATCGCCGATCAATTTTACGCCGAGCGCCTTTATTCGAAGGAGCGCCTCAAGACGCTGCTGACCGGGTCCGGCTTTACCAATGTCCGCTTTCACCCGTTGCTGGCCCCGGATTCGCCTCGCAATCAAGACCTTGGGATGGTGGCGCACCGGCTGTTTCTGACCTGCGAGGCGCCACGCCGTACCCGGCGGCTGCCGCGCCGCGCCGCGCTGTTTTCCGATGTCACGGTCGTCCTTGGCGATCCGCGTCTCCCCGACCTGATCAAGCGTAACGGTCGCTGGAATGAAGAGGATATCGAGACGATCGAGCGGCTCAAAGCCGCGTTGCAGGAGTTGCCCGACCTCCGCTTTCGCTTTCTCGACAACCACGCCTCGCTCTACACCGAATTGCGGGCGAACCGCCCGCATTTCGTCCTGAATTTTTGCGACGAAGGCTTCAACAACGACGCGTTCATGGAAATGCACGTGCCGGCGGTCCTGGAGATGCTCGACATCCCGTACAGCGGCGCTGGACCGGCCTGCCTCGGTTTGTGCTATAATAAATCATTAGTCCGCGGTATCGCCCAGGCGATCGACGTGCCGGTGCCGGCGGAGACTTATTTCAATTCAGACGATCTGGCCGCCACCATCCCGTCGGTATTTCCGGCGCTGATCAAGCCGAACTTCGGCGACTCCTCGATCGGAATTACCAAGGATGCGGTGGTCCATACATGGGAAGAGGCGATCACTTGCCTGGGCCGACTGCGTGAGAAAATGCCGCGCTGCCCGATCCTGATCCAGGAATTTCTGACTGGACCGGAGTACTCGATCGGGATCATCGGCAATCCCGGCCTCGACTATCGCGTGCTGCCACTGCTGGAGGTCGACTATTCCCGCCTCGACCCGGCGCTGCCCCGCCTCCTACCCTATGAATCCAAATGGATTCCCGATTCGCCTTACTGGTCGCAGGTCCGCTATCGCGAGGCGCACCTTGACGAGGAAACGCGCCGCAAGATCATCGACTATGCCAATATTCTCTTTGAGCGGCTCGGCTGCCGCGATTATGCGCGGTTCGATTTTCGCGCGGACGCCGAAGGCGAGATCAAGCTGCTCGAAGCCAATCCAAACCCTGGCTGGTGCTGGGACGGCAAGCTGAACCTGATGGCCCAGATGGCAGGCCTGCGCTACTCGGACCTCCTGAAACTGATCATCGATGCCGCGCAGGACCGCGTCGCGGTACAGCATCCGGGCTTGGTCATCTCCTTCGCCGAGCGGCGCGCACAGCACCTCGGTCTTCACCCAGGATAACGACGCCCGCGGTTCCGCGGCGGGCCGATCTCGGCATCAGGCAGATCGTTTTCGCCGAGCCGTCATCAAACTGCAATTTTCTGGAATTTGCCCTTGCGTCGCCGCCGGATAAGCGTATCTATCGGGATCTCGACGCACTCGCACGTGCCTATGGCCCATGGTGGTTATGCAACGACGTAACGCGTCCTTTTTGGTCTTCCGGCCGCGAGGCCGGTCCCGAGAGGGAGGTCGGTATGGTTGCTATCCGACTCAGGGGCGTGGTGCCCTGCCTTGACGCCAATCTTCGTGGAACGCGTCTGCGCGGACGGGGTAGCCGGGTCATCGATCCGAGCAGTTTGAGCTAAGCCAGAACCCGACCGATACCGCCTGTCAGGGGCGGGTCGGTCTCGTTTCGGTTCGCGTTTCCGCCGAACCGGGCGCGCGCCTGCAAGCCTACCGCATGGGGCTCGTCGGGCGACGCGATCATGCTCCAGCTGCCTCGCGCGATGGATGACCCGGAACATGACTGAAAGAATCAACCGTTTCCTTGCCGAAAATTGCCCCGAGACGCCGTGCCTGGTCGTCGACCTCGACGTGATCGCGGAGGCCTATGATCTGCTGCGTTGGTACCTGCCGCTCGCCCGCGTCTATTATGCCGTCAAGGCAAACCCGGCACCGCAGATCGTTGCTATGCTCGAGCGCAAGGGCGCCAGTTTCGACGTGGCGAGCCGCGGCGAGATCGAGCTCTGCCTGGGCAACGGTGTGGCAGCCGACCGGTTGTCGTTCGGCAACACGATAAAGAAAGAAAAAGACATCGCCTTCGCGCGTCAGGCCGGGCTTCGGCTATTCGCTTTCGACAGCGCCTCCGAGCTCGACAAATTGGCGCGGGCGGCCCCCGGCGCGCGCGTGTTCTGCCGTATCCTCGTCACCTGCGACGGCGCTGAGTGGCCGCTGTCGCGCAAATTCGGCTGCGCTCCGGAGATGGCGGTCGAGCTGTTGCGCCGCGCCCGCGATCTCGGCCTCGATCCCTATGGCGTCTCCTTTCACGTCGGCTCGCAGCAAACCGATTTGAGCCAGTGGGATGGAGCGATCGGCAGCGCCGCGCGCATGTTTTCGCTGTTAGCGGAGGCGGATATCGAGCTGCGCATGGTCAATATCGGCGGCGGGTTCCCTGCACATTATCACGGCGAGGTCCCGGCGATCGACCGCTATGCCCAGGCGGTGATGGCGGCGATCACCCGACATTTCGGCAATCATTTGCCGGAAATCATCATCGAACCCGGACGCGCGCTCGTCGGCGATGCTGGTATCATCCAGAGCGAAGTCGTCCTGATCTCCGAGAAGGGCGGCGGCGACGACCGGCGTTGGGTGTACCTCGACGTCGGCAAATTCAACGGGCTGGCCGAGACCATGGACGAGAGCATCAAGTATCGGATCGCGACCCCGGGCCGCAACGGGGCATCGGGACCCGTCATCCTTGCCGGCCCGACCTGTGACAGCGCCGATATCCTCTACGAGCGGACCGAATATCGGCTGCCGCTGGGCCTCGAGGTCGGCGACAAGGTCGA
>Ga0306920_100010069_pt1 | contig 12647 bp, 10 predicted proteins | sample flu12Cox44000170_FD_204666 | JGI IMG/M metagenome (GOLD analysis project Ga0306920, IMG submission 204666) | Lab enrichment of tropical soil microbial communities from Luquillo Experimental Forest, Puerto Rico - flux4day.12C.oxic.44.000.170 (v2)... | ecosystem: Environmental > Terrestrial >...
CACGGGCCAGCAGTAGCGCTGGTAGGCCGCGGTGAACGCGGAAGCGTTCGCCGAACGCCCGCGAGTCCGTGATAGCAGCTCCGACACGTCGAGCCCACGCTCGGCCGCCGCGGACAGCACCGACACCGCCGCCGGCAGCGCCGCGCGGGCGGCCGCGCCGACCGCGGCGTACTGGTCGCGCAGCAGCTGCCCCGCCTTAGCGCTCCACGGCATCAGTTCCGCGTCCAGCAACAGCCACGAGGTGCCCAGCTCGTCGAACAGGCCCGCGGAGACAGCGGCCGACCGCACCCGGTCGAGCAGCGCGCTCGTCAAGGCAGCGCCGAAGAACGGCCGCCCGGTCCGCGTCCAGACCGCGCCGCCGCCCTCGACGCCGAACCGCGCCACCGCGTACGGCGACGACCGGCACACCAGCACCACGGCACGCGAGCCCATGTGCTTCTCCTCGCACACCACCTGCCGGACGCCCGCCTCCCGGTACGCGGAGAACGCCTGGCCGGGGTGCTCGAGCAGGTCGCCGTCGGGTGCCGTGGTGACCGGGCTCATCGTGGGCGGCAGGTAGACCAGCCACCGCGGGTCGATCGCGAACCGGCTCATCACCTCCAGGGCCGCGGCGGCGTTCGCCTCGGCCACCTTGACCCGCGGTCCGTATCCGGTCTCGATGATCCGCGTCCCGGTCACGTCCCGGATGTCCAGCACGTCCGGCTCCCGCCGCGCCAAGCCAGACCCGGCACCGGAATCCGCGGCGGAGCCGGAGTCAGCGCCCAGCGGCCTGGCCGGCTCGTAGTAGACGCGAGCGGCCGGGACAGTCGCCATGGTCCGTTCTGGATAGCGAAGTGCTGTCAGAGAACCGCCGAAGACACAGCCGGTGTCCAGGCACATCGTGTTGTTCACCCACTCCGGCGCCGGCACCGGAGTGTGGCCGTACAGCACCATCGCGCGGCCCCGGTACTCCTGCGCCCACGGGTACCGGACCGGCAGCCCGTACTCATCGGTCTCGCCCGTCGTCTGCCCGTACAGGCAGAACGAGCGGACCCGCGCGGACGCGCGCCCCTGCAACCGCTCCGACAGCCCGGCGTGCGCGACCACCAGCCGCCCGCCGTCGAGCACGTAGTGGCTGACCAGCCCGTCGATGAACGCCGCCACCGAATCCCTGAACGACTCCGGCTCTTGTTCCAGCTGCGCCAGCGACTCCGCGAGCCCGTGGGAGACCGTCACGTTCCGGCCGCGCAGCGCGCGCAGCAGCTTGGCCTCGTGGTTGCCCGGCACGCAGAAGGCGGTCCGGGCGGAAACCATCCCCATCACCAGCCGCAGCACGCCCGGCGTGTCCGGCCCGCGGTCCACCAGGTCGCCAACGAACACCGCGCGCCGGCCTTCGGGGTGCGCCGCGCCGGCGGCCCGCCCGGCACCATCTCGCTCCAGCGCCCAGCCAAGCGACGTCAGCAGCTGCTCGAGCTCGAGACGGCAGCCGTGCACGTCGCCGATCACGTCGAACGGCCCGGTCTCGTGCCGCAGGTCGTTGTACAGCCGGGTCCGCGTGATCGTCACGTCAGCGATGTCCTCCGGAGATCGCAGCACGTGCACCGTGCGGAACCCCTCCTTCTGCAGGAAGCGCAACGCCTTGCGCAGCTCGCCCTGCTGGCGCCGGATCACGTGCACGCCGAAGTCGCGGTCCGGCCGCGCCGCGTTCCGCGACACGCACACCGACGCCGGCGGGTCCAGGACGATCGCGACCGGCAGCACGTCGTGCTCCCGTGCCAGCGCGACGAGCGGGGCCCGCGCCGACGGCTGCACGTTCGTCGCGTCGACCACCGTGAGCCGTCCCGCGGCCAGCCGCTTGCCCGCGATGTAGTGCAGCACCTCGAACGCGTCCCGCGTGGCCGACTGGTCGTTCTCGTCGTCGGCGACCAGCCCGCGGCAGAAGTCGGAAGAGATCACCTCGGTCGGCTTGAAGTGCGCCCGGGCGAACGTGGACTTGCCGGACCCGGAGACGCCGACCAGGACGACCAGGCACAGCTCGGGGATGCCCAGCTCGCGGCTCACGGGGTGCCTCCGGCCGAGGTGAAGACGGCCATCTGCGTCGGTGTCCCGGCGCTGTCGGACGCCGTCCCGACCCCCGCGAACCGCACCGCGTACCCGTACTCGCCGGCCACCCGCGACGCCCACGCGGCGAACTCGGCGCGGGTCCACTCGAACCGGTGGTCGCGGTGCCGCAGCGCCCCCTCCGCCAAGCCGTACTCCGCGTTGTACTCGACGTTCGGCGTCGTGACCACGACCGTCCCCGGCGCCGCGAACCCGAACACCACCCGCTCAAGCGCTCCCAGCCGCTCCGGCTCGACGTGCTCGATCACCTCCGTCAGCACGGCCGCATCAAGACCGGCGAGCCGGTCGTCGCGGTAGGTGAGCGAAGACTGGAATAGCTTTAGCCGGGCGCGCCGCGCCTCCGGCATCCAGTCCAGACGGAGTCGGCGCGCCGCGATCTGCAGCGCGCGAGCCGACACGTCCACGGCCACGACCTGGCTGAACGCCGGATCCTTCAGGAGCGCGGCGGTCAGCGCGCCCTCGCCGCAGCCGAGGTCGGCGACCGTGCGCGCCCCGGACTCGCGCAGCACGCCGAGCACCGCCTCGCGCCGCCGCACCACGAGCGGCACCGCGGGGGGCTCGGCGAGTTCCGGAACCGCCGCCTCCGCAGCGGCGGCCGCCTCCTCGGCCGCCGGCTCCTCTGGCACCGCGTTGTCCAGCTGCGCGGGGTCGAGGTCGTCGGCGTCGGCGAGCCGCGCGAGCGCGGACTCGGTAAGCCTCCGCCGGTGCGCCAGGTACCGCCTGGTGATCAGCGCCTTTTCCGGGTGCCCGGCCAGCCACCCCGCGCCGGCCCGTACCAGCTTGTCCACCTCGTCGGTGGACACCCAGTAGTGCTTGGCGTCGTCGAGCACCGGCAGCAGCACGTACAGGTGGTTGAGCGCGTCCGCCAGCCGTGCCGTCCCGGTCAGCCGCAGGTCCAGGTACGCCGACATGCCCCACGACGGCGGGTCGAGCGGCACCGGCTCGGCGGCCACCTCCCAGCCCAGCGGCCCGAACACGCGCGCGGCCAGCTCCGCGCCACCGCTGCAGCGCAGCGACGGCACCCGGATCTCCAGCGGGATCGCCGTCGCGGCGAGCTCGGGCCGCGCGTCGCAGCGCCCGGTCAGCGCCGTGCCGAACACCCCCTTGAGCGCGACCGCGAGCAGGCTGGACGCCGCGTACGGCCGGTCGTTCACGTAGTGCGTGATGCCGTCGCCCGGCCCGCGGACCAGCCCCACCGGGTCGACCTCGAGCAGCAGCGCAGCCGTGCACCGCTCCTGCGCCGCCTCCGGGTAGAACACGTGCGCCGTGCCGCTCGACACGTCGAACGACTGCACCCGGCCCGGATGCTTGTGCAGCAGGTACCCGAGATCGGTGGCGGGCGCGCGAGTGGTCGAAATGGTCAGCAGCACGACGCTGATTGTCGTGGCCGGTTCCTGGCAAATCAAACCAGTTATCCGTAACGGACCCACCATCCTCTGAATGGGTAAGACTGCGGGCGTGAGCCATTGGGTGCTGCACGTGGACCTCGACCAGTTCATCGCGGCGGTCGAGGTGCTGCGCCGCCCTGAGCTGCGCGGCAAGCCGGTAGTCGTCGGCGGTGACGGCGATCCCGCCAAGCGCGGCGTCGTCAGCACCGCGTCCTACGAGGCCCGCGAGTTCGGCGTGCACTCCGGGCAGCCCCTGCGGACGGCCGCCAAACGCTGCCCGGACTGCGTGTTCCTGCCGGTCGACGCCGACCATTACAACGCGGTCTCTGAAGAGGTCATGGCTGTCCTGCGGGAGACCGGCGCCCCCGTCGAGGTACTCGGCTGGGACGAGGCCTTCGTCGGCGTGTCGACCGATAACCCGGAATCGTTCGCCCGCGGCCTTGCCGCCGACATCAAGGCCGCGACCGCGCTGGACTGCTCGGTCGGGATCGGCGACAACAAGCTCCAGGCGAAGATCGCGACGGGGTTCGGCAAGCCGGCCGGGGTGTTCCGGCTGACGAGCGCGAGCTGGTTCGACGTGCTCGGCGACCGGCCGCCGGACGCGATCTGGGGGATCGGCGCGAAGACGCTCGCCAAGCTCGCCACCGTGGGCATCACCACGGTGCGCGAACTGGCCGCCGCCGATCCTGACGAACTGGCGGCGGTGTTCGGCCCGATGACCGGCCCGTGGCTGGTGCTGATCGGCTGCGGCCGCGGCGATGCCGAGGTGGATTCCGCGCCGTACATCGCCCGCTCGCACGGCCGGGAGGTGACGTACCAGCGGAACATCAGGGACTGGACGCAGGTGGGGGCGGAGATCGCCCGCCTCGCCAGGCAGGTCTGCGGTGAGCTGACCGGGCGTCCCGTCGCCCGCGTAGTGGTCAAGGTCCGCTACGCGCCGTTCGACACGGTGACCCACGGTGTGCCGCTGACCGGCGACTTCGAGGCGGCGGCCGCGGCCGCGCTGACCATGTTCACCCCGGGCCGCCCGGTCCGCCTGCTCGGCGTCCGCGCCGAGTTCGCGGACGTCGATGACTAAAGCGGCCGCCGCATCTGGATCTCTGACAGCGACGGGTCAGACGGCAGCGGCTGGCGCTCCCCGGTCGGGATGAACCCGCAGCGCTCGTAGAGCAGCCGCGCCGACGCGTTGGTCTCGGTGACCCACAGGTACAAGGTCTCGTGGTCGCGGGCCTTGGCCCAGTCCGCGGCCGCGCCGACCAGGGCGGCGCCGACACCGCGCCCGCGGGCGCTCGGCCGGACCCACATGGAGACCACCTCGACCGTGCCGTCTTCCTCCATGGCGCCCCCGAGCCCCGCGGGCTCGCCCAGTTCCGGCAGCCAGGCGAAGAACGTGACGGCATCGGAGCGCTCGAGCCTGCCCAGCCATTGCTCCCGCGTGAACGGCGCCTCCCGCGCGTAGGTCGACCCGAAGGCGGCCGGCGCCTCCTGCAGCGCCGCCAGCCTTACGTCCCGCAGCGCCTCCCACTCACGAGAGTCCACCTCGCGCACCAGCACCATGCCGCCCATGCTCCCCGCTCCACCCAACCGGAGGCAAACTCATTTCCGCCCGCCGTCCGCCGCCCGCGAACTCATTTCCGCGTGCCGCACGCCCTCCAGCCCCCAGCCGCTCCGCCCGCTCTCCAGCGCCCACCGCGCCTGCCCCGGATGTCACATCAGCCTCTGCTGATCCGCCGCACCACCAAATCGGCGCTCATCTTTGCATCGCTGGTGGACTTTGCATCGCCGGTGACACCTTTTGTGTCCGGTATGCCCGGAATGTGGATGCGCCAGCGATGCAAAGTTTCTCAGCGATGCAAAGTTCCTCAGCTAAGCGAAGTCGCCGTCCGGTACCGCAGGTGGCCCCGGGGCGTCGGTCAGCCGGCGACGTTGGAGGATAGCCAGGCGCAGAGTGCCGCGGACGTTCGGAAAAATGAGACGACGCGGTCCGCGGCGGACGGTGTTTGCAGCCAGGGTTCCGGATCCCAGTGCTGCCACGAGGTGAGGCCCTTGTGGCGTAGGAGATCGATCCGCGGGTGGTCGGACGAGTAGCCGCGCGGCGCGGACTTCAGGGTGCCGTGCCCGTGGACCTCGACGCCCGCCTTCTCCAGGTCGGCGACGATCGCCGCGATCTCGGCGCCGCTGCTGTCGGCGGCGACGGCCGCACGGTAGCTGGCGAGCTCGTCCGGCTCCAGATGCCACCGGCCCGCCCCGGCGGCGAGCCCGTCGGCGGAGAACTGCACGTAGCTGTGCGGGCCGACCGTCGCGCCGATATGCGTCTTATACGGCGTCTTGTCGGCGCTAAAGCGGATATCGCGATAGGGCCGGAAGATCTTCGGCTCGCCGAGCTCCGCCGCCAGCTGCTCGACGAGCTCCGTCATCGGCCGCAGCACCTGTTCCTCGTAGACCGCCTTGTGGCTGGTCCAGTACGACTTTGAATTGTCCGCCTCGAGGCCCTGGTAAAAGTCCAGCGCCTCTGCCGGCCACCCGCTGAACGTCATTCTCATACCCTATCCCCATGCTGGTGACCAAGGACGGCTACGAGATAGACGACGACCCGGCGCGGCTGGACCTCGATGTGGTGCACGGCTTCGTCACCGGCTCGTACTGGGCCGGCGGAGTACCGCGCGACGTGGTGGCGCGCTCGGTGGCGAATTCCCTGAACCTCGGTCTCTACCGGAACGAGAGCCAGGTCGGCTTCACCCGCGCCGTCACCGACCGGGCCACGTTCGCCTGGGTCTGCGACGTCTTCGTGCTCCCCGGTCACCGGGGCCGCGGCCTCGCGCACTGGATGATCGAGACGCTGCGCGCGCACCCGGACCTGGCCGGCCTGCGCCGGTTCATGCTGGCCACCGCCGACGCGCACCAGGTGTACGCCGACTGCGGCTTCACGTCCCTGGGCGACCCCGACACCTACATGGAAATCCGCCGATCTGCCGGCGACCTATACCTTTCATGATCGTGGGTTAAATTTGGCGATATTCGCCATAAATGACCCACGATCATGCCGGGAAATGGGAAATGGGAAATGGGACTGCGTAAAGGTCACGGGCCGAGGGCCTGGTCGAGCGGGACCAGGTGATGCTGCAGGGCGAAGATGGCCGCCTGGGTGCGGTCGGCGAGCCCCAGCTTGGCCAGGATGCTGGACACGTGACTCTTGACGGTCTCCTCGGAGACCGACAGCGCCTTCGCGATCTCCCGGTTGGAGCGGCCCTGGGCGAGCCCCTTCAGCACGTCGGTCTCCCGGGGCGTCAGCTGGCCGAGCGGGTCGGCCGCCGCGTGGCGCAGCTCGCGCAGCAGGCGGGCCGTGGCGGCCGGCTGGAGCACGCTCTCGCCGCGGGCGGCGGCGCGAACGGCGTCGACAACCTGGTCCACGCCCGCCGTCTTCGGCAGGTAGGACAGCGCCCCGGCCTTGATCGCCTCGACCAGGTGCTGGTCGTCGGCCGAGGAGGTGAGCACGAGGACCGCGGCGGTGAGCCGCTGGTCGCGCATGGCGGCCAGCACCGCCAGGCCGTCCAGCCGCGGCATGAACAGGTCGAGCAGCACGACGTCCGGGCGGATGTCCCTGATCGCTGCCAGCGCGGCGACGCCGTCGGCGGCCTCCCCGGCCACCTCGATCCCCGGCTCGGAGGACAGCAGGAAGCGCAGCCCCTGCCGGACCACCTTGTGGTCGTCGGCGATGAGCACCCGGATCATCCGGCCTCCAGCGGAAAGCACGCGCGCACCCGGGTCCCCGCGCCGGGAGCGCTGTCGATGGTGAGCACGCCGCCGTGTTCGGCCACCCGGTCACACATGGTTCGCAGGCCAAGCCCGGCGGCGTCCGCTTGCCGCGCGATGACGTCGAAGCCCTGCCCGTTGTCGGTGATCTCGAGCACCACCTCATCATGCTCCGCGTGCAGCCGGACCGTGATGAGGTCCGCGTCGCCGTGCCTGACCGCGTTGGCGAGGGCCTCCTGGGTGACCCGCAGGACGGCGTGCTCGAGGGCCGGCGACAGCGCGACCGGCTCGAGTTCGGTCCGGACCCGCACTCCCAGCCGCGCGTTGTAGGCGTGACAGACGCCCTCGATCGCGCTGGCCAGGCCGACCTCGTCGAGCGCGACCGGACGCAGCGCCAGCAGCAGCGATTGCATCTCCCGCATGGTGTCGCCCGCGGTGCGTTCCATCGTCTCCACCTCGGTGAGCACCGCGGAGCCCGGTGGCAGCGCCCGGCGCAGGCCGCCGGCCAGCACGCTGAGGGAAAACAGCTCCTGGGAGATGGAGTCGTGCAGTTCCCTGGCGATCCGGGACCGTTCCTGGTGCCGGGCGTTCGCCTCGGCGAGCTGTCGCCTCGCGTCCAGGGACGCCTGCAACTGGCCGGCCATCCGGTTGAAGTTCTCTTCCAGCTGGGACACCTCGTCCCGCCCGGACACGGGAACACGCCGGTCGAAGCCGCCGTCGGCCACCTCGAGGCTCAGCGCGGCCAGCCGCCTGAGGCGCCGGGTCAGCCGCCGCGTGGACACCAGCCCGAAGGCCACCCCGGCGGGAACGGCCACGGCGAGCACCGCCAGGCCGGTCCTGATCATCAGCGGCGTGACCGTCACCCCGCCGATCCCTGGCGCCGCGGCGGGGACCTCCAGGTAGAGCATGCCGTAGACCTTCCCCCTGACCGGACCGCTCGCGCCGGGCGATGGGGTCCCCTCGGGCATCCCCTTGGGGCCCTGGCCCGGCACCGTCAGCACGACCGGCACCGCCGCCCACACGACGTCGCCGGACGGCAGTGGTGAGTGTCCGCTGCTCTCCATCTGCCATCGCACGAACGACGCCAGGACCTTCCGCGGCACGCCCGCCTGCCCGTCGGAACCCTCGCTGCCCACCGGGTAGCACGCCGGATACGAGGTCGCGAGCACCCGGTAGGCGCGGTCGACGACGACCGCGAAGGACGCGGGCGCCAGGTCGCAATCGGGCGTGGCGAGCTGTGCGATGGCTACGCCGTTGCCGTCTGGCTGCGCCTGCCCCAGGGGGACCGGCGCGCCCGTCGTGCTGAGATCGGCGTTACGCAGGTGGCCGGCCTTGCCGGCGAGGTTCCCCAGCTTCGCCGCCATGCCCTCCGCGGTCGCCTGGGCGAGGCCCTGTACCGCCTGCGGCGTGAGCGGCGCCGGCGGGCTCAGCGCTGCGACGCCGAATATCACCAGTTCGGTGAGCAGCACGGCTCCGGCGGTCACCGCCACGTAGGTGGCGGTCATCTTGGCCTGCAGCCCGTGGCGACCCGTCATGCCCGAACAGTAGCCCGCTGGCCTGCGGCGCTCCACCCGCCGCAGGGGGAGACGGGATGCCCCGAAAGGGGGAACCAGGTTCGCTCGCCGCCGCGATGTGCGCGCCGGGGCGGCGGTGGCAGCTTCGGAAGCGTCCAGTCAACGCTTACCCGCTCGCCCAAGGGAGACAAGATGATGCAGATCAGACGGGTCATAACGGTCCCGGCGCTGCTGGCATGCGGGGTCATGCTGGCGGCCAGCGCGCTGCTGTCCGGCTGCGGCTCCGGTTCCGCCGCGGGCACCCATGGAACCGGGGCGAACGCCCAGAGCGCCAGCACGCCGGACGCGTCCACCGAAGCGATCGTGCGCTGCTACCGGTCGCACGGCGACCCCGGCTTCCCCGATCCGGTCTACGACCCGAACGACGGCAGATGGCACTTCGCCGTCTCGCCGGGCACGGCCCCGGCGAGCACCCAGCAGGCGTGCCAGCACCTGTTCCCGTCGGCGAACGCCTCGCCGCCAGTCCCGCAGGCACAGTTCCAGCTGCTGGTACGGCTGGCCGAGTGCCTGCGGCAGCATGGCGTGCCCAACTGGCCCGACCCTGACCCGGACGGCTCATTCCCGCTGCCGCCGCCGCTCCAGCAGAAGACCCCCGCCTGGCCGGCGGCCGCGCGGGCATGTCAGCGGTACATCCCCAGCGGAGGCATCGATGCCCACGCCGTCTCCTGAGACCGCGCGGCGCGCCGGTGCGCCCGTGCCGCCGGCCCTGGCGCGCCGGCGACGCCCGGTGCCGCTGATCGTGGCCGGGTGCACCCTGGCCGTCGCGGCGGGGTTCGCGGTCCGGGGGATATGGCCCGGCACGGCGTCGGCCGGAGCCGTGACGCGGGACGTGCCGGTGACCACGGCCGTGGTCGTCCGCGCCGACGTGTCCTCCCGCCAGGTGGTGGCCGGCACGCTCGGCTACCAGGGCGCCTACGGCGTCGTCAACGAGTCCGGCCCGGGGATCGTCACCTGGCTGCCCGCCGTGGGCCGCCTCGTCCGCCGGGACCAGGCGCTCTTCCAGCTCGCCGGCCAGCCGGTGACGCTGCTGTACGGCGCGGTCCCCGCCTGGCGGCCGTTCGGCCCCGGCATGACGCGGGGCCCGGACGTGCGCGAGCTCCAGCGGAACCTGGCCGTCCTGGGTTTCGCCCCCGGGCCCGCCGACGGTGTGTTCGGCTGGTCCACCGAGGCGGCTATCGGCCGGTGGCAGCAGGCGCACGGTCTCCCCGTGACCGGGTCGATCCCGCTCGGCGAGGTCGTTTTCCTGCCCGGGCCGCTGCGGGTCACCGCGACGCCCGTGCCGCTCGGCGCGCCCGCCGCCGCCGGGGCCACGGTGCTGTCGGGGACCTCGGACGCCCCGGTGGTCTCCGTCTCGCTGACGGTCGGCGGTCCCGCCGTCCAGGCGGGAGACCCGGTGGTGGTCACCATGCCCGACGGGACCACGACGATGCCCGGCACGGTCGCCTCCGTGGGGCAGGTCGCCACGATGCCGGCCTCGGGCCAGGCCACGAGCGGCTCGCCGGCCGCCGTCGTCCCGGTGACGATCAGGATCGGCGTGTCCCGGATCCAGGCCGGCCTCGACCAGGCGCCCGTCCAGGTGGCTATCACGCAGCAGCGGGACCGGAACGTGCTCGCCGTCCCGGTGACCGCGCTGCTCGCACTGCCGGGCGGCGGCTACGGGGTCCGGGTCAGCGGTCCGGGGCGGCGGCTTATCCCGGTCACGACCGGCGTGTTCGATGACGCCACGGGGCTGGTCGAAGTGTCCGGTCCCGGACTCGCGGCCGGGCTCACGGTCGAGGTGGCGCAAGGTTGACATCCTCCTCCGCCTGAAGGCGGGGGATTTCAGCTACTCACGTCCGGTTAAGGAGGTAAGCAGTTGAGGTTCGCGGTTCACTGGCCCGGCTTCCCGGTAGCCTCCCCGCGCGGTCACGGCGTGCCCCGCCGCGATGTTCCTGGCCGCGTTCACGTCAGCGTTACAGGTGTACCCGCAGGCAGTGCACCGGAAGACGGCTTGGCTCTCGCGCGACTTCCCGTCCACCTGCCCGCACGCCGAGCACCGCTGGCTGGTGAACGCGGGACTAATTTTCTCCACCCGGCCGGGTGCCTTCTCCACCAGGCGGCGCACCAGCCGCCCCCACCCGGACCGCAGGATGCCCCGGTTCAGCCCGGCCTTAGCGCGCACGTTCCGGCCCGGGTTGTCCGGGATGCCCTTCGCGGACCGGGTCATGGCCCCGATCCGCAGGTCTTCCACCCCGATCACGTCGAACCGGCGCGCGATATCGGTGGAGGCCTTCTCGGCCCAGTCCGTGCGCCGGTCGGTTTCGCGGGCGCGCAGCCGGGCGATGGCATGCCTGACCCGCGCGCGGCGGTTCGATCCCCGCTTGGCGCGGGCCAGCTTGCGCTCCAGAATCCGCAGCCGCTGGTGCTCCGGCGCGGTGAGGCCGGGGACACACAGCAGCTCGCCGGTCGACAGGGCAGCGGCGACCGCCACGCCCCGGTCGATGCCCACCAGCTGGCGGTTGCCCGGCGCGGGCACCGGGCCGGGGATGGCGGCGAAGGCCACGTGCCAGCGCCCGGCCCGGTCCCTGGTCACCCGGTAGGACTTCACGCCCGGCGGCACCGGGCGGGACCAGCGGAACCGCACCCACCCCGCCTTCGGCACCCGCACCTGGCCGGCATGGCGGGATACCCGGCGGACCTCCCAGTGCTTGCCGCGGCGTCCTGTGATCCGGAACCCCTCGTCCCGCCCGGCCTTGCGCCAGCCCGGCCGCCGGGCCGGGTTGCGCGGGTCGAAGCACGCGGTCATCGCCTGGGCGAAGTCCCGCAGCGCCTGCTGCTGGACCGTCTGGGAGCCGGCGGCCAGCCACGGATGCTCTTTCCGCGCGCCGGTGAGCTGCCGGCACTGGGCCAGGTAGCCCGGCGCGGCCGCCCGGCCCGGCCGCCAGTGGGCGTGCTGCTCGACGGCCAGGTTCTCGCGCGTACCGGGCGTGGGCGCAGCGCTCCCGCAGCGCCGCCTCCTGGGCAGGCGTGGGATACAGCCGGTACCGGGACATGCGAACACACTAGCGACTGCCACCGACATTCCAGAGGAGGTGAAGCGGCGCTTCCGCCCTGGCCTGAAGACCGGGGTCTACGCCGCGATTCCGATGACCGAGCTCATCGCCCCCGCGCTCAGCCTGCGTGACGTCCGCAAGACCTACCCCGGCTCGCCGCCGGTGGAGCCGGTGCGCGGCATCACCTTGCGGGTGATGCCCGGGGAGATGGTCGCCGTCGCCGGCCCGTCCGGATCGGGCAAGACCACGCTGCTGCACCTGACCGCCGGGCTGGAGCGGCCGACCTCGGGCACCGTCCAGATCGCGGGCCAGCACCTCGCGGCCCTGTCCGATCGTGAGCTGGCCGGCCTGCGCGCCTGGCGGGTGGGGGTTATCTTCCAGCAGTTCTTCCTGCTCGACGCCCTCTCCGCGGTGGAGAACGTGGCAGCGGCGCTGCTCTACCAGGCGATCCCCGCGGCCAGGCGGCGCGAGATAGCCACCACGATGCTGGACCTGGTGGGCCTGGGACACCGGCTCTGGCACCGTCCAAGGGAGCTGTCCGGCGGCGAACAGCAGCGGGTCGCGATAGCCCGCGCGCTCGCCGGGAACCCGGCCGTGGTGCTCGCCGACGAGCCCACCGGGAACCTCGACCAGGCCACCGGCCAGGAGATCATGAGCCTGCTCGGGGAGCTGAACAGGGACCGGGGCGTGACCCTGGTGGTCATCACGCACGACGCGGCTGTCGCCGCGGCGGCCGGCCGTCAGATCGAACTGCGCGACGGCCGCGTGGTCAGCGACAGCGGCCGTCCGCTCGTCACCGA
>Ga0306920_100010070_pt1 | contig 12647 bp, 14 predicted proteins | sample flu12Cox44000170_FD_204666 | JGI IMG/M metagenome (GOLD analysis project Ga0306920, IMG submission 204666) | Lab enrichment of tropical soil microbial communities from Luquillo Experimental Forest, Puerto Rico - flux4day.12C.oxic.44.000.170 (v2)... | ecosystem: Environmental > Terrestrial >...
CGGCGTGATCGGTGCACCCGCGGCTTCGACAGGCTTTCTATAAATATTCATTTGTATATTCGTTGTACAACTGTCAAGCCAAAGGCAAAAAAAACCGCACTAGGGATTCGCAGCGAGTGCCCGCGTCGCCATCACCATGGTCTGCTCTATCACCGCCCGTCCGTCGACCCCGTGGTGCGCCAGTATCTTGGCCTTCGTGGAGGCAAGCTGGACCACCCCGTGTGTCATGCCCCAGAGCGCGTTGGCAACCACCCGGGGATCACCGAGATCGGCGCGGATCGAGCCGTCACGCACGCCGGTCTCGAGCACCGATACCATCAGCGCCTGTATGGCACCGCCCTCGGCCTGGCATGCCGCTTCGCTCGGCACGGCGTCGGCGGTGCTTACCTCGCGCAGCTCACAGCGCGCCAGCACATCGAAGTACACCGGAAATTCCTGCGAGAACGCGATGTATGCGCGGCCGATGCCGAGAATCTGGTCCAGCCCGAGGCGGTCGCGCGCCGCCGCTTCCGCGAAGCGCTGCCGCATGGTCTCGAGAGCGCGCTCGCAGATGCCGTACATCAGATCGACCTTGTCCTTGAAGTACACGTACAGCAGTGCGCGGGACAGCCGGGCCCGCCGCGCCACCTGGTCCATCGTGAGCTCGTCCCACCCTACGCTGGCGGCGACGCCCACGGCGGCGTCGAGTATCTCGGCCCGGCGGCGTTCCTTCTCTTCCTGGCGGCGTTCGGCGAGGTAATTCATGATGCTGGCAGGCTAGCGCGACTTTGACACACTGTCAATACTTATACTCATGTTTGTACGAGTTCAACTTCCGATCCTGAGCGTACTGATGCTTGCAGGTTTGTATGCCGTGGCCTCGACCCCCGGACCGGCGCCCAGCGCACCGCTGCGAGCGGTGCCGGACGACCTTGGCCGGGTCGTCGAGATCGGCCGCCCGCCGCTGCGAATTGTGAGCCTGACGCCGGGCGCAACCGAAATGCTGTTCGCCGCGGGTGCGGGTGCTCAGCTCATCGCCACCGTGCAGTACTCGAGCGAGCCGCCCGCCGCGCGTGCAGTGCCACGCATCGGAGATGTGGCGGCCATCGACATGGAGCGTCTCGTCGCGCTGCGGCCGGATGTCGTCATCGCCTGGCCCGCAGGGGGCAATCCGGCTCAGCGCGCGAAGATCGGCGCACTCGGCATTCCCCTCTATCAGCAGCAGGTGGCGCGCCTTGCGGATCTGCCCGGCTCGCTGCGGCGACTCGGCGCACTCACCGGTACGCAGGCGGTGGCCGAGCAGGCCGCCGCTGCTCTCGAGGCGCGCCTCGGCGCGCTCGAGCATACCTATTCCGGGGCCGCTGCCGAGGGACACCGCCCGACGGTGCTGCTGCAGGTGTGGAACCGCCCCATCTACACCATCGGCGGCCGCCATTTGATGAGCGATGCGCTCGCGCTCTGCGGAGCGCGTAACGTGTTCGCGGATCTCCCCGAGCCGGGCCCGCTTGTCGACACCGAGGCAGTCATCGCCCGCAACCCCGACATCATTCTCGCGGCTGCGCCACCGGGTGAGGGTGCGGCGTGGGTTGCCGACTGGCAGCGTTTTCCGGCCCTCGCCGCGGTGCGTCAGCACCGGGTGGTTGCGTTCGAGAACCAGGCCCTCAGTCGACTGGGTCCCAGCGTCCTCGACGCCACCGAGGATCTGTGTCGCACCATTGCGCGGCTCAGTCGCGGAAGTTCGTGAACTGCAGCGGCACATCGAGCTTCGCGCCGCGCAGCAGAGCGATCGCCGCCTGCAGCTCATCGCGCTGCTTGCCGCTGATGCGCACCTTCTCGCCCTGAATGCTCGCCTGAACCTTGAGCTTCGAGTCCTTCACCAGTCGCGTGATCTTCCGGCCGGTGTCCGCATCGATACCGTGGCGCAGCACCACCTCCTGGTGCGCGGCGGAAAGTGTGGTCTGCGGCTCCTTGGTCTCCAGGCAGGCGAGATCGACGCCGCGCTTCGAGAGCCGGAGCTTCAGGATCTCGAGCATCTGCTTGAGCTGAAAGTCCACCTGCGCATGCAGCGTGACGATGAATTCCATCAGCTCGAAGCGTGCGCCGGTGTCCTTGAAATCGAAGCGCTGCGCGAGCTCGCGGTTCGCCTGGTCGACGGCGTTGGCGACCTCGTGGGCATTGAGCTCGGAGACGGTGTCGAAGGACGGCATGGGGTTACCTCAGGCGCGCCGCGGCCGCCGCTTCTTCGCCCGCACGGCGCGCTGCGGGCGCACCGCGAGTGCGCGACGGTGGAGGCGTGCGAGCTCCATGAAACGCGGCGTAGGACCGACATCTTCGTAAACCGGATCGCCGTGCTCGTCGGTGGAGATCACGCGCTTGCCGGCGACATAGGGCATTGCCGCCACGAGCTCCTTGAGCGCAACGCTCAGCAGCTCGCTGATCAGCTGCTCGCTGCTGCGCCCGGGGAACATGTCCGTGAGTGCCGCGAGCTGCGCGGCGTCATCGACCGGCAGCCGTACGGCGTAGGTGCTGGCGGTGCGCGGTGCGGCTGCGCTGTGGCGCCAGCTGTCGAGCAGATCCTTGAAACTCACCAGGGTGCACTCGGTTGGGCGCTCACGTGCCCGGGGCGCGCATTCTAGTGGGGTCCCCGCGAAATTTCGCGTCTTGCGAGGTAGCATCGATGGGCATGCCCGCGTGCACCCTTCTCGAGAGCGGCGCGCTGCGCGTCATCGACTACCGCTGCAACGCCGGTCCGCACGATCGGCCGTTCAAAGAGCAGCACCGCAGCTTCTCGATCTCCTACGTGCGCCGCGGCAGCTTCGGCTGCCTGACGCGCGGGCGCAGCTTTGAGCTGGTGGCAGGCTCCTTCATGCTCGGTCGCCCGGACGATGAATACCTGTGCACACACGAGCATCATCGGCACGGCGACGAGTGCCTGTCGTTCCAGTTCGACGCGGCGCGGCTCGATGCCCTCGGCCTGCCTGCACGGCGATGGTTCAGCGGCGCGTTGCCACCGCTTGCGGAGCTCGGCGTGCTGGGCGAGCGCGCGCAGGCCGCGGCCGAGGGCTGCGATGACCTGGACCTCACCGAAGCCGGCACCTTGCTGGCGGGCCGTTTTTTGCAGCTCTTGTCGGGCAAGGTGCTTGAGCCGGTCAGCGTGACGGCGCGCGACCGCCGCCGCGCCGTGCGCGCCGCGCTCTGGCTGGATGCTCACGCCCACGAACCGCTCGATCTGCTGCAGGTGGCGCGCCAGAGCGGTGTCAGCGCCTTTCACTTCCTGCGCCTGTTCGCCCGCGTGACTGGCGTGACACCGCACCAGTACCTGGTGCGCGCCCGTCTGCGGCGCGCGGCCAGGCTGCTGGCGCAAGGCACGCTGCCCATCGGGGCCATTGCCTACGAGGTAGGCTTCGGCGACCTGTCCAACTTCGTGCGCACTTTCCGCCGTGCAGCGGGACGTGCGCCCCGGGACTTCCGGCGCGAGCGCAAGATTCTCCAAGTCGAGCCGTATCCGCTCACGTAGTCTTCCGCCGCGAAAGGCAGCGCGCATCCCCGCGGTCTTGCCAAGGAGGCTCGTCATGTTCGATCACGTCGGTCTCAAGGTTAAGGATCTCGACGCCAGCGTGCGCTTCTACACTGCGGCGCTCGGGCCCCTCGGCTACGAAGTCACTTCGCAGGACGAGGCGGTTGCGGGGCTTGGCCACAAAGACGGCTCGTCACTGTGGCTGTACGCCGACGCGAAACTGGCCCATTCCCTGGTGCACCTGGCGCTCCGGGTGGGCGAACGCACGGCCGTCGATGCTTTCCACCGCGAAGGCCTCAAGGCGCGCGGTCGGGATAACGGCGCGCCCGGGCTGCGCAAGGACTACAGTCCGAACTACTACGCGGCGTTCCTGTTCGATCCCGACGGCAACAACGTGGAAGCGGTGTGCCTCAAATAGGAACGGCCGCCATGGCCACGATCCGCAAGGAGCTGACACTCAACGCCTCGCCCGCTGAGGTGTGGGACGTGATCCGCGATGTGGGCGCCGTCCATCGGCGCCTCGCTCCGGGGTTCGTCACCGACACGCGCCTCGAGGAGGGCGCGCGGGTGGTGACCTTCGCGAACGGTGTGGTGGCGCGCGAGCTGATCGTGAGCGTCGAGGAGGACGTGCAACGGTTGGTATGGTCGGTGGTCGGCGGCCGCGCCACGCATCACAACTCTTCATTCCAGGTGTTTGCGGTCGCCGGGGGCGGCACCCGGCTCGTGTGGGTCACGGACCTGTTGCCCGATGTGGTCGCACCGGCGCTGCGCGCGATGATCGAGGAGGGCTCGCGGGCGATTCAGTCAACCCTGGGATAGTGCAGCGGCCCCGGCTTGACGCTGCGCGCGTGCCCCGGCGATACTCGAGCGCAAATGGCGTACCGGCCCCTCAACATTGCGCGTCTGTGGTGGTGGCGCACTTCATAACGGAGTGGGCTGACGGTTAGCTTTTTTCACGCGATTTCAACGGTTCCAACGGCACCAGCAACCCATCTCCGGATGACCCCGGGATGGGTTTTTTGTTGCCTCAGCGTTACGGAGATCTCGGCTCTTGCGACCACTTTTTGACATTACAGGCGATCTCGACACGCCGGTGTCCGCGTTCCTGAAACTGGCCGCGTTCCGGCCACGCTTTCTGCTCGAGAGTGTCGAAGGGGGTGAGCGGCTCGGACGCTTCTCATTCATCGGCTTCGGCGACGGCCTGGAGGTGCGCCTCGATGAGCGCGGGCTGCTGATCGATGGCGAGCAGGCACCGGTACCCTCGAGCGCCGGAGCGCTGCTGGCCGGTCTGCGCACGGCACTGGCGCGCGCGCCGCGGCCGCAGCCGGAGATCGGCGGGGTGCCGCTCGCGGGGGGGCTGGTGGGCTTCGCGGCGTACGACGTGGTCCGCCATTTCGAGCGGCTGCCGGCACGGGCGCCGCGTGCCGGGGCGGTCCCGGCGCTGCATTACCTCGCGCCGCGCTCGGTGCTGGTGTTCGACCACCTGACCCGCGGCGTGGCGCTCGTGCATGCGGGCAGCGAGGCCGAGCGGCGCGCGCTGCGGGGCGAGATCGTGCGCGCGCTGCGCGGAGGGCTACCGAACGACCGCCGCACCGGCCGCTACGCACCGCCGACCGCGGCGTTCACGCGCAGCGACTACCTCGCCGGTGTGCGCCGCACGCAGGAATATATCGCCGCGGGCGATGTCTACCAGCTGGTGCTCGCGAGCCGGTTCTCCGGCCGGCACGAGCTCGATCCCTTTCAGGTATATCGGGCTCTGCGCCTGATCAACCCCTCGCCTTACATGTACTACTGCGCGCTCGGAGAGGTCACGGTGGTCGGGTCTTCTCCCGAAGCGCTGGTGAAGCTCAACGCGCGCCGCGCGCAGCTGCGGCCGATCGCCGGCACCCGCCCCCGCAGCGCGGACGGCGCCGGCGATGAAGCGCGCGCGGCGGAGCTGCTCGCCGACCCCAAGGAAAATGCCGAGCACGTGATGCTGGTCGATCTTGCGCGCAACGACCTCGGGCGCGTGGCGCGCGCCGGCAGCGTACGCGTCGATCCCTACCGCTCCATCGAGCGCTACAGCCATGTCATGCACATGGTGAGCGGCGTCGAAGGGGAGCTCGCCGAGGGACGCGACGCTTTCGACCTGTTCGCCGCCGCGTTCCCGGCGGGCACGCTGGTCGGCGCACCCAAGGTGCGCGCCATGCAGATCATCGATGAGCTCGAGCCGGTGAGCCGCGGCCTGTACGGCGGCACGGTAGGTTACTTCGGGGCGCGTGGTGACATGGATCACGCGATCACCATCCGCACGTTGGTATTTGCGGGTGATGAGTACAGCTACCAGGCAGGCGCCGGCATCGTCGCCGACAGCGTGCCCGAGAGCGAGCACGCGGAGGTGCTGGCGAAAAGTGCCGCCATGGTGCGCGCGCTCGAGCTCGCGGAGGAAGGCCTGTGAACCCGCGCCTGCTGCTCATCGACAACTACGACTCCTTCACCTACAACCTGGTGCAGGCGTTCCTGGTGCTCGGCGCCGAGGTGACGGTGCATCGCAACGATACCCTCACTCCCGCCGAGGCCCGCGCGCTCGCACCGACGCACCTGTGCATCTCGCCTGGCCCCGGCACACCGCGTGACGCGGGAGTCTCGATGGACATGATCCGCGAGTTCGCCGGTCGCATTCCGGTGCTGGGTGTTTGTCTCGGCCACCAGTCGATCGTCGAGGTCTTCGGCGGGGAGATCGTGCGCGCCGACCGGCTGATGCACGGCAAGACCTCGCTGGTGCACCACGACGCCCGTACGATTTTTGCCGGGCTTCCGCAGCCATGCGAGGTCGGGCGCTACCATTCGCTGATTGCCGCGCCCGCAAGGGTACCGGCGGTGCTCGAGGTGAGCGCGCGCACCGAGGAGGGAGAGATCATGGCGGTGCGGCACCGCACGCTCACCGTCGAGGGGGTGCAGTTTCACCCCGAGAGCATCCTCACACCCGATGGCCCGAGGATGCTCGGGCACTTCCTGCAGTACCACACGGGCGCGCGCAGCGCGGCCGGGAGCTCCGGAGAGGGTCATGTCGGCGCCGCGTGAGCTGCTGCAGCAGCTGCTCGAGCGGCGCGACCTCTCGCAGGCGCAGGCGGAGGATCTGCTCGCGCACCTCACCGATCCGCAGCTGCCGCCCGCCATGGCCGGGGCGCTGCTCGCCGGGCTCTCCAGCAAGGGACTCACGGCAACCGAAGTGCGCGGGCTCGCCCAGGCGATGCGCCGCCTCGCACGGCGCCCCGATCTGCCGCCGGGTCTGCGCGCCATCGACGTTGTCGGCACCGGAGGGGATGCTTCCGGCAGCTTCAACATCTCCACCGGCACGGCATTGCTCACGGCCGCGTGCGGGTTGCCCGTGGTGAAGCACGGCAACCGCTCGGTCTCGAGCCGCTGCGGCAGTGCGGATGTGCTCGAGGCGCTCGGTGTGACGGTGCCGCTCGATGCCGCCACTGCGGCCGCGTGCCTCGCGGCCACGCGCTTCACTTATCTCTTTGCACCGCACTACCACCCGGCGACCGCGCGTGTCGCGCCGATCCGCGCCGCTCTCGGCGTGCGCACCGTGTTCAATATTCTCGGTCCCCTCGTCAACCCGGCGGAGCCGCCGTGGCACCTGGTCGGCGCCTTCAGCCCGGAGGTTGCGCGGCTGATAGCCGAGGCATTCCAGGGACTGCCCATCGAGCGCACCTTCGTGGTTCACGGCGCGGACGGATGGGATGAGCCGACTCCCGTGGGTCCTTTCACCCTGTTCGATGTGCGTCCGGGCGCGGTCGCCGTGAGCGTGCGCTCGGCGGCCGACTACGGGCTGTCGTCGTGCTCGGCGGCTGACCTCGCCGGTGGCGATGCCGCGCACAACGCACGCGCCCTGCGAGCGGTGCTCCAGGGCGAGGACCGCGGTCCGCATCGCGACTGCCTGCTGCTCGGTACTGCGCTCGCGCTCGAGGTCGCAGGGATCGTGCGCGATGGCCGCGAAGGGGTGGCGCGCGCGGCAGCGGCCATTGATGGGGGTGCAGCCGGGGGACTGCTCGAGTCCTTGACACAGCAGCGCGCAATCGTCAGCGGCGCTCGCGGCGGCGGCGCGGCGCCCGGGGAGTCGCCCCCATGAGCTCCTTTCTCGCCGAAATGGCGGCGGCAAGTGAGCAGCGCGTGCGGGCCGCGAAGGCCCTCATCTCCGAGGCCGCTCTCGCCGAGCGTGCCCGGCAGACTCCGCCGCCACCCGCGCTGCAACTGTCGGCGGCGGGCTTCGACCTCATCGCGGAGCTCAAGCTGCGCTCGCCCGCAGCCGGCGCTCTCGGTGGACCGGATACCGCGATCGACAGGCGCGTCACCGCCTACGCACGCGCCGGCGCCGCTGCGGTATCGATCCTCACCGAGCCGAGCCGATTCGACGGCTCACTCGCGCACCTCACCGACGCCGCGCGCGCGCTCTCGCCGCTCGGTGTGCCCGCGATGCGCAAGGACTTTCTCATCGATCCCTATCAGGTGCTCGAAGCGCGGGCTGCCGGTGCCGGCGGGGTGCTCCTCATCGTGCGCATGTTGTCGCGCGAGACCCTCGTGGCGCTCCTCGAGTGCGCGCGCACGCAGGGACTGTTCGTACTGCTCGAGGGATTCGATGCGCAGGACCTCGAGCGCATGCAGGAGCTCATCGCTGCCGATGCGGGCCGCAGCAGCCTGCTCGCCGGCGTGAACTGCCGCGACCTCACGACGCTCGAGGTGGTGCCCGGGCGGCTGCTCGAGCTCCTGCCACTCCTTCCCCGGGGTGTGCCGCGCGTCGCAGAGAGCGGCGTAGAGAGCGCGGCCGATGCACGGCGACTGGCCGCAGCGGGATACGGTCTGGCACTGGTGGGCAGTGCGCTGATGCGCGGAGCGGACCCTGGTGCGCTGACGAGTGCTCTGCTCGAAGCCGGGCGCGCAGCCCGCAGGGACTCTTAGATGTGGATCAAGATCTGCGGTATGACGACGGCGGCAGCGGTGGATGCCGCGCTGGAGGCGCGCGTGGATGCGATCGGTTTCGTGTTCGCGAGTTCGCTGCGCGAGCTCGCGCCCGAGTCTGCGGCCGCTCTCGCGCGGCCGGCCCGTGGACGGGTGCGGTGCGTGGCTGTCACCCGCCATCCGACGCAGAACGCGCTCGATGAGATCCTGAAAGTGCTTGCCCCCGATGTCCTGCAGAGCGATGCCGCAGACCTGGCGCGGCTGCGATTGCCCTCGGCACTCGAGACTCTTCCGGTGGTGCGCGCCGGGGGTGCGGTGCCCGAGCCGCTCCCGCCACGTATTCTCTTCGAAGGGCCCGTGAGTGGCCGCGGCGCCGTCAGCGACTGGAGCGCCGCCGCGGCCCTCGCGCGCCGCACACGGCTGCTGCTCGCCGGTGGCCTCAACGAGGCGAACGTGGCGGCCGCCATCGCTCGGGTGCAGCCCTTCGGCGTGGACGTCTCGAGTGGCGTCGAGGAACGGCCGGGAGTCAAGAGCCCCGCCGCGATCATGAGGTTCGTGGCGGCAGTCCGCGCCGCCGGCGCAGTTTCTGCTTAGCGCGAGAGGAGATCGACATGTCCGCAACCGCTGCCTTGCCCGATGCCGCTCAGCTGCTCGCCGCGACGGTGGCGGGGCGCTTTCCCGACGCTCGCGGCCGTTTCGGTCCCTTCGGTGGCCGCTACGTCCCCGAGACACTCATTCCCGCACTCGAGCGGCTCGAGCGCGGAGTACGCGAGCACCTGCACGCGCCGGATTTCCAGACGGAGTTCAACGCGCAGCTCACCGGCTGGGCCGGCCGCCCCACGGCACTTACCCATGCGCCGCGCCTCTCCGAGCGCTGGGGCGCGAGCGTGTGGTTGAAGCGCGAGGACCTGGCGCACACCGGCGCGCACAAGATCAACAACGCCATCGGCCAGGCGCTGCTCGCGCGCCGGCTGGGCGCGAAGCGCATCGTCGCCGAGACCGGTGCAGGGCAGCACGGGGTCGCGAGCGCTGCGGCATGTGCGCGTCTTGGACTACCGTGTGTGGTGTACATGGGTGCCATCGACATCGAGCGTCAGGCGCCAAATGTGGGGCGCATGCGGCTGCTCGGCGCACGCGTCGTGCCGGTCGAGAGCGGCGATCGAACGCTCCGCGCTGCCATCGACGAGGCGCTGCGCGACTGGGTCTCCGACCCGCTCGATACTTATTACCTGCTCGGCTCGGTCGTCGGCCCGCACCCTTATCCGTATCTCGTGCGGGAGCTGCAGTCGGTGATCGGTCGTGAGGCACGTGCGCAGATCCTCGCCGCCACCGGCCGGTTGCCGGACGCGCTCATCGCGTGCGTCGGCGGCGGCTCGAATTCCATCGGCGCCTTCCACGCCTTCGTTCCCGACACCGCGGTCGAGATCATCGGCGTGGAGGCCGGTGGGCGCGGCACGGGGCTCGGCGACAACGCTGCCACTGTCGCCCACGGCCGTCCCGGAGTGCTGCACGGCAGCTACTCCCTGCTGCTGCAAAATGCGGACGGCCAGATCCAGGAAACCCATTCCGTGTCCGCCGGGCTCGACTATCCGGGCGTAGGCCCCGAGCATGCGTTGCTCGCCGCTGCCGGGCGCGTGCGCTACGAGACGGCGAGCGATGCCGAGGCACTCGAGGGTGTGCGGCAGCTTTCCGAATGCGAAGGCATCCTGCCCGCGCTCGAGAGCGCGCACGCTCTCGCCGGTGCGGCGCGCTGGGCGCACGAGCACCCGGGCGGCACCGTGGTCATCTGTCTCTCGGGGCGCGGCGACAAGGACATGTCGACGCTGCAGCAGACGCTGCTCGCACCGGAGCGCACGTGAGCCCGCGGGAGCAGGTCAGCCGCACCATCCGCACCGCCGCGGGGCGCGGACAGCCGGCGCTCGTCGCGTATCTCACCGCCGGTTTCCCCAGCCGCGAGCGCTTCCGCGATCATCTGCGCGCGCTCGCAGATGCCGCCGATGTGGTGGAGGTTGGGGTTCCATTCACCGACCCGATGGCGGACGGGGTCACCATTCAGCGCGCGAGCCTCGCCGCGCTCTCCCAGGGGGTGAGCCTCGCGTGGATACTCGAGCAGATTGCCGCGGTGCGCGGACTTGCCGCGCCGCTCCTGCTCATGAGTTACCTGAATCCACTGCTCTCCTTCGGCATTGCGCGACTCGCCGAATGCGCGGCGCGCGCCGGCGTGTCGGGTTTCATCGTGCCGGACCTGCCTCTCGATGAGAGCCGCGACCTGAGTGCCGCGCTCGCTGAGCATCAGCTCGCGCTGGTGCAGATGGTCACCCCGGTCACCGAGCCGCAGCGCCTCGCGCAACTCTGCGCCGCGAGTCAGGGCTTCGTATATGCCGTTACCATGACCGGGACGACAGGCCGCAACGTCGCGGTGCCCAGCGGAGTTCTCGACTACCTCGACCGCGTGCGCGCTGCATCGCCGTTACCGGTGTGCGCGGGTTTCGGCATCCGCAGCCGTGAGCAGGTCGAGAGGTTAGCCGGACACGTCGATGGCGTGGTCGTCGGATCGGCGCTGATCGAGGTGCTGGAGCGGGGTGAGGATGCGGGCGCGTTCCTGCGTGGCCTGCGGGCAGGTTGATGGAACCTCAGTGGCAAATGAGGCGACCCGCGCGCAGCTCGCAGTTATCGGGCGGGCCGTATTCTTCCCAATACGGCATGAGTCCTAGTCGGGTGACGAAGCCCTGGAAGCGCGGGTCCTGGCGGAAGCGCCGCATCTCGGGCATCCAGATCCCCCCAACGGCAAGCCAGATGGGTCCCGAGCGCGCCATCTCATCGAGCAGGCGACTCGCCGCATCATAGGCGTGGTCGACCGCTCCGAGCATCGTGTAAACCCAGCACAGGAATCCCAATGTCGCCCATCCCAGTCGTCGCGCGTCCGCCTGCGACTCTGCTCTTCTGACAGCCGCGATGGCCTCCGCTACCCCCGTTCCTGTGGCAAGGGCGGCCAAGGCAGCTCGGACCGCAGTCTCTCCATCCACCGTCCGGACCATCAGGTCCTGGGCCAGCACCTCGGCCGCGTCCGTGTAGCGCTGCGCCCGCACGGCGGCGTGACCCAACATGATCGTCATCGGATGGAGGGTTCTGGGCAAGCCGAGATCGACAGCCAGGTCGAGGTATTTCGCGGCCTCGGCATCGTTATCTGCTGATCCATCGAACTGAAGCGCGGCTGCGAGTCGCATCGCCACCAGAGCGTTGGATGGCGCCAGCCGATGCGCCGCGCGTATGTCCTCTACCGCCCGGCGCAAGTGGCCAACGGCCACTCCGACCTGGATCGGATGCTGTGTGCGCGTGAACGCGTCGTTCTCGTCAAGCTCCGCCGCGGCGCGCAGACATGCGTCGCCCTTCAGCCACTCGAGCCGCGCCACGTAGACGCTGCCGAGAACGCCCTGCGCCTCGGCGAGCCTCGGATCGAGGGCGAGTGCCCGCTCAGCCTCGCGCTCGGCGTCAGCGAGTGCATCCGGTACCGGGTAATTGAAGAAGAACACCACCCAATGTGCGAGCGCCAGGGCACCGTAAGCGCGGGCAAAGCCCGGATCGCGCGTAACCGCCTCCCGCAGCAGCTCCACGGCGCGCCGCAGGTTCTCCTGCGTGCCACGCTCCATCAGCGCGCGTCCCCGCAGATAGAGTTGGTACGCATCCAGGTCCTGGGCAGGCGGTGCCTGGGTCACGGCGTCGATCGTGCCATTCAGCTTGTTGCGGATGGCCTGCACGATCGCGCTCGCCAGCTCGTCCTGCAGCGTGAACAGATCGCGGAAGTCGCGATCATAGTTCTGCGACCAGAGGTGATAACCGCTCTTCCCATCGACGAGCTGTACTGTGAGACGGATGCGATCGCCGGCGCTGCGCACGCTTCCCTCCAGCAGCGCGTCCACCTCGAGCTCGCGGGCAATCTGACGCACATCGATATTCCGGGTCTTGTAGGCGAACGATGAGGTCCGTGCCGGCACCTTGAGCCCGGGCACGCGCGTCAGCATGTTGATCAGCTCCTCGGCCATGCCGTCACCGAAGTATTCCTTCTCGGGATCGCGCGTGAGGTTCACGAGCGGCAACACGGCGATCGAGGTGCGCGCGGCAGGGGACGGCGCGGATGGAGAGTGCGCCACCGCCGCTGCCGGCTCGCGCACCAGGGGTGGCGGAGGATCTGCCGGCGTCTTCACCG